>Ga0116142_10004137_pt1 | contig 14029 bp, 11 predicted proteins | sample AD_UKC033_MetaG_FD_89785 | JGI IMG/M metagenome (GOLD analysis project Ga0116142, IMG submission 89785) | Active sludge microbial communities of municipal wastewater-treating anaerobic digesters from USA - AD_UKC033_MetaG | ecosystem: Engineered > Bioreactor > Anaerobic > Digestate | place: USA... | reverse complement strand
TATACAAAAGCGTACTGACTTGTTTCAACTCTACACTTGTACAAAATGGGGAAATGACTTAGAATGATGGTAGAAACTTTTCATCAGGTTGAAATTATGCCAGCACCTACAAGTCTTTTATTGTCTGACTCTGATGTTCGCGCTATCAGGCAGCTAGAGCAGGAGAGTCTTTCCCAAAGGAATTTCAAACTTTATTGTCGATGCCGAGCTTTGATTGCGTTTGGTTACAGCAATGTTCCCAAAAGAGATGTTATTTTATCATTGGATATTACATCTCAAGCTCTTAACAAATGGATCCGTCTTTTTAAGAAGAGCGGCATAAACGGATTGAAACTCGGAGTCTGCGGTGGTTCGGAGGCAAGATTAACAAAGCAACAGTTGGAATCTCTTTCTCAAATCGTTCTTGCCGGCCCTGAAGCTTATGGTTATGACACGGCAATATGGACTTCTCCACTCGTTCGTGAAGTCGTGATAAAAGAGTTCAGCGTCAAGTATGATGTTTCACACATCCGCAGAATTCTTAATAAACTCGGCTTCTCCGTTCAATACCCGCGAGTTCATTTATCAAAAGCCGACCATAAGCTTCAGAAAGAATGGCTGGGAGTAGAATACCCAGACATTAAAAAAAAGCCAAATTGGAAAACGGAGTAGTCATGTTTGAAGATGAAGTCTTTTTTCAGCAATCTGGTTCCACACATAGAACCTATGCCCAGATAGGAAAGGGAACCATTGTGAAAAGTGAACCGGTTAAACGTTGCATTAAAGCTTTTGGAGCCGTTTCTGATGAGGCAAATCCGAGTTTTTTCTTTAAATTTGCTCCCGTCTTCAATCAGACCAGTTTTCAGAAATTTCTCAGTCAGATCATTAACAGGTTCAAGGAACAGAAGGTTTTCATGATTCTGGACAATGTCAGATACCATCATGCCAAGAGAATAACGGAGTGGTTGGCAGAAAAATCTTCGGTTCTTGAGTTGCACTTCCTCCCGCCATATTCACCCAACCTCAATCCAATTGAAAAAGTCTGGAAAAAAGTTAAAAAGGAATCCGTTCATAACAAGCACTTCCGAACAGAATCAAGTTTGAAAGAGGCTGTTTTTAAGAGATTCAACAGGATTCAAGGAAATCCAGCATCCATCAGAGAGCTTATAAAACCCAATTTGTTAGAAACGGAACAATGAGCTTTTGTATAATGTCAAGCATGTCATGCTCTATACGGTATTCAACCCCGTCACGGGTGGGTCCGGCCATGTTTCCGGTTTCAGGCCAGAGCTCATCGCCGATTTTCAGGCCGGGGAATTTGTTTTTGTTCAAACCGTATTTAATCCAGCCCTCGTAATTGTCTGCGTAAGTTCTCCCGTCATTAGGATCAACATATTCTTTGCCGCTTGCGCCGCCCCCATGTCCGTCGTCAAAAGCGCTGTCTACGTCAAGCGCGCCGAAGTTTCCGTTAAGACCTTGTCCTGCGTCAGTAAGCTGGCCACTGCCATACTTGATCGTGTAAATCGAACCAATGACGAAGCCAAAGTCCTTTTTGTCGTTGATGTCCTTAGGAATAACTCCCCAGGGTGCGTCGCCAGGCTGTGGTATTTCAGTTTCACCTAGTTTAATAATGTATTCTTTGCCAACGGTGAATGTTTCGTTGGGAGCGAAAGGCTCGAATCGATACTTGGTCGGGCTGACATCTCTGGTAATTCCGTGTGGAATGCCGAGTGGAATAATTGTACCGAGATCTCCGAGATTTTCACGGCCGGAATCTACTTCTTTCGATCTGATATCCATGACCTGTGCGAAGAAGAGTCCTACATCTTTTTTTGACCTGACGAGCAGCTGATTGTCGTTGGGAAAAATTACTTCAAGGTCGGTGAGTTCTTCGTCGGTGTAGCCGTTTGACTTGATAACGTCACGTACGTGCTGGATTATCTGCGTCTTGTGCTCTTCGGTCAGAATCGGATTTCCGCCGCTCTTGATCTGTGTCATTCGGTCGAATCCGGCTTTCCATCCGGCATTTACTGCAGTCTGAAGTCGTGCCTGCTCAAGATAGAGGTAGCCTATATCTGTTACCAGTGCAGTAACAGCCAGCAAAACGACGCCGAAGGCGGCAGTCATGAACATTACGGAACCAGAGCGTTTTTTGAAATAATATGTAATTGTCATGTCAGGCTCCCTACCAGCTATTTTTTGCTATTTAAGCCAAAAGCTACTCTTTTTCTTCGGTTACCGAGGACGAGATAACTATAGTTCCATCGCCGTTAGAACCACCTAATATTGATCCCATGAATGGCGTAATCAGTTTGAGATTGTAGGTGGCCGAGATTGTTACATTCTGGGTGCCCGTTCCGACGCCTTCGAAGGTAACGTCATAATCGGCTTCTGCCATTGTTGGAGATCGGTATTTCCAGAATTCGTCATGAACCCCATAGACGTCGTCCTGCTGACCAAGTGGCGTGTGAGTTTCAGGAGTATACAGGTTTCTGGCGATGAGCGGGCTGAGCCTTTTTGCAGCGAGTCTTGCCGCCTTGGTGCACTGAAAATTCAGCGTCGACCAGCTGTGCAGAGCCCGGCCAAAGTCAAAAATGCCGACAATCACGAATATGAAGATCGGCAATACCAGAGCCATCTCGACTACGGCCTGACCGCGTGATTTTGCATGTGTTTTCATATTTACTCAATTTACATTTTGCTGTAGATATGCTGAGGAATTTTGTAAGAAGCGAGCGCAGACAGATTTATCGAAGGAGATCCTTTGACACCGGACAACATTGCCTGATAAAAAGGAGTATAGGTGGGCGATTCATAGCCGAGACCTATGCGTATAACTGTTCCGCCGCTTTCCAATGCTACCAGCTCAATGTTGGGATCGGCAAACTTGCCCTGCCACCACCCCGGCTTTTTGCCCGTAATGTAATTTGTGATAGCGGTAGTTTCAGTTATCTGCTTGTCTGCAGCCCACTGAGCAGAGTCATTCGCGATCTGCTGCAGGGTAAGGGCATTGTACATGGCAAAACCAAAATCAATAATGCCGCCGACGATTATAAGAAGAAAAAACGGGAAAACCAATGCCATTTCAACAATGGCCTGACCTTTTTTTCTGCGCATATGTCATCTCCTGTATGTTCTCTACTGTATGTACAAGCAAAAATTGTTCCATATTATACCCCGCTATTTATCAGATAATATATATGTTTGGGGTAATTTAGCCTCGGGGAATTGTGTGGCATAAATGCCGCTGTTTGTTTCCCAAAATGCGTCGAATCTCAGGTTTTTCGAAAAAATGCCGATATTTAAAGTAGATAGGGATAATTGTCAAAATCCGGTCATGGATGACATCAGGAAAAAACCTTATGTACGCCATAGGCAATGTTTCTGATCGTGCTTCTTTCTACGGGTATCAGCGCACCAATAAAGCGCCGGAAGCTGATTTCTCAGTCGTGTCAGGCGAGAATCCAGAACAGATCAAACAGGAACCCTCAATCTCAACGGGTGTGAGGCAGTTGACCTCAGTAGACAGGGCAGTCCAAAAAGATCTTGAAAACGAATTCGGCATTAAGCCCTGGCAGCCTGGCGATAGCTTGCAGGATCATCTACAGGCCAGTTCGTTGTTATGGGGCGCTGGAACTACCAATTCTGGAACTATCGAAGAAAATGCCGACAAAGCTCTTGTCATATTTCAAAAGCATCTTCAGCGATTCATGCTGTCTGAAGATATCCAAACCGACCCTGCTATCGAGCTGGATGTGGGTTATGACGGAAAAGTTGTTCTGAGAGATGATCACCCCGATCGCGAAAAAATCGAAAATTTTATCAACCAGAATTCTGAGATTCGTAACCTTTATGTCGGGGTAGTCAGTGCCAAAAACCTTGTTGCCATAGGTAAAGAGTCGGCAAAATTCCAGCAGCGTTATGCAGTCGATCCGCAAGCGGCCGTGAGCGAGTTCGCCCACTTGTTTTCGGGCAGATATCAATATAACAGCAGTCTCAAAATCAGCAAAGATGGCTGGCAGATGACTACCCAGCCATCCTTTCGTATTTCCTGACAACAAAAGGCCAGAATGCTCGCCATGGTTATGTACACACCATGACGATGAGGGTTACGTCGTCGCCGGCAACGGCTTGCCCAAGCCACTTCTGGTAACTTGTCATAACGTTGTGGTAATAAATGGTCGCATTTTTGTCGTAACAGGCGAGAAACAGATCGAACAGTCCCTGATAACCAAGCTCTGTGCCGATTTCATTGCGGGATTCAACCATGCCATCCGTATATAAAATTATGGCCTGGCCCGGGTTGATTGTCAGGTTGAGATTGCTGTAAACGCTCTTTTTGAAGCCACCAAGAACCGCACCGGCATGCTTAATTTCGTTGACGGTTTTTGTGGTCGGGTCGATCAGGGCAGGAGAGCAGCCACCGGCATTACTGTAGACGAGGCTGCGATCTATTTTGTTTACCAGAAGATATTGAAAAGTCATGACCTTGCGTTGAACCCGGTTTTTGATCGAAAAGACGATTTGATGCAGGCGTCCAAGCACTGAGGCCGGATCTCTGGCAATGTCGTTGCTACAGATCACTCCAGCTTTCGCCATCGCCATGATCAGCGAGGCACCAACCCCATGCCCGGCCACGTCGCCCAGTAGAAGCGCGAAGTTCATTTCATCAATCGGAAAATAGTCGAAATAATCGCCGCCAAGCTCGATCATTGGCAGACTTTTCCCGAATATGCTGAAACCTTCAACATTGAAGGGCTGGTCTGGCAGAAGCCTGGCTTGAACGATACTGGCGATTTTAAGCTCGTCAAACTCCCCGATACTGTTATTGAAAATCTTTGCCATTTCTGAGAATTCATCACCTTCACTGTCCGGCAGGCGGAAGGTTGAATCGCGATTTTCCAGAGCGCGAGCGGCCTGGTGTAAACGCTTAACCGGCATCAGAAGATTGAGATGCAGAATGACTATCATAAAAAACACCAGCGATATGCCCAGAACCGTTGGGTATATAAGCTCCTTAGCCTCACCGCTTATCTTGGCATCGATACGTTCGACCGGATAAAGGACACAGAATCTGATACTGTTGGTGGTGCTTCCCTTCAGACCGACAAACAGATGGCTGCTGTTGTTGAATTCGACGATTTCAGGTTCTGGTAAAGGAAAGTCGGCGGTTTTTGTGAAAAGCCGGTTAACATCAGGGTATTGTTCCAGAGGTTTTTGTTCGTTCAGCAGTGTCTGTCCATACGCCACATAAAAAATAAAGCCCCATGGGTTTCTGATTGCGCCATGCAGATGCCTGGCAATGTAGCTTTCCTGAAGCAGATCAGAATGTATCGACATGAACAGAAAATGGTCGAAATATGCGCTGGTCAGCAGTTGGAAGGACTCAACGAACAGAGTCAATTTACGACTGCCCCAGCCGGCATTTACCAGTTTTCCTTCCTCTGATAAGAGGTCGTGTACAATTTGTTCAAAAGGTTTTTGAAACACGGTTTCGAGTAAATAGGCGATTTCGGGCGGAATGTCTTCATGCGCTGTCGAATTGAGTGTGGCAAGATGACGTTTGCCGAGATGACTGATAATATCTTTGTCGCTAGGATGCATATCGTGTGTTATCAGGCTGTATTCAGCCTTTGCTTCGCTTGAATCTCTGAGCACCCTGCCCGCAAGGATGAGCATGCTGGAATAGGCTTTATCAAGCCGTTCTCTGAAAAGCAGCCGAATGTCATTACTGGAAGTCTTGTCGCTCAGCATATCGGGGACTCTGTGCATGCTCTGGCGCATCATTCTGGCATATCTGGCGTGTTCGAGCTCGAGGTTGCGGTCGATATTCAGTGCAAACTGCGCCATCTGCTGATTTACTTCGCGAATCAGAGCCGTTTTCTTGTTGGCAAAATAGTTTATGGCAACCGAGCCAAGAATGGTGAGGGGAATACCCGCCGCGACAGCCATCAGTATTCCTGTCTGCACGAGTAAAGGCAGATTTTCTATTCTGGCCGGAAACCAGCCGTTTCGCTGCAAAAATAATATGAAAAAGATCAGCAGCAGCAGCCCAGCGACGACAATTCTACCCGGGCGCATCTGTTTGTCTGAAAGTTGGTAAGTGATGAGAACCCATGAGTTTATACCAGTTTGCGCTCTACTGAAGAGTTTGTTTTCATATTCGATGAATTCATGCGCCGGCTGTTGCAACAGTTTTTGATAAGCAATACGTGACGTTGCAGAGTGCCGGTCGAAGTCCTGTTCGCTTTCAGAAAAGCTTTCAAATTGCGTTTTTTCAGGATCGAGTGTGCTTATAAAGGCTTTCAGACCGGTCTTCTTTTGTAGTTCCTTTGTGGAAATTCTCACTACAGCCATCAGCAGGCTGTTTTTCGCCAGCCAGCAGCGATAGAGGTCTTTCTCAAAATCGTTTTGATAAAGAATGTTACAGGAATTAAATTCTGGGTTATCTGTGGTTGGAACGAAGAGATTGCGCCCCATGACAGGTCGTAATCTATCGACAGCTTCATAGTATTTTGGCGAAACAGCAGTTGTCATGGCAGTCTGCAGCGATATGCCAGCTTCATCCCATTTTGTGCGTTCTGCCGGGTCTAGGATAAAATTATCGCTGACCAGTCGAGAATGCTTGTCGTATACGGCAAATACTACTTCTGACTGATAACGGCTGAGAAATTCCTTCAGTCGGTCTGCGAATTGCAGAGGTGATTCAGCCTCGGAGAACCAGGTCTTCAGCTGGTTGACCCAGAACTTCTGCTGGTCGGCGTGCAGCTGAAGATCGTTTCTGATTCCGGTCAGTTCTCGAGCTGCACTGCTGATTTCTATTTTTTTGCGATTTTCGGCAAAGTACTTCAAGCCTTCGTTGATCCCTGCTGCAGGAATCAAAAGAAGCGTCAGTATAAGATAAAACTGTACAAAAATGCTTTTCTGTTTCATTGAAAACTCAACACAATCATGGTGCAGTCATCCTGAAGTTGTGCTGACAGACTTTCAAGTCTCTGGAAAATGTTGGCAATATGGCTATCTGAGGTCTGTCCGGCTGTCGCTGAGATTATTTTTGCAAGGCCGTCAAAGCCGATCTGTTGGCCGCTTTTGTCCTGACACTCGACAAATCCATCGGTAAACAGAAACAGCCTGTCGCCTGGTTGCAACATAAATTCCGACGCCTGATAGTGAATTTTTGCGTCGAATCCGGGTGGCAAAGCATTTATCTCTGAAAGAATTCTGGTTTCGCCAGTATTTTGCCTGAAGATAATCGGATAGCAATGCCCGGCATTTATGGCACGACCGCTACCGCTTGTGCTATCAAGCTCTATGCAGAGTGCAGTCATGTAATCTTTGCTGCCATGCCGGCGGAGGTTTCCAAAAACCTGATTTACCTGCTGCATGAGTTTCTCGGCAGTCAGGCCAAGATGGTTTTCATGAATCAAAATCGACTTGGCCATGGCCATACTCAAGGCAGCCGGAATCCCATGCCCGGTTGCATCTCCAATGAACAGCAGAACTTTGCTGCTGCCGAGAGGAATCATGTCGTAATAATCGCCGCCGAGATTTGTCATAATTCTGGTTTTTGCAACGATCTGGCAGCGATTGCTGGTAAGGGCGTTTTCGGGGAGCAGGCTTTCCTGGACTATTCTAGCTACTTCGAGTTCCTGAAGAGTTTCGAGTGAATGATTGAAAGCTGTCATGAGTTCGCCAAATTCATTGTGGCAGACAATTTCAAGGCGCTTGTGAAAATCTCTTTTCGCGATAGCATCGATCCCGGTTTTGAGCTCGTGTAACGGTCTGAACAGCCATTTTCTGAGAAGGTAAAGCGTTGCCATGGCAAGCAGGCATAGAGACAATACCAGAGCCTTGGCCCGGTTGATGATAATTTCTCGCTGTTTTTTTACCTTCTCCAAGGGTAGAAAGGCCGCCAGTATCATGCGGTTCAGCTGTCTTCCGGGCATTGCTACAGCAATGTGTTCTTTTCCATTGAGACTAAGCCGATCTACTTGAGTTATCTTACGGTTAACCGACATTTTCAGAAGGTTTATTAAACGCGGCTGGCTGGTATTCGGTGCCAGGAAAAGATCTTCTCCAGTTCTACAATAGGCGGCTATCTGCAGGTCGCCGTTTTCTGCCAAATCATGCAGGCAGTAATTTTCTATATGATCGCGCTGCAATTCATGCAGGCGCCAGGAAACGACTGACAGCAGCATAGCGTCTCTGCACTTCCCCTTTGGCTGCAAAAGTCGGTAATAGTTGCCCATTTCGAAGTCGCCGATACCGAAATAGGAGATGTCATTCTGATGTTCGTAAATTCCGGTGTAAAACAGCATGTCGAAAATGCTGGTCGTGGGGCCTTTGTCTGCGATATATCCTGAAATCAGGGTTTTGAGGGCATTGCTGGCCGCTGAACACATTGGTGCTCTGTCACGGGTAATTCTTCTGGAAATTCCCAGCAGGTAATCTGTGCCGTGTTTGTCTGTAATCATCACTTCGCCAGGGTTCGCGACAGGTATGAGATTATCGAAAAATCTTCGCAACGACTCTTTTTGTTGAAGTGTTTCCGGGTGATGCTCAATATTGGCGATAAGATAGCTGGTTAAAGCGTTTGCGCGCTTTTTGAGAAACCATTCATAATTACCATCAAGCTTTTCGATTGCATGACAGGCTTCATTTTTAAGATCGTTCATCATTTCTGTCTCGGTCTGACGAACGTATTCCATGGTCTGGGTAAAAATGACCAGAATGGGAAGAATGACTGCAAATGCGAAGAACGCCGATATTTTGAGCTTTACTGTCATTGAAAAAGGGTGCTTAAGCTGGTAGACAAAAAGCACAAAGCACAAAACAAAAAGGTATTTGACGACAGTAGCGGTAAATGCCGCTTTGATAACTGCCGGGTCGGTCTGCGTATTGTGTCGGAACAGAGCGAATCCACGCCAATACTGGTTTAAGAAACGACACGAAATCGCTTGCCAGGCATTGTCGGATTCTTCAGGAGCAATGTTCATTTCTTCATGACTGGCCAGGGCCATGGTGACTTTTGCTGCAAGTTCTTTTGCCAGCACAGGTATGAAGCTGTTCTGGTCAGGAGGATAACTGGAAAAGCCGGCGATAGTTTCAGAATTGCTACGGTTAAGCCTGCTGGTTATCCAGCGCAGACCTGTGTCGCCTCTGATGAAATCACGGCTTATATAGACCAGCAGTTTCAGGTTGCCGCCGTGACCATGCCAAAGATGAAACCGGTTCTTGTTGCCAGAAGCCAGAAGCGATCGTCCATATCTGTTTTTGTGCAATGGCATGGTCAAATGGTCTGGCTTGATAAGATCTCCGAGAAGCGGTTTGAGCCTGTTGAAACGGGTTGAGAAGTCTGGTATCGCCGCATATTCTTTATTGCGCTTGAAAGCGTCACTGACGTTGGAAAGCAGCTCGACCGCCTGGCGATACATATATGAATAGCTTGTTTCGTCAGAGATTGTCGGCAGTAGATTGCCGGCTTTGTCGGCAACTATGAAGGTAAAAGCCCCGGGAAAGCTGTTTTTAAGTTTGCGAATTTCAGATTTGAGCTTGTTTTGAGGATCGGTGGCATTGTCGAGTTCAGAGCAAAGAGAACGAAGAATGAAGTGTGCGAATCTGTCATTTTCAGAAAAGAATTCGAGTTGATCGAGCAATTCCTGCTTTTTTTGTTCCGCCTGCTGCTTTCTTGCAGATGCCTCAATATCGATAATCCCATCAATTCCACGAAAAATGATGAGACCTGGCAGGACAAAAAAGCATATAAAACCAAGCAGCAGATTCAGAATTTTGAGCTGCTGGCCCTTTTGATTCCTGAGAAGCACTTTCAACATCGATATTGCTACCTGTTGTCCAAGGTTATTGAAACATTCATACGTATCAGACCTGGTATCGGTAACAAATAATTCGATGCTGGTTTCTTATCCAGGAATCTCTTTCAGTCTTTTTTGCGCACATGCTGTTCCGTTATGCTATGGCAAAATACCCTGCCTGATTTGAGGATAGCCATGTCTGGTGATTAATATGTGCAATGTCAGAGCACTTTGCCGCAACAGAAGTTGTTGCTTTCGGCAATTAAGACTGTTGATGTAGATCGATTACAGGCGGCTTCCCGTCCGATCGAAAATATAACACGTGCCCGGCTAAAACTCCACTGACTTAGCCTGCTGCTCATAATCTGGTTAAAAGTAATACTGGCAGCGCATTTCGATGCGGTCGGAACTCAATTTCTGGCCATATTCGCTGTTATGGTTGCCGAGGTTAGTGGTCAGGCGCAGCGTGAAGATGTAGTTGGTCAGGCCGGTGTAGCTTACTTCGACCGTATTTGAATGGCTTTTATCAGCTAGATTGACAACCGAAAAGAAGGCGCCGTTCATGTACAGATGCCCGAACAGTTCAGGTTTTGACGCCTTGAAATAGAGATAGTCGCGCATCGCGAACTGACGGTTGATGTATTGCGTGTAATTCTGCGCGGCCTGGCGCATCGCCGCTTTGTTGCCGGTTGCCAGCGCGAGGTCGGCGGCGGCGTAGTGGTTTTCCATCTCTGACTGGTGCAGGCCGCCGCCGTTGTGCAGGTATTCGAGAATGTAGGTGATATCTCGGTGGTCGAGATAGCGGGTACCGGCGAGAAAGCTGGCCTGTGCCTGCTGGTCGGCCATTGCGCTGCCGTTCGGGTTGATCTGCCAGCCCCGCTGTTCGCGTTCGTAAGCGAGCTCGGCGTGAATCTCATGGTTGCTGCTCAGATTTTTGCTGAAATCGGCGCCGATCTTATGGTTGCCAGACGTGCCGGCCATCAGGTAGAGATCGACATCGGTGTCGCCGAGCAGCATGTAATACTGCGAAATAAAGTTCAGGCTGTCATTTTCGCTGAAGTCGTCGTTCAGGCCTTTGGTCACCGGCAATAAAGCCATGGTCAGCGTCGTGTTCGAGAGATGCCCCGAAAGGTTACGGGTAAACTGTGTGAACAGCATGCTGTAGCCGGCCAGCGCGAGATCTATGTCATTGAGATCTTTCTGGCGGCCGCCGAAGTTAACCGGGTTCCAGGCGTAGCCTTTGCCCCATTTAAAGGTCTTTTTGCCGATGCCGGCCTGCAGGTCGTTGTTGATGTCGAAACGCAGCCAGGCTTCATTTAAAACCTGCGTATCACGTGTCTGGTCGAGAAAACGGCTGGCCGTCAGCAACCCGTCAAAAAGCAGGGTCGAGTTGTAGCCGGCTTTATAGCTGCCGTAAGTGGCGGCCATCAGCGTTGTGTTATTCTGATGACGGCGCCAGCCTTTATCGGCGAGAGTCAGGCGATACTGCCGGCTGTCTTTTTCGAGATAGCTGAAGCCGGGGCGCAGATCGAGCCGGTAATTGATTTCGAGCCGTTTCGGCGCAAAAGCTTCGACGTCGAATGAATAATCATCAGCCGAAGCCACGGCAGCCGACAAAATCAGGCAGAAAGTCAGCAAAAACGCATGATAATGCTTCACCGCAGCTCCTGGTATTTGGCCATGTTGTTGATGTTGAACAGCGATTCGTCGAGCTGAACGCGCTTCATCTGCGAATAGATCATTATCGACTTTGCGCCCTTGAACAGCGGGCTGTCGGTTTCGACCACCGACGGCCGTTTAAATCCTTCTTCAAATTCGATGATATTCTTGAAATGCAGCGATTTGACCAGCATGCCGCTCGACGTGTAACAGTCGATGCGTTCGGGCGTGTAAGTCTCGGTGTCGGCTACGACAATGAGCTTTTCGTAGGCAACCGCACCAGTTTTGGCCTTGAGCTCGAGCTCGTATTTGCCGTCTGCAAGCTTGATGTCGATGCAGTCGTATTCGTCTGAATAATCGAGACCCATGATGTCGGCGTTGTTGAAAAGCCCGCCGGTAACCGACTGCAGGCTGGTTATGCGCACGGGTTTTTTGACGTTGGGTATGTAGAGCCACATGTTGTCGCCGATGCGCAGCGTGGCGCGGCCGACTTCGGTTTTGGGCGCCAGAAAAGAGCCAAGCACCTTGTCGGCGCCGAGTTTGCCGACATACATGACGAATTCTTTCTTAATGCCCTTGGTGTCGATGTTTACGATCTTTTTATAGGAAACGTAAGACTCAGGATTCAGCGACCGGTCTATCTTTTCGAGCGCCTCGGCCTTGTCGGGAAGGGTAATGTCTGTCTGTGCCAGGCCGGTCATGTTGCACATGACCGCGATTGCCAGCAGAATCAGACTTTTATTGAATACTGTTTTAAACATATTGTCTCCTTTATCTCAATTGCGCAGCGCGTCGACCGGGTCGAGCTGCGATGCTTTGTATGCCGGTTCTACGGCCCCGAGCAGGGTGACCAGAATTACGATGAAGGTGGTTGCCAACATTGTTGTCAGTGAAATCTGCGGCGCCAGCAGAATATTGTCGCTCTGCCCGAAGCTGATCGTCATTTCTGCCGCCTTAACCGCATATACCAGTATCAGGCCGGTTATATTGCCGACTGCCGCGCCGGCTATTCCCAGAAACAGGCCTTCAAAGATAAACAGGCTCATGATCGACGAGGGCATGGTGCCGATCGCGGCGATGGTGCCGATTTCTTTGGTGCGCTCGTATACCGCCATCAGCATTACGTTCATGATGCTTATCAATACTATTGTCACCAGTATGACCTGAATGAAGATCGTCATCAGATCGATCATGTTGGCGATGTTGTTGAACGGGCTCAGGGCTTTCCAGGGGTGGACTTCGAAGACCGGTTTGCCTTTGTCGTCTTTGATGCCCTCGAGAGCTGTCTGCAGCTTTTTCATGACCGGAGTCAGGGTTTCGGCGTCTTTGAGGCGTATGGCGACTTCGCTGACCTGCAGGCTTTCCATGCGCAGAAGTTCGCGCGCATCATCGATATGAATGTAGCCATACTTGCCGCTCGGGCCAACAGCCGTTTCGACTATGCCGCTGACGATGAGAGAAGTGCCGTTAACCGAACCATCGACGTTAGTGGCGATAACAACTGCTTCTGAGCCGATGCCCAGTTCGAGGCCGCGGGCAACAAGGTTGGGCAGCAGAATCTGGCCCTTTTCGAGAAATTTGCCCTCGGTGATGCGACCCGGCAGCAGCGGGGTGACCAGCTTTTCGTTGCCGGGTTCGATTGCCGAGAGCTTGATGTTGGTGGTGTCGGCATAATTACTCAGCAGCGTGGCCAGCAGAATACGCAGGGTGTAGCCCTCGATTTCCTTGATTTCGCCGAGTATTTTTTTGAGCTGGTCGATGTGCTGCTCTTCGATGACCAGATTCAGCGGCATGGTATCGAGCGATTCGACGTAGCCGCTGCGATGAATCTGCAGGTGCCCAAGCATCGAGTCGGTGATCTGGCTGATCATCATATTCTTGAACGAGCCGGCCAGTGCCGTGAAAAGTATGACTGCAACGACACCAAAGGCGATGATCGAAACGGTAAGGCCGGTGCGGCGTTTCTGCCGGTAGAGGTTACGGAAGGCGATTCTGGCGGTTTCCATTATTTTTTACCTCCGTGACCCATGGTGTTTTCAGCAGTCGGCGTTTGCAGCTGACCGTCTTCGAGCACGTAAATGATGTCGGCGTGGCTGACCACGCGTGGGTCGTGCGTCGAAAAGATAAAGCTGGTGCCAAGCTGATTTTTGAGCTCTTTCATCAGGTCGATGATTCGAGTCGAAGTTGCCTTGTCGAGATTGGCCGTCGGTTCGTCGGCGAGCACCAGTTTTGGCGCGGTCGATAACGCTCTGGCAATAGCGACGCGCTGCTTCTGACCACCCGAAATCTGATTGGGAAACTTGTCAGCCTGCTCGGCGATACCGACCTGTTCGAGCAGCTTTGTCACGATTTTGCTGCGTTCGTCGGCCGGCGTCGGTTTTACCATGAGCAGCGGGTATTCGACATTTTCTCTGACGGTCAGCACCGGAATCAGGTTGAAATCCTGAAAAATGATGCCGATGTTATGCCCGCGAAAATTCGCGCGTTGCCTTATATTCAGCTGGTTTACGTGTTGCCCGGCGACGACGAGTTCACCGCTGGTCTGCACATCAAGACTGCCGATAAGATTGAGCAGCGTA
>Ga0116142_10004133_pt1 | contig 14036 bp, 21 predicted proteins | sample AD_UKC033_MetaG_FD_89785 | JGI IMG/M metagenome (GOLD analysis project Ga0116142, IMG submission 89785) | Active sludge microbial communities of municipal wastewater-treating anaerobic digesters from USA - AD_UKC033_MetaG | ecosystem: Engineered > Bioreactor > Anaerobic > Digestate | place: USA... | reverse complement strand
GTGCGGGAACGGTTGATCTCGCGCCCGGTATAAGATCTCTCAAGTGCATCTTCCCCGTTCTTCAAAGCCTCACGAACCCCCGCGAGAAGGGGCAACGCTTCGATATAATTCTCCTGTTTGAATGAGGCAAGGTAATTGAGAACCTCTGTAATGTCATTCGCTTGAGCTTCCGCCGCCGATACATCAACGCCGATAACCCGGCGTTCCGCGATGTGGTTCTTGAATGTTTCAAGATCCTTTTGAGCGAGAAGGATCCCGCCCTTGAGATCCGTTTTCTGGATTGCCGTCCTACTGAACACGGTTTCCGTTCCTTCGATATACTTCCCGGTTTCTGTATCAACCTCTTTCACTTTCACAACAGGGAAACGAGAGGTCGATTCAAAGGTGGGGGCGATCCCGGTCAGTGTGATGTTTACGGAAACGTAAGTCCCCGGAAGGTAGGCTACATCCCATCCCGGAATCACGCATTGCGTTTCTATGCCAAGATCGTAAGGCTTTGAGGGGAATCCATCAAGAATGGTAACTCTGCCCCATTGCGGGCGTTCTATAGCGGTTCCGATGACAAGGGACTTTGCGGGATCAAATGTGTACCCGGAGATATCCCCTTCAAAGTTCAGGGTGAACTTTGCCGTAACGGGATCCCCCGCAACAACCTGATCGGCAGGGGTGATAATCATATCCGTAATAGAATAAGCATCCGCCGGGGCAATGAGAAATGCGAGGGCGAACACGAACCCCATAATTGCCATGAGGTCAACGGGGGTGATCTCATATTTCATCAGGATCCGCCCCTGTTCTCATGCTCCCTTTTCCTTACGAGATCAATAATCATAGTGTGAGCTTGTGATGTTGTCGGGATATCGCGGGGATCCGCGACAGGGATATCAAGCCCCACCCATTCCCCGGCATTGAACAATGTCCCTTGCCCGCCCGTTACTTTGATTTTATTCTGAAAGCAACGGTTCATTTCATAGAGGGATCCTGTCTTTGCGTACCGCGCCATATCAAGGCGCAACCGTTGGGAATCATCCCCCATCCATGCCCGGATCATGAATCCATCAAGAACGGAAAGCGGGCGATCAAATTTAATGGCAAGATGTGTGTTGCCGCCGGGGGATTGCTGATGATAAACGCGAACCTCTTCCCCGGATAGGATCACGTCCTTGAGGTATCTCACAAGGGAGATTGCCGCCGGTATCCCTTCCTTGAGGAAGTCCGAATAGTAAAGATCCCAATCAACGCAAATGCACTTTCCGATACTCTGATTGTCAAATAGAGTGATCATGCCTGTTTTTCACCCGCCATCAAAGATCCGTAAACTGCTGTTGGTATCCCGCGCTTATGCCGGGACGCGCCCGCGTTGCCTTGTGGGTTGACTTCGGGGGTTTCCATGGTGCAAGTTCTTGAAGATCCCTTATAATCTGAGCTTCAAGAGCTCCCTTGTCATGGATAACCACATCTTCCCGTTTGATAGCTTCAGTTCTCTTAATCCTTGCTTTCCTGAATGTGATGTGAAGAGTATCTACAAGATCGGGCGTGTATTTGTGAACAAGGTACTCTTCAACACGGTACATGAAATAATTCTCATCGGGTGTTCCGTAAAGTGTCATTTAGTATCCCGCCCCCCCGTAACCTTCGTACTCATCAATGTAATTCGGTTCCATCCCTACCGTGAACTCTTCAATAGTCACGCGATCCATGATGGGTTGTCCCATTGCATCACGAACGGCAACGAATTTGTAACCGTTCATATTGATGATATCAAGGATATCGCCCGGAGTAATTGAATCATCCACAAAATAAGTAAGGTCTATGAGCGTTCCTGATCCCCGCCCCCTGAACCTATCATCAGGGACGGCATACCCGTAAAGGGTAATTTTCATTACCATCTTGAACCCCCCCCTTTAAAGGAATTAGGTCTTGATTAGGGATGAGCCTTACCCTTCTCAAGTTCGAGCCTTACGGCTTTCTTTGTTTCGCCTGCGATGTGCCGATCAAGATCATCGTACATCTGATTGAGTTCATCGGTTCTCATTTTGAACTCTCGCGCTGTCGGGGGTATCTCCCGTGTCACTTCAGCAATACGCCGGGTGATTGCCTGCTGCACGATGATCGCGTCCGGAATGGACATGCCGTTAAACAGATATTTTGCATCCATGCGATTACTCCTGTTTGAACTCATCAAGCGATCTGTTGTTCTGTACTGTGATCAGGAAGGTTGCCGTTGCCTTGATCCCTTCAAGTTCTGCCATCACGATCTTTTTCGTGGTGAACATTTCTTTCAAGTACTCTTCGACCTTCGGGGTGATGTTGCATATTGCATCTTCAACGGTTTCGCCCAATTCAGAGAGCCCGAATTGTGGAACTTCAGCCTTGAAGCTCACCCCTTCCTGTTTTACCGTTGCCGTAACGGTTAGTCCTTCACTTGCCATTAACCACATCCGATTTTGGTTTCAGAAAAACACCTTTGCACTTCCGGCAAAGCCACGTTCCCTGAAGCTTCCGCTTATGGATTTGAGAGGACCCACATTTCGGACACCTCTCTTCAAGCGGTTTCCGTGTCTTGATCTGGTTGACCATAGACACTCTTAAATTATTTTTCATTTTACTTATACCCTCGCTTGGATAGGCGATAATCAGAGCTTTCCGGGATGAACATATAATAAAGCAACACCCCCATAAGGGACACCCCCAAGAACCCCCAAAATAAGCCCCCGGACGCGATGAAAAGGATTGAGCTGATAGAAACCATGATCGTATCGAAAATAGCCCCCCACAAGAACACTGTGGGGATCCGGGCGGGGGATACATTGAACACTATATGGTGATCGGTAAGTGACAGGAATATGTAATCAACTGTCCCCCCATAAACCCGTGTCGCCATCGCGTGTATAATCTCATGGAATGTGTTTTGAAAGACAATGCAAAGGAATCCTATCGCGGGAAGATAGAACCCCATCACGAACACGGCGATTGCAATGATGAGCCAATACCCTTTTAGGGCGATCCACCTATCCTCAATTTCAACGATCCCGATCTTCCGTGTGGTTGTCATTGTACACCTGATAGTATGCTTTCCATAGGTGAACACAAAACTCTGACCAGAGATGCAACATGATAAGGGCAACAATGAAGATTATGATTGATTGAAACCAGTACCGTTCAATGAGAGCCCCCCACATCCCATTTTGAATCATGGTGTACCCATCAATCGCGCGAGTGGTTGACGCATTGAAAAGATCCGGGGGGATCGGGCGGGCGATCATTTTTCTTCCCACCTGTCAGATGCTTTTAGGGTATCCTTCATTACCTCTGTTGTATCATAGAGTTCCCCGATCTCCCATGAGTTCAAGATGAGTTTAGGTTTCAGGAGATCTTCAATCGTTTTAGGTTCCGGGTATTCTTGATACACAAGAATCTGGTGGCGTTCATCGCAGTTATCCAATACACATTTCTCATAAGGGACATAACATCCAGCTTCAGCGTTCAATCGGCAATGCCATTTTTCAGGACGGTAAATATAATCCGTGTTCTTCCTGATCCGGCGATCCCCGCTTGACCAGCTCTGACTGTCCCATATCAGATCGAACCCCATCTTTCGCCTTTGCTGAAGGCACTTCTCAATATACGTGATCACTTTCGCAGATCTTCCTGCACTATTGAAAAGGGATTGAAGCTCTGTAATGCAGATCACGGTTCCATGTTCAAGATCGAACCAATTATCGAAGATCTCTTGAGAGCTCATGTACGTTGACCATGATGCAGTCCCCCACGGCGCACCTTTGAACCGGGTATGGAAGTTTGTAACGATAGGGCGTTTATTCGTGATGTACTCCTGATACGCGAGGTAAACAAGGAAGTTCGTTTTTCCGCAACCACACGGGGAAGCTCTCATTACGCCGGGGTTTCGCTCATCCTCAATCATGCCAAGAATCCCGTAAATCATTTAGATCCGCCCCAGTGTTTTCTTAAGTGGATCCGTTCGTTCCTGTTCCTGCATTGACACTTGGAATGATTGCAACATCTGGATGAGTTCCGCCCGCCCCTGTCCTTTGTAAGATACCATGAGCCGGTTGAGGCGTTCGTTCATCACCGATACGCCGGGGATCAGATACTTCCGTTTATGCAATGCTTCTGCCACACCATCTATGAAGTGACGTTCGATTATTGCGCGGGGGCTTTCAAAAGAGAAAAATCCGTCATTGACGTGGAGTAGCATAGTTCCCGATATGAGATCTTGAGTAAGGACGTTCCCCATTATCTCCCCTTCAATGTTATCCCATTCAAGGCGGGTTTGCTGTTCGCCGTGTTTCTCATCCTCACTGAACGCGGCTTTATGGATCGCGTCAAGAAACTCACGATACTTGTTTCTTTCGGGTTGCTTCCCTGTCTTTGAACCCTGAAGGGCTTGAGTGACCGGCACTGATAGGGAAGTGAGCCCGGCAAGAGGGGGGTTTTCCGCCATGATATCACGCCGTAAGGAGATACACGACAAGCCCCACGATTGCAACGAAACCAAGGACGATTACACCAAGCTTCGCCACATCTTGCCATCCTGTTTGTTCTTTCGGGCGGGTAAGTGTCTTTTCAGAGATCATTGCGCCAGTTTGAGCGATGTAATACGAGGGCATGATCCCTACACGATCCACCTTTGTTTGTGAAACAAGGAAGTGAATCTCTGGCTCGAGGTCAAGGTGTTTCGGCAACCAATAAAGAAGCTTGGGGTATGCGTTGCAAAGTGCGAGGACTTTCTCAAGGGTATCTTCGGTTTCCATCCCCTTGTTGCGTTTTAGTTTGTAAAGCCCCGCCGCGAGATCCGCCGCGTCCTTTGCCCCCCGTATCAAAGGATCAATATTCCGCTTGTCGTTCGCCCCGCGATCTTCCTGCTTCTTGTTGGGATCAACCTTGTCCGTGAGAGGATCGATATCGGGATCCGCCCTCACGGTAAAGTCAGCATCAACAACGCCGGGATCCTCTTTGTTCCCCTCCGTCCCGGTTTTCATGAATCCTTCCTTCCCCTTACGTAGTTCCGCGATAAGTTTGTACTTCCCGTTGATCTCGTAAATCAGGTTAGGGGCAACATCAAGAAGATCCCCCATCGGGACTGAATCACGGATATCATAATTGATCTCATAGATATGCCCCTTCAGGATGAACGGCTTAATGTCGGGGGAGATCATGAAGGCAAGTTTTGTTTTCTCCCCAAGCCCGAAGAATTCTGAATGAACCGTTGCCGTTATGTACCGTTGCCCCTTATCGGGAACTTCCGCCGTCATGATGTGATGGAAGTTATCAAAGATCCTGATCCGGTACACTACAGAGCCCGTTTTTCCGAATACCATGTCCTAATCACGTTCCCTTTCTGATCGAAAGTTTCTGTTCAAGATAATTCAAGGCGTTTGCCCCCGCATCCTTCCCTTTGAAATTAGACACCCTGACAAAGCGGGGATCCCCATTCTTCATTACGCCTTCCTTTTCTTTTATGATGATGTTTTTTCCCTGTTCGATAACCACATACTCTGTTTTCATAGTGTTACCTCATCCGCCGGGGGGTAAAGAAGAACATCAGCAACGGAATGATGAACAACGCCCCATATATCAGGAAGGGCAGATGCCATACGTCAGTTATGATGCTTTCACTTTTCGAAATGAACGTTGCGAGGGCATACAAGGAAACGAACGAGGCGATCCAGTAGAACCATTTTGAAAGAGCCCGCCCCGCCCATATCAGGAGTATGATAATAATGAGATATATCCAGTCGTTCACTACATCCATGAACGTTCCATAAGAGGAAGTATCCCGAAGCGTTTTTGTTGTGTTCGTCCCCGTATCGGTTGCCGTGTAAAGGTTGAAGGTATGCGTTTCATTTGATGGGAGATCGGATAGGGTGAACTCTGTTGATAGCGGATCGAACAGGCGGATCCAATATCCATCAATGCTCGCGTTCGTAATCGTAAGCCCCGGATCCCATTCCCACGTTATATGAGATTGAGATCTTTCTTTCACGGAGATGTTGATCGTTGCCGCTGCCGGGGCAACCGCGAGGATTGCCAAGATAACCAGAATAAAGAGAAGTCGTTTCATGTTACCCCCTCACGCTATCTCATAAAACCCGGTCACCCTGACCGTGATCCTTTTCCCATCCGTTCCTGCATTGAAGTTCAGGAACTTGATCTTGTCATCGGATTCTGAAAGGTAAGCCATCAAAGCCCCATACGTGGATCCCCCTGAACCGTAAATCTCATACGCCGAAAATGGGTTGAACACGTTTGATCCTGCTTCGGCAACCGGGAGAGTTATAGTAAGCCCCGCCGCACCGTTGCTATCTGGACTATCTATGTTGACTTCAAAATAGACGGTTTTCCCGATCACGGTGTACCGGGCGGTTGTTGAAATGCTTGCAGGGGTTGCCGTTGTCCATACGAGTGTTGGCGACCATGCCGTCCAAGGCACATACGGGATAGCGTCCCCCATAGTGGTTACGTTTGAAACGTTCGTAACCCGTTTTCCCCCGGCGTTTGTGTCGGCAAGCATCATGTTAGTACCGTTCACCCATAGGTACTTTGTTTCATCGAAGGATGAGGGTTCACCCGGATCCCCTTTGTCCCCTTTCAAGCCCGGCGTTCCGTTGACACCGGGGGTTCCGTTCACACCCTGTTCTCCTTGAGCCCCGGCAGGGATAAAGAAGTTCAGGAGTGCATCCTGTACCGTCCCGATGTTCGTAACCGATGCCGGGGATCCTGCTGATAGTGTGAATGTCCCGTTCACATCTATTGTGGCGGGGGTTCCATCAGATCCCGGTAAGCCCGGTGTCCCGTTCACCCCCTGATCGCCCGTGTCCCCTTTGTCCCCTTTATCCCCCTTTTCACCGGGGGTTCCGGGGGTTCCGTTCACGCCCTGTTCTCCTTGAGCCCCGCGCGGGATCACAAAGTCAAGAAGAACGGCATAAAGGGATCCCACGTTTGTAACGGATGCCGATGTTTCGGGATCCCCGGTAAAGGTTCCGTTCACGCTGATTGAAGCGTTTAGGTAAGTATTATTCACAATGTAAGTGTTATTCCCGGCTCCCCCGCCTTCAGCATACTGTTTTATCTCTTCGATAGTGACGGCATAAACCGGGATCATGGTCATCATTACGGTAATTAGTACGGCGAAAAGTTTCTTCATTATTAATTACCTCGCAACATCGCAAGTCCGATTAGGGTAAGCGTTGATAGACACGGGATCGCAACAATAGCCCAAAGCCAAAATGGGACAAAGGCGTTTTGAGTGAGCCCCAATACTTGAGCGATGAGATCAAAGAATGAGTAGAACGCACCAAGCGGGTTTACCCCTGATGGATCCCCGGCGATCCCTTGAGATCCAGAGAAGAACGAGCTTGAGTTATCTACCATCGCCGTGTTGCTGAATCCTTCAATGATGAACCCGACAGTATCGGATCCTACCCCCCCGTGTCTTACCTGATCGTTGATGTTTGTTCCCGCGAGGATCGACCTCACATTCGTTGTGAAAAGTTCGTCCCCATCTTTCGTTACGGTTAGTGTTGATATGTAATCTGGGGTATTGGAAAGCTGTTGCGAAACAACTTCTTGAAGTTCCGTTGTTATGGTTGATGAGCCCGAAGTGTCTTGAGCCTGATCATATGCAAAGAAGTAATCATCCCCATTATCAAACACGCCAAGATATAGCGGGAACTTCTTGATGTGAACCCCGTCAGTATCAAAGACCACTTTAAGATCGGAACCTGAATACCCCGATATGAACCGGGGGTAAACATAGAACGATCCGCCTGCGTTGTCATTGTTGACCGTCACGGAGATCGTATATGTCCCGTTTTCTGACTGAACATTCCGCGCCGCAACCACTGACGGATTGAGATCCGGGTTTATCCAAGACAGGATGGGGGTTGATGTAAGCGTGAGCCCTGTTCCTTGGATGAGTGTCCATGTCCCACTCACAATTGTTGTAACATTTGAGTTGATCTGTTCCGAAGTTGTGAAGTCGATCTCGTTTATCACGGTTCCTATCGCCGTATTCGCCCCTTCAATATACCCTGAAGCTGAACCTATCCCGAAACCCCCCACAACCTGACCGGGGATAGCTGAAGCTGAATCGGAAACCCCGCTGAAGGTTGAGAGTTCAAGCTGACCGGCATACGCCATATTGAAGATCCCTGTTATCGCCGTAACGATAGCAAAAAAGATTAGGATCCTTTGGAAGAGTTGTTCCCTCGCAAGCTGCGCCATCTTTCACTCCTTACTTAAAGAAGATGTACGCGAACACGATCCACATGAACGCCGCGATGATCCAGACAATGCTTATGAAATTGAAAGCACATGCGAGGATGATCGCAAAGATACCCCCGGCGTTCGCCCCAATACCAGATACGAACCCCGCGCCGGGGTGCATCATTCCCGGACCGAGCCCCCCGATTAGACACCCCAAGCACACTATGAGTGCTGCCATAAGGATATCAAGTTCCGCGTTGCTCGCGCCCATCTGAACAAAGCCATCCATCACGGGTTTCCAAAAGCCCGTTCTGTGTGAGGTTTCGTGAGGGACTACCGTGGGTGTGGGGGTTGCGGCGGTTGTCCGGGTTGTGATCGCCGTGATCGGGATCATATCAACAAAGATCACGTGATTCTCTGTTGTAGTGGTGTACGTACCTGATGTCCCTTTGTAATTCGGATGAGTTACCGAATATGACACTTCCGTTGTATTTGGAACGAGATTGAAAGATCCTGTTCCATATTTCCCTGTCGTGAGTGATCGCCTCATCAGGGTACTGTTTGATGGATCGGTATATTCGATCTTCACGGTTGCCCCCGATATCGGCGCGAGGCTTTCATCTTCTTGTGTCATGAATCCAAGAAGGATATTCCCCCCGCCAGCTTCCGCCGTTGAAATGAGGGTTAGGACTATCGGGGCGAAACATGTTTCCCCCGCGCTTCCGATATATCCGGTTTCAAGATCAAATGAATCCGTGGTGTAGCCGGATGCAACCCCGTAAATCTTGTATCGGCTATATCCCGATAGGGTTATCGTTGATTTCCCTGAAGTGCTTGTCGTGTTAGTCCATGCGCCGGTATTCTGGTTGTAAACCGCAATAGTGGATCCCGCGATCAAATTCCCTTGTAGGTTCTCAATCTGGATCACTTGAAAACACGCGGAAGATCCCCCTACGGTTAGGTTTGCCTCAAGAAGCTGCCATGAACCCCCGGATGTTTGAACATCTGCATGGATCGTGTACTCCCCGGCGTTCTCAAGGGTTCCGGTTACGGGATTCGGGGCAGTTGCCCCCATATCAACAGAGTAAGATGTTGTGGTTTCATCCCATCCGTACCAAGTACCCCCTGATAGTTGCATATCATACGGGCGGGATTTATTCCCCCCGACATATAGGTTATCAAGCCATGCGTTCCCTTCAATCCCTTCGGCGTAATACTTGATACGGATTAGATCAGAGAGATCGAGATCGGTCACTGAATAAATGCGGGGATGAAATTCCGCACCAGTATTTACCGATTCATTATCAAGGATAAGCTGGTACGTGTTTAGATCAGCGGTTGTGTATAGGATCGTTCCGTTCCACCACGTCCCGGTGTAATCTTTAGCACAAACTTGTAATGGGGGCTGATTAGGGAATTCTTCAGAGATTATATCCACATTATTGACAGTTGATTCATTCCAATAAACGTAATGATTCCCGTTCGTCAGGTAAACCATTGATGCCCATGATTCATTAGTATCTTCCATTTGTTTATAGAACGTCAGAGAGGTAAGTCCGGAAGTTGCATCCCTGACCAAAGAGTACAGGGAGTAGAAAGAATATCGATAAAACCCGGCGAACCCGTAATCAGTTACCCCTGACGTTAGACCACATGCCCCCGGCGCGGCATGACACCTTCCATTCATCCAAGCATTATATGAACGGTTTCCAAAAAGCCCGATCTTGGGATTCGTTGAATTTGTCATGTAAGTGCTTGCTGCTGAACCGGAGTTCAGTGTCCCCATACCTACATCAAATTCTTCACTATCCTCATATGTGATGTTAAGCATTTGAGTTCCGGAATAATCGGATAGATCCCAATCAACGGAATCGGGGAAGAACGACATTGCGAGGTAGATCGATCCCCCAGTGACATAAGTATTGTAAGCGATTCTGCCTGATCCGATCCGGTCAGAGCCGATGTACAATTCAACGGCGCGGGAATCTGCTTCAGAGTAAGGGGTAGTACTTGACATGTTCCTAAAATCAGAATCGGACGGACCGCAATATGTCCCGTAAGTGCCTCTCCCACTCCCGATATTCCCCTTAAAAGTAAACCATCCAACGTGTTTTAGATTCGTGTTATAGAGGATGGAATCTATGACCATATAATCCGTTCCGGCACACCCGCCGGAGATAAGATTAACATCATCATATCCGTACCAAACGGTGTTTCCTACTCCCCCATTCCCAAGTTCTTGTGTTATTGCACCGACCGGAACGGCAACGGCGATCAATGCGATCATACATATCAGTACCTTCATTGAATCCATGTTCAGATCACTCCGTAAATCCAAAGGACATTGTTCACAACCGGCAGGATCGTGAATCCCGCAAAGGTTGCCGGGGCAATGTACCCCTTGCTCATGAATCTCTCTCCGAGATAAGCGAGGAACCCCACAAGGATAAGGGCGATTATCTTCATGGGTATCAGGGGCTTATCAACCATGAATGGATTGAGTTCTTGAGCCCCTATGCTGATTGCGTACGTTGTGGTTGCAACGTCAAGGAACGAAAGGGCGATCGCCGCGAGAAACGCGAGAGTAATTAGAAACCTGTTTTTAGAAAACTGATCAGCACACCCCATTAACAACCCTCTGACATTGATAGTCAGAAAGTTATTAACCCGGATGTATGATAAAGATTGCCCGTTAAAACCGGATGATGATCAGGCGGCAGGGGGAACAGGCAGAAACCCCCCGCCACTGATTTAGAAACCAGATCGCCGTATGCCGCAAAAAGCGGGGTAGTTGGTTCACTCTGCCCCTTTAGACTTTGCAGCCCAAAGGAACCCGAAGAGAACAACGACAAGCCCAAGCACGAACAGGATCGGGAAGATCGTCTGCGACGTGGTATCCCACGTAGAAGTGTTGGTGCTGAAGAAGATCGGCGCGGCAACCATGCCGATCCCGATGCTGACCGCGATAAGTGCGCCGGTAATCTCAAGGGCTTTTGCCATCATATTGTGGGCGTGAGCCTTGACACGTTCAAACATTAAGATCACCTCACCGGACTGTTTGCAATACAGTATTAAGAAAAGGGGGAACTTAAATCTGTCGCACAATTACAGTTTGATAACTGTCCCGCGCGAACAGGATCCTTATGATGCCCTTGAGCATCAGGATAAACACCACGACCATAAGGGCAAGCAACGCCGCGCCGATCGTGGGTTCCGCCGTGATCGCAGCAAGGCGTATAAACCACGTTGCCGCGAGGCAGGCGAACACGAAAACGATATCGAAGATCCCGGCGGCTTTCCCGTAAGGGGTAAGCTGTCGATTCTCCCATTCGTCCTTTGAGATCTCCGCTTCCTTCATACCCTGTTGGGCAATTTCATTGTTGATAAAATCCATTGTTGACCGTCCTTTAGAATACGGGTTCGTATCCCGCCTTTGCTGACTGGATCACTCTGATAACGAACGCGGCAAGGGCAATGAACATCATGAACCCCCACATCAAGAGGGAATACTCATCCCATCCGGTAGTGCTTACATCCAGATATAGGGGGTATGCAATCTGACCGTAAAGGATTATGAAGAACATTATCCCAAGAATTGTTTCAATAGCCCATGCGAGGAAATGAGCCTTCGCCGGGAGATTCAACGCCGCAACTTCGGCGCGCGCCATACATCGGGCAGTTTGATCCGCCTCATTGATTTTTGTGATCGCCTTCATGGTTCACCTTCAAGGATTGATTAACGGGGATAGGTCATAAAGCCTATCCCGTGATCTCCTGTTCTCTCATTTGAGAAAGCCTTCCCTTGTCGATCTGTTCTGCCCGTTCCCGTTCGACCTTCGCTTGTGCGTAATGCTGACGGCGTTGCTCGTTACGCTGTTGCCTTCTCATCTCCTGTTCCTGTTCCCGCCTCGCGGCTTGTTCGCGGGCATGTGCTTCTTGAGCGAGCTTGGCGCGTGTCCGTTCTCGTTCAACCGCTTCACGGTCCTGTTCTGCCTGTCTTTGCCTTTCGGCAGTTTCTCTTTGCCGTTCCCGGATCGCTTCCTGTTCCGCGCGTTTCGTGACCTGTTCCTTTTCGGCACGTTCCTTTTCGGCAAGCTCTTTTAGTTTCTCGCGGCGTTCCCCGGCAAGAACTCTTCTCTGTCGTTCCCGGAAGAACTCTTCCTCTTTCCGTTTCTGTTCCCTGAATCGTGCTTTATCAGCTTCGGAAGCTTTCAAGAACTCTCGTTCTTTTCGATCCTCTTCAAGTCTTTTCTTGGTTTTCTCTTGAGCCCGCCTTGTAAGCCATGAGGTAACACCAGCTCCCGCCCCACGATGACGGGGGTATGATCCGCGATAAAACGGGGCGTTCCGGTATGCTCTGCCACGGCGGGTATATCGCCGCATTGGGATTGAACGCCGCCGGGGTAATGTGCGGGGTTGTACCGGGGGGCGAACTACCGGGGGGTGTGCCACTTGACGGGATCCCACAACAGTAACTGAATACCCCCCGCCTTCAATCTTCTTTGACCGGACGGTTGATCCTTGACGGTGCAACTCTTTGATCAATCGCCGCTTGGCATGCCCATCAGTGGCGAAAAATGATCCGTCAGGGTTTTCAGTGATACCTGGCCAATTAAATGTTCTTGCCATTCACGCGCGCTCTTCAAAAATGAATGGTAGGTAAAGCATGATAAAATAATCGGTAACGAAAAGGGGGGTGGAGAAACCCCCTTGTGCCAAAAGGTTCCACTGATCGGAAACCGTGTCCTTCCCCGGTTCCCAAAAAGACAATGGGGGGTTTAGGAATAAAATCTTTCGTATGCTCCAACAGGAACGATATCCGCCGGGGTTACGAGAGGTTCGGGGAACACTTTCGGGATCGCCACGATCTCAAAAGCGTATTTGTTATCAGATTGTAACGGTTCGTCCCTTGATTCCCATTGATGGGTATCAATATTATAATGGGTTATGTTACACTCGTATCCGTCCCACTGATACCAATTCCCCGGCAACCATTGAGAGGGATCAATGTAAACGGCTTTCCTGTTTGTGAGTGTTGACCAGTATCGGGTATCAACGATCACGTCAGGGTTGCAATTAAGATCCTCTTCCCGCCAATCGTGCCAGTGTGCATACTCGCGCGAAAACCCGGCAAGGGTTGAAAAATCATAGACCTTCCCCATATAGATCGTATCCCCTTGTTTGACTGTTGGGGAGAGGGGATCGTTGATAGGGGTGATGTTCATCGAATAAGTGAGTTCCGCTGATGCTGAACTTATGAGCCATGCACACCCCACCATGAGAGCGATCCCGATCAGGATGATCTTAATGAGGTTCTTTGAGATCATCCATACACCCGCCCGTTGACAACAAGGATCGTTAGGATGCCCGCCAAAGCCATAAGGAACATGATTGCTGCCACGATCATATCTTGAAAGTAGTTTGCCTTTGATCCCATCCCGAATACCCCAAGGAACCCCGTTCACGGGCGTTCTCTACTTCTTTATCATCGGCAAGCCTCATCCGTGTTGCGCCGGGGCAACATTCAAAGTTCCGGTTCGTGGTAACCCCTGATCGCAAACAGTGATTGCATGACCACCTAAACCATACCGTCATGCGAGCCCGCCTTCCCTGATAATCTGCCTTACCCGTTTCGGGGCAACGTGCAACGTGCGTGAGGTATGGGCAATAAAGGGACACCCCTGATAAAAGGATAGCACTTCCTCATCGCTCACGGTTTTCACATGCTTTGCATATTCCCGATATTCCCGCTTCCGCCTCATACATCAATCTCGCAGTAGTAATCCATGAATCTCATAAGAATCTCT
>Ga0116142_10004131_pt1 | contig 14038 bp, 10 predicted proteins | sample AD_UKC033_MetaG_FD_89785 | JGI IMG/M metagenome (GOLD analysis project Ga0116142, IMG submission 89785) | Active sludge microbial communities of municipal wastewater-treating anaerobic digesters from USA - AD_UKC033_MetaG | ecosystem: Engineered > Bioreactor > Anaerobic > Digestate | place: USA... | reverse complement strand
GTATTGGCAAAATGTTATGGCGGTGATATCTCGCGTAAGCGCAAACTGTTGGAGAAACAAAAGAAAGGAAAGAAACGCATGCGCCAGGTGGGTAACGTAGAAATTCCGCAGGAAGCATTTATGGCGGTGTTGAAAATTGAGTAAATTTCGTTAGTAAAAGCATTGTTTATGGAACGAAATTATGATGAGGTTATTTCTGATATGCTGATTCAGTTGACTAACATTGAAGCAGCACTGCAACGGCAAAATGATCGTATGAAATCATTCGATACCAGAATGAATCGAGAGAATATATTGATCTATGGTTAGTAACAAATAGATTGAAACGCCAACGTGTTTAGCGTATTTAGCATGACAGAAACCACAACCTATACCCTGATCGATGGTCGCAAAATCTCGACCGATATCAAGAAAGAAATTTCTGAACAGGTAAGTCTGCGCAAACAGGCCGGAAAAAAAGTACCGCACCTGGCTATTATCCTGGTGGGCGATGATGGCGCCAGCCAAACCTATGTAGATCACAAAGTAAAAGCGTGCAAAGAAGTTGGTTTCCATTATTCCATGCTCCGCTTTGCCGATACGATTAGTGAAGATAAACTGATGAAACACATCGACCAGGTAAACCGCGATGAAGATGTGGATGGGTTTATTGTACAGTTACCGTTACCGGCTCACATCTCGGTTGAAAAAATAACCGAAAAAATTCGCCCCGATAAAGATGTAGATGGATTTACCAATCGGAACTTTGGAAGTATTATTTCTAAACATCCTTTGCTGTTACCGGCTACACCGTATGGTGTAATGGAGTTATTGAAGCGTTACAAAATTCCTACCGAAGGAAAAAACTGTGTGGTGGTGGGTGCCAGCCGCCTGGTAGGCGCACCATTAAGTATGATGTTGGTGGAAGAAGGCAAAGCTACCGTTACCATTTGTCATAAGTACACGCAGGATATTGCACACTTCACCCGCCATGCCGATATTCTGGTGGCGGCCGTGGGCAAGCCCGGTTTAATAACAGCCGATATGGTAAAAGAAGGTGCAGTGGTTATTGATGTAGGCACCACACGTGTAGAAGGCCCGCAATATAAAAATGGTTATAGTTTAAAAGGCGATGTTGAGTTCAAAACGGTAGCTCCCAAAACATCATACATTACACCCGTGCCGGGTGGGGTGGGGCCTATGACAATTGCTTCTTTGTTGCTGAATACGTTACGCGCAACGGAACTACGCAATCCGTAAATCGATTCAATATTTGAAATTCGAAATTGTGAGATATGTGATCAGAATCTTTAACCTGGAATTTTGAATTCTGAATCTGAAATATTGAACCTTGAATTACCGTTAATGGAAGACTTCTACACCATTCAGGGCGAGGGGTTTCACCAGGGTAGAGCTGCCTATTTTATTCGGTTGGCTGGCTGTGAAGTGCGGTGCGTTTGGTGCGATGTTAAAGATAGCTGGAATGCAAACGATCACCCCAAAGTTTCTATAGAATCGATCGTGGCCAAAGCAAAAGCAAGCGGAACAGAAATCTGTGTGGTTACCGGTGGCGAACCCACCATGCATAACCTGGAAGCACTTACACAGGCATTAAAATCGGCCGGGTTAAAAACGAATCTCGAAACCTCCGGTGCTTACCCGATTACAGGAACGTGGGATTGGATTTGTTTCTCGCCTAAAAAATTCAAACATCCGCATCCATCGGTAGCGCAACAAGCCAACGAGCTTAAGGTAGTTGTATTTCATAAAACCGATTTTGCCTGGGCCGAAGAATTTGCGCAACAAGTAAATGCTACTTGTAAACTTTACCTGCAGCCCGAATGGTCGAAAGAAGAAGACGTGCTGCCTCAGTTAATTGCCTACGTTAAGGCAAATCCGAAATGGCAAATTTCGTTGCAGGTGCATAAATACATGAATATTCCTTAACGGGTTGTGCGTATTACTGAATTTATTGATCAGGCAGATTCGTTCAGTAAGACAGGTACACCTTTTTTGTTTCTGATAGATTTTGAAATGCGCCAACCCCGTCTTTGGCTGGCGCACCAGGTTGATCGTGATGAATTATTATACTCAATAAATGGATTTACCAATGCGAAGGATAACACCCAACCTAAACCAGTAAGTTTTAGTTTGTACCCATTCGATAAGGAAGACTATCAGGCCCGTTTCAACACAGTACTGCAGCACCTGAACTATGGTAATACATTTCTTACAAACCTTACGGTGAAGTCGAAGATAGAAATTAATATACCGCTGCGCGAATTGTTTTTTTCTGTGCAAGCGCCATACCAATGTTGGTTGCACAATCAATTTTTGTTTTTTTCTCCAGAGTGCTTTGTGAAAATTATTAATGGAAAAATTTTCTCCTTTCCGATGAAGGGTACTATTGATGCTGAAATTCCTGAGGCTGCTTCGGTTATATTAAGTGATGAAAAAGAAAGGGCTGAGCATGTAACGATTGTTGATTTATTGCGAAATGATTTGTCGTGCGTGGCCACCCAGGTTACTGTAAAGCGGTTTCGGTATCTTGAAAGGATAAAAACCAACCGAAATGCCATACTGCAGGTTAGTTCAGAAATTGTTGGCGATTTGTTGCCGATGTATAAAGATCGTATCGGTAGTTTGCTGGTAAAGTTGTTACCGGCCGGCTCAGTAAGTGGAGCACCTAAAGAAAAAACAATGCAGGTTATTCGTGCTGCAGAACAAGAATCGCGTAAGTATTATACCGGTATATTCGGTTATTTTGATGGAGAAAATCTCGACAGTTGTGTGAATATTCGTTTTATGGAACAACAAGGGGATGCCATTTTTTACCGAAGTGGAGGTGGTGTTACAGCACGCAGCAATTGGCAGAACGAGTACCAGGAAGTAATTCAGAAAATATATGTGCCGGTTGTTTGAGTCAATTTATGTACGCGATGGGCAGTTCCGCAACCTACCCCTGCACCAGGCACGCATCACACGTAGTGCGCAGGCACTCTTCAAGCAACCACTAGGATGGACGCTTGATTCGATTTTAATACAAGCCAACATTCCGAAAAATGGTTTATATAAAGTCCGGTTGGTTTATGACCAGGTACAGGCACAAGTAGAATTCATTCCCTATCAGGTTAAAGCCGTTACCACATTAAAACTCGTAGAAGCCGATTTTGACTACGCACATAAGTATGAAAACCGAGAAGCTTTGAATAAGGTATTTAACAGCCGGGAAGGTTGTGATGATGTAATAATTGTTCAAAACGGATTTGTAACCGATGCTTCCTATGCCAACCTGATTTTTAAAAAAAATAACGAATGGTTTACACCCGATGTCTGCTTATTGGAAGGCACCATGCGTACCCATTTGTTGAAGGAGCAGAAAATTTCGGAGGCAATAATTCGGGTGAATAACCTGCATCAATATGAATCGTGCAAGTTGATAAATGCGCTGGTGGGAATGGATGGCCCGGAAATTCCGATTGCTGCCATCTCATAACATTGCTCGTAATTATACCTGTTACTATTGTTTGTGCGTTTTATACTGTAAATTGGATGATGCAAAAAATATTTCTGTTGGTTCTGGTATTATTAAGTGGCCAGGTGGTTGCGCAAACGCTTAGCACCAAAAACAAAAAGGCCATTGAGCTTTATACCGAGGCGGATAACTTTCGGGTACGCGGGCAATTTAGCCAGGCCATTAACCTGTTAAACGAAGCGATTACCCGCGATAAAAATTTTGAAGAAGCGTATTACAGACTGGCTACTATTTATAAAGCGCAGGAGCAATACGAATCGGCAACCGCCACATTCGAAAAAGGGTTATCCTTAACCAGGTCTGATGCGCGCAAGCGGATGTACCTGTACGAATTGGCTGGAGTTAACCTTTGGCAGGGGAAGTATGAAGGATGTAAGAATTACACAACCGAATTTCTGAAGCTGGAAAAAACCGATCGCAAAAAAATTGAACTTGTTAAAGTTTGGCAACTTCAGGCCGAGTATGCATTGACGCATACCACCATCTACGATTATATAATTACGCCATTAAGCGATTCGGTAAATATATTTCCCATGCAATATTTTCCAACGATAACAGCCGATGGTATGCAATTGATTTTTACAGCACGTTATGGCGGGGGAAGAAATGACAATGAAGATTTGGTGGTATCCCACAAACAAAGCAATGGAAGTTGGGGACCACCGGTTTCTTTATCGGCAAACATAAATACGGTGCAGCGCGAAGGGGCCAGCACGATTTCGGCAGACGGCCGACATATAATTTTTACCGTATGTGGTGCTTCTGGTTGCGATTTGTACGAAAGCCGGAAAACCGGCAACGAGTGGTCGCGCCCCAAAAACATGGGCCCCAATATTAATAGTACCAGGTGGGATGCCCAACCCTCCCTTTCGGCCGATGGCCGCGAGTTATATTTTGTTTCAGAAAGACCCGGTGGTTTTGGTGGCTACGACATCTGGTATTCGCAATTGACCGATAAAGGCTGGAGCAAAGCGATAAACCTGGGCCCTGAGGTAAACACGCCACAGGATGAAATCTCACCCTACATTCATGTTAATAACCGCGAGCTTTACCTGGTTTCGAACGGATTACCCGGTTATGGAGGCTATGATATCTACAAGGTTCAGAAAAATGAATCGGGTTGGAGTTTACCCGTTAATTTAGGAAAGCCGTTAAACGACCATCACGATCAGTACTCATTTATTGTATCAGCGCTGGGCACACAGGGGTACTACTCGCGCGAAGAATCCCGCAACAGAAGCCGGCTTTACAGGATAGTAATTCCGGAAGCGTGGGTTACACCCTATAAAGGAAATACGGTTACGGGCGTAATAACCAATAAAGCTACGCAGCAACCATTACGGGCGCAGGTTGAACTCTTTAATCTCTCAGAGAAAAAGTCGGTTTCAAAAATCTTCTCCGATTCTATTACAGGGCAGTATTTAATGGTGTTGCCCGGTGGGGCCGAATATGCCCTGTATGTAGATAAGGTAGGGTATTTATTTAATAGCGAGCACTTTAATTATGCCGCAGGGGCTGCCCGGTCCGTGCAAAAAAATGTGATGTTAGAACCCGTGCAGGCCAATGCAGCCATTGTACTGAATAATATCTTTTTTGATGTAGATAAGTATGATTTACGGCCCGAATCCCTTACCGAGTTGGAGAAAGTTGCTGATTTTCTTACAAAAAATGAGGGGTTAAAAGTGGAGATAAGCGGCCATACGGATGATACCGGCACTGAGGCTTATAACCTTAAACTTTCGGAAAATAGGGCTAAATCAGTAGCAGATTTTCTGTTTTCAAAGCAAATTGAAAAAAATAGGGTTCAAATTCGGGGGTATGGATCAAAAAAGCCGCTAGTTCCAAATCTTGATGAAGCTGGCAGGCAGCAAAACAGGCGTATAGAGTTTAAAGTTGTAGGCTGGGCCGGCTCCAGAAAATGACAAAACACATGCATTGGAACATACAGTTTGTGGTTGTAATAGATTAGTTCAGATAATTTAATTTTTAAGACTGCCAAATAAAATATTTGGCAGTCTTTTTTTTGGGCTTAATCCCCTAATAATATTTGTCAAGGAGTCCGGTATAACGTAAAAGGTTTTTTATTGTTTTCTTTAATAAATGTAGTTGCATAAAGATTCTTTTTTGATTAGATATTTTCTTCTACTTTTAGCCATATTTAAATAATATTCTCTTAACCTAATCAAGACAGTATGAAGAAAATTTTACAGTTGGGTATGCTCTTGATGTTAATGGCACCCATAGAGGGGCTGTTTGCGCAAGAACGTACTATTTCGGGCAAAGTAGTTGCCCAGGAAGATAACTCACCAGTGCCAGGTGTTAATATTGTTATAAAGGGCACAGGTAGCGGTACAGCAACCGATTTGGATGGTAAATACACCATTCAGGTTCCTGCTGGCGCAACGCTTGTATTCACCTCAATTGGTTTCAAATCTCAAGAAATAGTTGTTGGGAGCAGAACCACAATTGATGTTCAGATGACGTTAGAAGTTAGTCAATTGAATGAGGTTGTTGTAACAGCTGGTGGTTTAGTGGTGCAAAGAAGAGAGTTGGGTAACCAGGCAACAACCATTAAAGCAACAGACCTTACGCAAGGAAAGGCATCAAATGTTGCCGCTGGTTTAGCTGGTAAAGTGCCCGGCTTGCTGGTTAGTGCAGTGAGCAGCGGTGTTAACCCGAACTATCGTATAGTGCTTCGTGGTAACCGTTCGTTGTTGGGTAACAATCAGGCCTTGTTAATATTGGATGGTGTGATTACACCAAGTGCCATGTTAGGTAACTTGAACCCAGAAGATATTGAAGATATTCAAGTATTGAATGGTTCAGGTGCTGCCGCGCTTTACGGTTCAGATGCGTCTAACGGTGCTTTGATCGTTACAACAAAGAGAGGTAAGTCAGGCGCTCCGGAAATTAAAGTTTCACACACTACTACGCTGGAGCAAGTAAGTTACCTGCCTCAATTGCAAAGAGAGTTTGGTTCAGGAACTACACCCGATACCCCGCCCTCCTATACAGCCTATGAAAACCAACAATATGGCCCTCGTTTTGACGGTAGCATTGTAGTAATAGGTAAGCCCCTTGCGGATGGTTCAATCCAGCAAGTTCCTTATTCAGCTACTAAAAAAGATGCACGTACCGCTTTTTGGGAAACAGGTATTCAGCAACAAACAGATTTTTCTATTTCTGCTTCGGATGATAAATCCAAGTTATTCTTAGCCGGCCAGCGTTATACCCAAGAATCTACTGTCCCTTTTGATAAATTCTCGCGCTATAGCGTTCGGGCAAACATAGATAGGAAAATATCCAATAGACTAAATGCGGCTATTCAGACCTATTACATCGCCAATGTATATGATATTAGTTCGGCTGTTGGTTCTGCCTACAACGATGTATTAATGTCACCTGCTCATGTAGATATTACCAAATACAAAGATTGGAGAAACAATCCGTATGCTAATCCTAATGGTTATTACAATGAATATTACGATAACCCGTATTTTACATTGAGCAACAATCGCACAGATACCAAGAACAATTACCTGCAAACTTCTATGGAATTGAAGTGGAATCCCATCGATCCATTAACCATTACAGGACGTTTAGGGTACAACTCAAGAAATGTGTTCTCTAAATCAACTACCGGTAAATTCACATTTAGTCCATATACAAAGTCAATCTCAGGAGGATCTAAAACGGATATACCGGGGGGTGTTTCAGAGAGTGGGGCGTATGAAACCCAATTGTTATTCGATTTTTTTGGAGAATATAAAACCAAGATCACAGAAGATTTTTCTCTAAACGTAGTTGGAGGGGTACAAACACGTGATAACACTTCGAAATCCCTAAACGTGAGTGTAAGCGGCTTGGTAATTTCAGATTTGTATAACGTTAGTAATTCAACAACCAATTTAGGGGGTGGTGCCGGTTTTGGACATGCAAGCCAGGTTGGTGTTTATGGTGACATTCGCCTTGGTTTTAGAGATTTCATTTACCTGCATGCCACTGGCCGTAACGACTGGAGGTCGGTATTAGCAAAAGAAAACAGATCTTTCTTTTACCCGGCTGTAGATGTGTCGTTAATTTTGAGCGATGCAATCCCTTCATTGAAGGATGCCTCTTGGCTGGATGCACTTAAGATTAGAGGAGGTTATTCTCAAGTAGGCCAGGTTAACTTAGGACAGCAATACTGGGGTGCTTACCAATTAAGCGCAACCTTCGGTCAGGGCAGTGGTTACCCATATTCCGGTAATGGAGGTTTCACACTTGGAGATGTGGTAGTGTCGCCTAACCTTAAGCCTGAAATAACAACAAGTGTTGAAGGAGGGTTCGATTTGGATTTGAATGAGTACGGTGCCAGTATTGGGGCAACTTTTTACAAATCAAATACTGTTGACCAAACAGTTAACGTGCAGGTATCCAGAGCAACAGGTTACACCAGCATGCGCATGAACGTAGGTGAAGTGGAAAATAAAGGTATTGAAACCTACTTACGCGCTACACCAATCCAAACATCTTATGGTTTGAGTGCTTCTGTACAGGTAACTTATACCCTTAACCGGAACGAAGTGATAGCCCTGGCTGATGGTAATGCCGATTTAACGCTTAGTACCTTTGGAGGATCAAGAATTGTTGCTAAAAAAGGCTACCCCTTCCCTTATCTCGAAGTGTCTGATTATAAAAGAACAGCAGAAGGCAAAGTAATTGTGGATGCAGCAACAGGTATGCCTTCAATCGCTGCTGATTATATTCAGGTAGGAACAACATCACCACCTCATATTCTTGGGTTAAGTGGTAGTGTGAAATATAGAGGCTTTACGCTGGGAGGTACAGCCGAATACCGGAATGGACATTATATCTACAACGGGGTAACAACTTCTTTCGACTTTTCTGGTGCAGGTATTCGCAATACCTGGTTTGATCGTGCCCGTTTTGTATTTCCCAACTCAGTTTATGAAGATCCTGAATCACCAGGTACATACATCGAAAACACGAACTTAACAACTTATACTGGCGGTGCTGACTTCTGGACTAGTGGTTCATACAACACGGGTATTGGTGCAAACTATACACACTCAGCAGGTTTTTGGAAAATCCGCGAAATCTCATTGCGGTATGATTTCCCTGCTTCTTGGTTGGCTCCTGCAAAAGTTATTAAAGCTGCTAATGTGAGTCTCCAGGGTCGTAACTTGTTTATCTGGACACCAAAAACCAATATTTATACAGATCCTGAGTATAGTGCTAATGGGGCTGATAGTAATGCGATTGGTTATATCAGTATTAGCCAAACCCCCCCGGGGCGCTATTTTGGTGCTACAATTTCATTAACGTTTTAAATGATAGAAAAGATGAAGAAAGTAAATCTAAAAATATGGGCTGGGGTCTTCCTACTACTTTTTACGGTAGCCTCTTGCAGTGATTTTCTTGATATAAATGAAAATCCTAACCAGGCAACAACAGCAGATTTGTCGTTGGTATTACCACAGGCCATTGTGGCAACTGCCAGCAGGGCAAGTGCATATAATAACTATGGTGCACACTTTGGTGGTTATATGGCCAATGCCGGTGGCTTCTCAGGCTTTGGTACGCTGTTAACTTATAATTTGCAGCCTGCAGACTATGATGGGTTGTGGTCCACTTCTTTTAGCGGCCCCCTGGCTGACTTAAATTATGTAATTGGAAAAAGTGAAGGCATTGAAGAGTATGTACTTTACAATGCTGCTGCAAAAATTATGATGGTGGTTAATTATCAGATGCTAGTGGATGCCTTTGGTGATATTCCTTATTCTGAGGCGTTGAATCCGGGTAATACCACTCCTAAATACGATGATGCCGCTACCATATATACAAGTTTAGTAGCAACATTAAATGCCGCTATTGCACAGATTGACGCTAATCCTTTTGCTCCGGCTTTAACAGCCGCATCCGATCCACTTTTTGGTGGTAATATGGCAAATTGGAAGAAATACGCCAATACACTGAAGTTACGGATGTTAATCCGTTCGAATGGAAACCTGAGCAGCTTGGCTGGTGTGGAATTCCTGACAGACGATGCCATTGTTAATCCAGGTTATGAACTTAACCGACCAAACCCTGATTGGGCATCATGGGGCAGAACTGTAGCGGGTGCTTTGTCTAACTCAAGCAGAATTCCGACTACTTACGCCTTTGCGTTTTATAATGGCGCAAAATTGTTGGATGCCGGACGAGGGGAAACAATTTTTGTGAACTATCCAAGTACACCCACTAATCAATTAGGCAATGAGGTTGGAAATCCACCCATTGTTTCTGGTCAGGTTACCTGGGCATCTAATCAGGCTGGCCTCACGGGTACAGGGGTATTGAAAGGGCCAGCTATGGGTCGCCCGTTAATGTTGCTTGCTGAAGCTAAATTTTTGTTGGCGGAAGCTCAATTGAAAGGTGGTATAGCAGGTGATTACACTGCCACCTTCTACGAAGGCATTACCGCATCATTTAGGTATCTGTATAAAACTGAGTCTGGTTCTTTATTAGCGGGTGCTAACTTAACCAATTTAGTGGATGCATATAAAACAGCAAATGATGACAAGTATCTTGTAGAAATTGAGGCTGCCACAACAGATGCGCAGCGTCTTGAAGCAATCATCACTCAAAAATATATAGCAGTGAATATGATAAACAGTGATGAAGGATGGAATGAGTATCGCAGAACTGGTTATCCTGTAACAGTAACAGGTGGTGCCCCATCCTTTGACATAGCTTCAAATAAATCAATCATTAGTGCCAGGCCAGACAAACTTCCCACAAGAGTGATGTATCCATCGAGCGAACAACAACTTAACAAGCCAAATTATCGCAACGTGGATTATACTTCAGAACGAATTTTTTGGGATCCTAACTGATTAAAAACTTATTTAACGAATTATGAAAAGAAAGAATTATATACTAGCATGGACACTACTTGTTGCAATGGTGGCAACGAGTTGTCTTAATGATAATAAGTATGCGCTAGATCCGGAGGGAACTCAGAATGTGATCGAATTTGTGGATCCTTCTGTTCCAATATCCACTCCCAGTTCTGTATATCCTGCATGGGTAACAAGTTTTACGATAGTACCTGAAGTGACGTTAACTCAAAGCGTTGCTTTTGCAGGCCCGCAAAGCAATGATAAGGATATTCAATTGCAATTAGCTGTTGATCCAATTGCACTGGATGAATACAATGAGCAAAATGGTACAGATTATTCTCTTATCGATGAGAGTTATTATGATATCCCCAGCTTAACGGTTACGATACCCAAAGGACAGAAACAGGCTAATTTTGTGGTCAAAATATACCCGGAGGAGTATGACTTGACAAAAACTTTTGCACTTCCTCTGAGAATCGTATCAGCTTCCTCCGGTATTTTAAGTAAAAAATACAGCGCTGGTATTTTAGTTACTGTGGTGAAAAACAAATACGATGGAATTTACCATGTTGAATCTGCTGCAGAAACGGCTTCAGGAGGGATGGTAGATGTTACAAACGCTGCTTTTACAGGGGTTTATCCTAAGACAATCGAATTGGTGACTGTTGATGGTAATACGGTTAATTATTATGACCATGATTATGACCTCCAGGGGACAATCTTCCATACTGGTACTGGCTTATCGTACTACGGAGGCTTCTCCCCGCAATTCAAGTTTGATGCGAGTACGGATGTTGTGTCCGCGGTTGTAAATGCATTCGGTCAGGGAAACAATAACAGGTCGGGCAAGCTTGATCCTGCGCAAACAACTACACCCGTAATGACTTTCAAGTCGGATGGAACACCTGACCGCCTGGAAATATGGTACATCATGCGACAAATCAATACAAGTGTTGACAGGACGTTCTACAAGGAAATCTATACGTACGAAGGCCCAAGAGATTAAGTAAAGTAAATGTTAGACAGGGGGTAATTGAGAAATTGTCTCCTGTTCATAGAAGCATAAATTGATAAAATGAGAAAATACAGTAGACTAGGTAAATTTATAGCAATTATAGGTTTGCCAATTTTGATTGCCTCATGTGAGGATGAAACAACAGTAAAAACTACGGTGGACTTTGCCTCGATTTCATCTAACTATTATGAAGCGGATGGCACAACGTCTTTCACTATCCCCCTCCGAAACGCAGGCTCGACCAGTGGCCTTAGTGTGGTCTTTGCAGGAACAGCTACTCAAGGGCAAGACTACGAGTTGGTGGGCATTACATCAGCAGGTGTTGAAATCAGACTTTTAGATGATAATGTCTATGAAGATGGGGTAGTAGAGACCTTGAGAGTGCAATTGGTTTCAAGTTCAGAGAGCCTGAAAGGAAACACAATGCATACAATCAACATGGTTAGCAATGATTGTGAAGATACTGAAGGGCTTACTGTGGCTTCGTTAGCAGGAGATTGGAATGCAATGGAGGATGATTATGGCCCTTACACAGTTACTTTCGAGGTTGATGAAGAGGATGAGACGATATTATGGATGGATAATTTCTTTGATTCCGGAATTTCGGCATACGTAAAGATAGATCTGACTACAGGTGCGGTTGTGTTTCCTGAGCAACAAGTTAGTAACTATCAGGGCTCGGTTATAACTGGAACTGGCTCTTTTGATGACAATTGTAATTTCACTATAACCACTCACTTTGCAACCACACAATATGGTAACTTTGATTGGGAATATATATTCTACAGATAAGTAACTGTTGATATATACTGTGGAAAGAGGCTGTTTTTATAGACAGCCTCTTTTTTTTAAAGGGACATGAAGGGTTCGCCTTAAACCCTGTCTTCAGAAAGGAATACAAAAGTGGGAGGGGCTGTTCATCAGCATCGCTTCAAAGCAAAAGCAATTAGTCAAAGTTTATTTGTTTGATGCCTTTCGCAATGCTTGGTATTTCTAAATAAAGGATAATCGGACTTCTTAATTTTTAAGACTGCCAAATAAAATATTTGGCAGTCTTTTTTTTTGGTCACAACCCGATATAATATTTGGTAATAGACAGGGTAAAATGAGAAAAGTTTTTTAAGCTTTTTTTAACAAGTGGTGTATAAAAGTCCCTTTTTCAAGTGAATACTTTCATCTATTTTTGGCGGCTTGACAATAAAAAATCTTTAATCAAATCAAGACAGTATGAAGAAAATTTTACAGTATGGTATTTTCTTGGTGCTATTGTCCTTCTCGTTCGAAGGTATTGCCCAGGATCGTACAGTTTCAGGTAGGGTTACATCAGCAGATGATGGTTCGGAACTTCCGGGTGTGAATGTGGTGCTGAAAGGAACAGCGATTGGAGTAAGTACTGATGCTCAGGGTCGATACACCCTTTCGGTACCGGCATCAGGAGGTATTTTGGTTTTCTCTTTTATCGGATTAAAAACGGAAGAGATTAACATAGGAAGCAGATCTGTTATTGATCTGAAAATGATATCGGATGCAACACAACTTGCTGAGGTGGTTATTGTTGAAACGGGTTATACCCAAGACAAGCGGTACACCGGGGCAGCCACCACCTTATCAGGAAATATTGTTGCTCGTACCCCAGTAGCTTCTTTAGATCAATCCTTACAGGGCCGTGTAGCCGGGGTTCAGGTTAATTCAGGAAGCGGGCAACCAGGTTCAAATGCAAGTGTTAATATCAGGGGGGTTCAGTCAATTACCGGGGCGGGCGTTCAGCCACTTTATGTTGTTGATGGTGTGCCGGTTTTAGGTGGATTGTCTGGAATTAATGCGAATGACATTTTAACTCAAACAATTTTGAAAGATGCCCAGGCAGCCGCTTTGTACGGTGCGCGCGGTGCTAATGGTGTAATTGTTATTACAACAAGAAAAGGTAAAGCAGGTGCAAATTCGATTGATTTCAAAACTCAGTATGGTATTTCCATGCAACCTACCCCTATCAATTTTGAAATGATGAACACCGAGCAAGCACTTGCGTATGAAGAAAGGGTAGGAAAGTTTATACTTGATGGTGGAGGAAGCAGTACCGCGGTTACAGGACCAGGATGGGCTCTTTCGCCTCTTCATCCTTCTTACGCTTTGCAAACGCCAGCAGTTCAGGCGCAGCGCGATGCGCAATTGGCTGCCTTCAGAGCAAACAAGAGAGATTATGCTGATATATTGTTGCGTAATGGTCGCACCACTTCCAATGAAGTTGCTGCCCGGGGTGGAAATGAAAATGGAAGATATTATGTGAGTTTTAATGCCTTTAACCAGCAAGGCTTCGCTGCAGGATCGGATTTCAACCGATACACAGGAAGAGTAAATATTGATCAACGTATGTTTGATAAGTTATATTTAAACTTATCAACAACCGTAGTAAATACTCTAAGTAACTACAACGCCAACGAAGGTGTTAATAGCACCCTTAATCCATTTCAGGTAATTTGGAGAGCCAAGCCATATGAGCAGGTCTATAAAACAGATGGCAGCTTAGACTTTGGATCCCACACTGCACTAGCCCCTAAGTTGATTGCTAATAATATCGAGCGGCAACAAAATGTCATCAATAAGGAAAGGGGACTAAGAGTTTTT
>Ga0116142_10004126_pt1 | contig 14049 bp, 15 predicted proteins | sample AD_UKC033_MetaG_FD_89785 | JGI IMG/M metagenome (GOLD analysis project Ga0116142, IMG submission 89785) | Active sludge microbial communities of municipal wastewater-treating anaerobic digesters from USA - AD_UKC033_MetaG | ecosystem: Engineered > Bioreactor > Anaerobic > Digestate | place: USA... | reverse complement strand
GTCCACCATGCCCGTGGCGTACGCCGCGCCGAGAGCCACGGCGATGACGACAATCGCGCCCACCACCCACACCACGGTTTCCATGGAACCGCTGGCTTGCATGGCGCCTTCCGCGGTTATCGTGGACGCGATGTAAATCTTCTCGCCCGCCTCCGCGCGCTGTTTCTTGTCGATGAGCGCACCCAGCGTCTCGTTAATCGCGATGAAGCAGCGGTGCCATTCGGTCTGGAGCTTCTTGATCGCCACGTCCGACTGGGCGTAAATCGATTCGAGACTCGTGGACTGCGAAACAATATTCATGGTATTGCTGTCGAGCGTGTAATCGGCGGCGAGTGTATCCTTGAGCACCCGGTGCTCCCGGGCCAGTTTGCTCTTGATTTTGAGGAACTGGTTCTCGAGTTGCGCCTTATTGACGCCCGGACTCGGGTAGGCGTTCATGATCTGGTTGAAGAGCAACCAGTCGTTCATGAACTCCTGGCACATGGCCACGCGGCGCTCGAGCGTCGCGATAATCTGCATCTGCTTCTTGCTAAGTCGTGCCATTGAAACGGCGACCTCCCTCGCGAAAAACCCCACAGAGAAAAGACGAACTCTTAATCTAGCACACGCCGGGGGCAATGTCAAACCCGCCGCCCTTAAGTCAAACGGACATGCCGTGTTACAAAACTCCGCCGCCCGACCAGGCGACCGCTTGCGATTACCCCCTCGCGAACGCCACACTGTGTCGCCAGTCACGCGCGAGACGCCCGCGCCATGGAAAAGAAGGGCCGCAATTGGAGGAAACGCAAGTGCTTGTACTCTTTGCCGCCGATTTGCATGGCCGGCATGAAACGTACCGCTGGTTGGGCGACCAGGTGAAGTCCCGCCGGCCGGACCTCGTCGTGCTGGCAGGCGACTTGCTCTGCAGCCGCGCAGGATACCCCACGCGGGAGGCCGCGCAACGGGCCGACGGGGATGCCGTTCTCCTGCACATTATCGGATGGAAAACGTCGACGCTGTACCTGATGGGCAACTGGGACCGGATCGCGCTTCCCGAGCGGCCACCGGGCGTGCGGTCGCTGCATGGGCGGCGCATCGAGTGGCAAGGCTTCAACCTCGTCGGATATCAAGTAACCCCGCCGTTTACCGGCGGCCCCTTCGAGAAGCCCGAGGAGACCATCGCGGAAGAACTCGACGCTCTCGCGCCGCTGCTCGACGAGAACACGCTCCTTGTCACGCACGGGCCCGCGCGCGGCATTCTCGACGTCACCCACACCGGCGCGCACGTGGGCAGCGTGGCGTTACGCGGCCTCGTGGACCGGCGCCCGTTCCGCGTCCACGTGCACGGCCATATCCACGAATGCTTCGGCCGCGACGGGAGGCATTTCAACGTGGCCGCGGGCCGTGTTATGCGGGCGCTGCTGCTCAATGCGGCAACGCTTGAAGGTGAAGTCCTTTCGGCGTGAATATGTGTCCGGTTAATGCGCCGTGCTCGTCGGTCAAGCCGGGGCGGACGGGGTCGCGGGAGGAGACTTGGGGTGAGGGAAATGACGGAAACGACGAAAGGGACGAAAAGGATACGAGGGACGCAACAGACGCGAGAAAGGCGGTGCTGCAATCAATTCCACCAACTGTGCCAGACGAGGCCCGCGTAGTCCCAGAAAACGTTCCAGGCGTTTCGGAAGTCCGCCGTCACGCTGACAGGGGCGAAGACGCCGATGGGGAGGGCCGCCGGGATGTTGCCCCGGGTATATTCGAGCATCCACGTTCCAGGGGTCATGTTATACCCCTTGCCCTGTTTCGGTTCGAGAACGGCGCAGTCTCCCGGCAGGTAGAGGGTCGGCGCCAACTGGCCCTCTGTATACGTGCGCATTTCCCCGGCGAACATGCAATCCCAGACCGTCATGTCGGCGTACCGCCCCGAGAAGCCCTCGCTGCCGATAGGCGTGCCGAAGATGAGGATGTATTCCTTCGTGGAAGCGTAGAGAATGGCCATCTGGCCAAGCGTGCCGCCGGTTCGGTTGAAGTGCCAATGGAGGTCTTCGCGGATTTGTTTCGGGTAACGGGTTTTCAGTTCCGCGACAATATCCGCAACGGCCTGTTCGATAGGCTTGTCGATTCCCAACAGGGATGTCTCGTGAATTTCCTCCGGCGTGAATTTCAGGTTGCCGCACCCGGCAATCAGTAGTATGGCGGATAGTCCCAACGGCCAGATTCTCATGATGCACCCCACTTCCGCGGCGTCGATGCCGGTTTCGTATGTTCGGGTCTTTCCGGACGGCGCACGTGTCCGTCCGTGGGCAATTCGCGACCGACAGTGTAGCGACAATACGCCGTTCTCGACGTGAGTTCAACCGCGCGAAATCACCCTTCGACTCGCTGTAACGCGGTGGCGAACGCGCGCATACGCAGGACGGCACGCCTCGGGTTCCCAAGCGCTTGCCGCGGCGTGGCGCGAAGGTTGGCGGAAGCTCCGCGACGGCGGATACAATGGGGAATATCGGAAGACACGGGGCGGTGATCACGCGATGAACGGCCTGTTCGAAGCGGCGGGCGAGGTCGGCGCGTTTCTCACGGAACGCGCATGGGAGTACTGCATTATCGGCGGTTTGGCGGTGGCCCGTTGGGGAGAGCCGCGCGCGACCTTGGGCGCGGATATGACGCTGCTTACGGCATGGGGCAGTGAGGAGGAGTACGTCGATGTGCTGCTCGAACGTTTCGAGTCGCGCATCCCGGAGGCGCGGGCGTTTGCCCTGAGCCGGCGCGTGCTGCTGCTGCGCGCCGGGAACGGGAGCGACGTGGACATCGCGTTGGGGGCATTGCCGTTCGAGGCCGAGATGGTGCGCCGGGCGACACCCGTCGCGTTTGCGCCGGGCTTGACGCTCCCCTGTTGCACGGCGGAAGACCTGTTCATCATGAAGACCTTCGCGGGACGCCCGCGCGACTGGCTGGACGCGGAGGGCGTGGCCGCGCGGCAGCCGCGACTCGACAGGGAGTACATTCTCAAGCATTTGGGCGCGTTATGCGCGTTGAAGGAGGCGCCCGACCTGCTCGAACGGGCCCGGCGACTGCTGGAGGAGCGACAATGAAGCATCCGACGCTGGAAGAGCAGCGTCGCCTGGTGCGCCAGTGGGATGAGACGGGGCGCGAGTTGGAGCGCATGCGCAGGCAGGCCCTGCGCGACATGCCCTACAACTGGGCCGATGTGGATGCCTTGCTTGCCGTGGGCTTGGCGTTTCCGCGCGAGCCGCGCACGACCAGCGGCCTCGTCGAGATGCAGCGCTGCTTCATGCGCGCGCGAGGCGCCCAGTGACAGCCGCTTCTGGTACGGGCGGTCTGTTGCGTCCTGCCCGTTTCCAGCGCTGGCGCAAGCGGCGCGCTACGGGCTGCAATCACGGTAAGGACAGGCTGCGGCCTGGGTGTACATCCCTGTTCTTGGAAAGGCCTTGTGCTTGAACAAGAAGAAAACGCTAAAGAAACTACTCGGACGATCGCGAAATATCCGATTTGCCGAGTTGATCGCGGTGGCCAACGCATTCGGGTTTCACGAGACACGCAGCCGGGTCAGTCATCACATTCTTGAGCATCCCGCCATACCGGAGTTACTCAATCTCCAAGACTGTGGGGGGCAGGCGAAACCGTATCAAGTGAGACAATTCCTGTCGCTCGTGGAACAGTATAATCTTGACATGGAGGAGACCGACGAATGAGCGATTATCATATCAACGTCTTTTACAGCGAAAAGGACGGCGGGTATATAGCGGACATCCCGGACCTGCGCTTCTGTTCCGCTTTCGGCGCGACGCCGGAAGAGGCCCTTCATGAAGTGCTCATCGCGAAGGAGGTCTGGATCGAGTCGGCGCGCGCCTCCGGAAAACCTGTCCCCCGGCCTCGCTACCAGCCCGCGATCTACCGCGTGGCGTCGTAAGCGCGCCCCTGTTTGTAGTTCAGCCTTCAGGCTGTCTTGAACGCCGGGCTAGAGCTTGCACTCCGAACAGGTTTGTAGTCCAGCCTTCAGGTTGCCCTAGACACAGGCTGAAGCCTGCACTACAAACCCACGTTCATCGCCTCCGCTGTCGCAGGCACTCGGCGAGGGCGATGCCGGCGCTGACGGAGGCGTTCAGGCTCGTGATTAGGCCGCTGATCGGGATGCGCACGACATGGTCGCAGCGTTCGCGGACCAGTCGCCGCACGCCCTTGCCTTCGCCGCCGATAATCAGCAGAGTCTTACCCGTCAGGTCCACATCCCAGAGCAGTTTGTCCCCCGCCGCATCGAGCGCCGCAGCCCAGAATCCCGCCTGCTGCATCTGCTCGATGGCGCGGGCGAGGTTGGTGACGCGGACAAGTGGGACATGTTCGACGGCGCCCGCCGCAGCCTTGACCATAGCAGGCGAAATGGGCGCGGCGCGGTCTTTCGTGAACAGGACGGCCCCCGCCCCGCACGCCGACGCCGACCGGACAATCGCGCCGAAGTTTTGCGGGTCTTCGATGCCGTCGAGCGCAACAAATAGAGATTCCGCCGTCGCCGCCGCGAGCGCTGCCTTGAGTTCGATCACGGGCAGCGGCTCCGCCTCAAGAATGGCCCCCTGATGCGCGCCGCCGCGCGCGATCCGGTCCAGTTCCTGCCGCGTGCAATACACCGTCTGAAGACCGCGCGCCGCCGCTGCCAGCGCTTCGAGTCCCTTCGCGTCGCGCAGGAGATACAGCCGGCGCCCTGGCCGTTTCCCGGCGCGCAGGCACTCGAGGGTGGGGGTGCGCCCGTACACGATTTCCGGGTTCGCGGCCACTACGGAAGCTCGTGCAGTTCCTTGAGCTTCGTGGCGCGCAGGCTCAGGTTGTCCATTTCCGGCACGCGGCTGTCGTAGGTCCATGCCTGCCCGGCCAGGAGTTCCTGGAGGATGTTAAACGCCTGCTGGTAGTTGCCGAGCTTTTCCTGGCATTTGACCATCCTGTATTTGTTGTGCCAGTAGTTCGCGCCGGACGCGCCGTAGCGGGCAAAACAGGTGTTGAGCACCTCCGCGGCGCGTTCGTAACGCCACAACGTCATCAGGTAGCCGCCGATCGTCGAGAGCCGCGCTTCGTCTTTCACGTCCTGGGCGGCGTCCTGGCCCGGCGCGTTCTTCGTCGCCTGCCCCACCATCCAGTTCACGCCGCCGCTCGACGCGAGCCAGCCGATAGCCACGACAATGACGATGATAAGCGGCCACTTCAGTCCACTGAGGTCCATTGGGTGTCTCCTATCCTTTGCCTATCAAGACAAGCGCTTTCTGCGCAATGTCCTTCAATACGGGCACCTCGAACATGTAGCCGACCACCAGGACCGCCCCGGCCACGGCGGCCACGACGATCAGCGCGCCCACCACGTTACGAAGGCGCATGAACACGTTCGAGCGGCCCTTGCCCTCGAACTGCTGTGCCCGCTGCGTGAACGCCACATGCCGCTGCTGGCATGCCGCCGAGCAGAACCGGCCCGTCGGCCCGATCACAACGCACGTGTTACATACGGGCGTACCGCATTGTTTGCACCGCACCGTCGCCTCGACACCGGGATGATTGATACAGCCGGACCTTGTTGCGTCAACCATAACGATCTGCCTCCTCTTGCCTCGTCCCGCATCGTATGTACACCCGCCCCCTCCCCTATTATTAGCACATTTTGCCGAAAACTTCACCTGTTTTTCGCCGCAACCGATTCGCAATCGGCGAAACCGCTTCTGGTAAGATAGCGTCTCATGAGCGTGGTGGATGACGAAATCCTGATCCAGGTCGAGGATCTGCGGAAGATCTACGAGATGGGCGACACGGAGGTGCGCGCCCTGGATGGGGTGTCGTTCGACATTCCCCGGGGCGCCTTTATTGCCGTGATGGGCCCCTCGGGCTCGGGCAAGACGACGTTGCTGGACATACTGGGCTGCCTGTCTCATCCGACCTCGGGCGAGTACTGGCTTGCGGGGCGGCGCGTGGGCGGGCTGCGCGACGGGCAATTGGCGGAACTGCGCAACCACGAGATCGGGTTCGTATTCCAGAACTTCAACCTTCTACCGCGCGACACGGCCCTCGGCAACGTGGAACTGCCGCTCCTGTACGATGCCGTGCCGCGCCGGGAGCGCGTAGCGCGGGCGAAGGCCGCGCTCGAGGCCGTCGGGCTCGGCGATCGGGCGCACCACCGGCCGAATGAACTCTCGGGCGGACAACGCCAGCGCGTGGCCATCGCACGCGCGCTGGTGAATGATCCTTCGATTCTCTTCGCGGACGAGCCGACGGGCAACCTCGATACGGCCAGCGGCGAAAGCATTCTGCGCCTGATTACTGAGTTGCACGCCCGCGGCAATACGATTGTGTTGGTGACCCATGAGCGGGAAGTGGCGGAACATGCCGAGCGGATCATGAGCTTTCGCGACGGCAAACTGGTGAACGACGAATGGCGGAAAAAAGACGGAAAAGTCTGGCGGTCACAGTAATCTTTTGGCTGGTAGTCGCGGGCGCGCTGGCGGGCGGCCTGATCTACTACTTCACCCGCGAGCCCGTGGTCGAGGTGACCGCCGTGCGCGTCACGCGCGGCGCCATCGAGCAGACCATCTCGGCCATCTCGTCCGGCGTCGTGACGCCGGGTATGCAATCGCGCGTGTCCGCCGCCGCCTTGGGCGTGGTGGCGGCGGTGCACGTCGAGGAAGGCGATCGAGTCGAGGCGGGTGCCCTGCTGGTGGAACTCGAACACGCCGAACTGGACGCGCAGGTGGCGCTGGCAGAGGCCAACCTCGAAGTGGGCCGATCGCGCCTCGAACAGGTCCGTATCGCGGCGAGGATAAACGATGAAATTTCCTCGGCGCAGTTGGCCCAGGCGCGCGCGCAGCTCGAGGCCGCCAAGGCCGACTTCGATCGGATCAAGTCGCTGGCGGACCGCAAGGCCGTGTCGCAAAGCGACTTCGACAAGATCGCGCTCGCGTACCGCGTGTCGCAAGAGACCGTGGCCGCGGCGGAGGCGGGCCGGAAGGAGGTGTTGGTGCGCCAGGAGGAAATCCGAGCGGCGGAGACGGGCATCCGCCAGCTAGAGGCCGCGGTACGGGCTGCACAGGTCATGCGCGAAAAGGCGTTCGTGCGCGCGCCGTTCGCCGGGGTTGTGGCGAAGAAGCTGCTGCACGTGGGCGAGGCCGTCGCGATGGGCCTGCCGGTCGTGATGCTGGTGCAGGAACAGGACCGCTACATCACCGCGCCCTTCGATGAGGCGAACTACGGCGCGATGTTCGTCGGGCAGAAAGCGCGCATCACGCTGGACGCCTACCCGGACCGGGAATTCGAGGGCGAATTGAGCTATATCGCGCCGGTGGTGACCATGGTGCAAGACCTCACCCGGACCCTCGACGTAAAGGTGCGCATCCTTACGGAGCCCGAGAAGTTCGTTCCCGGCATGTCCGCGGACGTCACGCTGATTGCCGACGAAAAGGACGATGCCGTGTTTGCGCCGAGCGAGTCGCTCATTCGCGACGAGTTCGCTTACGTCATCGAGAACGGACGGGCGGTACGGCGCGACGTGACGGTGGGCATCGGCAACTGGGAACGGCGCGAGATTCTCGAGGGGCTGCGGGAGGGCGAGCATCTGATTACTTCGGTGAACTTGAAGGCGCTGCGGGACGGCGCGCCGGTAAACATTGTAGACGAGCTCGATTTCTGATGGGCGCGTTGGATTCCATCTTTACCGCCTTGCGCGCCATTGCCCAGAACAAGGTGCGTGCTATGCTGACCACGCTGGGCGTGATCATCGGCGTCCTGTCCGTGATCATGCTGATCGCGCTGGGCGAATCGGCGCAGGCTTACGTCGAGGGCGAATTCGCGGTCATGGGCAGCAACGTGCTCATCGTTACGCCGGGCCGCCAGGAAACCGCCGGCATGTTCCCGATCACCGCGGGCAGCCATCGCAAGCTCACCTACGATATCGCCAAGGCGATCAAGCGCAAGGGCGAGAGTATCAACGGCGTGGCGGCGAACATGCTGGGTCTCGCAAACGTGCGCTACCGCAACCGCCAGCGCAACGTGATGTGCATCGGGACCACGCCCGACTTCGAGCAGGTTCGCCAGCTCTACACGCAGATCGGGCGCTTTGTCAGCGAGCAGGACATCGAGCGGAACAACAAGGTCCGCGTCATCGGCACGACCGTGCAGCGAGAACTCTTCGGCAGCCACCGGGCGCTCCACGAACTCGTGTCCATCAACGGCACGAAGCACATGATCGTCGGCATCCTTGAGGAGCGCGGGATGGCCCTCGGTATCGACCTGGGCGACATCGTGATCATTCCGCTGCCGAGTTCGCTGCAAATGTTCCGGGGCGGTGAAGACGAGCTGTGGGAGATTATCGTGGGCGTGCGCAGCAAAGACGACATCGACCGGGCTATCGAGTCGGTGCGGAAGATCGTCACGGCGGCCCACGACAACAACGAAGACTTCACCGTCACGGACCAGGACGGCATGCTGGCCACCTTCTCGCGGATATTCGACATGCTCCGGCTGATGCTGGTCGGGATTGCCTCGATTTCCCTGCTGGTCGGCGGGATTGGCATCATGAACATTATGCTCGTGTCCGTGCGCGAGCGCACGCGCGAGGTGGGCATCCGAAAGGCCGTCGGCGCGCGCCGCATCGACGTGGCGGCGCAGTTTCTCATCGAAGCCGTGACGTTGAGCGTGCTCGGCGGCCTCGTCGGAATCGGACTGGGCTGGCTCGGCGCGTTCACCCTCGGCCAACTCTACCCGAGCCTGCCCATCAGCGTGTCTCCGTGGTCGGCAACACTGGCGTTCTCGTTCAGCGTGGCGGTGGGCGTGTTTTTCGGCGTCTACCCCGCCATCAAGGCGTCCGCCGTCGACCCCGTGGTTGCGCTCCGTTACGAGTAAGCAGTACACTCGGGCCGCGCTGGACAAATGCGGGCGAGCGCGAGGACGATCGGAGGAAAGGAAACGCCATGAGGCACATGCGCAAGATCACCGTGCGTGAAGCGCAGATCATCGACATCACTTTCCAGAACCTGCCGGGATTGCTGTTGCTGATCGGCTCGATGTGGGGCGTCCTGAAGCACTACGGATGATGCCGCGTCCCATGCAACATCTGCGTCATATCACGCTGAGGCGGGCACAGACCGACGATGCCGAGGAGCGTTTTCGGGAGCTCTTCTTGTTCCGGCTTGTCGTCGCCCTTGTCGCCTTCCTCAAGAGCGACTTCCCCATCTGACGACCGCGCGCCGCCGCATCGCGCCGCACCGAGACAACGGCGCGGGCCGAGTCGCCTGTGGTGCGCGGCGGGATGTCGGGATTTCGTGAGCCCCCGATTGAGAAGGCCGGGCATTGCCGAAAGACCTTGCGTTATGCCGCCTTCCTGGCGGAAGAGGAAACCATGGAGCTTTCCCGGTGAGGTTCGCTACATATATTGCCCTGCTGGCGGTTGCTCAGGGTGCCTGTTCGTCCGGGGCTGCAACGGGGACTGCGAATAGGCCGTACCCCGAGGGAGAACTGTGGATGAAGGCGGAGAAACGATACCTGAACCTGCCGGTGAAGGATGGCGCGGCGATGCGGCGGGTGCGCGTGCTTGTCGGGGACGCCGTGGTTCGCGAATTCGATATCGAATTGGCCGAGGCCGCGCCGGATTTCTGGGTGTTCCTCGATCTTGCGCCGTTTCAGGGGCGGGAAATCACGGTGCGCCTGGACGGCGCGGAGGGGGAGGCCAAGGCGCTCGACGCCATTACGCAGGGCGACGTGATTCGAGGAGCGGAGGACCTCTACCGCGAGGCGCTGCGACCCCAGTTTCATTTTACGTCGCGGCGGGGCTGGAACAATGACCCCAACGGACTCGTCTTCCACAAGGGCGAATACCACCTCTATTACCAGCACAATCCTTACGGGCGGAAATGGGGCAACATGCATTGGGGCCACGCCGTCAGTCCCGATTTGGTGCATTGGACCGAATTGCCGATTGCGTTGTATCCGGCGCGGCACGGCGATTGGGTGTTTTCCGGCAGCGCGGTGGTGGACGAAGCGGACACCGCCGGGTTCAAGAGTGGCGACGAAGACGTCATCGTCGCCGCGTACACGAGCACAGGCCGGGGTGAGTGCATCGCTTACAGCCGCGACCGGGGCCGCAGCTTCACGGACTACGAGGGCAACCCGGTCGTCACGCACACGGGCCGGGACCCGAAGGTCATTTGGCACGCGCCCTCGCGGCAGTGGGTCATGGCGGTGTACGACGAGCAGGAAGGCAGGAAGAACGGCATTTCCTTCTATACCTCGAAGGACCTGAAGACGTGGGCGTACCAGAGCCGCATCGAGGAGTACTTCGAGTGCCCCGAGTTGTTCGAGTTGGCCGTGGACGGCGACTCGGCGAATACCCGTTGGGTCGTGTACGCCGCAAACGGCGCGTATGCCGTCGGCATGTTCGACGGCCGCGAATTCAAGACCGAGGCCGGTCCCCATCCGTTCAATCACGGCAACTGTTTCTATGCCTCGCAGACTTTCAACGGGATTCCGGCGGAAGACGGGCGGCGGATCCAGATTGCGTGGGGCACCGTTGAGATTCCGGGGATGCCGTTCAATCAGATGATGACGTTCCCGTGCGAATTGACACTGCGCGCCACAGACGACGGCGTTCGCATGTTCGCGCGGCCCGTACGCGAGATTGAAGCATTGCACGGTGCGCTCCATGCGTGGAGCGACGCACCGGTCGCGCCGGATCATAACCTGCTCGAGTCCCTCTCAGGCGACCTGTTCCACATTCAGGCGGAATTCGAACCGGGGGAATCATCGGAGATCGCGTTTGTCGTCCGCGGCGTGCCCGTCCGCTATGACTGCAAGCAGGCCCAACTCGTGTGCGGCGACAAGGCCGCGCCGCTCGCCCCCGAGAACGGGCGCATTCGTCTGGAACTGCTCGTTGACCGGGTCTCGATCGAGATATTCGGGAACGACGGGCGCGTCTACATGCCGATGGGGTGTATCTTCAATTCCGACGAGCGCGGTCTCGCCCTACACGCCGTCGGCGGGAAAGCGACGGTCACGCACCTGCGGGTGTACGAACTGCGTTCGGCCTGGACCCGCGGTCAATAGTTACACCGTTTCCCATGCGTCAGGGGGTATCCCCTTCGAGTATCCAGGCTTCATTGAAACGTACGTGCTTGATCGTCGATCCCGGGACGCCGCCCTCCTTGTACGAGTACGTGCAATGGACCGTACCGTCGGCGGCCTGGATCATCGAGGGGTAAGACGCGGAACCGCCGCTGCTCGGCGGGAAGTCCTCGAGTGCGCGCGAATGGGGCCACGTCTTTCCTTCGTCCTCGGAGAGAAAGACCGAGAGCCGGTAGCGGCCCTCGACGGTGTCGTTGCACACCAGCAGCCAGCGTCCGCTTCGAAGGGCGATGCACTCGACGCTGGAGCCCGGATTGCGGATGTCGGTCCAGCCGTATTCGCCCCAGGTGAGGCCACCGTCCGTCGAGACCGCGGTGCGCACATATTTCGGAATGCCGTTGTCGCGCATGTACGCGACGATGGCGCCGTCGCTCCGACGCACGAAACTAGGCTGGATATTCGCAAGGTGCTTCACGAGCGGATCGAGAATCGGCTCGCTGAAAGTCCACGTCTTGCCCCAGTCCTCCGTGAACGCGGCCATCGAACAATTGAACACGTCGGAATACAGGCCGAGCATCATGCGGGTGTCGGACAACATGATGGGATGTACGCGGGTCATCCAGCCCAGACGCCGGGTGAGCTTGTCATGCGGGGCCTTCCGCATTGCGTCGAGTTCCGATCGCATCCAATCCACGGCGTCAAGGAACGGCCCCAGTTGCTCCTCGGCCTTCTCGATGAGGGCGGAGAACTGTTCCTCGATCTTCACGGGCCGGCAATGGATGACGTCCTGCCAGTCCCAACGCGGCGGGCCGTCGCCCTCGTAGTCCGTGGCGACGCGATACTTGAGCAGGGCGCTGCCCCATTCATTGTTCAGGATGGTGACCCAGAGGAGCCAGAGCGTGCCGCGCGGGTCGACGAAAAGCACGGGATTGCAGTCGGGCAGGTCCGGGGTGTCGGCCATGAGGAACGACGCGCTCCAGGCGGTCGCTCCCGGTTTTCGCCGCGCGCCTTGAAGAACTACGTCATCGCTCGAGCGTTCACCTGAACCATGAAACCAGACGACGAGCAGGCCGCCTTCCGGCGTCTCGACGATGCACGACGAGTGATTATGCAAGGGGTCAAACGGGAAAATGAGTTCCGTTTCGTGTAACGATTGTGCAATCGCGGCCGCAACGGTCAGCACACACGTCATGGCGGTCATGGTGATTTCTCCGCGGCGGGTTTCTCGCAATAACCTTGGTGAAAAAAAAAGAGCCGCGCCGTTTTCGGCGCGGCCCAAGGTTACGTTGCGGGATTACAGCGAGTCAAACGCGCGTTGCAGCGGCGTGCCGTCCTCCATCGCGACCTGCTTCTCCGCGAGGACTTGAATCTTCTCCTCGAACCCCGGCACGCGGGCGGCGAATATCTGTTCCTCGATTTGCTGTTGCGCGGCGGCGGGAAGGTCTTCTCGGCAACCCCAGTGCGGGGCTTCCGGCGTTCCGATATTCTCGAAACTGCCGATGTTCTTCCCGTCCAACGTCCGATAGTGGACGGCCCAATTGCCCTTGCTCAGGCACTCCGCCCACTTGGCGTACTTGGCGCCGAAGCGGTCCGTGACGATGATCCGCGCGAAGAAATACTCTTGCGTGGCGGCGATCTGCAGTTCTTGCAGATACAGGTCGGTATAAGTGTTCTGCATTTCCGGTGTCACGAACTTCGCCCGCTGCACCTCCTCGCGGAGACGCTCGACCTTGGCGAGGCGGTCATCACGCGAGTATTTCTGAGGCGTGAGCGGGATGCCTTCCTTGACTTGTATCAGCAAGCGGTCCACCGCGAAGGCGAGCGCCTCCTTCGTGGCGTCACTGCGGGCCTGGGCCTCCTCGAGCCCGCCCACGAGGTTTGTGAGCCGGTCGACTTCCGCGATCAAGCCCTTCTGCCGAGCCTGAATAATCGAAGTCTCGCTTCGCAGGTCGTCGTACCGTTCCTGCGTCTCGATAAACTGCGTGTTCAGTCGTGCGATATCATCCTCGACCGCGCGCAGGTCGGCCGCCTTTTGATTGTACGCGGCGGTCACCTGATCGAGTTGTGCTTTGACGCCGTTCAACTCTTCGCTCCTGCGCGCAATTTCCTGCCGCAGATTGTCCAGTTCCTGGGGCGTCAGCGTACGAATCTCTTCCGGGGGCGGCTGGCGACGATAGACCTCCAGTTCTTGATTGAGACCCGAGATATCTCGCTGCAGCTTGGCAATCTGCTGGTCCTTCGCCGTTTCCGGCAACATGTCCGGCAGCACGGGAACACTGGGCAAGACATATGGGCCCGCGATGATGCCGACGATAAGCGCGAGCACCGCCCCGATCAGGAAACCCGTCAGAATCCCGCCCCTGCCACGCGGCTCGGGCGGCGGAACGGTCGATGCCGCCGCGCCGGCCATGGCCGCCCCCCCGAGCATGCCGGTGTCCGGAGAGAAATCGGGCATGGGGGTGCCGCCAGCCGCGCCGAACGGACCGCCGCCGAAAGCGTCCTGGTCGAAAGTTGGCCCGGCGCCGGGCGCACCCGCCAGCGCGCCGCCGAAGAGCGGCGTTTCCATGGCTTGCGTGGGTGCGGGCGTCTGGACTGCCGCATCGAAGCCGCCGCCGCCGAAAGCGCTGTCGAACATGGGCGTATCGACATCGGCTTCGGGTCCGGGGCCGATCTCAGGCGTTTCCGGCGAGAAATCGCTGTCCGCGGCCAGGTCCTGGAAACCGGTGCCGCTGGAACTGAACGCGCCGCCAGCGGAGAACGCTTCCGTATCCGTATCGAAATCGGGCGGAGCCGGGCGGATATTGCCGCCTGTGGGTCTGGGCGTCTCGATGCCCAGATCGCTGATCGGCGGGAGCCCCCCTTCCGAGGGCGTGCCCACGTCCCGGCTGCTCAGCGGGGGCAACCCGCTATCGGAGGCCGCGCCGCTCGAGGACTCGAAATCGCTCAGCGGGGGCAGATTGCCCAATCCCGAGT
>Ga0116142_10004122_pt1 | contig 14066 bp, 8 predicted proteins | sample AD_UKC033_MetaG_FD_89785 | JGI IMG/M metagenome (GOLD analysis project Ga0116142, IMG submission 89785) | Active sludge microbial communities of municipal wastewater-treating anaerobic digesters from USA - AD_UKC033_MetaG | ecosystem: Engineered > Bioreactor > Anaerobic > Digestate | place: USA... | reverse complement strand
TTTGGCTGTGACATCTGCCAGCAGGTATGCCCTTGGAACCGGTTCAGCACCCCGCATAATGAACCGCAATTCACCCCCAAGCCCGAGCTGTTGGGCCTGAGCAAGGATGAATGGCACGGCATGACCGAGGTGGTCTTCGACCGGCTCTTCGAGGGCAGTGCCGTGAAACGGACGAAGTACAGCGGACTACGACGGAACCTCCGTTTCCTACGCGAGGGGCTTTAGCTCACGTTCGCAAGGTGGTCTGGAACACCTCGATGATCACGTCCTTGTACATATGGCCGAAGGTGGCGAGGCACCAGGCCTTCAGAACGAGCTGATCATGCTGCCCGAGCCACCGTCGGGCCTTGAGCAGTTCCTTCTTGAATAGACGCTTATCGAAGCTGACCTTTTGGAGCACCTGTTTGCTGAACTCCATCATCTTTCTACCCTGGTCCATCATCACGGTTCGGCTTTAGCGAGGTTGAAGGTAGTACGTCCACCGGCGGATGCAAGGGGTATAGGTCGAACGGTTATCCACGATCCCGAGGCCGATGGGTGGATAGAACGCAGTTCATTCGGCACGCGTGTGCCGGAAGTGCCAAAAAGTGTTGTCAGGGCTGGAACTTGCGTTCCTCGGCCTGAAGCACCTCGTCGGTATCGACATCATAGACGTAGGCCACCACGTACAGGTGGTCCACATTCCAAGTAGGATCGAGCGAGTAGTTGGAAATGGTCGTGGTTATCACGCGTCCGCCTGATGCTGAGGTGTTTATCACATTCGTGCCCCACGTATCATTCAAATTGGCCCGGAGCATATGTCGATGGTGGTAGTCCGGCACATCGGGTGGTGAAGCCTCGGAATCAAGTTGCCAGTCTATCACTTCGTCCTCGACCAGGTAAACGACGAGGTTGAAGTCCCCATCCACCTGCTCAGCGAGATGCAGCCGCACCACGGTGGTGATCAGGCCTTCCTCGATAGCGATACTATCGATCCGAAGTTCGAACGATGATGGCCCTCCGATGATATCCGCGACCGCGGCGCTCCAGCTACCTTCTGAAACGACAGTGCTCTCCTCGAACGGCTTTCTGGAGACCAGGCCGGCTGGAAAGAAGAAGACCTGGAAGTTCTGCTGATAGGTGATACCCGCTGCTGTCCGATGATCCGTGTCGTAGAACCCATCTCCGATCGGCTCGTACGGCGCGGCGAAGCCCCCGGCATGAACACCTACAAGTACAAGGTCCTCCCCATAAAGATCATCCTTCAGTCCCTGAGCGATCCTTGCAGCTCTTGGGCAATTGTTGCATCGATGCCCAGTGATATCCTCCAATAGCACTTTGCGGGTCGGAGCGGGAAGGTCCGGGTCATAGCCGGAACTATCCACCAGGATGGAGAAGTCCTGTGAAGGACCACCGGAGGATCCCGGTCCTGGAGGGGTCGGATCATCCACGATATCACATGCCTGAAAGGAGGCAAGGACGATACCGACCGCAAGGAGGAGCCTGTAGGAGCGCATGATCAGAACGTGCTGGTAACGGACAAGGTAAGGCCGTTGGCGGCAGGTACTTGACGGCAGACCCCACCCACGCAGAAGATCCCGGCGCGTTGCCGGCCATAGTTCACCTGGAAGCGGTTGCCGTTCCGGATATAGCCCACGGATCCGATCGGGTAGTGGAGCTGCTCAAGTCCCTTGGCCTCCAGTTTGGCATCCCCGATGTAGTTGAACTGGTCCATGGCCGCCACGAACCAATGGGGGCTGAATGTGAACTCGGCGAGCGCCGTGGCCCAGTTGCCATGATCCTGCTTGGTGCTCAGATGCTGCACCTCGAAGCGCACGGAGTTCCTGTCGGTGAAGTTGTGCAGGCCCTCCAGTATGAAGATGTCGGCATGAACCGCGGGCTGGCCCGGTTTGCCCTGGATGATATCGATGTCGTACCAGATATTGAGGTAGGTGAGCGCGAACTCCCAGTTCTCGCTGACCTTCTTGCGGACTTCGATGTTCATGTCCTGGAAATAGCGCCGCTTCCCAGGGCTGAAGAACGCGGTACGATATCCGACCCTGGCGGTGGTGTCATCCGCGGCTCCCAGACGGGTCGTATCCAGCGCATAGGCCACCGAATAGTTCAGGGCCAGCTTGGTGCCGTACTTGCCACCGAGGGCCGTGCCTTTCTTCCACTTGTAGAAGAGCTCGCCTTGAGCGGCCACTTCACCATTCGGCTGGGTGGCATAAGGATAGAGCGTGGCGGGCAGGTTGTAGGTGTGCTGCTTCGCCAGCGGCGGCAGGAAGTTGATGTTCAGGTCGAACGGTGTGGCGGCGGACCGGTCGCTCTGGAAGAACATGTTGTCGAACGAGTGTGCACCCATTGAAAGTCCGAAGCCACGCACCGAATAGGTCGCGTTCACCAGCAGGCCCTGACCTTCCTTGTAAATGAAGCCGTTCTTGTTGTTCGGATCGTTGATCTTGTAGGCGTATTCCGTGTACAGGTTCCAGCGCGGGGTGGTGTAGTTCAGGCGGAAGGCCCAGGCGCCCACGTTCTGGGGCAGCTCCAGCTGCGGGTCGCGGTCCTCCTGGAACTTGCTCACGAATCCGGCTCCGATGATCAGATTATTGGCGCTCGTCCAGTTGGAATCGAGGAGCTCGCTCAGGGATAGCTCCGCATCGATCCCGCGCACGATCCCGGGGCCTTTCACGGCCTGGTTCGCGAAGCTCAGGCGTTGCTGACCGATCACCCCTTTGAGGTAGACGCCCCGCATCGGGCGGTACTTCAGGCGCACGCCGTCCATGGCGTTGTCCACTCCGAGGTAGCGTTCCTCATAGCTTCGGAAGATCATGCCCTGGCCGAACTGTTCGAAGAAGTTCCCGACGGTGACCTCCAGGTCATCCTGCTTGTATTTCGCATACCGATAGCCGATGCCGCCGCCGGAATAGGCGACCCCGGCCGGATAACCGGCCAACGCGGGGGTATAGTTCTCGAACCGCGCTCCCGCCTCGAAGGGGCCGTTGGTATAGATCAGGTTGGCCCAGGAATTGGCCGCCAGCCGTTGATCGGGCACCACGGCTCCGATCGCGCTATCCACGTTGTAGTACTGGGCATCCGTGCTGAAATTGCCGTGGATGCCGCCACCCTGCTGTGCCTGCAGGGCAGGTACATAGAGCAGCAGGCACAGGAGCAGGTGGTCCCTACTGGAAGGATGTTTGGCCATACGCGGGCTGATCACTTCTTGCCGACGAGCTCGCGCACCTTCTGGTACAGCTCCTTCTCGTCCCCGGGTTCGTAGTTGTTGTGCTGGTATACGACCTCACCCTTCCCGTTCAATAGGAAGGTGTGCGGCACGTTGTTCACGTTCAGGGCACGCTTCAGGTCGCCGTTCGGGTCGAGGTAGACCTCATAATCCCAATCCTGACCGTTCACGTAAGGAGCCACACGGGCGGTGCTGCGAGCGTCGTCGATGGAAACGGCGATGAGCTTCACGCCGGTCTCCGCCTGCCAGCGATCGTACTGGTCGGCAATGGTGCTGAGCTCGCGCTTGCACGGGGCACACCATGTGGCCCAGAAGTTCACGATGATGGGTTTACCGTCGTTGCTCCAGGTCTTCGTGTCCACCGTCTTACCGTCCAAGGACCGCAGGGTGACGGATGGAAGATGGATCTGGGCAGCCATGCTCACAGGGAATGCCAGAACGATCAACGAACTAAGGAGGGTCTTCATGGTCTCGTAGGTTGGAAATGGAAGGTCGGCGCCCGAAGATGCGAACATCGTACCGGAACGCCGACCTTTCTTATTCCGCTGTGGCTTACTTGGTCAGGTTCACCGTGCGGCTGGCGCGGAAGCCGTCCGCCGTGATGTGCACGAAGTAGACCCCGTCGTTCAGGCCGCCGAGGTCGAGCACTTCACGTTGTGCACCACCATTGAGAGGACGGTTGATGCCGTATACGCGCTCGCCAAGGGTATTGAAGACCTCGATGGTGGCGTTGCCGGAAGCCATCGATGCGTCGAACATGAGGTTCAGTTCGCCGTTGGTCGGGTTCGGGAAGATGCGCAGGTCCTGGCCAGCCTCGTTCTCGTTCATACCGACGACAACGGGTGCCAGTGCGGCTTGCAGGATCTCCTTGGTGGCAACGTTCTGAACGAAGGCCACTACGGTGACGTCTTCCGGACCACCTTCCCAGAAGTTGTAGTTCCCCTGGGCAGGGCCACCGAAGGTCATGGTGTATTGGCGGTTCACGGTCTGGGTCTGGTCTTCCACGAAGGCGGCGAGGGTATTGCCCTGTCCGTTCGGAAGCATCTTCCGCTGCACATAGTGGAACTCGTCCTGTGTGGTGGTGGAAGCGGCGTAGTCGTAGCTGTTCTCGACCAGGCCGATGTGCACCTTGTGGGTTCCGGAGTATTGCCAGAGCGGGGTCACATCAACGGTCACATTGATGGTGTTGCCATTGGTCCAGTAGGAGAGGTTCATATCCACGAAGGTATCGCGGGCGCCAAGAGCCTGGATCGTGCCGGCTGCGACGCTGTTCATCGGTTTGCCATCCTGAAAGAGATCGGGGATACCCGTCACACCATAGTAGGATTTGCGGGTATTCCCGTCCGGGTTGTAGCTCGGGTCGTTGCCCGGAGCGGGCCAGTTCATGTGATATTTGATCGCTGCGATGTTGCTGCCCGGCTGGTTGGTGTTGACGCTGGTAAGCGTCGGGGCGAAGGTCGTGTTCAGGCCGGCGCAAGGAGGGCAGGTCGAGCTGGTGAACTGCTCGATGATGGTGGTTCGTCCGGTGTATTCGTCGGAAATACCCAGGTCGTGCTCCATGTTGTTGTTCCCGGCGACGCCGTCTTCCGGCACATCGCTCACGATCACGTCAAGGAGGTGGGCACCCAAGCTGGAGGTCCAAGGCACGGGGTGGGTGAAATCGTAGGATTCACCAGGTGCCAGGTTCGCCGTGACCGGTACGCTGACCGGTGCGCCACCATCCATGGTGTAGGCCAGCGTGAATCCGTCGATCGCGGTCACCCCACCGTTCACAACCGTACCGGTGATGGTCACGTCCGCATTCCGGTACACGGCCTCCATGGTGATGTCCTCCACGGCCAGGTCGGTTCCCAGGAACACCTGGGACGCCTGCTCGGTTGCGAAGGAGCCTCCGGAAGCAACCTCCAAGCCATCTACGATGATGGAGTAGCCCCCATCGCCGTAAGCACAGCACCAGCCATCGCCATAGGTATCTTCAGCGTTGAAGAAGAACTGGGTTCCGTTCGGAATGCACACCGTCACCGGGTCCAACGGATATTCTCCATTCGTTGCTTCATCCTCGTATCCATCTCCACTGGCAAAGACCGGTGAGCCGCCAGGACCCGTGAGTGACCAGAACGCCTCAGAGCCATAGCGGTCAAGGACGATGTTCACCGTTACTTCGGTCTCGCCATCGGGGCATTGTGCTTGCAGGTAGGTCGAAGCCGATAGGAAGGCGACGGCCAGGAGTAGCTTCTTCTTCATCTAGGGCAGGAATTGGTTCGTGAGGATCGCAGGAGTTGCTTGTTCGTGATGGTCAAATGTAGACGGGGCAGGCCGCGGCCGAGCGGGTTTGTCCGACGTGCCTTGGGATCCTATCTGGCCAAGCAGAGCAACGGATACGATGCCGAACGATCGGTTCGTGGCCTTCCGGTCCTACATTTGCATGAGGCCCGATCATGTTCCCGGTGCGCTCAAGCTGATGATGATGACACGCTACGCTCTTTCCTTTCTTCTGGTCGTACTCGGATACAACGGGACCGCCCAGCTACTAACGCTGACGGATGAGGACGGGATGACCGTGCCGAGCGGAAGCACCTACGTCCATCATGGTGCGCCGGAAACGGATACCGAGTCGGTGCACCTGACGGCCACTTTGAACGGCACCGAGTCCAAGGACGTGAACATGCGCCGGATCGAACTGACCGTGCAGCCCGGAACACAGAACTACTACTGCTGGGGGGTGTGCTACGATGCGATCGATGCCGGTTTGCTGCCGATCTGGAATTCCCTCGGTGTCCACGCTCTACCTATGAACGGTGGTGAGCCGGTGACCAACTTCGCGGGTTACCACCGTCCGCAGGGTCTGGAGGGCACCAGCACCTACCGGTATGTCTGGTTCGATGTGGACAATCGTGATGACAGTGTCTGGGTCGATATCGAGTTCCAGATCACCGCGGTCGGTATCGAGGAGAACGGTGCGTTGGCACGTCTCAGTGTGTTCCCCAACCCTTCGAAAGGAGCCGATGTACAGTTCGAGGTGGACATGCCCGCATTGGGCGGAGCCACGGCGCTGGTGATCCACAATGCAGTGGGCCAGCGGATCCGCACCACGCCGGTCCGGAGCGGCCAGCCGATCGCACGCCTTTCGACGGAGGGCCTGGCACCCGGCCTCTATTTCGCCACGTTGGACCATCAAGGCCGCGGCTTGGTCACCCAACGCTTCGTGGTCAGCGGTCGCTGAGCGAGCTGATCAAATGGGAAGCCAGTGCCGGCATACCGGTGCTGGCTTTCTGTTTCCAATGCGTGGCGCGGCCCAGCCCATCTGGCAGGTCCATCGGATCCACCAGGTGTAGCCGCGCTGCGGGGTTCAGGTAGTGCACCAGCCCTGCGGCAGGATACACCTGCAAGGAGGTCCCGACGACGATGAGGAGCTCGGCCTGCGCAACGAGGTCGGCGGCTGCTTCGATCAATGGGACCGCTTCACCGAACCAAACGATGTGCGGACGCAGTTGGGATCCCAGTGGGCATCGATCGCCCCAGCGGAGTGATGGGCCGTTCACGGGTGTGACAAAGGTGGGGTCGACGGTGCTGCGGGCGAGCCTGATCTCGCCGTGCAGGTGCATGACCCTGCTGCTACCGGCGCGTTCGTGCAGGTCGTCGATGTTCTGTGTCACCACGTCCACCTCGAACCATTCTTCCAGATCCGCGATGGCCCTGTGGGCGGGGTTGGGCTCCGCCGCCAGGACCTGAGCCCGGCGCAGGTCGTAGAAGTGGAGCACCTTCCGCGGATCGCGCTGCCAGGCCTCGGGGGTGGCCACCTCCTCGATCGGGTATTGTTCCCACAGCCCGTCCGCATCCCGGAAGGTGCGTAGCCCGCTCTCCGCGCTCACGCCGGCCCCGGAGAAGACCACCAATCGCTGTTTCCGCATAGGTTCCAGGTCTTTATGAGGTTCCTGGCCGGGCGGATGAAGCTAGTGCACATCGCAAGAATGCCCTTCGGGCTGCGCGAGGGTCTTTCGCGTCCATGCTTCGTTGCCAAACCTTGCAGAGCACCCGACCATGCTCGGTTCCGCCGCCTCGCCTGAACGCGGGATCCCTCTCGCTCGCTTCCAAAAGCGATTTTGAGATGCGCTCTAGTCATACGGGAACGGTCCTGTGATCCGGCGATCCGTTTATTTTCGCGCCTCCTTGTTGGACCTTATCCGCAGCGCATCGCCGAACTGTACCCTGGATCTTATTGAAGCGACCCACCTCGGGGGACAGGATGATCGATAGCCTGAACGGAACTCTTTTGCACAGTGGCGTGGACCATGTGGTCCTTGAATGCGGCGGTGTGGGCTACCTGGTCCACGCGCCAGCGACCGTGCTTGCTGCTCTTCCAACGAGCGGCACCACCCGTTTGTTCGTTCATTACGCGGTCTCGGTGGATGTGCGTTCCGGTCAAAGTGAGCATCGGCTGTTCGGCTTCGCCGACCGGGAGGAGCGCCAACTCTTCCGGCGACTCATCGAAGTGCAGGGCGTGAGCGCCACGATCGGCATGGCCATCATGGGGGCCCGGAGCGCTCAGGACGTGCACACGGCGATCCTGGTGGGCGATGAATCGATGTTGAAGGGCATCAAGGGGATCGGACCCAAGCTGGCGCAGCGGATCATCGCCGAGCTGCAGGGCAAGCTGGCCGCAGTGCCGATGCCGGGGCGGGTGGCACTCGCGGGCGGGGGCAATACCCTGCGGACCGAGGCGTTATCGGCACTGACCTCACTGGGCCTGGACCGACTGAAGGCGGAACGTGCGATGAACGCGGTGATCCAGGAACACGGTGGTGAAGGCCCGGCACTGGAAGACCTGATCAGACTTACGCTGAAGAACCTCTGACCGGCCCCGGCCTTCGTCCCCATGCAACGCTTCACCATCATACAGCCGATCTGCCGCGCTTGGCTGCGGCCGCTGCTGCTGGTGCTGCTTGCCTTCTTCGTCGCGGATGGGCAGGCGATGGACATCGTGCTCGAGGTCTTCGAGCTACAGGTGGATTCACCGGTGAATCTTCAGTTCCCGATCACCGATCCCCTCACGCCCGGTGCGCAGAGCAGTGGAAGCATCAACCTGGGTGACCCGGACAACATCCAGAACGATGTGGAGTATGATCCGGAGACGGGCCAGTACATCATGCGCAGTTCCGTGGGTGGCGCATTCGACTATCGCCCCCCCATGAGCATGTCGTTGGAGGAATACCTCAACTACGACATGGAACGGAGCATGGACAACTACTGGCTGGACCGGGTGGAGCAGGACAGCGAGAGCGCGCAGAAGAGCCTCATCCCTGCCATCAAGGTGAAGGGGGAGGCCTTCGACCGGATCTTCGGAGGCAACACCATCGACATCAAACCGCGCGGTTCGGCCGAGGTGATCTTCGGGGTGAACATCAGCAAGACCGAGAACCCGCGGATCCCGATCAACCAGCGGCGGATCACCACCTTCAACTTCGACCAGCGCATCCAGTTGAACCTGGTGGGGAACATCGGGGAGAAGTTGAAGATCAACACGAACTACAACACACAGGCGACGTTCGACTTCGAGAACCAGGTGAAGCTCGATTACACCGGGTACGAGGACGAGATCATCCAGAAGATCGAGGCCGGCAACGTGAGCCTGCCCTTGCGTGGTACGTTGATCCAGGGCAGCCAGAGCCTGTTCGGATTGAAGACCGAGCTGCGGTTCGGGCGGCTCACGGCCACGGCCATCTTCAGCCAGGAGAAGGGACAGCGCCGGAACGTGCAGACGCAGGGCGGAGCGCAGACCACCACCTTCGATCTGAAGGCCGACGAGTACGAGGCGAACAAGCACTACTTCCTCAGCCACTATTTCCGGGACCGGTACGACCAGGCGCTGCGAACACTCCCCACGGTGAACAGCGGGGTGATGATCCAGCGCATCGAGGTGTGGGTGACCAACACCCGGCAGGACTTCCAGCAGACACGGAACTTCGTCGCCTTCACGGACCTTGGTGAGGATGGCAGTGCGCCCTCCATCGCCGCTGGGCACTTCAGTGCCGACCTTCCTCCAGGGCTTGTGACCGACCGGCCGAACTCCACGGTGGCCGACAACAATGCCAACTCGCTCTACCAGACGGTGAGCCAGGACGCGGGCATCACCGGTTTCGTCAACTCCAGCCAATCGCTGCAGGCGCTTGGCCTGATCGCGGCGCGGCACTATGAGAAGGTGGAAAGTGCGCGATTGCTCACCGCGAGCGAATACACGGTGAACCAGCGCCTTGGTTTCATCTCATTGAACCAGTCGCTCAACAACGATGAGGTGCTCGCGGTGGCCTATCAATACACCCTCGATGGCCAGACCTATCAGGTCGGCCAGTTCTCGCAGGACGGCACGATCGGGGCCGATGATGGATCGCCCCCCACACCGGGCACCGGTACCCAGGTGGGTCCGCAAGGCACCGAGGCCTTGGTGCTCCGGCTGCTGAAGGCCACGATCACCAACCCGCGCATCCCGCTGTGGGACCTGATGATGAAGAACATCTATTCGCTCGGTGCCTTCCAGGTGAACCGGGAGAACTTCAGGCTGGACCTGCTCTACAACAACCCGACCACGGGTGTCGATGTGAACTACATCCCGCGTGCTCCGCTGGACCAGATCCCCTTGATCCAGGCGCTGGCGATGGACCGGCTGGATCCGAACAACGCGCCCAACCCCGATGGGTGGTTCGACTTCATCGATGGCGCGGCCACCACGGGGGGGACCATCCAGGCGCAGACCGGGCGCATCTACTTCACCACGGTCGAGCCGTTCGGCAGTTACCTGGATGCGCAGCTCGTGGGTGTCCCGGCGGAGATCAAGCGCACGATCGTCTACCAACAGCTCTACGACAGCACGAAGACGGCGGCGCAGAACAGCCCCGAGCTGAACCGCTTCAAGTTGAAGGGCAGCTACCGAAGCGCCAGCAGCGATGTGATATCGCTCAACGCCGTGAACATCCCGCAGGGATCGGTGGTGGTGACGGCGGGCGGGGTGCGGCTCGTGGAGAACCAGGACTACACGGTGGATTACAACCTGGGCCGGGTGCGCATCCTGAACCAGGGGATCCTCGAGAGCGGGACGCCGGTGAACGTGTCGTTGGAGAGCAACTCGCTCTTCAGCATACAGACCAAGACGCTGGCGGGAGCGCGCTTCGACTACAAGGTGAACAAGGACCTCGTTCTGGGCGCCACCGTGATGAATTTGTATGAGCGGCCACTGACGCAGAAGGTGAACGTGGGGGAGGAGCCGATCCGGAACACCATGGTGGGCGTGGATGCGAACTGGCAGACCAAGTCCCAGTGGATCACGGACATGGTGGACAAACTTCCCTTCTATGCCACCAAGCAGGAGAGTAATGTGAACGCCAGTCTGGAGGGGGCCTACCTGATACCGGGTCACAGTCGTGCGATCGGCAACGCTGGAACGAGCTACATCGATGACTTCGAGGGAAGTGTGAGCGTGATCGACCTGCGCACGCAGAGCCTCTGGTTCCATAGTGCGGTGCCACAGGGCCTGCCTTCCCTCTTCCCAGAGGGAGACCTCGTGGGTGACCTGGGCTCGGGGTATCGCAGGGCACAGCTCTCGTGGTACGTGATCGACCCGCTGTTCTTCCGGAACAACAACCTCACACCGGAGCACATCAGCAACGACCCGGAACTGCGCAGCGATCACCGGCAGCGGGAGGTACTGGAACAGGAGGTCTTCCCGAACAGGCAGCTCGCCGCCGGTACGCCAACGAACATCCCGGTGCTCGACATCACCTACTATCCTGACGAACGGGGCCCCTACAACTTCAACCCGGACCTTTCCGCCAATGGAGGATTGCCCAACCCGGAGGACAACTGGGCAGGCATCACCAGACGGATCACGACCACCGACTTCGAGGCGAGCAACATCGAGACGGTGCAGTTCTGGTTGATGGACCCCTTCTTCAATGCGAGCAATAGTGCGGGTGAGCCGGCGACGAACGAGAACAGTGTGAACAGCACGGGTGGCGATCTATACCTCGACCTCGGCAACATCAGCGAGGACGTGCTGCGCGATGGACGCAAGTCCTTCGAGAACGGATTGCCGAACAGTCCGACGGATGTGTCCTCCGTGTACGACGAGACCACCTGGGGTGTGGTGCCCGCCACCCAGAGCGTGGTGAACGCGTTCGCGATCACGGAGACGAACAGCAACCGGTTCCAGGACGTAGGTCTTGATGGCCTGGGCAGCCCCGGCCAGCAGATCCCGGACCGGAGCGAAGCGGCCTTCTTCAGCAGCTACTTGAGCGCGGTGGCGGGTTCGGTGACCGATGCCACGGCCTTGCAGCGGATCCAGGCCGATCCCTCGAATGATGATTACCGGTTCTTCCGCGGCGCGGATTACGACAATGCGAGCGCGGACATCCTGACACGCTACAAGCGCTTCAACGCACCGGAAGGCAACTCGGTGACCGATGAGGATTCGGAGGAGGATTTTCCCACGCAGCAGACCACATTGCCGACCACCGAGGATATCAATCAGGACCAGAACCTCGGTGAGAGCGAGAGCTACTTCCACTATCGCATCCCGTTGCGGCCGCAGGAAATGGTGGTGGGTCAGGGCTTCATCACGGACCGGATCCTGGCCACGGCGAACACACCGGAAGGCCCGAAGCAGGTGTACTGGTATCAGTTCAAGGTGCCCGTTCGACAGCCATCCGCGGTGGTGAACGGCATCCAGGACTTCCGGAGCATCCGCTTCATGCGATTGTACCTCCATGGCTGGCAGCAGCAGGCCACGCTCCGCTTCGCGCGTCTGGAGTTCGTGCGCGGCGAATGGCGCAAGTACCTGCAGAGCCTTGAGACACCGGGCGAGGTGGTGGGCGGCGATCCGGACCCTACGGTGTTCCAGATCGCGGCGGTGAACATCGAGGAGAACGGCAACCGCACGCCGATCAACTATGTGCTGCCCCCCGGCATCAACAAGGAGGTGGACGTGGCGAGTGCGAACCTGCGCAATTTGAACGAACAGTCACTGCAGTACAAGGTGTGCAACCTGCGCGATGGGGATGCGCGTGCGGGCTTCCGGAACGTTCAGTTCGACATCCGCAGCTACAAGAAGCTGCGCATGTACATCCACGCGGAGAGCAGTGACCCGAACGACCCCATCGAGTTCGGCGATGCCTCCGTCTTCATCCGTCTCGGGAACGATTTCGACCAGAACTACTACGAGTACGAGGTGCCGGTCACCCCATCGGTCTTCTTCAACCGCGACCCCTACAACGTGTGGCCCGAACAGAACGACGTGATCATCGAGTTCGCGAAGCTCAACGACCTGAAGATCCAGCGGGACCAGAACGGCGCTGCTCGGAACACGCGTTACCAGGGCAACGACGGCGACCGGCGCATCTTCATCAAGGGAAGCCCGAACCTCAGTCAGATGCGCACGATCATGATCGGGGTGCGCAACCCGAAGCGTGATGGTGAGGAGGCGAACCCATGGACGCAGGACGACGGACTGTCGAAATGCCTGGAGGTTTGGGTGAACGAACTGCGCCTGACGGACTTCGACCAGAGCGGTGGCTGGGCGGCGCTGGCACGGGTGAACGCCACCCTGGCGGACCTGGGCAATGTGAGTGTTGCGGGCAACTACAGCACGCCGTTCTGGGGCAGCATCGACAAGAAGGTGAGCGAGCGGCAGCGCGAGACGAAGTACGGCGTGGATGTGAGCGCCAACCTGGAGATGGGCAAGTTCCTGCCGGAGGAGTCGAAGGTGAAGGTGCCGCTCTACCTGGGGTATTCGGAGCAGATCAGCAATCCGCAGTTCGATCCGCTGAGCCCGGACATCACCTTCGACGAGGCCACGCGTGCGCTCACCCGGGAGGAACGCAAGGAACGGTTGAAGGTCTCGCGCACCTATACCCGAAGGCGCAGCATCAACCTCACCAACGTGCGGAAGGAACGCGGGGCGGGCAGCAAGGAGCAGTTCTTCGATGTGGAGAACCTGAGCTTCAATTACGCCTACAGCGACCAGGAGTATCACGACGTGAACACGGCCTACGAGAACACGCGCACCTACCGCGGGTCCATCGCTTACGTGCATGCGCCGAAGCCCAGGCCGATCGAACCCTTCGCCGGCATCGGGTTCGTGAGCAAGACCAAATGGCTGCGGCTGGTGAAGGACTTCAATGTGAACCTGGGCTTCAAGCAGATCAGCATGCGCACAAGTGTGGACCGCATGTACCTCGAACGGCTGGTACGACCCAACCCGGACATCGAGACGCTGCCGCCCCGGCCGACCTACAACAAGAACTTCAACTGGAACAGTCAGTATGGATTCCGATACGAGCTCACCAAGTCGTTGAAGATCGACTTCAACGCGAACAACCTCGCATTCATCGGGGAGACGCCCGGCCGTGTGAACAGCAAGAGCAGCGACGAATACGCCCTGTGGAAGGACAGCGTGCTGAGCAGCATCCGCAACTGGGGCGAACCCACGCGTTACGATCACACTGTAGGGGTCACCTACACCCTGCCGTTGGACAAGTTCCCGCTCACGGACTGGATGACCGTGAACACCGGTTACACCGCGGGCTACCAATGGGACCGTGCACCACTCACCCAGGACACGCTCGGGGCGACCATCCAGAACTCGCAGAACATCTCGGTGAACGGTCAGTTGAACTTCGTGAACCTCTACAACAAGTCGAAGTATCTGAAGAAGATCAACGACAAGGCCCGGGGCAGAGGAAGCTCGGGCAAGACCGGAGCGAGGACCACGAGGGCCAAGGCGGATAGCACCGCGAAGCCGGATCCGAAGATCAAGATCGATCCGCTGGAGGGTCTGGCGCGCGTGCTGATGACG
>Ga0116142_10004117_pt1 | contig 14077 bp, 8 predicted proteins | sample AD_UKC033_MetaG_FD_89785 | JGI IMG/M metagenome (GOLD analysis project Ga0116142, IMG submission 89785) | Active sludge microbial communities of municipal wastewater-treating anaerobic digesters from USA - AD_UKC033_MetaG | ecosystem: Engineered > Bioreactor > Anaerobic > Digestate | place: USA... | reverse complement strand
TTCTATTTCACGATCCTGACCCTGTTGAAGATCGAGGTCGTCCACGTCCGCCATCTCTTCAAGCACAGTTTCGACATCGTCAGCCTCTGCCGGCTTCTCGGACTGCCCGTGGTCCTTTCCTTCCACGATTACTACCTGGTGTGCCCGAGCATCCACCTCCTCGACGAAAGAAACCACTGCTGCCACGGAGACTGTTCCGAAACAGCCGGCCCGTGCCGGATACCGACGCCTCTCCTGGACGACATTTCCGACCTTCGGGGATTTCTCCCGTCCTGGCGCGACGAGGTCCGGAAACTCTTCGACGGCTGCCGGGCCTTCGTCACCACGTCTCCTTTCGCCAGATCCATCTATGTGAGGAATTTTCCCGAGCTCGAGAAAAGAGATTTCCGCGTCATCGAACACGGAAGGGATTTCGCCGACAGGAAAGACAGGACCCCCGGTCCTGCCGCGGGCGGGCCCATGAAGCTCCTCATTCCCGGGAATCTGGACCGGCACAAGGGATCCGATTTCATCAGGAAGCTCCATGAAACGGACAGGGACGGCGTCATCGAATTTCACTTCATGGGACGGATACCGCCGGAACTGGCCGCCTTCGGGACCAATCACGGCGTCTACGAACGGGAGGATTTCATACGGAAAGTCACGGAAATCGATCCCCATTTCATCGGGATTTTTTCCATATCGCCGGAAACGTACTGCCATACCCTTACGGAGGCGTGGGCCAGCGGCGTTCCCGTCCTGTCTTCCGACACGGGCACCGTCGCCGAGCGCATCGGTCAGCACGGCGGCGGCTGGCTTCTGGATCTCGGGGACGTTCCGGCCTGCTACGAGAAAATACGCCACATCTTCCGGGACCGGGAGGCTTACGGAAGCATCCGGGAAGAAACGGGGAAAATTCCCATCAAGACGGTGGCGGACATGGCGACGGAATACGAAGAGACGTATTACCGTGTCCTTCACGGCGGGAAAGACCTGTCGAAACCCTACCGGCGCCTGGCCCTTCTGACACCCCGGGGAACTTTCGGGTTTCCCGGGTCCTCCTATGTCCGCACCCTCCTGCCCCTGCAGCATCCCGTGTTCCGGGAAGCGTTCTTCACCTACGTGGTCAACCCCGATCAGCTGAAAGAGAAGCGGCTGGCGGAGATGGCGGCGGAAAAACGGATCGACTGTTTCGTCATCCAGAGAAACGCCGTGACGGCCGAAGAGTTCGCCTACCTGGCCACCCTGTCGGAAAAGGAAAAAATCCCCATTGTTTTCGAAATCGACGACAACATCCTGGACATGGATCCCTCCCACCCCGAACACGGTCACTACGGTCCCCAGAAGGAACTCCTCACCGCCCTGTGCCGCAGGGCCCATCACGTCACGGTAAGCACGGAGGCCCTGAAAGACGCTCTCGGGCCATACAACAACAGCATCTCGGTAATCCGAAACGCCCTCGACGAGAAGCTGTGGTTCAGCCCCCGGACGGTCCTGCCAAAACCGGGAGGGGAGAAAACCCTCACCATCGGTTACATGGGCTCGGTGACCCATGATGCGGACCTGGAAATCCTCAGGACGGTTATCCCCCGGGTCCAGAAGGTCCTGAGGGAGCAAAAGGGGATCCATGCGGAATTCCAGATCGTGGGGGGCATGCGGGACGGTCTTTTGAGAAGCCGCTGGTACACGAGAATCCCCGTGCCAAGCGGTTGCGAGAGTTACCCCCTCTTCGTGGACTGGCTGCGAAAGCAGGGCCCCTGGGACATTGCCGTCGCGCCCCTGGCCGACACGGAAATCAACCGGGGAAAAAGCGAACTCAAGTATCTCGAATACGCCGCCCTGGGGTCTCCGGGGGTTTACAGTCCCGTCGGAGGATACGCCGATACGGTCCGGCACGGGGTGACGGGGCTTCTGGCAACGGGAAACGACGAAGAGGCCTGGGTCCGGTGTCTTCTCGAACTGGCCCTCGATGCCTCCCTCCGGGAGAAATTACGGGCTGCCGCCCGGGAGGACGTGATCCGTCGATACCTTCTGAAAGACCGGGTCGCCGAGTGGCGGGATTTTTTTCACAGGGTCCTCGGTCACTGAACCCCAAGAAAGCGGGCCAGGATCCGCCGGAATTCCTCCGCCCGGTGGGCATACGTGTGAGCCGCCACGATTCTCTCCCGGGCCTCCCGCCCCATGGCCGACCTTTTTTCCCCGTCGTGAAGAAGATCGAGAAGTTTTCTCCTGAAATCGGATCCGTCCCGATAGGTCGTTACGCCCCCCCCGAACAGCTCCTCGAGGCCGGGCGTTTCATTTGAAAGAACGCACGCGCCGCAGGCCATGGCTTCGAAGATGCGGCTGTTGAGACAGCCCCAGGGCCGGCACATGGGCGTGCAGTCCTCCAGGACGACCCTGGAGGAATTGTATATCTTCGGGATTTCCGAGTGATCCGCCACCCCGCGGTGGTATTTCCGCAGCCACAGGGAGGGAAGATCCAGCCGGCCGTAAAAGCGAAAATCCGTTCCCGGGGGCACGGCGAGAACCCGGCAGAAGTCCCTGTCCCCGTCGAACACGTTCCCCACGAAGGACAGGTCGGAAAGGTATTCGGGATCCGGCGGTCCGGGGTGAAAAAGATCCGTGTCGGCGGCGAGCGGGAGCACGCCCCCCCGTTTTCCGGGGTCGATACCGGTCATGACGCGATCCAGCGCTTTTTCCGATGTGGCCAGCACCAGGTCGTAGTCGCGAAACCAGGGCCGGCTCCGCCATTCCTCCACGTATCCCCTGATCCAGGCGATCCGGATCAGGTTCGGCAGGCGGGCCACCCGGTCCAGGTCGAAGTCATGGCGGAAAACGAGAAGGACGTCCACGAGGGAAGAAATCGAATCCCAGTGAGAGACGGGCCTCTCGGGGAAAAAAACGACACGGTACCCGAACCGGGACAGCGCCTTTCCCATGGCCGAGGCGACAAAATAATCCCCGTAGAGGCTCCGGGGGTAATTTTCCGTGACCGCCATGGCGATGGTAAGGGGACGGGCCGACCAGAAGGGGGGCCGGCCTTCCACCTTCTCCCGCCACATGTCCCGGCCGATGGGGGAAACCCATTTCGGGGGAACGGCCGGCGCGAGAGGGTCACCGGCAGCGGCGTCCTTTTCTTCGCCTGGCCTGAAAAGGACCACGCTGGCCGGGCAGACCTGGATGCCCCGACCTCTTTCCCGGCAGGCCATGGCGAGATCCAGCCAGTCGTCGGGGGGAAAGGTCCCGCCGGACCGGAGTGCCTCCTCCAGGATACCGGCGTTCCAGCAGGAACAGAGCGGCGAAAATGCCGGGATGGGAGCAGGCCCGTCTCCCCGGTGCAGGGGATCGGCGCAGGGCACCCGGGGCTCCATTTCGATGCGACCGGGCCCGCCCCGGAAAACGAGGCCGTCGGAGGCCACAAACAGGCGATCCCCTCCTCCCACGTCCTCTCCGCCCGTTTTTTCGACCCGGAGAATTCTCGGCACCGCCACCGCCGTTTCGGGGCTTTTCTCCAAAAGGGTGACGAGGGCGCAAAGCCAGCCCGGCTGAACGCGGACCCGCTCATCGAGGAAAACGGCATAGGTAAAGGGTCTTTCCCGTTTTGTGAAAAAGTCGGCGGGCCGGGCGGCGGTTTCCCCCTTGTCGATGAGGGTCGCCCGCGGAACTCCCGAGAGACGGCAGACCGTCTCCAGGGACGCCCTCAGGCGGGGCGGGCAGAGGATGGCGATTTCCCAGTCGCCGTAAAAGGTGTTGGCCCTCAGGTTCAGGAGGAAGTCCTCGACCCCTCCACTCACGCTTTCCAGGAACACCCAGATCCGGACCTTTCCCGGCGGCTCCTTTCCGGCGTCCGGAATATCCGTCCCGAGAAGCGGCAGGATCTCCATCCCCCGACCCCCCCTCGAAGGAACGGCGTCCCGAACCCGCCCGCGGCGACAGGGGACCTTCCCCCCCAGATCCCGCCACGTCCTCTTCACGGCGACGGTCCGGGGGCTCTCGAGAAGCCTTTTCCGGAACCGGGCGAGGAAGGGCAGTTTCAGCAAGCGCCTCGACCGCGCCTTTATGGCCAGAAACCCCTGACGGACAGAACGGTTCATGATTTCCCTACCCGGGCTGTCGAAACGGTCGGGTCCTGGGGGACCTCTCCTCGAAGAGACTCCGGATCACCTGGTGGATCACCTCCGCCCGGGTATCGAAGCCATGGTCCCGTCTGATCATCTCCTTCAGCCTGGCGCCGGCGGATTTCCTTTTCGCCTCGTCGGAAAGAAGGGTCCGAACAAGGTCTCCCAGCTCATCCGGCGTCCGGTAGGTGAGAACGGCGTCCCCGAAGAGGCGGGGGATGTCGGCCACGAAATCGGAAACGATGCAGGCCCCGCAGGCACCGGCGTCAAAGATCCTGTTGGAGATGAACCCGTTTTCCTTCATGGAAGGCCAGTGATCGTTGAGAAGGATCTTACAGGCGCTGTAATGATGACGCAAGACCTGATTTTCGATGAAGGAGCCCTTGATGTGTTTACCCGGAACAAGGGGTTCCCACATGAGGCCGTACAGGCTCAGGGGAACGCCGGCGGCGAGAGCGTCCCTGACGGCGGGCCGGAACTGCTTCCTCGAATTCCCCACGAAGAGAATCTCGTCGCCGGCGACTCCCGGCGCCTTTTCCTCGTAAAAAAGCTCCGGATCGGTGCCTTGAAGAAGGGGGGTCACCGGCACCGGCAGTCTTTTTTCCAGATCCCTGCCGTAACTGAGGGACGCGACGAAGACGTGATCGTAGAGACCGTATTCATCGAGGGGAACGTGGTCGGGATGGCTGATGTTCCACAGGAGGTTGACCTGGTCCGGGCGGGGGGCGTATCGGCTGAGCCCCCGAAGAACGATGACGACCTCATCCCGGAAGCCTTTTCTCCTGTGCCAGTCCGGCAGAAGGTCGATCCGGACGGCGTATCCCCGCCTTTCGAGATATTTCTTGAGGGCGCAGGCGAAATGATAATCCCCCCAGAACGGCGCTTCCCTTTTCCGGGGGACGGCGGCCTTGATGGACACCCGGACCGGGGTTTCCGGAAAGGCTCGCCTCTCCGTGAGGATTGAATCGTCCCGAATCCGTTCTTCCGCCACGTTTTTCTCTCCCGATTCTTTTCCGGGACGCCGTTCAAGAAGAAAGGATTTCAACCACCGGGGAAGCACCTTTTTCACGTTTTCCAGGGTCGCAAAATCAAGAATAAAAGGTTCAAAAAGACGATCGGGCGGCCTTCCGGGATTTTCATCCCCGACCACCCGATCCGTTTTTCAAAAACGACGCCTGATCTCTTTGTTATCGGCAGTGATTTCTGTTAGAAATCCCACGCCTCATCGAATGGGTGTTTTTTAATAGGCAACGTCGTTGAGGCCTTACCGGAAGCACCCGTCCCGTCGACCACCTCGAGGGTGATGACATGCTCGCCCTCGGAAAGCTGTTCCGCCGTCACCTCCATGCCCTGGCCGAGAGGACCGTCCAGGCTGGAAGACCAGGAGAAAACAGCCGTATCGCCGACGGGGACACCTTCCTCGTCATAAGCGGACCCGGTGAACGTGAGCGTCGGGTACTTGGTGTAGTAAACAAAGCTTCCGTCGCTGTCCTCTTGCGGCGACTTATTGACGGAAATCCGGACAACCAGTTCCCGGGCCGGCATATCGACCCCCAGGGCGTTCAGGCTGTCCAGGAGGGCGCCGTAGGCGTTTACCTGGAGGGCGATGACGGCTTCGCTGGACGCATAGCGGATGTAATTCGCCGAAGAGACGTCCGTTCCGAAGTAATCATCGTTGACAAAGGCCACCTCCTTCGCGCCGGGCGCGAGGGTCAGTCCCTTCACGGCCACCTCGAGGCCGTCGTTGCTGTAAAGGGTCAGGGTGATTTCCGCCGGGATCTCCTGTGCGTTGAGAATGGAAATACCCGTCACGGCCGTATCGTTCAGAAGCGGCAGGATGCCCGATGTCCCCTCGAGACGGAGGGACCGGGACCCGGAAAGAAGGGTGGCGCCGGTATTGGCAAAAAGCTCGAGGCCGTCGGCCAGTTCCTGATCGGAAACCACGGCGAGCCAGGACACGCCGGAGGGAAATCCCAGCGCGCCGGGATAGGTTGTGTATTTCGACCGGGCCTCCACGGGAACCTCCTCGGCCCCCAGAATCATACCGGCATCATCATAGGCCGTGATGGTGACCTGGGCGTCATTTTCCGACGGATTGACGAGGACGATGGCCGTCCGCCAGGTTCTATTTTCCACCACCTGGGGGAAGACCTGTTCGGCGCCGGTCCGGTCCGAAAGCAGATAGGCCTCCATGGTGTTGGTGTTCGTAATCCTCGCCATGGCGACCACGCCGCCCTTTGACAGGCTTTCGTCTTTAACGACGAGATAGGACGCCCCGGAAACGGCGCCTTCGGGAAAAATCGCCCCCACGTCGACAAAGGCCTGCTGACCCGGTCCCAGGAAAAGGGACCGGGATTCCTCGACCATCCCGTCGGCCAGGACGAGCCGAAGCGTTTTTCCCTCCCCCGTCGTGTTCACGAGGTCGACTTCCGTCGACCACATGCTGTTGGAAGCAACCTGGCAGGCATACAGGTCGCCCTGTTCGGCCAGGGCACCGCTTCCCACCGCCGGCACCATGGCGCTGTACTTTTCGAAAGCGAAGAACCGGTTGCAGCCGACGACGGAATCACCGGAGGCGCGGAAAAGGGCAAACCCCTTTCCTTTCAGGCCGGCGTACTTGGGCTGTATCCCGTCGATGATGAACACCTTCCTCTGAAGGGGATAGATGGTCAGTTCTTTTGGCTCGGCGGCCGCCGAGCCGTCCTGGTTATAGACCTCGAAGGTGCCCCTCAGGGTTGTAACGCGGCTTGCGTTCACCAGGAAGATCTCGGTGCGCCACCCCTGTTCGGCGGTGACATAGGGGAAATAGAGGACATGGGGCCCGTTGACCGGTACGGGGTCCTCCCCGGGATCCACCGGACCGGGCGGCGTCGGGGATGTTTCTGTCTGAACCGTGAAGGTCATCTTGCTGACAGGCCCCGAACCGGACGAATTCGTCGGCTGGATCGACCACTCGTATGTCCCGTCGGCCAGGGCGTCGGGGATCCGGTAAGCGCACTGCCCATCTGCGGTCACCTCATCGGCCGGGAGGTCGAAAGCGACGGATGTATTTCCTCTTATGGTGAGCCGGTAGGCGGTGGCGCTTCTTTCTTCGGTCCACTCGAAAAGGGGCGTGTTATCGGAGATAATTCCTGACGGCGAAATGAGCGTGACGGCTTCGGGCGGCCCTCCGACGGGAAGGCTGTGGGTCGTGAATCGGACATAGAAATTTTCGTAGAATCCCTCTTGATCGAATCCCGGATAGACGATCCCGATTCTTCCGGTCTCGTTCTCGAGGCCGGCTACGGTATTGCCCTTACCGCGGGAGTAGACCTTGATATAATTGAACTGGATATCGTTGGAGCCCTCATGAAGGACCATCTGGAATGTGACGTTGTAATCGTCTCCCAGCCTGGTAGACGAATCGAAACGAACATTTTTGAACTGAACGATGAACTGTCTTTTTCCTGAAACCACCCGGGTTTCGTAGTACACCCTGTGCTTGTCCCCTCACGTGCCGCACGCGTACAGGTCATCCCAGAAGCCGGCGATGACGCTGTTGATCGCATCCAACCGGTCGGGAAGACCGTTTCCCTGGTACGTCTGGCCATTGATGACGGCACCGGGATCGAAGGACAGGAGTCCGTTTGTGGCCACACTTACAGAACTGTAATACTGACCGTAAAAGTTGAAACGAAAACCAATGGGAATGTCGGGAACAACGATGTCTCCCGAGGTTCCTATCTGCACCGGTATTCCACCCGACGTCCGCTCGATGTCTGTCCAGGAAAAAGCCGGAGCCCCTTCTTCGTGACTGTCGTAATACCGGTACCCGTAACTGTCAGGTCCCCCCGTCAGCGCCCAGGACAGAGCCGGCACGGACAGGAAGAGAACGAAAGAGAAGGCCAGGAATTTCATGACGGTTCTCTTCATTTTCTATGGGTCCTCCTTTTTTTTGAAATCCCCATGAAGATGTCACGGGTTTATTACCATGAGGCGGCCTTTTTAACAACCGGTTTTCGTCTCTTTTCGAAGAGAAGGCAACCGCAACTGACGTCAGATCGTGCAAGTAACATACCATGCCGCGGAACTTAAGGCGCACCCGGGCTAAAAATTCTTTATGCTACTATTTTGGATCGGACCGCCCCTTTGCCGATTCCAGGGGAAAACCGGTCAATTTTTCCTCTTCACCGCTTCTTTTGAACCGTTCCCCCGCCGTCAAACGATACAGCCCCCGGCCCGGCCCGTTGATCCGGCAGACCCATTCCGTCACCCGGCCCTCCCTGACAGCCTCGTCCACATCTTCCTTGATGCCGCCGGGGATCCCGTCCCGGGGAATTTCCCTTTCCTTTTTCCTGAAAAGGAGCATGGCCGCCGTGGCCTCCCACTCTTCGGGCCAGACGACGGCCCTTTGCCGGTAGACGTGCTCCAGGGCATACCGGGCCTGGAAGCCGGGGGAGCGGATGATCTTCGGGATGAGCGTTTCCGGGACGGCATAGTGGGGCGTTTCATTGTAGTAGAGAATGAGGAAGTCGATATCCCTTTTTTTCATGTACGCCAGGTCGAATCCCCCGCCGTGAGTGACCTCGTTGTCCATGAGGCCCCGGATATCGACGACGGTCCGTTTCTCCAGATAATAGGGGACCTGGCCGCACTGGACCGTGGCGACGACGGCCCCTCCGGGAAGCCGGCGGTTCAGGGCCCGCCCCACCACGCCCATGGGGTGAATGTCCAGGTTTTCGTCGGTCAGCCAGTCCGCCGCCTTTTCCCGGAAATCCGAGGGGTCCTTCAGGTAATGGAGAAGATTCGTGACCATGAGGGACCGGGTCGGTATCTCGGGGTTGAAAAAAGGCGTCACCGGGGAGCGCGCCAGGGCGAGCTGGGCCAGGACGACGGCACCAAGAAGGACGGCGGCCAGGGGGGCGGCGGCCTTCGGGGAAAGGAATTTCTTTGTCAGGTCGGCCACGGAGAGGAAGCCGGTGCCGACCAGGAGAAAGAAGAGAGGGATGACGGGAATGATGAAGCGGTAAAAATAGACCCTGAAGTCGCCGCCCACGAAGATTACGAAGGACAGGTACGCCGCCGTGAAGAAAAGAAGGAGCCCGCTTTCCCGGCACCGCTTCGGGTCGGCGAGAGCGGTCAGGACGAAGGGAACGAACCACAGGGCGTGGATATCCCGGAAGTAGGATATGACATAGTCGAACCCTCTCAGGACGGCCTTTTCCGAAAACGGGGCCACCTTGACATAATAGGGGTTCGGCAGGGGATATCCGTAGTACAGGAACTGGGTCACCGTGTACAGGCCGAAGGGGACGGCGAAAAGGACGACGGCCGCCGCCGCCCGCCTGAGAATGGCCGTCTCCCTGCTCTTGAGAAAGAGGACGAGGTCGATGACGAGGGAGGCGAGGAGAAAAACCGGCCCCTCGGGCCGGGTGACGGCGCACAGAAAGAAGAAAATCGCGTAGGCCGGGAAGGCCCGGTTCTGCTCCAGGGTCCGGATGTAGGAAAGGACCCCGGCAAGGGCCAGGAGGGTGAAGAGGAGTGTTTCCATCCCGTTCTGGGCGGCCAGGACGAAGTGGGCGCTCGTGGCCAGAAGAAGGGGCGCCGCCAGGGACAGCCCCCCCCATGACCGGTTTCTCTCCAGAAGCCACGACCAGGAGATCCACAGGACGGCCAGCGCGGAAACGACGCCCAGGTATCGGGACCAGGAGACGACGGAACCGCCGAGATAGGAAACGGCGGCCAGGATGACCGTCCAGAGAAAATTGGAGTAGCCCCAAACCGGTTCACCGGGGTTGAAGACGAGACCCTGGCCGGCGGCCAGGTTTTCCGCATAGCGGAAGGAGATGAAAGCGTCCTCCAGGACGGCGAAAAACACCGAAACGGCCAGGACAAGGAAAATCGACGCGGGAACCAGGTACAGGAGAAACTTGAAAAAGGACGGGTATTTTTTCCTGTTCACGGGAATCGTCTCACCAAGGGGGGCCATTCACGGGCCGCCTTTCTTCTGAACGTCGATGGCGATGGGAAGATGAACCTTGCAGTTCACCGTTCGCCGGCTGGCCGGGGGGAGCACCTCGAAGACGCAGGCGTGGTCCCACCAGTCGAGAAAGGCGGGCTGGTCGGGATCGTGGCCGACGGCCGCCGTCACGCTGTAGTTCCCCTTCAAGAGAGGAAGCCGGAGACGGAAGGTCACCAGGAGCTCTTCCCCCTGCCGGAGAGGCGGCAGACTCCGGCCCTCCACCGCCGTGTTCGTTCCCAGAAGGTCGTTGCCGAACCGGTCCCGGATGATGAAGCCGACGACGGCGGGGCTGCAGTCCACCCGGGCCAGGATACGCACCCCCACGGACACGGGCTGATCGAATTCGACAACCTCGAGGACGCCGCCCCCGTCGTCCCGGAGGCGAACCTCCTCGATTCTCGCCTCTCCCGTCCCGATCCGTTTTTCCTTCCCCCGGACCGCCGCCTTGGTTTCCCCGGCTTCTTTTTTCATCACGGGGGGGTTTTTCGGCGCCTCCTTTTTCTCCTGCTCCCGATGGGCGATGAGCCCGTGATAGTAGTTCGCCACGTCCTCGGCCTTGCCCTGGAGAACCAGCCTTCCCCTGTCCAGGAACAGGGCTTCCTGGCACAGGCTCTTCACGGCGCCGATGCTGTGGCTGACAAAGAGGAGGGAGACCTCGCGTTTCTGGAGGGACCGGATCCGGTGGATGCATTTGTGCTGGAAGGCGATGTCCCCCACGGCCAGGGCCTCGTCGATGACGAGGATGTCCGGTTCCATGTGGATGGTGCAGGCGAAGGCGAGCCGGGCGTACATGCCGCTGGAATAGAGCTTCACGGGCCGGTCGAAGAAATCGCCGATGTCGGCGAAGGCTTCGACCTCTTCCATTTTTTCCCGGGTTTCCCTTACGGAAAACCCCATGAGACCGCCGTAGAGCATCACGTTTTCCCGGCCCGTGAACTCCCTGTTGAACCCCGTGCCCAGCTCGAGGATGGAAGCGACGCGGCCCGCGGTTATCACCGATCCCGACGTGGGCGCCAGGTAGCCGCAGATCATCTTGAGAAGGGTGCTCTTGCCGCTTCCGTTGAAACCCATGATCCCCAGGGTGACGCCTTTCCGAAGCCGGAAGGAAACGTTCCGGAGGGCCCAGAAATCCTTGTGAAAGCTCTTTCCGGAAAAGGAAAGGGCCTCCCTGATCCTGTCGTTGGGAGAGGCGTAGATCTTGAACTTCTTCGACAGGTTTTCGCAGATGACGGAATATTCTGGTTCCATTAAATCCTTCACTGGGCGATCACAGGTATTCGGCAAAGTGGCCCTTGAGCCGTCGGAAAATCCAGCCGCCGATGAACAGGGCTGTCAGGGCGAAGAACAGGTAATAGAGAAAATCCACGGGAAGGATGCCCTCGTTCGTCAGGAGGGCCCTGCGGTACCCCTCGGTGATGAAGATGAAGGGATTCAGCCTGAGAAGGTATTGATAGGATTCTGGAATGATGGAAGCGGGATAGATGATGGGGCACAGGTAAAACCACAACTGAAGGACGAGGTTCACCACCTGTCCCACGTCCCGGATGAACACGTTGACGGAGCTGATGATCCAGCTGAGACCCAGGGCCAGGGAACTGAGGCACAGGAGATAAAAAGGAAGGGTGATGACGGCCCAGCCGAGGGACGGCTGAAAGACGAGGAGCAGGGCGACCAGGACCCCGAGCCCGACGAGGTGGTTCGTCAGGGCGGCGCCGATGATGACGACAGGAAGAAGTTCCGACGGAAAAGGCGTTTTCGTGATGAGGTTCTTGTATTTCTCGATGATTCCCACGGAGCTTCTCAGGATCTCCATGAAGGTGAGCCACGGCAGGAGGGCGCAGAAAAGCCACAGGGCAAAAGGCGTCTCCCCGATCGTCCGCCCGAAAACGAGCGAAAAAACGAGGCTGTATATGGCCACAAGAAGGAGCGGATTCAGGATGGACCACAGGATCCCCCCCACGGAACCCACATAGCGGGCCTTGAAATCCCGCTGAACCATCATCCAGATCACCTGGTGATGCTTCGCCGCCCGGGAGAGAAACTTCCTGAAGGACGCCACCAATCCCAGCATGCCTTTAAATCCTTTCACCCGCCTCTCGAGGCCTTGTTTCTATTTGCCGACGGCGGCCGGGATAGTCAAGAGGAAAATCCCCTTCCGCCATGAAGCCACCCTTTGTTTTCCAGCACGGTCACGAGCCCCCCGGTGAACCGGCGGGCGTCCCGAAAATCCAGGTGGGAACCCTCGGGGCATTCGTAGGCGTTCAGGAGGGGTTCATCCATGAAATGGATGGTGTCCGCCCCCGTCAGGGCGGCGATGCGGTCCCAGTACACATTCCGGGGATAGAAGGTCTCGTCGATCGTCCAGTGTTCGCCGCTCGTGGGAAGGCGCAGGAAAATGACCCGGCCGCCCCGAAGGACGATTTTCCGCACCCAGGGGGCCGTTTCCGCCGCGTCTCTCTCCCAGGCCGACGGCGGCGGCGGCGGATTCTCGGCGTAAATTTCCCGAATCCGCCCGGTCCGGTAATTCCGGAGCCTGGGGAGGTTGAGCCGCATGTAATCGGCCTCCCGGGACCGGTCCCGGAAAGTGATGAGATACCGGTGATCGGGCAGTTTTCCCAGGACATCGAGGTTGTTGATCAGCCGGCGGATGTGGAGATAGGGATCGACGACGACGAACCGCTCCTGTACGGCCGTCTTGATCTTCCGGTTGATCCGGTTGTTCAGGGTGGAACGCCTGTGAAAATAATCGACGAACTCCTGCTGGTCGTTCCAGTACTTCTTTTCGAAGCCCATGGCGGTGATGGCGCACAGGACGACGCCCCGAAACCGGTCGTCGTCGGCGAGGTCCCGGAGCACCGCCAGGGGGTGTCGGCCGTCAACGGCGAGCTGGATGACCTCGTAATCGGGAAGACGGTCTTTCAGGACCTTCAGGGAAACCCCGAGCTGAACCCGCGAAGCCCCGAGAATGACGAGTTTTTCCCGGCCCGGGGCGTCGACCCGGAGACGGCGGCAGGACCACAGCTCGGGATCGTCGGTCACCGAGGGGACATGGCGGTCCAGGCGCCAGAGGATCTCCATGCCCCCGAGGAGTAAGACCCCGAGAAGGAGACCCGCCAGGAGGGATCTCATAAAAAAGGCGCCCGGCCCCCGGTCAGAACTGGAAATAGATGAACGCACGGTCTTCTCCCGAAAGGACGGCAATGCCGACGATCATGCCGGCGATGAGCAGGGACCGGAGCCACCCGGGCGTTTTTTCGGCCACCACCCGGAGGGACCGGTCCCGCAAGAACCAGTGGGCGGCCAGGAGCAGCGCCATGACCGTCCCCGTGATCAAAAGATCGGCAAAGGGAAGAAAAATCGTCTTTTCCCCGCCACCGGGCAGGCCCGTCAGGGAACCCATGAGCATGAAGGCCTGATCGAAGGTCCGGCTTCGGAAAAAGACGAAGACGAAGCACCACAGGGCGAAGGTGAAGAGGGCGGCGGACAGGGTCACGGGCAGCCCGGTCTTCCAGGCCAGGGGTCGGGTCACCCTTTTCAGCACCCGCTCAACCACGATGAGAAGTCCGTGAATGCCCCCCCAGACGACGTAGGTCCAGGCGGCGCCGTGCCAGAGACCCCCGATGAGCATGGTCACGACGGTGTTGAACTGGGTCCGGGCCCACCCTTTCCGGCTTCCTCCCAGGGGGAAATAGACATAATCCCGAAGCCACGATGAAAAGGAAATGTGCCAGCGCCTCCAGAAATCGGTGAAACCGGCGGCGGCATAGGGACAGTTGAAATTCTCCATGATGGCGAAACCGAAACACCGGGCAAGACCGAGGGCGCACAGGGAATAGCCCGCGAAATCGCAGTAGATCTGGCCCGAAAACGCGGCGCACCCGAACCAGGCGGAAAGGAAACCGGGAACGCCCTTTCCGTCGTAGACCGCCTCCGCCACGGGGGCCAGAAGCCCGTCGGCCAGGGCGATCTTCAGGAAAAG
>Ga0116142_10004114_pt1 | contig 14084 bp, 18 predicted proteins | sample AD_UKC033_MetaG_FD_89785 | JGI IMG/M metagenome (GOLD analysis project Ga0116142, IMG submission 89785) | Active sludge microbial communities of municipal wastewater-treating anaerobic digesters from USA - AD_UKC033_MetaG | ecosystem: Engineered > Bioreactor > Anaerobic > Digestate | place: USA... | reverse complement strand
TCCGTATCCTGTAAGTTTAAGAATCTCTCCTACAACCCTTTCTGTTTCAGTATATTCATCTTTTGCAGCGATTAAAGAAACAACCTCTTCTTGTGGTTCAAAGGCTCCTCTTGCCACAAGTTTTTTGTCTATCTTTTCTGTTTCTTCCAACCTGTTTGGATTGTTGTGTTTAATAAGAGCATATGCAGCATCAAGGATTTCTTGCCTGGATCTGTAGTTATCTGTTAAAACAATCTCCATAGCCTCTGGATATTTTTCCTTGAATTGAAGAATGTTGGATATTGCAGCACCTCTAAATTTGTAAATGGCTTGGTCATCATCGCCCACTACAGTTAGTTTGTGTCTTTTACCATCTTTGAGGATATTGATGAGGACATTTTGGGTATAGTTGGTATCTTGGAATTCATCCACAAGAATATATTTAAACTGTTTTCTGTATTTTTCTAAAACATCTGCTCTTTCTCTAAAGAGTTTAAGGGTTAGGATTATTAAATCCCCAAAGTCAATTTTGGAGTTTTCAATTTTTAACTCAGAATATTTCCTGTATGTTTCTGAAAGCTCTTTGTATTTCTCAAAGCTAGCTTTCTCTTCTGGTGTTTTCTTAGGTAGTGCTTTTGCATATTTAATATATTCCTCATCTGAGACATCCTCATCTTGTAATCTGGAGAAGTGTTTAATTAGATCGTTGAGAAATTTTGTTGGATTCCCTTTTGGTTTAAGTGTATCTAATGGGAGGTCATAGAGAAATCTTCGAAGAAAGATGTACGACTGTGCTCCACTCATCAAAGAGTAATTGCTGTCTAGTCCAATATGGTATCCATCCTCTCGTAAAACTCTGTCACAAAAGGAGTGAAATGTAGATATCCAGGGTTCTTCGTATCCATACTCCATCTCCACATCTACTCTTTCCTTCATCTCTTCAGATGCTTTTTCTGTAAATGTTAGTGCAAGAATTTCAGAGGGTTTTGCCAAATCTTTCTTAATGATATTTATGATCCTCTGTGTGATTACAGCTGTTTTGCCTGTTCCTGCTCCTGCAATTATGAGGAGGTCTCCTTTGTTGTACTCTACTGCTTTCTTCTGATTTTCGTTTAATCTAATTTGTGACACTATCTCAGTGGTAGAAGTAAGAACACGAGGTAAAGAATCAAGGCAAGAATTATCCCTGAGAGGATAGCAAACAGTAATCTTCCATTTGGGAATTTGTTTAAAAATTTTGTAAGTTTTTCCTTGTTCATGAATATATTAATTAATTTAATTTGCTAATTTTTTAAGAACCTCTACTTCTTTGTAAGTATCTGTGTCATTCTTTAATGCAGGGGTCTCGAGGATGAAGGGAATATTTGCAAGTTTTTTGTTATGTAATATATCTTTAATTGTTTTCTCCCCTATCTTTCCCTTTCCTAAATCTGCATGCCTGTCTTTGTTACTACCAAGTGCAGTTGCAGAATCGTTAAGATGGATTGCCTTTACATTCTCAATACCAATTTCTCTGTCCATGTCGCTTAATACTCCATTAATGTCATTAATCCAGTCATATCCCCCTGCAAATGTATGTTGGGTATCTACGACAAAGCCTACCCTTTTCTTGTCTTTCACTCCTTCTCGCATAATCTTAAGTTCTGTAAATGTTCTTCCGAGGTTACTTCCTGTACCTGCAGTGCTTTCAATTAGTAGCTTCTGTGTTCCAGGTACTTCGTCCAAAACCCACTGCATTCCGTAAGATATCCTCTCCAGACTATCTTCGTAGGAGAGTTCTTTTTGGGATCCAGGATGGAAGCATACTCCAAGTATTTCACTGTTTATTTTTCTTTTTTTAATTTCTTTTGCTACTTTTTCTGCAAAATCTAAGTAAACCACTAAACCCATTTTCCCTAGATGGAACATCTGTTTGTCGCTTCTTGCCAGGTTAGTTAAATATATTCCGTGGATTAATATTTTTTTAATATTTGAATTTTCTAATTCATTAACAAATTTTTCAATTTCTTCATCTGAAATTAACTTTGTAGCCCATCTCATTGGTGCGGTTGGCATAATCTGAATGCTGTTTACACCATACTTTTCTCCATTTTTTATTGAATTTTGTATACCACCACTAGATGATACATGTATGCCTAAGTACATAGTATATTCTAGCACAGATAGTGTATAATTAGGACCATTGGAGAGGTGACTGAGTGGTCGAAAGTACCTCACTGCTAACGAGGCATAGGCCTTAAAACCTATCGCGGGTTCGAATCCCGCCCTCTCCGTATTACAAAACATATCATTCCGAACACCTTCAAAACATTCTTTTTTCTCATATTTCAATCAGTTTGGGATATTCATTCAGGATTAGATAGTGAACGGAACATCCGAACTATTGACTTTCTATTTGTAAGAGATATATACTTAGTTATGGGTATATACCCATTATTAAATTTTTATTATATTTATATGCCAAACTTAGACAATACAGGCCCATTAGGCCAAGGCCCTATGACAGGAAGAAGATTAGGATTTCTTCCAAGATTTAGAGGAAAAAGATTAGGTGGCTCACAAGTATGTAAATGTCCAAACTGTGGATATACAGAACCACACACAAGAGGAATACCATGTACAAAAAAAATGTGTCCAAAATGTGGTACTCCACTAAGAGGAGAATACTGCTAATATGAGACCCAGGTTTAGAAGAAGACTCGGAATACAATTTAAAGATACATACTTCAAACCACGAGGAATCCCCCTTAGAGAGCTTAGCGAGGTTAATGTTACAGATGAGGAGTTAGAAACACTCAGATTAAGATATATAGAGCACATAGATCAAGAACAAGCAGCTAAGATGATGGGTATATCTCAAAGCCAGTATCAAAGAGATCTTACCTCTGTTATGGAGAAAATTACACAATCCTTAGTGTATGGATATGCCATCTCCATAACTAAAAGAGAGTCATAGTATTTCAGCCTTGACTGAGATATATACTCTTGGTATATTTCAATATATGTTGAAACATATTGAACAAGAAAACATAAAAGAATTAGAGAAGCTACTCGTTCCTAATCGTATTCAAATACTCCACCTACTCTACAAGAAAGACACCTGTGTATGTCAAATGGTTAAAAAACTAGAATTAAAGCACAACCTCATATCCCATCACCTCAAGACACTACAAGAGATGGGGTATATATCTAGTAAAAAGAATGGCCAACATGTCATATATCATCTAGAAGAATCTAAAAAAAATATCACTAAAAATCTTTTTAAATTATTAAACATTTAAAAATGAACAAAAAGCTACTCATAGTCCCAACCATTATAGTTGGGATACTACTCCTCCTAGGAGGAGAATATTTCCTCATTAACAAATATGTCTGCAAGAATACACAGACAGAGACCTCGACTCCACAAGCCATGATGTTACTCATAGAGTTCCAGAATACTGATGGTTTGACAAATATGATTAACGATATGAAAGAGCGAGATGTTAAAGGATTACTCATGGTGAACGGCGACTTCATAGAGAAACACGCAGAAGTTCTCAAGGAGATTATGAAGACAGGAGTTGTAGAACTGGCACCATCATATGATCCAGAGCCATTCTGGGGAATGTCATATGACAAGCAGTATGAAATAATCTTGGATATGATTGAGAATGCACAGACATACCTAGGAGTAACACCAAGGGTCATTAGTTCTAGATATATGGCATCGGATGAGAATACGGTAAAGGTTGCTCAGACATTAGGTATTGAATATATTACTGCAAGGGGTACAACAGAGTTAGCAACTACCATATACAAACCAAAGGAATATGATGTGAAGATAATTTCGGTATCAAATATTGATGTACCTGAGTTTAAATATGGTAGTTTCTGTGATTACAGCTTCTATGAAAGAAACGGATCTCCAGAAGATATGGAGACACAGTACAAAAGAGCAATACAGAATGAAAAGTTCATGGCTGTTTCTCACACATATATTGGTGGATACAAAGAGAGATGGAATAATATGTGGCATAAATTCTGGGATAACTATGAGGTGGATTGGGTAGATTTAGATACTTTGGGAAGCGTAGACAAAGAGATGCCTATGTGGCAGATACCTGTGAACAAGAATGCTCCATATACTCCGGAGAAGATTAGACCTGCAATATCATATGAAGAGGAAGAGAATGTGACCAATCCATGTAAGGTAGAAGATCTTAATGAGGGAGATTCTGGTATTGCAGAGAGTAGTAACAATGGTGTAGTAGTTTTCCACAACGGGACAGGACCTATGTGTTTGGAGATGGAGGAATTTTTTAAAGAAAACAATATTGAATATGAAGAGCATTTAACAACAGATACAGATTTTGGTACACAATTAAATGCATACAAGGGGGATATCTCAAAGAGTGAAGGTACTTCAGAAAGTTTTGGTTACTACCCTATTATCTTCATAGGCGAGAAAGCATATTCTGGGTTTAATGAAGAGATTGGAGAAGAAATATTAAAGATATTGGAATAGTGTGAGAAAATATACAATTCTTTCGGAAGTCATTCCATACCTTCCGCCATATAAAATTTCATAGGTTAATTATGAAAAATTTCTTAAACTTCATTCGTGAACAAGGAGTCGTTGGTTTAGCCGTAGGCTTTATCCTTGGTGGTGCAGTCTCCAAAGTCGTCTCCTCCATAGTAACAGACCTCATCAATCCATTAATTGGTCTCTTGCTCGGTAAAGTTGGAGACCTAGATCAAGCATTTTTGCAAATTGGCGAATCCAAGCTCATGTGGGGAAACTTCGTAAGTACAACAATCGACTTCATAGTAATAGCCTTCGTCGTTTACTTCGGAGTAAAAATTCTTAGGGTAGAAAAACTAGACAAGAAGAAAGATTAATCCTTCTTTCTTCCTCTAGTTACAATCCAGTGAGTTATTCCTGCAATTAGAAGAATACTCCATTCTTTAAAGAATTCTTTTTTTAAAGATTATGAGGACAAGAATAATCATATCCATAGCAAAACGGTTCACAAAGAGGTTCACAAGAGGTATTGCAATACAGATAAAGATCTATTTTCTGGATAAAAGAGAACACTATTCTAGAAAAAGGATTATATTTGGAAATGTATTCCCATTTTACAGATAAATAATATATACTTTTCGAATGGAAGATAAAAATAATACAAACAATGGATTTCTTCTTGGCCTAAGCATAACCCTTGGAACAATAGTAATTGGCTTAATTAGCTTTCTTCTCTACACAAATCAAGTAGACAAGGAACCACTGAGATGTGAATACAATGGTTGGGCATATGCAGATGGAGAAATCTATGATTCAAGTGATGGTTGTGATACATGCTTCTGTAATGATGGTAAAACAATATGCACAGATAATGTTTGCGATGCAAAAATCAATGTAAAAACATGCACTTACGAAGGTAAAACATATAAGGAAGGGGAAGGATTTAAATCTAGTGATGGATGTAATACATGTGGGTGTATGGACGGAGAGGTAACTTGTACATTAATGGCATGCGATAAATAAATATGAATGAGATTTTTGAGAGAACATGTTGTAGAGTTTTTGACGATTCAAAAACAATTTCAAAGGAGGATTTAACCTTGATTATGAAAGCCGGACAGGCAGCTCCATCTGCAAAAAACAGACAGCCCTACTTCTTTGTCGCCATATTGAATAAAAAATGCAGAGAAGAAATCTCCGCTGTTGCACTCAAGGGTAGACAAAAACAATTCTCAAATCTTTCACCCGAAGAGTTTAAGAAAATTGAAAAAGGAGATACAGGCTCCAACGATATATCCATTGCCAATGCTTCTGCAGCAATCCTTGTTTTTAGGAATTCTGACCCAGAGTACAGTGAATCTAAAGTGGAATCGAAGAATCTAAATATTAAGGAGGAACAGGGAGTTGCTACCGCTGCCTACTCTATGATGCTTCAAGCTCAATCAATGGGAATATCTTCTGGATGGATTTGTTCTCCTCTGTACATCAAGGAAGAGTTAAAGAAAATTCTTACAAAATACAGAGTTAAGTTTGATAACAATTGGGAACCTCGTTTAATTATCCCTCTTGGATATCCATCGTTTACAACAAAGAAACCACCGCGAAAATCCTTAGAAGAGAGGTGTGTCTTTGTTGAATAATTTTCCCTTCATTGCTATCTTCCCTTTAAAAAGCTATTATGCTTAATATATTTAGATTTTAAGGTATAAAACAAATGGGAAGATTTAATCAAGGAAGAAATAATTTCAGTGGTAGAAGAGAAGACAGACCAGAGATGTTTGATGCTGTTTGTGATGAATGTGGAAAGGATTGTAAAGTTCCATTTAGACCTACTGGAAATAAACCAATATATTGTAGTCAATGTTTTGAAAAGAAGGGTGGACCTAGTAGAGATGATGGAAGAGGAAGAAGATCTTTTGACAGAGGCAGTAACAGAGATTTTGGAGGACGAAGAGATGAGAAACCAACAATGTACAAGGCAGTTTGTGATGAGTGTGGAGAGTCGTGTGAGGTTCCATTTAGTCCATCTCCTGACAAACCTATTTACTGTAGTAGATGTTTTGAGACAAAGGGTGGTAAAGGACAAAAGGGTGGAGATAATACAGCTTTAATAGAAAAGTTAGATAGTATTACAGAAAAACTAGATAAGATTCTTTTAGCGTTAGAACCAAAGGTTGTAGCGAAGAAGGTAGCTGTTAAAAAAACAGTTGCAAAGAAGGTGGTTAAGAAGAAAGAATAGTACTTACTAAGTAGCCATGACTTGCAACACATCTTCAAAACACTAGTTGCTTTCTTACAAAAAGACACCCCCCCTGTATTGAACACCCCTTCAAAAAACTTGTCTTAACAAGATTTCTTATGTAGCCATCTTTCACAAGCCGCTTTGAATTCCTTTAGCGCTCCTTGCATATTCTTTGCAACCAAAGGCTTTCTCCAAATGTAATTAGCCCCCCTCCCCTTCTCGTCTAGAAATGTTGAGAATGAGAAATAAAACTCACCAGGATTCCCATATAAACGCAAGGATTCTATGCCATTCCTTTTAAGAAAACTGTCTTTATTATGTGTTATAGTTTTAACCATTTTGCTATTCCTTAAAATTAAACTCGCAAATTAAAAAAAGTATCCTTTGACTCTGCTTATCAAGCAAGATATCCCTCCTTTTCCACCTATAATACCATTTTAAGTGCTTTCTCGTAAGCCTTCTATCATGCCTATGTATGTGCTAAAATAACTTTAATGCAAACCAAATATAATGAAAGTAAATTATCCGAAGAGTATCTAGAAAGTGTTAGGGCTGAGGGAGCAACGGATTCTGATATAGAGAGCTGGTGGAATCTTACAGAAGTAGAAAGAGCTTTAATCATAAAAGATGATATAGTGAGTAGGATGGCTGTTTTTATAGATGCTAAAACCAAAGGCCTCTCAGACAAAAAAGCAATGGATGAAGTTAAAAAGGCCTTCCCAATATTCGATATAGACTTCTATAAAAAAAACAAAGAAGATGGTCAAAACAGACCTCTTCCTTATGAATTAAAAGATAAGATAAATCTTCATATGCTGGAACTGGCAAATGAGATAGGTTTAGAGAAATTAAAGAAAGAAGTAAGAAAATACCCAACATTTAACTCCTACATAAGAAATTTTATAGAAAGAGAACATCTAGAAAATCAAACTTCTAAATCAACCACTCACAATAACAACTTAAGACAGGAAACAACACAGACTACAAAGAAGAATTCTCTAGCTATTATCTCTTTTATTCTTTCTATTCTTGCACCATTCACAGGTTTCTCTCTTCTGGGAATTCTTGGCTTGTTTTTGGGGATACTCTCTTTGAATCAGATAAAAGTATCTAATGAAAATGGTAAAGGCTTAGCCATCACGGCAATTATAATTGGTTCTATTTGGGGAGTCCTAAAGCTAATTGTTGATGTTCTACTTTTACTCTAACTCTTTCTAATTTAACTTTTACAACTAAAATATATTATGAGAAAGGATTACAAGGGGATTGCAGAGAACGATGTACTAGCACAGCTATGTATTTATTGTGTCCGTAAATCTTATGATATCGATGACGAGTACACTCCAATACTTTTTTTAGGTTGGGGAAAATATACAAACTCTATGCAGATGCTTGGACTCCGACTCTTAAAAAACGCTGTCTCACAAACGGATCTTGTACAAAACAAGGCTTCCTTCTTAACAAATTTAACAACAGATTCAACAATTGACATCAAACTCTATAGAAAATGGGTTGAAGAAGGCGCTTTAAAGGACAGAATTCTCGATCTCAAAAGCCTCAAGGGCGAAGAAATCAATTACAACGCGATAATTACCTTAGCAACAAATCATGCGTATTACCTTGGGCAAAAAACAAAAGAAACCGCAGAGATATTAAATAAAAATCTCTCATTTGTTTTACTTCTGGAAATAGATTTTGTAGAGTTAGAAGAATATCAAAAAGAAATCCTTGTAAATTCAAAGCTCACTAACGACCAGACGCTATACATACAAAAGGGCTTGCACCTATTAAGGAACCTTTATTTCTCAGAAATGTTTATTAAATACAGAAAGGAAGATGAGGAAACTAAAATATATTTCAAAGACATCTATCGGAAGATTCTTGAAGAGATGGAGAACGATTTCCAAAATAAAAGCCGCTAAGGCGAACCCGAAAGAAGATCTCTGACAAAAGACTGTACTAATCTCTCTCAAATGGTGGAGACGGTGGGAATTGAACCCACGTCCATAAGCATTGTCTAGTATCATGTACAAACATAGTTAACCCTGTATAGTTAGTCAAATCTAAAAGGATTAACGAAAAGATTTAACTACTCAGTAATTATATTCATCATATACTACTCTACCGACAAAGCAGTACTGACATATCCTGATAACGACTGTCTTAGATTCCTAATCAGGAGTAGAAATAAAAGACATTAGCTAAACTAATAGCTAAACCTTATGCAAAGTTAAACGCATAAACTGGAGTTGCAAAAGCAGCTCTAAGTCTTGCTGTAAAACCATCTGCAAAGGCGACAAGATTATTTTTTACACTTATCCTTGTGTGTTGATTTATGAGACAACCCTCAGTTTGTGACCACTAGACGCAAACTCCTGTCGAAAGCCTTACGTCCCCATATTGAAAAAGAGCATAGGAATGTATTATTCCTGCTCTCATTATATCATTTTTTACTACTTTCCCATAGACCAATAGCTGTAGCAACAGAAAGATTTAATGAGTCTATATCCTTGGATTGAGGGATATACACACTCTCACCTAAATTCTTAACACTCTCTGGTAAGCCCCTACTCTCATTACCCTGAATCATACTAAAAGGCTCTTCAAACTCTACCTCTCTAATATCCTTTGCTCCATTGAGCATAAAGGTATATATATGATGATTACCAAACTCTTTAATATATGATTCTAAAGTATCGTAATATTTAAAATTAATCTGGAATATTGCCCCCATTGTTGACCTTACAACCTTTGGATTAAAAATATCAGCAGCAGGCCTAATAATAGCCAAATCCCTTACATTAAACCCTAACATTGTACGAATTATTGTCCCCAGGTTTCCCATATTCCTTGGTTCTACCAAAACCAAATGATTCTTTCCCTTTTCTAATTCACACACATACTTTTTAAACACCCCTACAGTGTATGTATTCTCCTTAAAAGCAATTTTCTCTATTGCCCTGTCTTGTTCCTCTATTTTAATCCCCAACTCTCTACAGAGCCTCTGAACCTCTTGCACACCCTCACTACCATCGTGATGCGAATTCAAAAGCACTTTCAGTACACTCCCACTTTTATATTTCAGTAAATCTATAGTTGGATATGTTCCCAAAGCATAAGAATAACCAAACTTCCTTTGGTATTTTTTTAATTTTGGTGAAAATATCTCCATACTATTTCTTGGAAATTTCCTTAAGGATACTTCCGAGCCCTCCTTTCTTGTTCACTAACTCCCATTTCTCTTTGCGAAGAGTAAGATATGCTTCTTCGACCTTTGCTTTTGTTTCGTCTAAAAGAAGATTTTTCTCCTCTAACTCTTGCTGTATCTCTTTCTCCTTCTGGTACATCATGTATATGCTATTAAGGAAACCAACTAACATACCAACATAGGCTATGAAATGCGCCCATGTGGAGAGATTTATCATGTGGATATATTCGATATTTAAAAATGGAAGATAGAATATTTGAGATAAAATAAGAAAGGATAAAGTAAAAATTATCCAATAATGAAAATCGTCATACAACCACCCTTTATTAAACAAATATCCCAACAAAGAAAGAATGTAAAGAAGAAGAGAGAAAAGCCCTATGAGTACAACAGTAAAGCTATCTACCTCTACTCCGCGGAGAAGCAAAATTATGAATGTCGCGACAAAAAGAATAAATGTAAGACAAACAACACCCATTAACTGAAGTTCCCTTTTTCTTCCCCTGCCCTTCCTTTTCCTTATGACAAACCAACTAATCAAGAAAAGAGTGGCTAGAAAAGCTTTCGCTAAAGCACTAGAGAGAGGATAGCTACCACTCTCTGTAAATGTAAAAAGTTTCTGGAAATCCTCTACCTCTAGCATAATTTGTAAAATTTCAATAAGTCCAACACCTACAAAACCACCTCCAAGAAACAGAAAGTTTAGATTAGTCTTCTTTGTGTAGTATCTTAGAAGAGCAAGTGTCCCTATAAACAGAGCCATAATACCTGAGAGAAAGGAGATGAAATACTGGAAATCCTTAATCCAAATAATATCCCCAATGAAAAGTGCGAAGATAAGAAAAGCAAGGACAGCAATCAAGAGGGCAAGAAACTGCATATCAATATGTTCTTCCTTTAATCTCTTTGGCTTCATAATATAATATATTATTAATACAGATATTTTTCAAAAGATATCAGCTCTCCCCTCTCTGCATAAGGAGCGCACACTGTAACAGTACCGCTACCGTCCTGGGTAATATAATATCCCGTCCCATTTGTAGATTTGTTTGTAGGATCGGAAGGTATAGAAGCTACAATTTCCTCTCCTTCATCTTTACTATTCAAAACAGAAAGATCTACCATACCTACACAATCATAAGGCCCCATCTTGCATATTTCATTTCCTAACTTTACACATTCCTCCCCAATGGGAATAACATCAGGGATTTCTCCAGTCTTTTTTGTATATGACGCAACAGCAGAGAGAATTAATGACACATCTGCATTTCTTACAACATTTCTATTCTCGGCGCCCTCTTTTTGGGGGTTAATTATTAGATATCCTAGGAATGCAATAACAAACAAAGCACATAAGATAACGAGAAAGTCTAGCACAGAGAAGCCTTTTTTAACTTCTTCTTCTTCTTCTTCTTTTGGAAGAAAATTTAAACCTGAATTTGGGGCATTCATAAATGTATGATACTAAAGTAAACAAAGAATATCTATTTATCTAATTCTCTTTTTACAACAAAGTAATATACAACAGATATTATTAAGCTATATCCAAGAAAAAGACCAACTGCCAAAAGTACGGTCCAAAGAGTCTTGTCCTTGAAGTTACTTTCTTCCCTCCTGATACAGTCAATTAGCATCCAAATTGAGAAAGCTATACTACAAAGATAGAGAAGTATTACTAAAATCCAAAACCAAGCGAAACCAAGAGTTAATATTCCAAGAAAGGCTTCCATATATACATAAATATCAAATTATATAAAACAAGTATAACATAAATATCCGCATAACACCCGCCCCCATAGTCCAATAATCATTTTATATAGTATTCCATATCTCTAAAAATACTGATACAGAAACAAAAAAATGCCCTCCCGGGCACTTGTCCACATACTAATCATCTCTATGGATAACTAATCAACGGAGGGAGAGGGATTCGAACCCCCGGTCCCGCAAGCGAGACAGAGCTTTTCGAGAGCTCCCCTTTCGACCACTCAGGCATCCCTCCTAAATCTTTTCTAATGGGATATACTCCCCGTAATTTATTTTCTCTAAACTACCCTGTTTTCTAATATCTTTGTATAAAAGTTTATCTTGTAATAAAACAAAGATAGCTTCCTTGTCTTTTTCGTCTACCAAAAATATTAACATAGCAGGAAATCTCAGACTAGTTTCAACCAATAACATCAACTGATCACCTTTCTTAGTAAAGTAGAAATTTTTTAAAAGATACCACTCGTAAAGCTTCCCACCTGTATCAAAACCCCTTGCTGTTATCTTGTGCTTCACTATCTGTGGCTTGGTAGTTCCCAAAACATATATTACAAAAAGAAGGGCTATTATAGAACCCATTAGGAAGTATTTTCGTAAGATAGCTAAAAGAAGTATGAAAAAAAGTGAAAGTATTACAATTATTAAGAAAGGCTTGCTACTAAATTTGAATTCATACCTATCTGGTGCTTCCCATTCAAAAAGCTTAATATTCTGAACAACTGGTTTTTCATCTTCAAAGATAGGATCTTGCTCTAACTTGGTTTTTCCTTTTACTATGTTCTTTCTTCTAATATTCTTCTGGTTTTCTACTGCTTCTTCTTTTGCTTTTTTGATACTTTCCTCTCTTTTCCTTAGCCCCACTTCCCCGGAGATTATCTGTGAAAGTTGTTCTAATTCATCTTGAAATTTGTTATTTTCTTTCTTTACCATACAGAAATCATATAACAAAGGAGGCTACTAACACAACCAGAAGTATAGATATTCCCCAAATCCAATCTAGTACATGAAAGAAATTCAAAAGAAAAACAAGAAGTAGCCCTAGACTGAAAAACAGAGCTACTTTTGAAGCTATAAATATTCTCATCCTTCTTTTTAAATCCTTCCTTAGTAATGTCATTGTGCCGAAAACTGCCAAAGAGATAGCACAGAAGACAGCTATGAAAAGAAAAAATAGTAATACAAAGATGTTTAACCACTCGATCTCTCCCACTCCATTGGTAGGGACAAAGTAGGGATTATTAAAAAGAAAAAACAAAAAACCAACAGATACGATAATTACACTTACTAAACTAAAAACACATTTCATCGTTGTTGTTCTCTAGGACTAAAATAATTACTTTTTAGTAAATATTATTAGAGTCACTTAAATTAAATAACTTTCATTATGAATATATTAATTATAGAGAATTCCAATACTCTTGCCCATCTTCTTCAAAAAACTCTGGATTCCTACGGATACAATACATCAATAGACTCTTCTTCCTTCATAAATAAGAACCTCGTTAAAGGAAATATCTTTGACTTTGTAATACTAAATATTAATCTGGAAAAAGGAATCTCTTATGAAATATTGGCATATATTAGAAAATATAGTCCAAATACTAAAATTCTTGGTGTGTGTAACAAAGGTAGCTGGGTTGAAAAGGTTGAATTTCTCAACAAAGGTGGTGACGATGTACTAACTTACCCTTTTCCGATGCAGGAGGTATTGGCTAGAATTCAGTCTCTTATTCGAAGACCGAAGAGCTATCTTGATGAAAGCATATATATTGGTAGTTATGTTCTTGATACAAAGGGAAAAGCCGTTCTGAAAGATGAAAAGGAAATTAACTTGAGAAAGAAGGAATTCGAACTTTTTGAATATTTGGTTAGGAACAAGAACAGAACCGTTTCAAGATGTGAGTTACTTGACCATGTATGGGATTACAGACAATATGTTGGATCAAATACTGTTGATGTGCATATCAAAAGGTTAAGAGAGAAACTCCAAGATAAAAACCTAATTGGAACAGTACACGGTATTGGGTATCAGGTTAAAGACAAGAAGCCTAAAGCATCATAGGCATAACTAGATGCACAAAGTTCTCGTCTCCTTTAATTTTGAATACTCCTGGTCTAACTGGTTCTGAGCATTCAAATATAATATCTTCTGAATCAATATGGTTAAGAATATCTGCTAAAAATTTAGCACTAAAAGCAATCTTTAATTCTTCCCCTTCCACCTTACAGTCGAATCTACTTTGATTTTGCCCCAAATCAGATTGCGTAGCGGAAAGAGAAATCCCTTCTTTTGCAATATCTAAAATCATTTTGTTTCCTAAAACAGATCTTGCAATGATATTAATAACTTTTAGTGAATTAAGAAAGTCCATTCTGTTAATTTC
>Ga0116142_10004107_pt1 | contig 14098 bp, 21 predicted proteins | sample AD_UKC033_MetaG_FD_89785 | JGI IMG/M metagenome (GOLD analysis project Ga0116142, IMG submission 89785) | Active sludge microbial communities of municipal wastewater-treating anaerobic digesters from USA - AD_UKC033_MetaG | ecosystem: Engineered > Bioreactor > Anaerobic > Digestate | place: USA... | reverse complement strand
CGAATGCAACCGGAACATTCGACCCGCTACGATTCCGCAGGTCGCAAGTGACTAGGAGCAACAGCACAGCTACCGGCGCGGCGACAACCGAGACAACCACGGACTTGATCGAGAATGCTACTGGCGCAATGGCTATCGCGCTTGGAAATGGTGAGGACATCAAGCAATTCATTGCCACTCGACCCACAGAGCAACAGCGCCAACATTGGCAACTCATCACGAAAGCGATCTGCATTGGGGTAGGTATTCCCTACGTGATGGTAGACCCAGACAGTATGCAAGGGACTGTGTACCGTGGCAGCCTCGACCTAGCTGCATCTTTCTTCGCCCAGCGTTCAAGCGTAATTGCCGATGCGTGTCGTGACATCTACGGCTATGTTATGTCCGTCGCTCGGAACACACCGGAACTATCCGGAGCGCCAACCGAATACTGGGCGGCGAATGTGCTCCCGCCAAGAGGAGTAAACGTTGACATAGGTTATACTATGTCGGCTAACCTCCAAAGTCTCCAGGCCGGAACGGACGACCTGGAGACTATCCTTTCACCGAGGGGACTCGACTGGCGCACGGTGCTTCGCAGGAAAGCAGAGCAGGCTGCGTACATCAAAGAGCTTGCGGCAGAGTACTGCGTCGAACCTTCCGACATTGCGAACATCAACGGAAAGCAACAGGCCGCGCAAGCTCCGAGTTAAGAGGAGGAGAAGCCTGACACTGAAGAGGAGGAAAAGAAGTGAAACCGTTTTGGGAAATCACGAACAGCGCAAAGAGCACGAAAGTCCTCCTTTACGGAATGATTGGCCGGGACTGGGATGGCAGCGGCAATGATCCGAAGGAGTTTTTCGAAGCGTGGGACGCGATTCCACAAGGCCCTATCGACCTGCACATCCATTCTCCGGGTGGCTACGTATTCGACGGGCTCGCAATCTACAACACCGTAGCAACGCGACGCGCTGATGTCACAGCCTACGTGGACGGGCTCGCGGCTAGCACGGCTTCATGGATAGCCTGCGCGGCTAGCAAGGTCGTGATGCCGAAGACCGCGCGCATGATGATTCACGACGCACAAGGCTTCGTAATCGGCGACTCTGAGACTATGCGCGAGCAGGCCGAGTTACTTGACAATGAGAGTGACCGGGTTGCGCAAATGTACGCTGACAAGACTGGCAAGTCGAAAGAGAAGATGCGTGACCTCATGCGTGCCACAACCTGGATGGATGGCATCGAAGCACACGAGATCGGGCTTGTGGATGAAGTCACAGACAGCACGGCGCAACCTAACAACTTCAACCTTTCCCGCTTCAAGTGTGTGCCTGGAGCGGGCGGCGGACTAAGCCCCGCCAAGACGGAAAAGAAAAACACAAACCAGCCGAAACCTATGGATAACCCAACAAACACGGCGGGGCCTAACCCTCAGCCGGACATCAGACCCGTGAACGTGATTGATCACAACGCGGAACTTGAGCGCCTGCGGACGGCGCTTGAGTCCGAGCGGAAAATCAGGATCACGAACCAGCTCCACAACATTGCCGCGACGCGACCCAGCATCGACGTTGCCAAGTGGCTGCCGGACGTGCTGAAGAACGAGGGACTCCTCGAAAACCTCAAGGCGTTCCCGGTGGTAGAGAATCAGACTCCACAGCCGAGCGGCGTTGTGAACATCGGAAATCCTCTTCTCAACGACTTGGAGAAGAAACCGAAAGGCACACGCGAACGTTACGAGTTTCTGCGCAATCACCTGCCGGAACTTCATCGACTTCGTGGGTATGACCCGATGAACGCGAACACTCTGAGTACTACCCTGGTCCCAGCGTTCCTGGCCGAGCAGTTCGTCCAGACCGCGCAAGTGCAACTCGCTCCTCTGGCTGCTTTCTCTCGTGACTTCGGACTGGATCGGATTCGACCGCGAGCAACTGTGGTTGTCGCGAAACACACGAGCGGGCCCACGGTCCAAACCAATGCGACTAACTTCGAGTCTGGTGACAGCACTCTCGGAGTTATCAGCGTGACTATGAACCAGTACACTGCGAGCTTCCACCTGGACAATGCCGCGCAGAATCAGGGCTTCCGCATGGCCACTCTTGCCGAGGGAGCTACCATCAATCTCGCCAAGAAAATCTCCAGCATTTGGACCACGTTGCTTGCGACTGCTACCTACGGCGCTGACACTGCTATCGGCGCGGCTGCCAGCTTCGACCGCGACGATCTGCCGGCGATTCTGGCGCTGGCCAAAAACTGGCCGAGAAAAAATCTGGTGCTCGATTGGGGACATCTCGCATACCTGCTGCCGAAGGACGTGAACTACTTCGGGCTTACGAGCGGTGACATTCCTGGACGCGAAGGCCTGAAGCCCTACGGCTTCGACATGGTTGTAGCGCAGAACGACTGGACCGGCGCCGAGTCCAATACCGTTGGCGTTGTCTGTGATCCTGATGCGATCGCAGTTGCTAGCGGTCTTCCGGTCTCGTTCGGCAGTGGTTCTAGCATTGTCACGGAAACTGCCACAGTCGAAGGACTCGGACTTACCGTGCTTGCGTGCTCGTGGTTCTCGAATGCGTCGCGTACCACCTGGGCATCCTACGATGTTGTCTTCGGTGCCGCAGCCGGTGACACCAACAAACTGAAAATCCTTGTGACATCGTAACACTATGAGACGAGCAATCACGCTGGGAATCGACTCCACAGGAAAGACCACCATCATTCATGGAGTTGATGTTCCCTATGCCGAGCAACGCAGCGAGTTCGCGGAGGCCAGGGCAGATAAGCACACTGGCAAGTGGACCGAAGTGCTCTTTGCCTCCGAGTTCAAAAAGCTTCGTGTTGCGAAGCCGGAGCAGACTTCCGAAGAGCAGAAACGCAAGGTCAAGTAACTAACCAACCAGCCCCAGCTCACGCGCTGGGTTATGTTCCTCTCCCAGCGCGTGAGCAAGGCGGACACAAAATGAAAAGGCTCTTACTCTCGACACTGCTTCTCATGCTGTGCCCGCTGGCGCTGGCGCAGTATTCGACAGCAACGCTGACTCACGGGCTGACTAATAGCATTAAGAAAGGCGCGCAATGACTATCACACGAATCGCAGAGTCGGCAGTCACAGCCAACCGTTTTGTCAAGGCCGGCACCGCTGCAACACAATGCGCACTTTGCGGCGCTGGTGAAACTCCCATCGGCGTTAGCGCGAACAGCGCAGGCACAGGTGAAATCGTGACGATTCATCCAGTCTCAGGCGATCCTGCCGGGGTGACTGCCACTGACTCAATCGAGTTTCTGAGCGCGAGCGGTTGGACCAGCACAAACTGGACTGGTGGGTGGGTTGCTGGCTGGGCGCACACAACCTGGAACACAAGCGCGCTAAGTTACCCCAAGGCGCCGGTGGCAGGCCGCAGGTATACGATCACTTGGGTTGTATCGTCACACACAGCGGGCACGTTCTCAATCGCGTTCGGTGGTAGCACGATACCGACTCTTAGCAAGTCTGGGTCAGTCACGATTGAAGCGACAACGACGGACGGTCTTACAGTCACTCCGGTGGCCGCATTCCGCGGCACACTCGCTCTGTCCATAAAGTGTTCTCGAATTCAATTTGGGGATGCTGTTGCGGTTGCGGCTGGAGGTTTGGCGCAGACTTATAGCACTGGATCTGCGATCGGTACTGCTATCAGCGACGCAAACACTGGTGAGACGCTCAGCATTAGTTATGGGTCTAGCGTAACAGGTAGTGGGACAGGTAGTGGGACTACAGTCATCAATATCGTTAGCGACGCTCCTACTGATGATCCTGGATTGGACGCTGGTAAAAGCGCATTCGCACTTCATTATACGACGTCATTCCAGGGCCTTTACTTCTGGAATGGCTCTGCTTGGGAGCAACTCGTCTAATATGCCATTAGCCGCTATAGCAAACGAAGGCGCAACTGTACTACTGAGCGCAGTATCAGACACGCTCACATATTCTGGTACAAGCTATGCCTGCGTGCCGGCGCACATACAACAAGGGAACACTGTGACAGTTGGCGGCAAGGAAGAGGAGCTTACCATGTCGTTTGCATTCCGACCTGGCAGCACTCCGACAACCGGACAGAAAATCACTTACAACAGCAAGTCCTATCGAATCGCGTCCGTTCAACACAACGCAAACAATTCAACAGTTATCGCACTATGCACTTCACCAAATATCTGATTCTCCTAGTTGCGCTGTGCGGGATGGCCCAAGCGCAGATCATCAAGAGCAACGTGTTCGTGCGCACTGATGTCACGAATGAAACCGACAAAGCCACGGCCAGGGCTTTGCTGGGTCTTACTGCACCGTGGGTGGCGACAACCTCTCTGCCCACAGCACAGCGCGAGCTTGGACTCTACCGCGCAAATTACTGGCCGTACAGGGCTGGGACGAATATCTCGACGTGGATCTCCGCGCTGGATGCATCACGGTTGGGCGCCAGCGAGTTTCTCACCATTTCATCCGACGAAGCCAACCATTTGACTATCTGGCAGAATATGGAGGATGAAACCTGGGTCAAATGGGACTTGTATCGCTCGGCCACGCCTGGGAAAGACTACTACGGGATATGGGGGTGTCACATTATCGAACCTATTCGTTGGTATCAGCCGGACCCGCTCGACACAAACATCACATGGAATGGGTCGTGGGGCAGAATTGCATCATCGTGGATGCCAATCACCGGGGTCGCTGCGCACAACATTGACGATGCGGATGGGTATGTGGAATGGTCCATCGTTTGCGACGGCGGCGAGAGTCTCTACTTCGCAGGGTATGGGTTGACTACCGGAGGCCGGGGGAATGTCACAATCGACGGGTCCACGAACCTTGTCAATGCACTCTACAACGATGGGACAAACGCCTTTGTCAACTTTAGTGCCGTCGGCAACGTGAGCATCGTTACGAACATCGCCAGAGCTCTGCCTGCTGGAACTCACACCATCCGTATGGCGAAGGATATTGTCAATTGTTCGGCAGGAAATCGCAAGGTCTATTTTGATGCGTGGGGCATCACGCCGGGCGGCGCAACTCACGGCCTACCGGGCCAATGGAAGACTCAGCGCGTCTTGATGCACCCGCCATTCATCCAGACATTCATCGCGGGCGCATACACGAACAAGACACTAGCGCACTCCAATCCGTCCGGTGTCGCGCTCGGAGCATTCGACACCACGAACCACTTATATATCTGCACGCAGCCTATGCCGGCTGGCAATACAGTATTCGACCGGGTAGAGATGACGTTCACGACTCCGAACACGAATGCTGTCAATCTCGTTTGCGAGTACCACGATGGCGCAAACTGGACGAACCTGACGGTGCTCGACGGCACGAGCGGCTGGACCAAAGACGGCATCATTTCGTTCACGCGCCCGCCGGACTGGGCGGCGGTGAGCGTCAACAGTATGCACAGGTATTGGATGCGGTTCACGGTCGATGCGCAATGCACCGACACAACAGTCGCGACAATTAAGGTCTGGTATTGGCCTCATAATTATTCGCCCACGAAGTATGTCTACAGCGTAGGTGCACACTGGGAATATGCTGGATGGTTTACCCCTGAAGGCAGCACCGCGCAAAACTTCGGAGGCGTGATGCACGGCAGTGAAGATGCCCAGACTGTCACAATCTACGTGGACGGGGCAGCAGCCAATGTTCCGCTGTGGGGGTGCATAAAGGGGCGGGAGATTCGGATCGACCAAACTGCGGATATGACGACCGGAGCCCTCACATGGGGACAGAGCGCGATGAGCCATTTGTTCAACGCGAACAACGCGACCGTGGACACCCAATATACTTTTTTGATGGACGGTCTGCTCGCAGAAAACTCAGGCGGCTACATGTACACATCCATGTTGTCTGTTGAATCATACAACACGCACGTGGGTTACTGCTTCGAGCGGTTTAAAATCTTCGGCGACGAAATGCGGCACGTAACGAATTGCGTCACGCAAACACGTTACGGACTTACGCAGACCGGGGCAGTCGGTTACGTGAGCGATGCTGGATATGCATGTGCCATGATCCAGGACGACCCGTCTGAGGCCAACCTAGATTGGTCGAATACCGCATTGAGGACGTTCGTGCTCTACAACGATGGGGGAGGCACGTTGGGGGCGTCGAATGTGCGCGCAAAGGCCTACGTTACCGCCGCTGATGGAAGGGCCTCGGTGCCCATTACGAGCGGCACTCGAATGGGCGCGCGGGTGCGGTACTACGTCACGAAGGGCGGAGAGGAGTTGTTCCCATGAAGTGGCGCGCCAGCAAACCGATCACCGACCGTTGCAGCCAAGCGCTGCAATGGTGCCGGGCTTTCGCTGGCGAGTGGGACCCGAAGCGCCTCAAGAAGTTGACGGTGACATTCGCCGCGTCGCCTTACCGGGACGTGGTCGGGCACGGCGCGACACTGAGCACCTGGGGCGTTCCGCATACGTGCCGGGTGTTTCTCAACACACGGTGCAACGGCGGGGACATGTGTTGGGAAGAAACGCCTGTCTACGTCCCGAAGTCCACTCCAACGGCAAGCCGCGAGGCCGCAGAAGCCGCAGCCCGCGATAAGCTTCACCCCGGCCAGATGCTCGGCGAAATGCAGATTGTCGGCAACCGAGTCCGCTTCGCCGTGTGGGGCCGGTACACAGCCACGAGCTTGGGCCACGCCACCGTGTGGATCTTCGCCCACGAACTCTGGCACTGGCTCGCCGGGACGAAGCAAGTCAGAGCGGCGAACACAGAGCAGTACGCCCGCGCCGCAGCATGCCGCGTGGCCGACATGTACGCAGCCGGCGTCGATCCAGAGCACGCAGCGGCTTATCTACGATCTCACGCAGTCGATATTGTCCACTATTCGCACCACGCAAAGGAATGATGCTCGCGTTCATCATCGCAGCCCAGTTCGTGTTGAGTCTCGGCACTTACGTTGTGCGAGCTGGGGAGCAGGTGATTGTCGACATCGTAGCGTACAATACCACGACTGCACCTTTACCGGTCGACGGTATGAACGCATTTGTCCACGTCGACCAGTCACGCTCTCCATCGCCAGTGATCGCCAGTTACGATGTGGTGTCTGGCACGCCGTGGGACACGATCGAGAGTTACGGGATTTGGGAGACCGATGGGGCCAGCCTGTATTGGACAATCGGGGCCGAGAATTTCGATGAGGGTGGTGCGTACTTCGAGGCGGGTCGGACTCTGTTGGGCCGCATGACGCTTGACACGACTGGCGTGCAGCCGGGCGTCTATGCGCTTACATGGACATCGCCTTTGTGGCCTGACTTTGACGACGTTAACGCGCTTGTGTGCTTGGACAACGTAATGCAAGGAGGTTACTCGCTCACGCTCGACGACGGAACGTTGACCGTGGTGCCCGAACCGCGCAGCTCATTCTTGTTTGGTGTGCTGGCCGTGGCGTATGTGCTGGCGCGCAGGTGCGTTGGCGTCCACCACTCACAAATAAAGGACTGATGCTGGATATGGGCAAACCAATTGGAGAACTTCAGGGCTGGTGGGCGGCGAGCCATAAGGTACTGCTTGCAACGTGGCCAATGCTCATAGCGTTGGGAGCGTGGCAAGTAAGACAGACCTTTGGACTTGCAGCGCAGATTCAGGAGGAGCGTATCGAGGCGAGGGCCTATACCGACAAAGCTGTAAGTGGGGCACTGGCCCAAGTGTTCCTGGAGATCAGCAACCTCAAGACCACCATCGCAACCATGCCCGCGAAGACGCCTCCTGACTGGTGGGAGCTATTTGTGCGCACTGAACTAAAAGAGCTTGACGATCGAGTCAAGGCCATTGAAAGGAAACCATGAGAAAACTAGTCAAAACCGTAGTTCCGTTGAAGGTTGGTAAGGTGTTCGAGTTCCCGTGCAACCGGTTTTTGGATTGGAGCGTTGCCGGCAGGCAGGTTGTTATCCGTTGTCTGAACTGGGTTGGTGAAGCGTCTGCTCCGTGCAAGTGGGTAGTGATCGAGGATGGTGGCACGGTACCAGAGGGGTTCGGCTTCGCTACCACGCTGCAAGGGTCGGCCAGCAAAGCCTACCTGCTTGCGAGTACCTGTATCGGCAACGTCTGATGAAGCTCATCGCTCCAGTGTTGCTGTTGGTGTGGCTGCTGTGCGGATGCCAGACGTACAACGAGCGGTTCACGTACGTCGATCCTAAGACCGGATCGACCAATCACACGGTGCATATCAGTTACCGAAGCTGTCTAATGTGGGGTGAGGCTGCGAAGCTGAAGACTGAGACTCAGACAATGGAGTTCATCCGGACAGTGAATGCGGACGGGCTAGTCAGCAAGCCGGACGCGGACAGCATCAAAGCAATCGCCGACGGCATCGTGCAAGCGATCCTCAACGCGGCATCGCAAGGAGCAGTACCGTGACGCCAGAGATTGCCAACCGCATTGTCGCAAAGCTGACGAGTGGTCAGTGGCTTCTCACCATGTCTGCCGCTTTTGTATTCGCATGGTGCGCGGTCAATGCTGTGTTGGACAAGGAGACTATCTCGACCTTGCTAGGTGTCATCTTCACGTTTTACTTCTCGCGACAGAGGAACCAGACTCAGTGAAGCCAACAGTCACAGTCGACACATCTGAGTTTCAGCGCGCTCTAAGGCAGCACTTAGCTACAACATCGCGTGAGTTATCCGAGGCTGTTAACATGCGGCTTGCTGCTGTGTTGATGCGAACGTTTCTGTTTCTTGATCCGCGCAATCCGCAAGCAAAGCGCGATGAAGTCAAAGGAATACTAACGAGAGAACTTGAGGAACGGACTAGGACCACGAAGATCGGTAAAGTGAAAAGACTAGGGAGGCTGCGGCAATTCCAGTTCCGACACAAGATCATCAATGCGATGCGCGGCAAGCGCGGGCAAGCTGGCCTTTACGGTCAAGCAATGCGTGATGCTTCTGGATCGTTTCTTCGCGGACGCACTTCGTCTGTTGGTGCAATGAAGGCTCTTGTTGTGCGAATGCTTCGCAAGGTAATGCCTGCATTCACTCAGTTTGGAAGTGTGACTAAGAAGAGTGGAGGCCGACAGGTCAAAGGCAACGCAATGCTAATTCGTTTGGCAGGCCAGTACAACCATGCTGCAAGCAATGTCGGTGTTAGTAGCAACATCTCAAAGCGCCAGACAGCGAGCGGCAAGGCTGCTAGCGCAGGATGGAGGCCATTTGCTGAAGTGTCAGGTGAGTACGGAGTAAAGACTGGTCAAGACTCTACTGTAAATGCTCGATACCAAGCCGCAGTGCAGCGCGCATTTGCTGATGAGACTCGCGAGATGCTAGATCACTTGCGAGCAAAGGTGCTCGACAACGCCGAAGCCGCGGGCTTCATAGTCAAATGAGCGGCTACAACCCCATCCTAAGCAGCTACAACGCCATCCTACTAAGAGCGCAAAAAGCGTTGTACCAGTACATATCCGCGCAGACGTTCACTTGGACATACTCTGGAACAAGCGTGACTGTCGGCAAGTTCCGAGGAATCGACAACGCTGACGTTACTCTACCTGCAATCATCTGCAATGCTACCAGCGCAGAGCATGAGAACGTACCTTGGTGGACTGGTAACTGGACTGTGACTGGTGAGATAATTCTGCGAGAGAATGCCGACGATTGCACGGAGGACGAACACCTAACGCACGCCGGCGAAGTCTTTGACTCCATCGTTTCGAGCAGCCTTGTGACTGACATCAACACAGCGTGCACAACCACGCTTGAGATTGTGCGAGCTGGGCCTCCGTCAACGACAAGCTACTCGATTGCAAATCGACATTGGGAAAGCAGCATCACGCTTACCATGATTGTCAACAATACTTGAGAAAGGATAGAACATGGCCACAACTGTTGTAGGAACTGGACGGCTCTACGTAAACTCGTCGACAGCTTCGATGGGAACTGCGTTCGGCACGCACAAGGTCGAGGAGATAACATTCACGCAGAGCGGTGAAGCTCCGGTTGAAAGCATCGTCGACGGTAGCTACGCGCTTATTGCGATCAAGGATGCGATGAAGTGCGAGATCAATGTTACCTTCGTGACAGATGCGACCGTGACCATTCCAGCGCACGGAACAGCGCACGCCTTTGCAGGGATGCCGTCGCTGACCTGGAACTCAGTTGCGGATGCGATCAATGAAATCGCAAAAACAGGCAAGTGGACTTTGACTGCTGTGTCAAATCCGGTCTCTTACGATCAGGTCCAGCGTTGCACGGCGACGTTCGTCAAGTGGGCTGGTATCGTGCGAACATAGGAGACTCACGCTATGGCAACCACAGTCTATGGCAGCAGTAGGTTATACGTGGACCCAGATGCTTCGCTAGGCGCAAGCTTCGGGACGCACACGGTAGAGGAAGTCACACTTACTCAATCTGGTGAAGCGCCGGTTGAGAGCGTAGCTGACGGATCGTATTCGCTGGTCGCGGTGAAAGACGCAAGCAAGGTAGAGTTGTCGATTACCTACATCACGAATGCATCCGTTGCGATCCCTGCTCTTGGTAGCACGCACACATTTGAGGACATGCCTGAAATCGAACTGCTGAGCACACCTGATGCGATTAACGAGACGACGACAACAGGCAAGTGGACTCTGACCAGCGTGACTAATCCAGTTGCTTACGATCAGGTCCAGCGTTGCACAGCGACGTTCACGAAGTGGCGCGGAATGAAGCGGACCTAGTAGAATGGACCCAGCATTCCAACATGCGAACGAGTCACGACTGACAGGCCATGTTGTCTTCGGTCTGCCGCTCTATCCACTGACAATAGGTCACGTCTTTCTTCTCTCTGAGTTGGACGTTACGTTTCTCGTGGACCAGAACATTGATCCGCAGATTGACGACATGCTGATGTTTGCTTTCGTCGCGGCGTGCAAGACGGCAGGCAAAGCGCGAAGCGCGTTGAAAAAGCCAGGAGTCAAACTGTTTTTTTTCGTGTGGGGACTCTTTGCTCGTCGCAAGAACCCAATCATAGAAGTTACTAGGCTACACTCGTATTTGGAAAGTCAGCGCAAATCTCCTCAAATCAAGCCGCCGTTAGGCGAGAGTGTGACGCTTAATGCGCCTGAGCACTGGAGACTTCTAGTCATGTTGATGGTCGATTTCCATATGCGTATGGCCGATGCGCTCGACGTTCCGCTGAACTTTGCTCGTAATCTGTGGGCTGTGCAGGGTGAACGCGAGCAGAAGCTGTCACTCGCCTGGACGCCAAACACGAGCGCGGCCATTGCACAACTCAAGCGCAAGATGCAGCAACAGGAGGGCAAGTAACATGGGACTTGCTTCTCTCATGGTGCGATTGGGGCTTGACGCCAGCGGTTACAATGCTGGATGGCGGCAAGCTGAGGGTGTGGCAACAAGGGCAGCGGCTAACATTAAGAGTCGTCTCGCCGGGATGTTCTCTTTGGCCATGTTCTCTGCCGCCACAAAGGCTGTAATAGGCTGGGCTGACAACATACAAGATCTTAGTGATGATCTTGGAATTTCAACAAGGACATTGCAGGAATGGCAATATGCCGCTGCCGGAACAAGAGCCACAATTGAAGATTTTGCTAGAGCTTACGAGTACCTTGCAAAAGCAAATCCTCAAATGTCTTCCGCGCAAGTAGAGGCTGAATTTCTTAGAATTGCAGAAGCCTTCAAAAAGGGTGAAATTACTTTGGGTGAAATGGAAAATCTCTTAGGGAGAGGCGCTGGCAAGCTTGCTGGACCATTCGCAAATGGATTGAAGGATGTAGCGAATGAAGCTGGCAGGCTTGGTGCTATTCTGACAGAAGACCAGATCAAGGCAATGGGTGAAGTGTCTGACATGTGGGAGAAGCTTATACTGAAAGCTAAGGCATACTTTTCCTATGTCATCTTGGGAATAATCGACATTGTTAAGGAGGTTGGAATTTTCTTAGGCGCGCTCAAGATGTGGAAGGGTGGATTTGATGCGATGACGGCTGAATACATGAGGCTTAAAAACGAGCAAGCCAAAGAGGAGCAAGCCAGAGAGGATGCTAGGCGAAAGGAGCAGGAAGCAAAGGAGCGCGAGCGACAACAGAAAAAGGAGGAAGCTAAAGGCCCACTTACAGAAACAACAATTGAGCAAACGCATAAGTGGCTTCTTGGTGGCACGACTAGCAACCAACAAATTGGAGCGTTCAACGCAGCACAGCCAATCCTTGTGAGGGAGACTAAGGAGCAGACTCGACAGCTCAAGAAGATTGCCGACAACACCGAGAAGCTTAAGGAGGAACTGACGTGAGCGTTTTCGGCACAGACCCCAGCCTGATCAGTAGTCGCACGTCGAAGAGTTCGAGCGGGACTTCAACGATCAAGGTTTATGACGGATCACTCTCGGGAGTGAACTCTGTCATATCCGGTCTCTCGTCCTGGGATCAATGGGACTTAGACGATAGCAACTCACCGCTCTATCGGTTGACTGTGCGGCAGCCTTTGGACGCTGAGGGTGCGGAATCGCTTGAGTGGTCTTGGGAAATCGCGCCGACCGAAGACCGTCGCGACATGAAGGAACATCCTGTTGTGTTGAACATCGTCAACGCTCTAAATGCGCAGTCTGCGAAGAGCGGCACTAATGCACTACGTCAAGTCATCAAAGCGGTTGACGATGCGACGGACCTACTCTTTGTTGAGGGTGTTCTGCCCAATGAAGCAACGCGAGTGTTCGAGCGGCTCTACAACGTGATGTTGAAAGGGCAGACGCACTTCGCATGGCCACACTACACCTTGCGATTCAACGCGACTGTCGGCGCTGCGTTTGCTGGACAGATCAATGATGATGGTGCTTATCGTGTGTACTCTGCCGGTGACATCATTTCGCAGTTCGGAAATTTCCCGATGTACGCGCGCACGCAAGCCCGCGTGATTGCGCTCCAAGCATTCGACCCTGCAACGTTATTCGCGTCCGCAGGAGTAACAGGACTCTCGGGCTATACGTGGGGCTGGCTCAAGAAGCCGATGAGCGAAACGCAGTTGCGTGACTTCAAGATTCAACTGTCAACGGAATGGGACCTTGACCTTTGGGAGACTGAACTTCCAACGTACATCAGGCTATGAGAATCCCGGCCAAACCGCGCAAGCTCGGGGACTTGTTGACTTGGGCTCAAGAGATGCACGAGTTCATTATGCGTAGCAGGATCGTGTCTAGTCCTGACGTGAAGCCTATTGAGAGCACTCGCGGGACTGCGTTGATAACAACTGCGAAAGGCAAGGGTGGCGACGGCGATAATGTATGGCAATAACTAACCAAGGAATGACATATGGCTGACTCAGTAACACTCACGTTCAAGCTCAGTGCGAGCTACGCAAGCGAGACATACGCGAACACGACGAGCACGAAGTCATTCACGCCTGAATCCGGCAGCGATGCCGCAGGCGTGAACCTGCAAACAATCGGCACGTCGTGGGAAGCGTTGAACATCGGCGACGTTGATACAACCAAACGCTATTGGGTCTGCGTTGTGAACAAGTCGACTGATACCGCGACACCGAACACGCTGACTGTGAAAGCGAAAACAACTGCTGCACCCGCCTACGGTGTGGAGCATGTACTGTATCCGGGAGAAGGAATGGTGTTCCCGATGCCTGCTTACGATGGAGGCTATCCGATCATCGGCGCTTTGTTTGCTGGTGCCACCGATCCTGTAGCGCAAGTTGTTTATTCGGACGCAGGTGTGCCTCAATGAGCCCGACCTATCCCGTCGCACCGACAGTCACGGCGGGAGATGCTATCACTAGCACACAGCTTGCCGGACTCGCTAGTGCGATCAATGCTAGGTTGCGCTGTGGACTTGGGGACGGTGCCGAGCGCGTTGCGTACCTGACACGCAACGCGTTCCTTCAACTCCAGAATCCAAGCGGCGATGTTTACCTGCCACAATCGCATTTCTTCACGCAACGGCAAATGGCCGAACCTGAGCATACAGAGTGGCCCGAGGCCGAAGTGGGTGAAGACAACGGTGCAACCACGGGCAGCAATTGGGGAGCATACGTCTTCGGCTCGGATGACATTGACCTGCAACCCGAGGCTGTCCGGATGACTGATCCTGTCGAGGGATTCATAACCACGCCTGCGAGCACGAGCACTCTTGATTTGTGGCAACTCGGGAAGCGT
>Ga0116142_10004106_pt1 | contig 14100 bp, 10 predicted proteins | sample AD_UKC033_MetaG_FD_89785 | JGI IMG/M metagenome (GOLD analysis project Ga0116142, IMG submission 89785) | Active sludge microbial communities of municipal wastewater-treating anaerobic digesters from USA - AD_UKC033_MetaG | ecosystem: Engineered > Bioreactor > Anaerobic > Digestate | place: USA... | reverse complement strand
TGGCGGACCGGATTGTTGCAATTGTCAGCCCCGGGTCTGCGCCGATAAAACGCCTCAAGGAAGACGCAAAAGAGCAGGGACGCCTGATCGATGCTACATATGGCCGCAAAACCCGCGCCATTGTGGTTACTGAATCGAATCACGTGATTCTTTCGGCAATTAACCCCGAAACTGCTGCAATGCGCATGCTCGGCAAAAAAGTAAGTCATGATATGGGCGAAAGCCACGAAGAAGATATTGTCGATTCTGAATTAGATTCAACGGAGGTTGACGAATGAAATTCCGCTCGAGATCTGAAATTACCAACAAGATTCCCAACAAATACGATGCAGTGATGGCAATCTCCAATCGTGTAAAAATGCTGGTTGAAGGCAAAAAGCGCCTTGTCGAGGAATACGACGAAAATCTGGTGAAGATCGCCATGGAAGAAATAGCATCAGGGGCCCTCGAAATTGAAGTCAAGGACAAGGACAAATAAATCCCGTGTTCTGATCGCCCTTGGAAAAGGCATTGCCAGTACACTCGCCATAGAGCTGGCAATGCTTTTTTTGCATGGCGGCAGCGAAGTGAAATTTGCCATAATCGACGGCGGCGAAGATTGGGTCGCAGAAGCTCCGCTTAAGCAGATCAGCGGTCATTCGGCTCTAACATCGAAGCATAAGCCCGGCTGGTTTTACGCCGGTCTGAGGTTCGACGCCACCATTCTGGTAGCACCGTCGAACCTGACTCAGCAGCAGCTCATAACTGCCGCAACTGCCGACCCTGTAGTTGAATTCATTCTGAACAGCGGCAACAATTATAGAATACTGCAAAACAGGCAACTATGGCCTGACAATCACGACGACCTGTTGCCACGCTTCGTTTTTAACGAGTTACCAGCTCAGCCGCTCAGACTCAGCCAGTTTTTTCAGAAGATTTTTGCCGAAACAACTGCAAAAATAGCTTCTCTCGCCCGGCTGCAAAATCTTTCAGCCACAATTACTTACGCAGCACCGGTGCAAATATCGGCGCACACAGATTCCGAGCCAGGCTGGGTAAAGCGTCTGCGGCTCGCGCTGATCAATAACGGCTTCAAAATTACCGCTGAATCGGGCGACGCCGATGTTCTAATTTCGGCCTATGACGGGCCGCAGGTGTGCCCTGAAGGCAGACTTTTTCATAGCCTGCCCACCCTGGAAACCAGTTCTCAGACTAGGCTCAAAATGATTTTCGTTTCTTCTGGCGTTGCCGACAATCTCATAGAAGGCACTCCCGACACTGTTTTCATCAGAAGAAACCCCGACAGCCTGACCCTTTTCGACTGCCATGGGCCGAGACTGCTGCCCGATGTCACTGGGCAATGCTGCTTTGCACGCCTTGCAGACTATATTGTCACCCACCTGAGCCGCAGCGACAACACCCTGCATAACAGAGCCAGCCGGTCATGAAGCTTTTTGTCGAAGTATCGTTTCCTGATCCGATCGGGGACGGCACTCTGACCTACCATCTCCCCGACGGTCGGGATCGCCCCGAAATAGGCGCCCGCGTGGTGGTTCCGGTGCAAAAACGCCGTCTGATAGGTTATATAACGGCCATTCACGAGAAACAACCCGAGTTTAAAACAGTCGCTCTGGGCGAAGTCATCGATCCCCTGCCCCTTTTCTCGCCAGCCATGCTGCAGCTTGCCGCTGAAGTTGCCGAAAGCTGTGTGTGCAATATTGGCGAAGTGCTTCATTGTATGCTGCCTGGGGGCATAAAGCAGACGATAACCAGACTTGTTCGCTGTACTGATGGCTGGCAACAGGAAAATCGTGACAGCCAGGCTCTGCAGTGGCTGGCTGCAAACGAATGGGCTCCTTATCAAAGCTTCTGCGAGAGATTCAAACTGTCACAAAACACTGTCAGCAACTGGCTGCAGCGCAAATTCATAGAGATAGCACACAGCATCAAACCTGCTCAGGGCCCCAAAGTCATTGCCGTATTGAAACTCAACCCGGAAAAACCTGTAGAGATCGACAAACTCACCCCCAAAGAAAAACAGACGATACAGACACTGCTGACTTTCTCGAGTGCCCCGACTGCTGCTCTGCTTGCCCGCACGGCAGGTGTCAGCAGTGCGCCGATAAATCAGCTTAAAAAAAAAGGGCTGCTGCTCGAAGTTGAAGAACGGGTGATGCGCCAGGTAGCGACTGAAGAGTATTATCAGCGGGAGGCGACTCCGCCTCCCCTTCTTTCTGCTGAGCAACAGGCAGTTATCGACGAAATAAGCCTTTCGTTCAACACCGATAAACGGCCGGTATTGGTCAGAGGCGTTACCTGCTCAGGGAAAACAGAAGTTTACCTGCGCTGGGTCGCAGAAATTATGCAGCGTAACCTGACCGCTATTGTTCTCGTACCCGAAATTTCGTTAACACCGCAGATGGTCAAGCGTTTTACCGACCGTTTCGGCAGCAGCGTCGCCATACTGCACAGTAAACTTTCTGATGGAGAGCGTTTTGACCAATGGGAAAACATCAGAAGGGGCCTCAGCCCTGTAGTTGTCGGAGCCAGATCGGCTGTCTTCGCTCCCCTGCCCCGCCTCGGAACCATAATTCTCGATGAAGAAGGAGAACCTTCGTTCAAGCAGGGCGATTCTCCTCGTTATCATGCCCGTGAAGTTGCCTTCAGGCGTTGTTGCATCGAAAATGCGCTGCTGGTAATGGGTTCTGCAACCCCGACCATAGACTCTTTTCAAAATTGTGCCAGTGGCCGTTACCGCCTGATCGAAATGAATTCTCGTGTCAGCAACCGTCTGCCGCCTTGCGTAAAAGTTGTCGACATGCGCCATGAGCTTGTCACGCGCAAAAACCGTTCCATCTTTTCTGAAGCCCTCGGCAGAGCAATCAAAGACACACTAGACAGTCGCAAACAGGTCATTCTCTTTCTCAACCGCCGCGGTTTTTCCAGCTTTGTCTTCTGCCGCGAGTGCGGTGAAGCTGTACAGTGCCCCAAGTGCAACGTTTCGCTCGTCTACCACACCGGCAGCCAGATAATGCGCTGCCATTATTGTGGTGAAATGCAGACTGTGCCGCAGATCTGCCCGAAATGCAACAGTGCCGCAATCAAATTTTTCGGGGCGGGCACGCAGCGTGTTGAAACCGAGGCGAAAAGATATTTTCCGACAGCGAGAATTCAAAGACTCGATTCAGACAGTGTCTCAACTCGCGGCAGCATGGAAGACATTCTCGACAGATTTGGCCGCGGTGAAATAGACATTCTTGTCGGAACCCAGATGGTAGCCAAAGGGCTGGATTTTCCCAATGTCACTCTGGTCGGCATTCTGGCGGCTGACAGCCTGCTGCGCGTGCCTGACTTCAGAGCGTCTGAGCGCAACTTTTCTTTACTGGCACAGGTTTCTGGCAGAGCCGGCCGTGGTGACACGCCCGGAAACGTTATTCTGCAGACCTATAGCCCCGAACACCATTCGATCAGGTTCGCTCTCACCGAAGACTACCGCGGTTTCTTCGCTGAAGAGTCCAGGATGCGCAGAGAAGCTCTATTCCCACCTTTTACCGAGCTTGCTTCATTCATTGTTTCTGGCACAGATCAACAACGCACTCTGGAAACGGCCAGAAATCTGCGGGAGTTGTTTGCAGCCCGACCGGAGGTCGATGTTCACCAGCTTTTTGGCCCAGCTCCGGCATCTCTCGAAAAAATCAACGACCGTTACCGTTTTCAGCTGATGTTGAAAATGGCCGATCTGACCAAACTGACCATGGTCACCCGCGAAGTCACCCGGCAGCTCAAAAAACCTGGCGATACCCGTCTCAGCATCGACGTTAATCCTTTCTTCATGATCTGACCCGTTGCAGAAAAAGTTTGTGAATTTTTTTCTTAAACGACGCTCCCTTTGTGGTATACTTTAGTTCCGAGACACTTTGTAAGCCACACATAGCCGGGAGACACCATGAAACACCGCGTATTACACTATGGCGAAGAGCCGCTGCGGGAGACTTCAAAACCCGTAACCGAAATCAATGACGAAGTCAGACGCCTTGTCGCAGATATGTTTGAAACCATGTATGAATCAAAAGGCGTAGGTTTGGCGGCTCCGCAAATTGGCGTCAACCTGCGTGTGGCAGTCATAGACATAGGCGAAGATCCTATGGTTTTCATCAATCCGAGAATTATTAAAAGCTCAGGCAAAGAAACATGCGACGAAGGCTGCCTGTCTTTCCCCGGTCTGACCGAGAAAGTCGAACGCGCCAGAAAAGTCGTGGCCGAAGCAACCGATCTTGACGGTTCAGTCTACGAAATCGAAGCCGAAGGTCTAATGGCCAGAGCGATTCAGCACGAGCTCGACCATCTCGATGGCGTTCTTTTTGTCGACCGCATTTCCAAGGCACGCAGGCTCCAGATCAAACACGAACTGGAGCTACTCAAACAGGGCGAATCGCTTTTCGAAGAAGACGAAGAAGCCGAGGAAATTTTGTAAATGCCACGTAAGCCTTTGCGCGTAGTCTTTATGGGCTGCCCTGATTTTGCGGTGCCCTCGCTGCGCACACTTGCTTCTGACCCGGATTTTGAAATCGCCGGTGTTTACTGCATGCCTGACCGACCAAAAGGACGCGGTAAAAAACCAAGCCCGACACCTGTCAAGGCCTGCGCCCTCGAAAAAGGTTTTATCGTAAGAACTCCGGCGACATTCCGCAACGCCCCCGAAGAAATAGAAGCCCTCAGAGCCCTCGAACCCGACTTTCTGGTAGTTGTGGCTTATGGGCTGATTTTGCCGCAATCAGTTCTTGATATTCCGAAAATTGCCCCAGTAAACCTGCATGCCTCGATTCTACCTGAATTTAGAGGCCCCGCCCCTATTCATCAAGCCATGCTGCTCGGCAGAAAAGAGACTGGCAACACCGTCATGCTCATGAGCAAAGGCATGGACGAAGGCGACATGCTCGCCACAGGTCGAACAACCATCGATGAAACAGACGATCTTGGCTCGCTCCATGACCGACTGAGCAACGAGGGCGCCGTTTTGCTCGCCAGAACCCTGAAAGATTACGCGGCCGGCCGGATAGTTCCTGAGGCACAAAACCACGCAGCGGCCAGTTATACGGCAAAAATCACGCCGCAAACCGCCCGAATCGACTGGCAAAAGCCGGCTGGCGAAATAAGAAATCTGATCTATGCAATGAGCCCCTTTCCGGGTGCATGGTTTGCCGATGGCGAAGAGAGAATCAAAGTATTCAGAGCCAGAGTCGAAAATGACGCGGCGACAGACGCCCCCGGTACCATCATCTCACAGAATACCGGTGAAGGTATCAAAGTAGCCTGCGGAAACAACACCCAGATCACTCTGCTCGAGCTGCAACGTGCCGGCAAGGGCCGACTCTGCTGTTCAGACTTTCTGCGCGGCTGTCATCTTAAATCTCAGGTTCTTTCCGGCCCAGCCGGCGATAATGTTATAACGTAACTTTAAAGCACCAGGCCAATAATGGTAGAAAATGCTGTGCTAATCTGCAACTGACAAGGAGTTTTACCGGTGGGAACAAAACTGGCTCCTCCCCAGGCAACGATCAAGAGATTGTCAATCTATCTTCGTTATCTGAACGGTCTCGATGGCGACGGCGTCAAGGTTATCTCTTCGCACGACCTGGCTCACAAACTCGGGCTGAACCCGGCGCAGGTGCGCAAAGACCTTGCATACTTCGGAGAATTCGGCAAACGCGGCGTCGGCTATTCGGTCAAAAAGCTGCGGGATCATATCGTAAAAATTCTCGGCCTGCAAAAAATCCGCCGGGTTGGCATCGTTGGTGCCGGTGGCCGCCTCGGTACTGCGCTGGCTCTTTATACCGGCTTCGAAAAACGTAATTTCAAAGTCTGCGCCCTCTTCGACAAAGATCCGGCTCTGATCGGCACTTCCCTCGACCCTCTTGGCGAGATTATGCCGGTGAGCGACCTGCCTCGAATTGTCAAAGACCGCGAAATCGAGATTCTTATACTTACAGTGCCCGCCAGAGCCGTCAAAGAAGTTTATGACATGGTCATGCTTTCCGGGGTGAAGGCTGTTCTCAATTTTGCACCGTTCAAACTGATTTCGACAGAGAATGTTCATGTACACAACGTCGATCTGACCACAGAACTTGAGTCGTTGAGCTACCACCTCTGTCTCCAGGAATCGGGTTTCTCGATGAAAGAGCCTGCAGAATCTTGACCTGCCCAGGCAATAATGCTAGGCTGAAACAAACATTTAAAACTGGAGTTTTCATGAGTCTAACCATTGAAAGCCAGCAGCATGAAAACGGTGTCGTAGTTGTCTCCATTCAAGGCGAAATAACCTTCGAAAATTCCGATCAGCTGCGGGAAAAAATCGACCAACTCTGCGACCAGAACCAGGTTCGCGTAATAATCGATCTTGCCGGCCTCAAGTATATGAGTTCTGCTGGTATGGGCGTTCTCGTCCATGGCCTGAAGAATACCCGCGCCAAAGGCGGCGATCTGCGCCTGATCAACCTGAACGATAAAATGCGCCGGGTATTTCTCATCACTCAGTTTACCCATCACTTCGTCGTTCTAAAGAATATGGAAGAAGCTCTCGCCAGCTTCACTACCCCGGCCGAAAAGTAGCAGGAGACCCACTATTTCTCTCGAAAAGATTTTTGCCGCAGTCAAATCATACAACCCCGACGCCGATCTCGACCGCATAGAGAAGGCTTACAAATTTGCCGCCGAATGCCACAAAGATCAATTTCGTGCCTCAGGCGAGCCTTATTTTCTGCACCCTGAATCGGTTGCTCTGATCGTCGCCGAAGAGCTGAAGCTCGACTCAACATCTATCTGCGCCGCTCTACTGCACGATGTAATCGAAGACACGGCCGCCACCAGCGCCGATATCGAGACCATGTTCGGCCCGGTAATGGCACAACTTGTCGAAGGCGTCACCAAGCTGAACAAAATGTTCTTCAGTTCGGCTTCTGCCGCGCAGGCAGCAAATTTCCGCAAAATGCTGTTCGCCATGACCAACGACGTGCGCGTTATTTTGATCAAGCTGGCGGATCGGCTTCACAACATCAGAACCCTGCAGTTTCTACCCGAAGTTAAACAAAAATACGTTGCCCGCGAAACCCTCGAAATCTACGCGCCGCTCGCCCACCGCCTCGGCATCAACAAAGTAAAGTCTGAGCTCGAAGAAACTTCGTTTCGTTTCCTGCAGCCCGAAAAAGCAAAAGAAATTTATGATTTCCTCAACTCTACGGGCATGGAAGGCGACGCCAAACTCAAAGAAGCCATGCGCCAGATCGAAGAACACCTGAAAGAATTTCATATTACCGCCAAAATTTCAGGACGACCGAAGCAGGCATACTCGATCTACAACAAGACCATAAAATACAACACCAATCTCGAAGGGCTTTACGACTTCCTCGGAATCCGCATTCTCACCGACTCGGTCAAAGACTGTTACGCCGCGCTCGGCATGGTTCACAAATACTGGAAGCCTATTCCCGGGCGTTTCAAAGACTACATTGCCGTACCCAAGCCCAACATGTATCAGTCTTTGCATACCACGGTAATTTTTGACGGCAAGCCGCTCGAAGTGCAGATCAGAACCGAAGAAATGCACCGCATCGCCGAAGAAGGCATCGCCGCCCACTGGGATTACAAAGAAACCGTCGGCAAAGAAAGAGCCCCCGACTACAAAGAAAAGCTTTCCTGGCTGCGCAACCTCATCGACTGGTATCAGGATGTCAAAGACGCTTCTGAGTTCATGGAAACAGTCAAGGTCGAGCTCTTCGAATATCATGTTTACGTCTTTACGCCCAAAGGCGATGTCATCGAGCTGCCCAACGGAAGCACGCCCATCGACTTTGCCTACACCATTCACACCGATATCGGCCATCGCTGCGTTGGCGCCAAAGTCAACGGGCACATAGTTCCTCTCGAATATCGGCTGCAAAACGGCGACATCGTCTCTATCCTGACCAGCAAAAACCAGAAAGGGCCAAGCCGCGACTGGCTTAAAATCGTTGGCAGCGCCAGCGCCAAACGAAAAATCCGCATCTGGCTCAAAAAAGAATTCAGAGACGAATACATAATCGGTGGCGAACGCGACTTTATCGAAACCTTCCAGCGACTGGGCGGCGATCGTGAAACCGAAAAAACCTTCAAAACCGGTGGCTTCAACAACAAAGTTAAAGAGCTTGGCTTTCCATCGGTTGAAGAGCTCTATGCCGGCATCGGCGCCGGCGAAATAAGAGCACAACAGGTTATCGGCAAACTCTTTCCAGAATTGATAACCAAATCACAGCCCAAGCCACAGACCATTGCCAAAAACGCCACTCGCCGCGAAAAAGCCCGCAAAAAGGCTAACAAAGGCCCGCGCATAATCGTGGGCGGCCTCGACGATGCCCTGATCAAGATGTCACGCTGCTGCAACCCCATTCCGGGTGATCAGATAATCGGCTACATCACTCGTGGGCGCGGCGTCACCGTTCATAAAAAGGACTGCCCCAACGCTCAGAACCTGCTCAACGACACCGAAGACCGCCTCATCGACGTCAGATGGGATCTCGGTATCGTCGATGAAGTTCTTGGCGAAGGCGATTATCTCGCGAAGATCCGTGTCGAAACCACCGATCGCAAGGGCATGCTCAATGCTGTCACCAGTGTCATTGCCAATCAGGGCATCAACATCCACTCTGCTTCGGCAAAAACGACCAAACAAAAAACCGGGGTTCTCGATTTTTCGATTGAAGTTCGCGACTCGAGCATGCTCGACAGCCTTCTGCGCGCCCTTTCCCGCCTTATCGGCGTCACCAAAGCATACCGTGTCGACAACCCCGCAGGAAAATAGCTCATAGCCAAATCCTGGGCTGTCAGATTATTCTTTCTGCAATTGTAAAGGACCGGCAAATTGGCAAAAAGCCGAAAAACTGATCAGACAGATATCGATCAAATCGAAGCGGTCGATCTGATCACGCTGCTCACCCCGCCAGGCTGCGATGGCCTCTACGAGGCCGAAATAGCCGCCCCGGAAAACGATCAGGAATTTGACTTGCTCGCTTTCGCCGCAACGATAAAAGACACTGCTCTGCCTTCCCCTCCCCCGGAAACCCCGACAAAACCAAAGCCGCAGGAACGCTCGAAGCCGACCCAAACTTCTGACGCAACCTATGAAGCCCTGAAACTAGCTACCGCACCAGCTGCCGGCAAATCTTCTCTCAACCGGGCAAGCGGCAGCGCCAGGCTGCAGCCCGTACCCGAAATTCCGGGCGACTCCCTCGAAAAAATCGCCTCAGAAATCGCCGTCTGCCAAAAGTGTGAGCTTTGTAAAACCCGTAACAAAACAGTACCAGGCGTTGGCAACCCGAAAGCCCGCCTCGTTTTTATCGGCGAAGCGCCAGGCGCCGACGAAGACGCCACCGGCATTCCCTTCGTTGGCAAAGCCGGGCAGCATCTCGATAAAATTCTTGCCGCCGCTGGCTTCAAACGCGACGAAGTTTTTATCTGCAACATTCTCAAATGCAGGCCACCCGAAAACCGCGACCCAAATATTTCTGAAATGACCGTCTGCACCCCCTACCTGCAAAGACAGTTGCGCCTGCTCAAGCCAGATCTGATCGCATGCCTCGGCAATATCGCCATAAAATTCGTCATCGGCCCCGAAACCCCTGGTATAACACGGATCCACGGCCAATGGTTCACCTCTATTTTTGGTGTACCCACGATGGCCATGTACCACCCATCATACCTGATACGCTCGGCCACCCGCGAAAAAGGCAGCCCGAACTGGCAAATGTGGCAGGATATACAGGCTCTCAAAACCCGTTATGATAAACTCGGATAGAGCCACGGATAGAAAAAGAAAGAAAGAGAAAGAGAGCCACAGATGAACTCGGATTGTCACGGATAGAAAGAGAAAGAAAAGAGAGAGGGCCACGGATGAACTCGGATTATCGCGGATAGAAAGAGAAAGAAAAGAGAGAGGGCCGCAGATGAACTCGGATTGTCACGGATAGAAAAGGAAGAAGAGAGAAGGAGAAAGAGAGAGGCCGCGAATAACAAAAAAGGTGACGAGAGAAGCGGGGAGTTTTGGACAGGGAAGCTATAAAAATATTGAAAAACCTGGAGAAACAAATGAGTGACGATTTGCTTTTTGAGAACGAAACCCGATCAATAATCGGAGCTGCAATCGAGGTAATAAACACAATCGGGCATGGATTACTGGAAAAACCTTATGAAAAAGCGCTTGCTGTTGAATTTGAACTGCAGAAAATTCCATACAGCCGGCAAAAATGCTTTGCGGTTGAATACAAAGGACACTTGGTCGGTGAATATTTTCCTGACCTGGTCGCATTCGATAGAATCATCGTCGAAGTTAAAACCGTCGATAAAATCGGAGGCAACGAAATCGGTCAAATGATCAATTACCTGCGTCTTGCAAGGCTTCAAATCGGCCTGATAATTAACTTTAGACACTCCAGACTCGAATGGAAAAGAGTCGTCGCCTGACCCAGCCATTATATCCGCGTTAATCCGTGGCTCTCGCTTATCATCAGAGTCTATCCGTGTTAATCCGTGGCTCTTGCTTATCATCAGAGTCTATCCGCGTTAATCCGTGGCTCTTGCTTATCATCAGAGTCTATCCGCGTTAATCCGTGGCCAACTCTTATCATCAGAGTCTATCCGTGTTAATCCGTGGCTCTTGCTTATCATCAGAGTCTATCCGCGTTAATCCGTGGCTCTCGCTTATCATCAGAGTCCATCCGTGTTAATCCGTGGCTCTCGCTTATCATCAGAGTCCATCCGTGTTAATCCGTGGCTCTTGCTTATCATCAGAGTCCATCCGTGTTAATCCGTGGCTCTTGCTTGTCTATCAGAGTCCATCCGTGTTAATCCGTGGATCACGCTTATCATCAGAGTCTATCCGTGTTAATCCGTGGCTCTTGCTTATCTATCTGCGTTCATCCTATTCGAGGTCGAGAGTCGTCCGCCCCATAAAAATGCCATTGGTAGTACCGCAGAAAATACGGCGGGTGCCGACCCCACCCGGGGTCAGCCCGAGGGCATTGATGGTAGTATGGCCTTCAAGACCAGATTTTATCTGCTTCCAGGTGGTGCCGGCATCGCGGGTGCGGTACAAGCCAGATTCAGCGCCAATGTAGACGTTTATTGTATTGATCGGGTCGATAAAAATATCTCTGACGTTGACCACGGCATTTGTCACAGAAAAAGTGTTACCATCGTCGGTAGAGCGGTAAATACCCGTGTTTTTGCCTTTCCAGATGGTTGACGGCGTATTCGGGTCAATGGCCATACAAAGAATTCTGCCACCATCGTCATCGAAGTAAATTATACCGTCTGCCCCGACAAAGTGCCAGTTATCGAGTTCTTCAGGGTTGCCATCAGGGTAACCGCCAGGCGATGCCGGCTGGAACCCCTGGGGTGGTGGAGTCCCGGTCACGTTAAAAAGTCGTTCCCCAACGTAAAGATACTGAGAGGTGCGGACATTCGAAAGTTTCAGGCAACCTGCTTTGAAGCCGGTTGGTCTGGTTTCGAGATAGTTCGAAAAGCCGACGTAGATTACATTGGGGTTCTGCCTGCTCATAGTGATGCAGTTGAATTCCATGGTTCCAGATGATACCAGAATGTTGTCGGGGCGAGAAAGAGAGCCGGTAACCAGGGTAACTGAAGCGGGGTCAGGGTCTGTGTCAACGGACCAGGCCCAATCGTAATATTCTACCAGGCTATATATCTGATTATCGTCGTAAAGAGTGCCGCTGTAAGCATAGGTGGCGCCGTTCCAGACGAAACGCAGCACGCCCTGATCGCGACCGACGGCATAAAGGTAGTTATCATCGGTTGGGTCGATGGTAACCGCCGAAAAGTCACTGGTAAAATCTGACGAATAATCTGTTATCGTTGCCGCTGTACTGTGTGGCGCCGGCCTTGGTGATGGAACAGTCAGCGAAGCAGCTGCCGCAACACCGTTAGTGATCAGGAAAAGACCATTGTTGGTGGCCGCCACCTGTCTAGATGGGTTCTGCAGGCTTATGGCAATATCGTTAATGATGTATTTACCGCTGCCACCAACCTGGTCGGTTGAAAGATTGGTAACTTCGTTCCAGGCAACTGCATCCCAGTCGTAGCCACTGCCAAGCGTCGGGATGCTGCTACGGTAAACACCGTTGCCATTGGTGCCGGCGTAAAGAATACGGTTCGAGCCGGCCGGCGTGGTCGGGTCGATCTGAATGCTGTAGATTGAATGAGTAGCATTGGTTACATCGTTCAAATTATCAGATCTCGGGATCCAGAATTCGAGAAGGTTGATCGTCGTTTCGGCAAAGGCTGTAGGTCGCGTGACACTGACAGCCTTCAGGGTGACTGCTGCCTGCGGAGCCGTATCGGGCGCGGTGTATTTGCCGGTGGTATCGACAGTTCCGTAGATAGCATTGCCGCCGGCCACGTTCTGTACATACCAGGTAACGGTTGTATTGACTGTGGGGTCGGTTACCGGGCCGACATCGGCAAAGAACTGTCTTTTGCCGACTTCAAGAGTTACATCGACCTCACCGTCAGTAACATTCAGCGCATTTTTATTGAAACCGTCGTGAATATTGACCTTCAGGGCTTCGAGCAAAGTCAGACTGGCAATGGCTATGGCAGTGCCGTCATCTCTGCTGATGGCTCTGACATTGATCATTTTAACATCGACAGCATTTGAAGCGGGAAAAGCCTCTGGCGGCAGATAGACCGCGTCTATACCGGAAGTTTCGAGGGTGCCGTTGGCCGCCGTAACATAGGCATCAGCCCGCACCCATTCTGAATCAGAGGCATTTTTGAATTCCCAGAATACTTCGCTCGAGGTTGCATTCGCGACCGTTGCCTGAAGAGTCAAAGGCGTGGTTTCGGCAAGATAGATACTTTTTGCCTTGGGTGCGACGCTTATCGACACCCTTGGAGTCAATGAAACGGTCGCAGTCGCCCCGGCCTGCCAGACGCCGTCTTCAAGGAAAAACGCGCTCACTCTCAGAGTAGGGCCACCGACAGTCGGCGCAAAAACGGTGATTGTATGCCGGCCATTGGTAGAAGTCGTCTGCGTCGCAGTTTCAGGAGCTGCGGCAAGAAAAGAGCCACCATCGGGGAGACGCCACTCGAGATCTGCGGTTTTCGAAGAGCATTCAACTACAAAAACCGCTGAACCGTCAAACAAGCGCATTTCGGTCACAGAGGGAGAAATGGCGACATATGGCCCCTCGTTGACTTCAAAGAAAATCGTTTTGCGTTTCGTCGGATCTTCACTGGAAACAATCTCGACGGCAACCGGATTATTGTTCGGCACATCGGCGGGCGCATAATAGGTCAGCGATGCCAGAGTATCTGTCGGGGGAACTGCCGGGTCAGGGTGAGCACTGATCTGTGCAGTGCCGCCAAGGGCGTCGGCAATGTTCACGGTTCCGATCTGGCTGCTGTTAACAAAGCGCACCGTTATTGTAGCGACCTTACCTTTCGATATCTTGTAAGAGACTGGCGAAACGGAAATTTCGACCTGAGTCTGCAGATTGAGGGTCACCTCGTCATAGACTTCTGAATTGCCAAAGAGCTCTGCTTTAACAGTCACGCTTTCAGGAGTCGTGATGTTTGCAGGCGCGGTATACAAACCGGTATTTGAATTGATGCTGCCGTATTTGGAAGTATCGCTGCTCGGCGAAATTGTCCAGCGAACCGTGCCCTCGACATTTTCAAGGGTAGCCAGAAACTGCTGTGTCTGCCCGGAAAAGAGGGGTTCCACTGACTGCGGGCTGATTTTTAAACTCGGGCCGAGAACTTTGACAGAAACAATCTGCAACTGTGTCTCGTTACCAACGCCGTCAGAGAACTTATAATAGACGTTGAAGGTTCCGTTGCCCTCGAAATCAGCCTGATCGAGAACGATCGGTGCAACGGGCACTGCGGTCGTTCTGAACGTTGTCGGTATTGGCGCCCCGCCAGAAGCCAACTGAAAAGAGATCGAAGTTGTCTTTGGATCGTTTACCTCAAAATGCAGATAAACGGGAAGTGAGCCAACCGGCACCTCAGTTACCAGGTCGGATGTCGGCGCTACGGTTTTTCTGAGGGCTGCGGTATTACCAGTCGGCGAAC
>Ga0116142_10004100_pt1 | contig 14111 bp, 11 predicted proteins | sample AD_UKC033_MetaG_FD_89785 | JGI IMG/M metagenome (GOLD analysis project Ga0116142, IMG submission 89785) | Active sludge microbial communities of municipal wastewater-treating anaerobic digesters from USA - AD_UKC033_MetaG | ecosystem: Engineered > Bioreactor > Anaerobic > Digestate | place: USA... | reverse complement strand
GAATTCGCCATACCCCAACCTCCAAAAATTGAAATTATTACCGCAATTTCAATTCTGCCCAGCGGGCAGCCAGGCCAATCCATTCAATACTGCTGAAATTACTGTTTTTCAACTCATCCCGCAGGTCAATCAGGCTTTTACTGAATGCTTGGTTTTGCCGCGCCATGCGCGTCAATGTATAGAAGCTCAACCAGTTCCACGGGCCCCAGAGGGTTTGCGTTTGACCACTGCGATTTCGACTGGCACCTTTACGCTCCCGATCTTCTTTGGCTTCTTCGTACCGTTCAGCCAGCATTGTCAGCCGGCGCACCAGTGGGGTTTGCAGAGCGGCAGGAAATTCATCAATGATCCGATGGTAGAAAGCGTGAGCTGTCTCAATACCGGTTGACGTACAGTTCTCCAGCCCAAACTGGTTCCAGGGCAGCGTTTTTCCCAGGAAGCAGAAAGCATTTTTGCCGGGTAATGCTTTTGCCTGAGCTTCGGTCTGGCTGGCGTCTTGAGCCGCCTGTGAGAGGGGATATTTGCCCCCAATCAGTACCATGCCGCCGCTCAGGTGAATTGCTGGATGTCCACCGGTATATTGATCCAGCGCCACTCGAATTTCGCGCGCCAGTTCCACAACCGCATCCCAGGCACCCACAAAGAACAGGTCATCGCCTCCAGAGTAAATGGAATAGACCTTATTTTTATAGGCTTCCTGTTCTGCAAGGGTTTCAATATAGCCCTCAAAAAACAGGCTGAAGGCAAAGCTGAGTGAAGCCAGGCGTGACAGTGTTCGATTGGCTTCTGGAAATCCCATGGAAAACAGCATACCCATGCTGTCGGCGTCCATTCGTAGCACGCCCAACCGCTGGATGCCATTCGAACGGCCTTCCATATCCTCAAAATTAGCAACCTCACCCTTATCATTTATGGGCGTTACATTTACCAGCAATTTGCGGCCGATCACCAGATTGGGCTTAGGGGCGGGTGGGGTTGAATCATCCAGCATCAGCATCAAACTGCGATGAGTAGAATTTAACTGTGGTGCTGTATCGAATATTTTAAGTTCAAAACCAAGCAACTGCAAAGTTGCCTGCCATTCTTGAGGCTGCGCAGATTTGTGTAATGTCGGTATAGGCGGAAGGTTTTCTGCTGAAGTGATAAGGAAATATTTTGCCTTACGCAGATTTTTACCCAGTTCTTCATAACCCAGGCAAGCCGGGCATTTCCGTGTCTCATCTTGATTTTCTGGTTGAGATTCCCCATGAAACTCAAGATTACAAACCTGGCACAAATCCTGTTCCAGCCCTCCTTTGCCTTGAGGTTGGAAAATTACGCTAAGTTCAGAGCCCATTTCAGAGAAACGTTTCTGTTTTTTTGTTGCCAGGTTTTCACTTAACTGCCCCCATTGTTGCCCCATTCGACCATCAAAGAAATCCTTCTCCTGGAGGGGTTGATAAGCAATCGCCAGGTACAGCGCAGCGCCATGCTGGTTGAACAGAATGTGGCTGATATCTGCCTGAATTTGCTGTAGTTTATCGGCATCGCTGGGTCGGACTAAAAGGTAAAATCCCCCCCCGCCACTGTAGATTAGATTGGTGATCGGCAGTTCCAAACGCCGCAGGATATAACGTGGTAGTAGATCACAGACCAACTGCAGGTAAAATGACCTTCCACGAAGCGCGCTGGCGGCACCCTTAGATGAAATGGTGTAAATAAAATCCTGAATGCCGCTGATATCACCGCCCACCAGTAGGGCTGTGGATTGGCCTGCGTTGCTGGAGCTTGCCAAAATAGCTGCCAGAGCCGCTGTCATCCGGCTTTGGTCATAAAGACTGACATCGTACCGTGAACCACAATTCTTTACCGGCAGGCACCAGGCATAGCGCTGCAATAGGTTGAGTACGTTTTCCAAATAGGTTTCTGCTGGCACTTCTGGCAGGGGCGCACAGTTTTCATTGAGTTGATCAAATGCTTTACCAAAGGCTGCATATAAGCGTTGGATGTTTTCTGAAGAGGGCGAATCAGTAGGGAAAATAGCAGAGCTGTCTGAAACGTTTAGGGGGTATGCTGGTGTGAAAAGACGAGATGGAAGCTCCTGCCCATCCAATTTAATGGATTCAAAAATATTGGTTTTGTGGTTTTGCGGAGCAGACAACTTATTCTTTTGACGCTCTCCAGACGCAAGCTCGGCAGCCTTCTCGACAATTTCCAGGAGGCTTTGGTTTGAGAGAAGCTCACTGCTATATCTGTTTGGAGCCAGGTTGAGTTGAATATTGTTATTGATTTGATGCAGCAAACTGGCCAGCGCTATTTTTAGAATCCGATCTTCCATACAACCTCCTTCTCAAGATGAACCATGCCCGGGGGGTTGTTAGTAGCAGTCCCCTGCTGCTCTGCCCCCGGGCCGCCATTTCTGAGATTATTGTATGGCGGTGCGGGGGGAGTGTCATGCCAATAAATTCTGAACTTTCTCACAATTTATTCGGATGACAGATCAAATTTCGTATGTTAAACTTCTTCCAGGCTATGAATAAAGGGACCAAAGTGTTGGCGCAAAAATTGGGTGTCAATCAGGGCGGCATCATCTTCCCAGACTGCCTGGCATTGCTGTATGATGTTGCCGCGGTGAGTATCCAGCGTGCTGATGGCTACATTCAACTGCCTTGCAGCTTGTACGCGGTTCAAGCCGCTAACCAGTACCCTCAATACTTCCTTCTGGCGCTGCGTCAGTGCCTGCCAAACCCGCTCACATTGTGCGCGTTCAGCGGTACTCTGCCAGCCAAGCTCACTTTCCCGCTGCTCTTGTGGCGAACGATCCAGCAATGGACGCAAGCCAGGAAAATAGGCCGCCCAGGGTACGAAGGGGACCGGGATCAACGAGACACCACCTGTTGGAGGAACGTGCATCATCTGGCCATTTTTCGCCTGTTCCGTCAACTCGGGGGTTGTATAAATATGCCAAAGCCGGTCCATTGGGCTCAAAAAGCGCATTGCCGTTTCCAGCGCAATCAGAGCAATAATTCGCCGTCCACCACTCAAGCTCAGATGAATATGCTGTTCTTGTTCCTTCAGATCCCCCAACAACTGTTGGAATACATTGTGGATGACTTCTACCTGACGTGGGGTCATCGCTTCAGCCTGATCAGGGTCATTCCCTAAGTGGAGAGGAACACTGCGCAAATGGCAGGGACGCCCGGCATACTCATCGGCAATAAACTCCCCCATCAACTGACGATATGCCTGCTGGTACCGTGGGCTGGCTGCCGGATAGACTACTACAACCTGGCGAATGTCCTCGCCGCGTTGCAGCAAAAGATCAAGCGTAAAGGTTATAATTTGTGGTTGTCCACCCAGGGTGGCGATGAGCGTTGTGTTGTCAGCCATAGGTCCTTTAATCTCAAATCATGAGAATCAACCTTTTGCCAGCCATTGTTCTTGCCGGCCCGCCCCACAGCGGGAAATCTGTTTTGGCTTATCTACTCACTCAACGGTTGACTGAAGCAGGTGTGGCACACTACTTGCTGCGGGCAGTTCCCGACGGAGAAGGCAACTGGTTCTTTAAGGGCGAGGCAACAACAGTCCGAGCATTAAGGCTGCGCCATAAAGTCGGTTATTCAACCGGCTTTGTTAACCACATGTGTAAGGTTATTAATCAACGCACGCTGCCTTTGCTTGTGGATGTCGGCGGATTTCCCACATCAAATCAATTGTGCATACTCCAAGCCTGCACCCATTCTATACTTTTATTTCGAACAGTGCAAGAGCAACAGGTCTGGGAAAAACAACTCAGCGGATTGGGCCTTCTCCCATTAGCGATATTGCAATCTAACCAGGAGGGGATTAATCTCCTTGATACAGTTCAGCCCATCATCACTGGCAGCATCAGTGGCCTGGAGCGTGACCAGGCAATCCGGTCAACTGGCGAGATTGTGGATTTATTGGCGCAGCGAATAGCGGGTATTTTTCGTTATGAACGCGAATATTTTGAAAAGCTTCACTTTCAGAACGCTCCGCTACCTGTTGTAACCGAGGAGCAACTGGCCCGACAGATCAATATTACTATTACCGAAAAAATAACCTGGTACCCCCAGGATTTGTCCAAGATAACGCCTGGAGCTTTTAGCGTTGAGGGGTGTGCGCTGTATGGCCGAGGCCCCGTCTGGCTGTCAGCGGCGGTTGCCGCAAAAATCCATCCCTGGCCATTTGCCATATTCGACATTCGTTATGGGTGGATATCCATCCCTGATCATCTCACTACAGCCCCAAACGAGAACATTGAATACCAGATTCAACATTCTGGGAACGTCATTCAAGTTGAAGCCCGACTTCCTTATGGATTCTTTGAACCCGAAGACTTTTACGCCCCACAGATTCCTTCTGGCTGTGGCGTTGTGTTTAGCGGAACACTCCCCCGTTGGGCCTATGCAATTTTAACGCGTCATGCAATGCCGCATAGCCGCTGGGTGGGCATATTTGATCCAGCCCTAAAAGCTGCTGTCATTGTTTTTAGCCAGGATCCCGCGATGCGAGTAGGCGATACTTGTGATAAATTGTCGGGGGGCTATGAGTGATATGATCTTCTGCGAGGTGATTAATCCTTAGTTGTCACCTTTGAGTATTGCTCTTTTTTGCACTCTAGTTAATCCACTAAGAACCTATCCGAAAAATATTTGAGAGAGGAGACGCGACATGGTAAAAATGGGATTCTCAACAATCCTTTTCACGAGTCAGCGTCTCCATGTCAAAGAATACCACAAAACCCAAAAATTTCTATCGAATGCCAGGCAAGTTATGGAAGTTATTGAAAAAGCATCTTCCTAAAAAGCCCAAAGTCAAGAAGGTCGGACGTCCCTCAGTCAACAACCGCGATGTATTGGATGGCATCTGGCATGTGTTATGGACGGGATGCCAATGGAAGTCTATTGAGAAAGAATGGTTCGGCGTTTCAAGCAGTGTTCTGCATGAGCGATTTCAAACCTGGCAGGAAAGTGGCCTGTTCGCCCTGCTATTCAAAAAGATGGTCAAATACTATGCCCGGGAGTGTCAAATTGGTTGGAAATGGCAATCGGTGGATAGCATGATGAGTGCCGCCCCGTTGGGCGGCTCGCAAACCGGCAAAAATCCAACTGACCGCGGCAAATTGGGCAGCAAAGTTCATTTATTGGTTGATGAAAGAGGTGCGCCGTTAGCAATTTACATCACCGGTGCAAATGAACACGACAAATGGTCGGCGGATGACTTGATCATCCATATTGTCGTCAAACGTCCCCATACGGAGCAGCACTTTTGTGCAGATAAAGGCTATGACTACGAAGATGTCCACCAGTTTGTTGGCTTGCACAAGTATATCGAGCATATCAAACATCGCCGCAGGCGTAACGAGCCGAAAGATGAGTGCCCGATACCAGGCGAAAAAAGCTTCCCGGCCCGCCGCTGGGTGGTTGAGCGAACTTTGGGCTGGTTGGCAAAACGCCGCAGTATCGCCACGCGCTGGTGCAAGAAATCAGAAAACTGGCTCGCCTTTGTTCACATGGCCTGTGCCCAAGTCTTGCTTAAAATAATTTTCGGATAGATACTAAGATAATCTATCCAATCCGTCCTATCTTTTCCAATTCTCAAAGGATAGTATAAATAGAGGACCCTCTCATTGATACGATCGAAACCGATCTGTAAAGGCATCGATGTCATGTCACAAGCTACCCCTTCGGCGCCAGGTGATTCAAAGCTGGCGTCCGACCAAACAGCAATTGCTTGTCTGAAGCAAGGGAATATCGCAGGATTGTCAATGCTCGTCCAAAAATACCAGGTGGAAGCCGTACATGCGGCCCTCCTCATCGTCCGTGACCGGGACTTGGCAGAAGATATCGTTCAGAATGCCTTCTTGCAAGCCTACCGAAAAATCGACCAGTTCGATGACCGCCGACCGTTTGGTCCCTGGTTCTTGCGCATTGTGATCAATGCTGCGCTCAAAGCCGCGAACCAGCAGAAGCGTGTGATGCCGCTGGAAGAACCGGAAAGTGGTAGTCTTGAGGCTGAATGGCTGATTGACCCCAGTCTTGGCCCAGAAACACTGGCCGAGACTGCCGAAATGCGCGAAACGGTCTGGCGGGCGATGGCCCAACTGACCCCGGATCAACGCGCGGCGGTCGTGCTGCATTATTTCCTGGACAAAAATGAGCGAGAAATGATCCAGGAATTGAACCGCCCACGGACAACAGTCAAATGGTGGCTGCATGCCGCACGACAGCGACTGCGGAAGCTGCTCCAACCGATGGTCACAAGCGATGACGAACGCCAGGAGCCCTTCGATCAGGAGATGGCGAACAGGAGCTGGGGAGATGAATGAGAAACAAGTGCGTTCCTTCCTGAAAAACCTGACGGAACAGAAAGCGCCAACCGCGGAAATCCACCTGTGGCCTGCAATCGAATCACGCCTGTCAGAGACACCCCTTCAGACGAGTAAGCGCATCGAATCGAGAGGAACCAAAATGAATACTCGTCAACAATTTGTTCTCCGGTTGGCTTCTATAGCTGGCATGGCTGTCCTTTTGGCCGGCGCTCTTTTTCTCATGGTCACACCCCAGGGGCAGGTGATCGCGCAAAATGTATTGCGCTTCTTTACTCTCGGGGAAAGCAACCTCATGCCTGGAACGAATAAGACCACACTTACCTGGGTCGAGCAAACCCCTGGTGTTGCCATGGCAACACCGACCCCTTATCCAACGCCTAAGGGCCCAGCATTTGAGACAACCTGTGGATCGTTTCAGTCTCCCAACTGCACTATTGAAGATATTCGAGAGCTGGTTTCCTTCCCGGTCTATGGGCTGGCCAAGTTGCCGGATGGTTTCGCCTATCTAGGTGCTACTGGCGGTCCTGAGGAGGTCATCCTCTTCTATGCTGCGGAAACTCTGGGGGGCTGGTTGACTATTACCGAAGCACCTGTAACAGGCATTTCGGATCCGATGGCCTGGACAGTGGGCGCCGACGCGGACATTCAGCGCGTGACGATCGGCTCAGTCGTGGGAGAATATGTGAAAGGTTCCTACGATGGCAATCATAATCCACCCGTCTGGAATGGAGATCTGGATGTGCAGACGCTCCGCTGGGTCGATCAGGGGATCGCATTCAGTATGCAAGTGACCGGAAAGGAATCGCGCATTGACAGGGAGGGTATGGTTGACCTGGCAGCGTCATTGAGCGATGGCCCGCTGGCAATCAGCGCACAGCATCAGCCAGGAACGGCAACGTCAACCCCAGAACCCTTCGATTTCCACTCTGTCTACCCGTTGACGCTCTCAGAGGCTGAGCAACAGGCCGGGTTTGCCGTGCCTTCGCCGTCTCGCCTGCCAGAAGCTTTATCATTCCTTGGCGCAATGTATGACGAAGAGACAAAATCGGTACAACTGTTTTACCGATACAACCGCCCGGACATGCCGGAGCTAACTGACGGACTATCGATCCGAATGATCATCCTACCTGACTCTGGCCCGTGCCCGCTGTGTGGTTTTGTTGTGGGGCAGTTTGTCAATGAGCCAGAGACCGCTGGACGGGTGATCGGGGAAAATGCAACCATTGAGACTGTTCAGATTGGCGAATTCACTGGCCAGTATGTAGAGGGCGTGTGGAGTTTTACCAACCAGGGTCCAGTATATGACACAACCTCCTACATGAAAACCTTGCGTTGGCAGACCAACGATATGGCGTTTGAGCTTTCTTATATGGGGTTGGCAATCGACAAAGAAGATTTGATCACCATAGCCAACAGCCTCCGGTAACCATTTCTATTTTCCAAAGCGGCGGATCTGTCTCAAAGCACCAGATCCGCCGCTTTGATTCCCTAACTTTTCCCCATCTCATTTATAGTATAGATAGAGGATCCTCGATCAACCGTATTTGCAGTGAAAGGACATCATGGCGTTTCATCAAACGCCGGTGAACACCGGAACCGATATACAGACGGAAACACAAGCCATTGCTCTTCTGAAACAGGGCGATTTGTCTGGGCTGGAGCTGCTGGTGGAGCACTATCAGGTAAAGGCTGTCCATGCCGCCGTCCTGGTTGTACATGACTCCATAAGTTGGAAGTTGTTTGACAATGCCAAAATAGCATGATAATATAAGGGCACAATCAAATATTCCTTGGCGATCGGTCGCCCTGTCCACCTTCGATAGCATAGATTCTAGAAGCGACCACCTGCGTGATGCCTGCCAAACCAGCAGACCTCTCTCGCAAGTGGTCGCTTTTTGTTTTCTGAAATGGAGATTTGGTCATGCACCTCAACCTCAAAACCATCCTACTTCCTCTGGTCATCCTTCTCGCCGGCCTCCTCATCCTCACTTCTTTTCCTGGGATTGTTGGATCACAGCAGGGATCACTGACCCCCACCCCAGCTGAAGATGACCTGGCAAAGGCAGCAGCAATTCAAGGGGCAACGGTCTTCTTCACGATTGACGAACAGGCCGGCAAGGATGCCTGGATCGAAAGCTTTTGTATGGTCAGTACGGAAAGCGGATGTGCCTTCTACAAATTGGGTTTGTCCAAGCTGTGGAAACAATTTGAAGCCGCGCACATCTCGATCACCCCGACGATCCTTTCCAGTGAGAAGGTAACTACTTTTCCGGAAAAGCAGGGTCAGCAAGTCTGGAAGCTAGAGATTGAATTATCGAAACCTCTCCCGGGTCGCAGCAGTTCCAAAGACACTGCCTACACACTCGTTGTTCTCGAGCAAGGAACGTGGAAATTCGACCGGTTCCTAACGCCAGATGAAGTGAACGGACTTCCCAGGTAATCGAGGATGAAAATGAATCTGCCCTGCGCTTTTCGTAACACGGTTTTTGCCCTCCTGCTGGTAGCTCTACTGCTAAATGGAAGCCCTCCAGTCATGGCTCAGGCAGATGGCGACTCTCCATGGGGAGATGTTGTCGATGAAAACGGCCATCTTCGCTACGATGAACTGATTGACCTGGGTGAAACCGTAGAAGATGCCGAGTGGATGGATATTGAACTTCCCTTTGGCATGGAGCTGGATCTGGATGCCAATTACCACCGCTACCAGACGCAAGACGGCGACATTGTTGTTCTTCCCACACCGCTGACGGTCATGATGATGGCTATGAATCCGGTCGAAAGTGGCCTGTCGGATGCTCAAAGCCAGCTTGGACTGGGAGGGTTTGTTGGCGCGGAATTTCTGGGTGCATTGCTTGGCGATCACATCGATTGGAACCGGTTAGGCCAGTCCAATCCAGACTATGCAAATCCGGATAACTTCTTAGTTCTTGACAGACCTCTTAAACGAGTCTACAATCCTGTCATTATTGGTGGGCATTACTGGTATTGTAGCAACGCAACACATCCTCCTCGCTACCACCCATATTATGGGGGAAAGAAAAGTAAATAATGAGAACCTGGATCAACCTGCTCGTTGTATTCGCGCTGCTTGCCAGCACCGTTGCCTTTTCACCTGTGACCGTCCAAGGTTGACCCTGGACGACCCCGACATGGGCGACTGGACCTACACCTACGACGCCCTGGGCAACCTGACCAGCCAGACGGACGCGCGCAGCTGCACCACGACTCTGGTCTACGATGTATTAAATCGGGTCACCGATAAGACCTATGGCACGGGCTGCCCAACCACCACAGCGGTATCGTATACCTATGATGCTGGCACCTATGGCATTGGCCAGCGCACCGGCATGACGGATGGCAGCGGCGCCACCAGCTGGACCTATGATGTGCGCGGACGGGTCATCCTTGAGACTCGCTCAATAGAAGACTCGGCAATGTATCTGGGCGATTTTACAACCCAATGGACTTACAACAGCGCCGATCAGGTTGCAACCATCCAATATCCCTCTGATAACGCTAACGGTTTGGGCGAGACCGTGACCTACACCTACCTGCCGCAAATGGCATTGGACACCATGATTGGAACCACCGAACCAGATGAAGATCCGGTTATTTATATCAGCGATACCCAGTACGATTATGCCGGAAGAATTACCACTCGAAAATTGAGCTCCAGCAACTTCCGCCAGAATTACACCTATGTGGGCTGGACCAGCATTGGGGGCGGCCGCCTGGATACACTCAAAACCGGCACCAATGCAGGCTATTACAACAATCTCCAGAGCCTGGATTATGATTACGATGCCATTGGCAACATCACCTCAATCAAGAATTTCCGCAACAGCAACCAGGTGCAGTGTTTTGGCTACGATGCGATGGATCGGCTGGTTTCGGGCTTTACGGCTTCAAGCACAACCTGTCCGCAATATGCTGCAGTGGGCAACGGGGCCTACCAGGAAAGCTACAGCTACGAAAGCGCTACCGGCAACCTGTCCAGTAAAGGTGGTGCAGATTACGAGTACGCAGCAGCGCATCCTCATGCGGTCCAACAAATCGTTGATGAGGATAACCAGGTCAACACCGCGATTACAGTTCGCGCTAGAGGCGTTTACAACGTCAGCTGGCCGACCATGAAACTCTATGTGAACGGTGAACTGCGCCAGACCTGGACGGTGAACAGCACAACCTATGCGAATTACACCGTGACGACACCGGTAGGGGCCAATGCCATTATTGAAGTCCGCCGAGAAACGCCGACTCAGATTGGCGGTTCAACAAGCGGTTCGCTGTATGTGGATTATGTTACCGTCGGCGGCGTGACGCGACAGTCTGAGGGTGGGGCTGCATTTTTGGATTGGGGCCGAGGAACATCTGCGGTGGATTGGCAGAATGTGGTGATGGGTCAAGAATCGATCAACAGTGATGGAGCACTGCGCTTTGCCTTTGGCCCTCTGGCATTTGCCGGGAACTATGATGCCAATGGCAATCTGACCCATCGTCTGGTCAACAATGCCGCCACCATCATGAGTTATGATGCCGAGAATCGTCTGGTGCAGGTGAGCGGCGCGACCACGGCGACCTTTGTGTATAATGGAGATGGCGAACGCGTCCGAAGCACGGTGAATGGCACCACAACTGCTTTTATCGGCAGTATTCTTGAATGGACTGGCAGCACTACCACGATGATCCGGTATTATTATGCCGGGGCAGCCAGGATCGCCATGCGCACCGGGACAGGCGCTCCCCAATACATCCTGAGCGACCATCTGGGCAGCACCAGCGTCACCACCAGCAGCGAGGGCGTTTATCAGTCTGAGGTGATGTACAAGCCCTGGGGCGAAACGCGCTGGACCTCTGGGACCTTACCAACCAAATACACCTACACCGGTCAGTATTCGAACGTGGCCGACTTTGGGTTGATGTACTATAACGCCAGGTGGTACGACAGTACGACGAGCCGATTCTCGCAGGCGGACACGATTATCCCCAATCCGGGCGATCCACAGAGTTGGGATAGATATGCGTATGTCCGAAACAACCCAACCGGTAGGATTGATCCCACGGGGCATATGGATGATGATGGGGATGGTGGCGGTTGCGAGTCCGCAGAATGCCGAAGGAATGCAAGAACACAATTCCAAAAACGTCACATTTCAAATCGGCCACAACATTTTATTTTGATTTGCGGTGTGTGGGATGGTGGAAACTGTTCAGGTGAGCAGCGACTTTCACCCTATATGCGGTTTGGTAATACGTCGATTTATGATGTGGATGATTGCGGGCCAAAATCCAATTGTGCGAATGATGTGTTTATGCAAATATATCAGAACCCAAGCATTAATTACTATATTATCGGACATAGTGCAGGGGCAGATGCGGCCATTTTAGCCGCCGAAAGATCATTGGAACACAACCTAAAAAATTTAAAAGGAATCGTTTTGCTTGATCCCACCTTAACCGCAAGCGCCGGAAATGAGTTTGGTAATTTTTCGAACACGGACCATATCTACGGCACAGAGGATGATTTGGGTTTTCTAATGCCCAAAATAATAACACATAACATTTCTGTTTTTGTCGGGACCGGAAAAGATGCCAATTACACAGACTCTACCAATCCTAACGAGCTGACGAATTACTTAAGCTTACTTGCAACGAATATGAGTGAAATTGAAACCGAATTTTATTCATATAACACATATCCCCTTTCACATGAGTCAATGGCGATAGATCAAAAGGTAGCAAATGATGTTAAAAAATTTCTCAATCCAGGAAGGTGAACAGATGAAAAAAACATGGTTTCTGTTGTTTTGTTTGTTGTTCTTATTTTCGGCTTGCGTTTCACCTGAAAACCCTACACCGGAACAGACTAACGATTGTTTGGTGCCGATAAGGAATTTTGACTATCCGTTGGGGCCACAGGAAAACTACTCTCCTGAGCAAATAGAAATATTTGAGACAATAAAATTACCTCCCCAAGATTGGCAGAGGATAGCAAACTTACCTGCTATCGGGGAACTGAAGTTGATTCAGGCGAAGGAAAACGAGATAGTAATATGGATTAACACAAGCAATGACTTTATCAGATATCGGGTAAAAGACCGGCAATGGAGTCAGGGTGAGTTTATTACAGGCCCTACATCTGGAAATTTTATTTTCTTTCTGGATCGCGAGAATTATGTTTGGCGGGCTAGATTTACTGGCTTGAACACTGGAGTGGGAAGATCAGATGCTCTATTAAGTCGATACGATGAAGAATCAGATCGATGGGAAGCGGTCTCATTCTTACTTGAGGAACAGGATGAATTAGGAATTCGCCACATTGAAGTAGATTCGCAGGGATTTTTCTGGTTTGTGGCGATAAATAATGAAAATATATCTCGATTATATCGCTTTGATCCGAAAACGATGACGTTACAATCGCATCTTGATGAATATGTTGTATACCCGAATTTTGTAGTTGAGCAACAGACCCTGTTGATTGTGGCAGACAATTTTGATGCTGGCCTTAATCCAGGCTATGTGTTAATCGAATATGCATTGGATAGTAGCACAATCCAAAATCATTATCACATTCCGCTGCAATTTGTGGGTACATGTCCTACGATTTCTTCCAACCTGCTTTTTTCTCTTTTCAGTGATAATCAAAACAGGGTTTGGCTTGGAACAAGAAGCTGGCTTGATTTGTCGTTGAAGGATGCATATGAATGGCATGTTGTTATGCCAGATCCGGTTTTTATTTCAATCTTTCCTGGCGCAGGCAACTGGGTTTGGGGTGAGCCTGAAATCACTGCCCAAACCCCCGATGGGCGGCTCTGGTATCAGGCTATTCGTGGGACGGGGTGGACGAATCCCCAAAGTGGTGAATGGTGTGTGTTTACCAGCTATAGAAGCAGTGTCTTGCCAGATGGCTATGGAAATCTTTGGCTCGTAGCAGATGATGCTTTATATATATTTGAGCAATAATCATATGGTCACATCGTTGTAAATGCCTCTTTGTGGCAAGATTCTTAGTGCTCATGTCCCTTTCTGCATCTCTCTCTACTTGGGTAGTATCACCCAACTCATAAAACTAATAGGGCTGCTTATGGCAGCCCTATTATCATATCTGTGCTAAGCCACCCACTGGCGTGGGATCAGCGTGAGGAAGGCGCCGGGGAGCGCATTCAGGTCCTCTACCACGACCACCCGTCCGGCCACAACTGCCGCAGACTGCGGCTGGCCCGGCGGGATGACGATAGCGCTGGTGCGCTGGCGGCCCATCTGCGGCACAAACGGCGGGGGGGATCCTTCGCCATCGGTCAGCAGGATGATCAGGTGATCGGGAAACTGTACCCAGACATCCGGCAGCCAGGCGAAGCTGGTTCCGCCGTCCGGGACGTTCATATTCAGTTCGCTGTCCCGGCCGCTCGGCGCAGCAGTCTTGCGCAGGCGTTGGGCTCGCAGCAGGCCCGGATCATAGTCCGGCAGATGCCAGGTCTGGCTGTCAAAGGCCAGCACCCGCACATCCCCACCTGCAGTGGCAACAGCCTGGGCAATTGCCGCGGCCGAGGAGAGCACTGTGCGCCACTTGTTGCCATCCACCATGCTGCCGCTGTGATCCAGCGCCAGCACGACTTTGGGCAGCGGGCGGCTGCTGAACCGTCCCGGGATATCCATGCGAAACGGGCAGGGATCCTGCCGGATCGCCGCATACAGGTTGAGCCGGTCCGGCGCCTGGATGGTCATGGCTCCTTTGGGGGTTTTGAAGTGGACAGCCAGTCGGCTGGCGGTGCGGCTG
>Ga0116142_10004098_pt1 | contig 14116 bp, 6 predicted proteins | sample AD_UKC033_MetaG_FD_89785 | JGI IMG/M metagenome (GOLD analysis project Ga0116142, IMG submission 89785) | Active sludge microbial communities of municipal wastewater-treating anaerobic digesters from USA - AD_UKC033_MetaG | ecosystem: Engineered > Bioreactor > Anaerobic > Digestate | place: USA... | reverse complement strand
CTGGTTCTGCCTCGGCTGAGGTTGTGGCTTTTTGCCCCTGCCTTCGCTGCTCTTGATTTCGAGGCCGGCCAGAATCTTCTCGACCGCGTCAAGAAAATCTTCTTTGCCGGTTGAAGCCTTGGCGGAAAAAGACATGGCAAAGCCCAGCCGCAGATCTTTGGCTATCGAAGTGCGCATTTTAACGACCTGCTGATGACTGAGCTTGTCGGCCTTGGTCAGAACCGCGAGGCTGTTGAGCTTCTGATCTTTGATCCAGGTCTGCATCTGGGCGTCGAGCGGTGAAGGCTTGTGTCTGATGTCGAGAACCTGAATGACACCTTTGAGATTCTTGCTTTCGGCGAAGAACTCGTTCATCATGTTCTGAATTCTCTGTCTGGTCACCTTTGACGCCTTGGCGTAACCGTAACCTGGCAGATCGACAAGATAGAATTCCTCATTGATACAATAATAGTTGATCGTCAACGTCTTGCCTGGCAGCGAGCTCGTGCGGGCCAGCTCGCGACGCCCGGTAATGCAGTTGATCAGCGAAGACTTGCCGACATTGCTGCGACCGACAAGAGCGATGACCGGCAGATTGTCGGCTGGAATGCCGTCTTTGCCGACAACGCAGGCGCTGAAAGTCGCCGAGGTAATCTTGATGGTCATGCAGCAGCTCCGCGTTTCTTGCCAGTCTTTTTGCGCTTTGCCGCCGTGCCAAGAGCCCGGCGACTGAACACCAGCGGAGTATTCTTGGGTTCGCCGCGCAGAGCCAGTTTAAGAACCTCGGCAGCAGAAGCGACCTTGTAGATCGTCAGATTCTTGCGAATCTGCGGCGGCACTTCTTCGAGTTCCTTCTCATTGTCGTTCGACAGAATGATGTTGGTGATTTCCTGACGATGAGCGGCAAGCAGCTTTTCCTTGATACCGCCGACCGGCAGCACACGGCCACGCAGAGTTATTTCACCGGTCATGGCAAAATCGCTGCGAACCGGCACTTCGTTGAGCGCCGAATAAATAGCCGTCGCAATAGCGATGCCGGCGGACGGACCATCTTTGGGAACCGCGCCTTCGGGAAAGTGGATGTGCAGGTCGATTGAATCGTAGTCGATCGGCCGCATCTTTATTTCATCAGAGTGGCTGCGCAGGTAAGACAGCGAGGCATGCGCCGATTCCTTCATGACTTCACCGAGAGAACCGGTGAGGATGATCTTACCGCGGCCGGGCATGACGACAACTTCGATCGGCAGTGTGGTGCCGCCGACTTCGGTCCAGGCAAGGCCATTGACCAGGCCAATATCATCTTTGTCTTCGCGCTTGCTGTTGTGGTATTTGGGGATACCAAGGTATTGCTCGATCGAGGCATTGGTGACCTGCAGCAGAACCTGATCTTTCTTTTCGGGATCGGGTTTGATCTTGCCGAAAACCAGGTCTCGTGCGATCTTGCGACAAATCGAGGCGAGCTCACGCTCAAGATTGCGCACGCCGGCTTCGCGGGTATATTTGCGAATGACTTCGACAACCGCCGATTCTTCGATCTTGATGCCTTTCTTGACGATGCCATTGGCATCCTGCTGTTTCGGAATCAGGTATTTTTTGGCGATCTCGACCTTTTCTTCTTCGGTGTATCCGGGAAGATAGACGACTTCGAGACGGTCGCGCAGCGGACCGGGAATGGTGTGCGGCACGTTGGCGGTCGTCAGAAACAGCACCTTCGAAAGATCGAAAGGCGTCGAGATGTAATGATCTGAGAATGAGTGGTTCTGTTCGGGGTCGAGAGCTTCGAGCAGAGCCGAACTCGGGTCGCCGCGAAAGTCCATGCCCATTTTGTCGATTTCGTCGAGCAGCACAACAGGGTTGTGCGAACCGGTATCGCGCAGCGCCTGAATGATGCGACCCGGCATGGCGCCGATATAGGTGCGGCGGTGGCCTCTGATTTCGGCCTCGTCACGCATGCCGCCCAACGAGATGCGCGCAAATTTGCGGTTGAGAGCGCGGGCAATCGACTTGCCCAGTGAAGTCTTACCGACACCCGGGGGGCCGATCAGGCAGAGAATCGGGCCTTTGATCGACTTCTTGAGCCGGCAGACGGCCAGGTATTCGAGAATTCTTTCTTTGACCTTGTCGAGACCGAAGTGGTCTTCATCAAGGATCTTCTGACACTTTTCGAGGTCGATGCGGTCTCTGGTATGCTTTTTCCAGGGAAGGGCGACCAGCCAGTCGATATAATTGCGCGAAACCGTAGCTTCGGCCGAGCCTGGCGGCATTTTGCCAAGCTTCGACAGCTCTTTTTCAGCTTTTTCGCGGGCTTCATCCGGCATACCGGCCTTGGCTACCGCTTCTTTGAGTTCTTCGATCTCTTCGGTGCGCTCATCGGTGTCGCCAAGCTCTTTTTGAATGGCCTTCATCTGCTCACGCAGGTAGTATTCCTTCTGAATCTGTTCCATCTGCTTGCGCACCTGGCCGCGAATCTTCTTCTCGACCATCATTATTTCAAGTTCGCGGTTGAGAATGCCGGCGATCTTTTCGAGCCTTTCGCGCGGAACGAAAGCTTCGAGGATTTCCTGCTTTTCTTCGACCTTGAGATTCAGATGAGCGGTGATGATATCAGCGAGGCGGCCGGGTTCTTCGACATTGTTGGCGACCATGATCACTTCAAGCGGAATCTTTTTATTGAGCTTGACGTATTGCTCGAAAAGACTGATGACATTGCGCATCAGTGCCTGCTGTTCAATGGTCTTTTTGTCTTCGGTGAGAATTTTTACGCCTTCGACTTCGAAGAATTCATCGAGTCTGGTGAAGCGGTTGATTTTTACCCTGGTGGTGCCCTCGACGAGAATCTTCAAAATGCCGTCGGGCAACTTGAGAAGCTGCAGAATCTCGGCAATGGTGCCGGTTTCATAGAGCTCATCTGCTTCCGGGTCATCGGTTTTAGCCTGTTTCTGCGAACACAAAATAATGCGGCGATTCTTGAGCATCGCTTCTTCGATGGCTCTGATCGACTTTTTGCGCCCGACAAAAAGAGGCACTACCATGTAGGGAAATACGACAACATCCCTCAGAGGCAGCAGAGGGTAAATCTCCGGGGCACCCGGATTTTCGTTGTCATCTTGGATATCTGGATTGTTGCTGCGATCTTCTATTGCCATTACTATATTCCCCCGACTGTGATTGACACGATTCTACTGCAAAAATGCATTTTACCATACAGAAAGTTAAACAACTTCATTTTTTTGCACCAACTTTTTCCTTCGCCACGAATGGCAGGCGCCCAAGCTGACGAACCAGGCGCTTGATCAGGCTGATCCGTGACAGGTGTTCCGGGTTGGTGTCATCGAGAACCGGCGGCAGATTCATCAGACAGGCCTCGATGTTAACCTTTTCCCGCGAGAAAAATTCAAAAATTGCGTGATAATTGATGCCGGCAAGCTTTTCCAGTCTGACCAGCGATTCGATAATTTCTTTTTCGATCGGGCACCCCGAAATTTCTTCCATTCCGGCCTGACCGCCTTCAACCTTGCTACGCATGCGCTGATAAAGCGCAGAAAGAGCTTCCATGTCAGCGGCAGAAAGATCCTTCCATGATCTTACAGCCTCATAGAATGCTGCCGGATCCAGCTCATACGAGCCCAGGAAGCTGTCGCAAGTAAGCTTCAGATGAGACTCGCGCTGCGAATCGGAGGCTATCGTCTGAGTCCAGATGCGGCGAGGCAGGCTGTGATCAGGAAATATGTCGGCAAACGCCTGAAAAATATCGATTCTGAAGTCAGCCGCCCGCAGCAGGCTGATTATTCTTGCTGGATCCGCGGCTTCGCCTGCATCATCAACGGTGTAATTACGCAGCAGAAGAGCCAGGCAGAGCACTCTGGCAACGACATCCCCCGGAGCGGGAATGCGGCCGGCAAAATAGGCGCAGACTTCCTGCAGCACCGGCGCCAGCTTTTTAAATGCCGGAATGTCGGCGATTAGGCTGATTATTACCGAAAAGCCGGTTGACGGAAGAAGTTCGGCAATTCTGGTGCGTTCACCTTCGGCGATGAGCGAAATCAAAACATTGATATCGGTAGCCTGCTTTTCGAGGCCCAGTCGAGGAATCAGCCAGACAGCGCAACGCGCCAGCGGATTGCCCGGTTCCGGCATCAGAATCTTGTCTTTTTCAAAGCGGGCGGCTAAGTGCCCCAGCTTATCGGGCAGCTTCTCGACATCTTTTCGCCAGATCATCAGCAGCTGCGAAAAATGATCGTCGAGCTCAGCCGCACGCAGCGAGGCTTCCTGGCTCTGAGGATTGATCTTTTCCGAGACTGCGATGGCAGCTGGCATCATTTTGCCGAGATTGTTCTCGCAGGCAAGCAGTGAAAAATGTTTCTTCATGTAGCGGTGCAGAACCGCCTCGGGAATTTCGAGATAGTCTGGCTTGAACTTTAGCAGCAGTGGCTGCAAAGTTTCTTTGTAGAAACAGAGTCGCGAGATACGCGCCCCTTCTGACCGTAGAACATAACCCTCTGGAAGAATAGACCTGATACGGGTTTCGAGAATCTTACGACGTTCTGAGGTTTCGCAGACGACGCCGATCTGTTGCAGAACCTGCGGATAAAACTGCGCGCCCGAAAGAACATGATATTTAATGGTGAGCCCGTCGTGGCTGGCAGTGACATTGGTCGCCTTAAGCCCGTCGAGTTCTACATCACAGACCTTGTCATCCAGCATTGCAGTAAAATAGAGTGGCGGATGCACGAACCGGCTGTTGCTGTTCCAGGGACGGAGAGCGAAGTTCAACGCGCTGAAAACTGTATCCCTGATTCGGGTAATACTCTTTTCGACAGGTTGTTCAGAGACCGGGCGTATGGCAAACAGATATTTTTCGCCATCGACCTCTCTGGTTACCAGATCCTTGTATTGTATGCCCTGAGCAGCAGCAAACCCCTGTACCGCCAACGATGGCAGGTTATTGTAATCAAAAGCACCGGCGGCTTTCGGGCCACGCACCTCTTTGACACCGCTGCGCGAGTCTGCCAGCCCTTCGATCAGCACGCCGATCCGGTGTTGCGAAAACCAGCAGCGCAGGCGCGAAAATTCGAATTTTTCCTGGCGCAGGGCCTGACTGATCAGTTCACGCAGATCTGGCTGACTTTCGGCAAAAAGATTGTCTGGCAGACAGAGAAAGCCTGCTTCGAGTAACAAGTTTTTTGGCAAATTAAAACTCCATAAAGAATCTGCAGGCTCGCATTATAGACGGACAGGGCAATAAATTCAAGTCACCCTGTCTGCTGCACCGGCAGAGGTTATGCAAAGATTTACTGGGTTTCGAGATTTTTGATGATAGCTTCAGATGAGTCGGCGTCATCAGGAAAGGTTACCGTTTTGAATTCTACATCTGAATAAAGCTTGCGGGCCGATTCAAAATCGATGAGAACCCGGTTGATGTCGTCGGTTATGCGGGCCTGAAATTTAAGAGCACCGCGTGAATTGAGTTCTGGAATCATGATCAGAATGCTGCTGTCGTCGAACCGGCACAGCATATCGCTTTCGCGCATGAAAACTGCCAGTTTCATCCCCAGTTCACGGATCAGTTCAGTCCTGAATCTGTCGACAGTCTCATCATCTGTGCTTTCATCCTGAAAATGCAGCTTCTTAAGTCTGATCAGAACGAAGCCGACCTGTGTTTTTTCGTTTCTGGCGCGATTGATCAGGTTTTTCATGCAGTCGACGAAATAATCGCGCGAGTAAAGACGACTCGAATTGTCGACAAGATTGCGCTCGATGAGGTTGAGCTTCTGGTTGGTCGCTCTGATACGGTTGTTGAGTTCTTTCATGATGCCGAGAGCGACCATCGGAAATTCACTGATGAGATCGCAGAATTCGCCTTTGCGTAAAACGAGCAGGCGCGAACGCACATCAGCCATGGCCGAGGCCGCGCGCGGTTTGTCGTCATACAGGCCCATTTCCCCGAAAAAAGCGGCCTTTTCAAAACTGGCAAGAACCTTGATTGCCGGCTGCTTACCGGTAAAAATCGAGATTTTGCCCTCGACAACCAGGTACATACAGTCGCCGAAATCGCCTTCCCAGAAGATAATTTCGCCTGATTCGGCTTCTTCTTCGCTGACTACTTCGGCGATCTTGCGCAGCTCATAACTCGACAGGCTCGAGAAGATAGAAATGCGCTTGAGAAAAAGAATTCGTTCGATGATGATCATAATTGTTCACTCATTGATATTGCATGGTAATGCCGCGGGCCCGCAGAGTTGCAGTGGCCCAGCGACAGGTCGACAGAACGGAATCGTCAAGGGAAGTGTCGGTTTCGATCTTCTTGAGAACCGGTATCAGATCGCGAATCTCTGACATGCAGACGGTATGTATCGCCGCTTCTTTCAGCTCGTGATCGGAAGAATTGAGATACTTTCCGAGTATGATGCGCAGGTCTTTTTCACGCATGGCAAAAGCTTTCATGGCATAGGCTGCGATGTTTTCGAGAGAAATGTTTTCGAGCACCGGAATGATGTGATAGACGAGCTGGCGCTCACCCATGTTCTGCAGTACTTCGACGGCATTACTCACCAGCTCTTCATTGCTTGAATAGAGGCTTTTGAAAAGGTCGCGCGCTTCACGATTCTGCTCGGGCGCGATCAGACAGACGATCAGCCGGGTCAGTGACCAGGCACGTTCGCGCAGCAGCATTCTCATATAAACCGAGCTTTCGGCTGCCGTATCGCGGGTGATCACGTATTCTTCGAGTTTGTATTCGTAAAGCTGCTGAATTACGCGCTTGCCAAAAAGATGCAGGTAATCTCTGACGCTGTTATCCTGAGATGCCGCCAGAATACCGGCTACCGCGGCCTTGGCGTAAAGCGAAGCCTCACTGCTTTCGAGCACCATGATCAGGTCACTGAACTTGTCGTCATAATGTGCGATGAGTATCTCTTCGGCAAATTTGCGGTTACGCGGGCTCGAATCTGACAACCCTTCGATCACATGGTAGAACCATTTGGGTTCGGTCAGGCGTGCCAGCATTTTGAGCGCGAGATAGCGAATTTCACGCAGGTCGTCCTTAACCAGACGACCGATGATCTCATAATGCTCATCGGTTTCGCCACTGACCAGAATTTTTTCGAAGGCCTGCGCCGCTGCCAGCCTGATTTTAACGTCGCCGGCAGAAAAGAACGGACGCAGGTTGACCCAGAAACGCTCATCTCCGGTGTGACCGATAATTTCGATGCCCTTGAGCAGGCTGGCGTTGTCGCCGGCCAGAATGTAACCCTGAATAATTTCGAGCGAACGCATCATCTGGTCGAGATCACCGATACGCACCAGAATCGCAGCGGCAATGCATCTCAGATGTTCGGCATCGCTGGCGATAAATCGGGTTATCCGCTGGCGCAGTCGCGGCGAAGAAGGAAACTGACTGATGGCCTTGAGAGCATGATATTGCAGATCGACATTGCTGCTGTCGAGACAGTTGAAGAGAAACTCGGCAGTAAAGTGATCGACCGGCAGGTTGACCTGTCTGAGCAGTTCGATTTTTCGCTCGTCTGAGAATCTGCCGATCCGCTGCATCATCTGCTCGCGGCAGCCGCGATCGCAGTTGCTGACGATCAGCTGCACGATCAGCACCGAAGTTTCTTCATCAGAACTGTCGAGATGGCCAAGCAGCATATTGAAGGTATTACGGTCGAGATTGAGCTTCTGCAGATCGCCTTTGTTGAAAAAGTCGAGGCTGGAACTGCGCAGCAGCTTGAGCAGGCTGTCGCGGTATGGCCCCCGCATCAGAATCGCTATGCCACACCATGCGAACATCGCCAGCAGCGGGAACAGTCTGACCAGTTCAGTATTGGTGCCGGCGTAGAAGAGCAGAAGACCGGTCACCACTGTGCCCAGCGGCTGCAACACCCCTTCGCTGACCGTGATGATACGGGCTTTTTCGCGCGGTGGCAGGGCATTGTAAAATAGATTGCTGACCGGCTGGAAAAGAGCGGTCAACAGGCCGAACTGCACGAATTTAAGCCAGACGCCGGGCCAGAGAGTGAACGACATAAAGGTGCCGGCAAACGCCGACAGGGCAAGAACCGGGTAAACCAGGTTGGTATTACTGATACCGAGACGATGAATGAGATTGCCGGTGATAAAAGCCTGAAAAAGAAAAGCCAGCAGACTGGCACAGATAGTGAACCAGCCGTAGAACATGGCAAGATCGTTCTCACTGGTAAAATGCCGGTTTAAAATCGAAGCACCCTGAAACTCGGCGAAGTAATAAGAAAAATTGGCACAGACCGCCGACAACACCAGAAAAAGAACGAGACGTGATTCGGTGAGCGAACGCATGAAATTGCGCAGGCGGTCAAAAAACCTTGCATGCTTCTGCTCACCCGGCCGTTGAAAAAAGTTTTGAATCTGTGGCCTGACAAAGCTTCCGCTGCCCATAAAGAAAAACACAAAGGCGAGCGAATGCACGATTACCCAGAACCAGAGAATCGATGGCACCGGGTAATGAAGAGCGAGATAGCTGAGCGTAGCACCGGCGGTTACCCGCCCGGCAATGACACCGGTAAATACGATTGGAACCAGACGCTTGGCCTTGAGTGAATTGAACTGGGTGCCAAGCAGAACCGAAAGAACGACGGGCAGAACGAACATCATCAGGTTAGTGACGAAGTATAGAACATAGGGGCCGATCACCGAACTGTTGTTTTCGATGCCCGAGAACTGCACGACGCCGAGCACGGCCAGCGCAGAAACGATGCCGACAGCGGCGGTCAGCTGGCGCTTTTCCACCCTGCCCTGCAGCACGGCCAGGAAAAGACTTACCGGCATCGCGACAAGAGAGCACAGGATGAACATCAGTGGCAGGTTTTCGACCCCGGCGCGCTTGATGAAAAGAGTGTCAGAGATCGAATCACCAAGCGCGATCGAGAACCAGCAGCAAAAGGTGAAAAACCAGAAAAAACCGGTTTCACGCCACTCGCCGGGCCTTATGTTCAGCATCGATTCGAGTCTTGTCAGCAGCATCTGCGATGTTTACCAGAACTTCCAGTCGTAGCGCACGTTGATACGCTGGTCGCGTTCAGGCTCCTTGAATTCAAGATTGACGACGAACCCCTTTGGCAGGCGATACTCGAAAATATAGGTCTCTTCCTCGTCTTCCTGCATGGTGCCCTCGTAAGCCATAAATATGTTGCGGCCGATGTATTTACCCACTCTGATGAACGATTTTGTCTTGCCGGAATTGCGGTCGAACAGCGAGCTCAGAAACAGCTCATCAAGATTTAGCGCCGTTGATATTGTATTACCAATCAGGGCAGAAATGTAGGAATTTTTAAGCCCCTCGAGAATCTCGTTTTCGAACAGATCCTTACTGTCGCCCTGCATCGCCGTTGACATGTCACGCCCCAGCGCCAGCATGGCCAGCAGGTCGCTCTCGGCCATCGGCGGGCTCGAATAAATTCGCGGCGTAAATGATGACACGCGCCCCTGCAGGGTCAGAAAGATTTTTGTGCTCTGAATCTGACCTTCGGACTTAACAAAAATGTGCGGATCGAAGCTGTCTTCGACGCCGCCGAATTTTATTTCGCCAGTGTCAATTCTGAAGCGTCGCTGCTGAAAGAACAGGTTGCCCTGCACGCAGCTGACGCCGCCATCGAGCTTAACATCTTCGAGGTCGCCTGCTATCGAGAATTTGCCGCGCATTTCAGCGTTCAGGAATGAGCTGCGCACCCAGAAATTGCGTGGAACCTCGATATCAAAGTGGTAGGCTAGAGAATCGAAGAACAGGTCGAACTTGCGACGGCGCTTGAATATGTCGGTAGACAGATTGAAGCGGCCACGCGGCACCAGCACCCTGCCTTTGACAATCGGGTTATAAAGATCGCCGCTGATGTCGACACTGGCGCTGGCTCCGTTTACTTCGAGGTTCATGTATGAGAGATCGAGTTTTTCGCCACTGATGTTTGCCGTTATCGAGCCAAGGCTGTCGCGAAAATCAACCTGGCCATGCCCGGAAAGTTTGCCGCGGCCTAGGTGCGCTTCCAGTTTGTCGATTTTGATGACCCTGTCGTCAGTCGAAATAGCGAAATCGACGCCGGTAAGAGGTTTGCGCATATTACTGAAAGCCAGGGTATCAGCCTGCAGATGCAGATCGCCGCTGATCTGAGGATTCGAAGGTCGGCCGCTCAAACCGAGATCGGCCTGAATCGTGCCACTGGCTTCGCGAAAGACATCGGGCAGGTATTCGGGCAGATCGGTCAGCGGCCCGTGCGGCACGAACAGATGCATGCTGAGATTGACCGGTCGGTAGCCTTCTGCCAGATCGATGTTTCCCTTGAGGTTGAACGAGCTGTTCGGCAAGGTAATACTGGCTTCTTCTATGGTAATTTTTGCCTTGTCACCCTCGACCTTGCCCTTGACGCCGGGTATTTTGCGACCGGCAACGATAAGATCGTCAATGCCGGCATCTGCTTTGAGTTTAAGGTCATGCATGTCGCCAAACAGGCGCGCATTCAATGAGAGACTGCCCTCATAATTCCAGCTGGGCAGATCGAACAGGCGGCCGAGAGCCTTGATCGAGAAATCCTTTCCGCTGATCATCAGCGCCAGAGATTTGCGCGGAACGATAACACCCTCTACGCCAAGAATGCCAAGGCGGTATTTGAGTTCGAGCGAACGTATCTCGATACCGCCATTCTGATAAACCACCTGCATCGGCCGGTTCGACACGATCACGTCATTTTCTTTCTGAATTCTGATTGACTCGAGCTGCATGTTGACCACATCAGGCAGACCGGTCTGCAGATCGCCCTGAACACTGCAGGCTCCCGACACCAGCAACCCGCCGTAATCGAAGGTCTTTATGCCATGTGATTCGGGAATGAACGAAAAATCTACGTTGTCAAGCAGCAGCTCAGCCTTGTATGGGCGCATTCCTGCCCATGAGATTTCGCCATCGATACTGATGCCAAGTTTGTCAAATTCGCCGCTGTTAACCCGCAGTCCGGCATCGTCGATGATCACTTCTCCGCCGAAGTTGCCAAGATCGCGTTCGAGCGTCTTCAGGTCGCGCGCAAAGAGTGTAAAGTTTCCGACCTTCTTCTCGGCAGACCATTCGACATCGCCCTGAAAGCTGGCTTCGCCCTTAAGGTCAGGCAGATATGCCTTGATTGCCGGAATATTGGCAAAACGAAGCGAATCGGCTTCTACCTCTCCGGAAAACTTTTCTTTGTCGGTTATCTGACCAGATACCGACAGCGTGCCGCCGAACGCACGTACAAACAGGCTGCGAATTTCGCTCTGGTTGCCAAAGATGCTGCCCTCATAATAAAGACTTTCGATGTCGTTACCGTCGATATACAGACGCCGGCCATCGACGACAAAGTCCCAGAATGACTGTTTTCTGGTGCCATCATAGCGAATACTACCTGCAATCTGACCGGTAACCGGTGTTGCTGATAAGGTTGCCGGCAGGTGGCCCTGCAAAAGCGAGACATCGAATTTCTGGAAATTGACTTTGAAGCCTTTGAGTTTGCCATCGAGAAGATTGAGTGTCAGGTAACCGTCGACAGTTGTGTCTGCGCCAAGAGCGAGAACCATTGGGGAAAGCGTTAACACGCTGTCTTTGAAGTTCAGCTGAGCACGAACCGTATTGCAGGCGATCTGCATGATATCGACAGTCTGTCCCCACAGTTGCCCCTGAACGATCGGAGCCAGGAGAGGACCTTTCACCTCAGCCTGCAAATAGGCGCATCCGGAGGCAATATCAGGATCTATCTCAAAATTCTGTAGATCGACATTGCTGATATCGATCTTTGCTGAAATGCTCGCAGCGTTTATCAGGCCATCGACCTTGATTTCGCCGCCATTGGCGAAGATAGCCCGTGGATTCGCAAGATTCCACTGCGGACCGGTGCCAAACACCCTTACGTTGAGTTCTTCCGGATTGAAACTGTAGAATCTGCCTGCATGCATCTGCAGATCGAGATCATACGTGGTCTTCTCTGGCAGGGTTAGATCGAAAGACACCGTAAAAGGTCCTGAGCAGCGACCCTGAACAGGAGTCTCGATAAATGGCCTGAGAGATTGCAGGTCGACCTCATCGAGGTTACCTTCTACTGTTCCCTGGCTGCGTTTGGCGCCACCAAGAAAGATCGAGGCACTCGCCTGCAGATTGCCGATCTCGCTGCTCAGATTTCCAGAAACAGCAAAGCGCGTATCTTTGTCGAGACGCCAGTTGACGGCTGCCTCATCGATCGACTTTTCCTGATATTTCCAGCGGCGGATGGCGGCGCTGCCGTAACCTGCAACCTGCGAGATATCGCCGCTGAATTTGCCAACAAAGTCCGATTCTCCGACAACGGTGTTTTTAAACTGCACCCCGAGAGCGTTAAGGAGAGTCTGAGGCAACACGACCCGCTCACCGGCAATTTCAGCCACGAAATCGGTAAGACTGCCTTCCCTGCCCTTGTATTCAGCATCCAGTCTGACGCTGCCGGTTCCGTCATCGGCCTGCAAACTGAGAGACCATGGAAGATCAGCACTTCTGGCCGCAGAAAGATCGAGCTGTCCCTGCGTATTACCGAGAACGAAGCGGCATTCTTCGAGCTTGAGCTGTCCGGTCAACTCTTTATTGAGCAGACCGGCAATGTCGGCGCCAGGATTTCTGATGCGCGAAAACAGGTTGCCCTGCCAGTTCATTTCGAGTTCGGCACTACCACTGACAACGTTCAGACCATAAAGATGCCAGAGGTAGATCAACGGCAGAAAGCCGGAAAAATCGTTCTGCTCCCAGACAAGCCGGGCACTGGCATCGCCGCCTTTCAGATCGACCATCCCGGCAAATTTTCCAACGCCACCAAGCGGGCCTTTGGCAAAATTCATCTCGACATTGGCGTGAGAGGAGCTTCTCACCATTGCCAGATGATAATCCGGCACATTTAGTGCAGTTACTGAAGTGTTGAGATTGAGGCCATTCACCAGAATCTGCGTAACCGGAATGTCTGGTGGCGTTTCCTTTTTATCGCGTTCTGGCAGTGGCGCGGTAAAGTCTATATTCAGCCCGTCAACTTCGACCCGTTCGACGGCAAACTGGTTGAAATAGAGATCGAGCGGCCCGGTTCCCGAAGCAAGAAAAACTCTGACTTCATCGAGAACGGCAAAATCTTTTGCCCCGGGAATGCGCAGCTGAAGCTTTCTGACACTGATTTTCTGTTTCGGCAGATTCAACCGGATCGATTCAGCAGAAAAATCTATATTGTGAAAGCTTCTGGTGTAGTCTCTGATCCCGGAGACTACAGAAGCCGGCAGATCATAGGTGTATTGCCAGGCATAATAAATTATAGCCCCCAGCACCAAAAGTGTAGCCAGGCCATAATAAAAGAGTTTTCGTATCTTTTTTTTCAAAATAAAACAAGGCCTGAGGCCTGATTAAGCTTGAGTGTAGGCAGATTTGAGAAAGCTCGGGCCGAGGAATTGTACCACAGCCTGCTCTCAATATCAAATCGACATCGCCGGCTTTGACTGTGAGCAAAAAAAACCGGCTGCACAGGCGCATCGGAACAAAAGGAGAAAAAAAAAGACCTGCCCGCAGGGGGCAGGTCTTCTTATTGTAAATTACTTGCCTTTGGCGATAAGATCTTTGAGGTCTTTGCCGGGTTTGAATTTAACAACTTTTTTGGCCGGGATGCTGATAGCTTTTTTGGTCTGGGGGTTAACACCCTTGCGAGCTGCGCGCTTGGCAACTTCAAAAGAACCAAAACCGATAAGCTGAATTTTGTCGCCCTTCTTGAGGCTGTCTTTGAAAGTATCGAGCATTGATTCGAGAGCTTTCTGAGCAGTTGCCTGATTGAGGGTTGCCTTCTGGGCGATTACTTTTACGAGATCCGCTTTATTCATCTGGAGCACTCCTTCGTGATTGGAAATTTGATAGGCTGATTATAATGACGACTGCAAACTATTGTCAATACCCTTTTTAAAAATTTTTATCTTCTTACTGCCTTTAATAAAGGTTTTTTTCTTTTGCATTAAATGTACCCCCTATTCAAATGCGCCCTTTCACCCCATAGAGTAGAGATGTACACGTAAATTGCAGGACAGGTTGTCGGGTGCGGCCTGCGCCGTTCTGTCATTCAGCGCGAGTCGCAGAATCCAACAAGTAAATGTT
>Ga0116142_10004088_pt1 | contig 14149 bp, 13 predicted proteins | sample AD_UKC033_MetaG_FD_89785 | JGI IMG/M metagenome (GOLD analysis project Ga0116142, IMG submission 89785) | Active sludge microbial communities of municipal wastewater-treating anaerobic digesters from USA - AD_UKC033_MetaG | ecosystem: Engineered > Bioreactor > Anaerobic > Digestate | place: USA... | reverse complement strand
GTCCAGGTAGCGGGAGAAGGTTAGCCAAGGGGTGGCAAATGGCGTGGTGTCGCGGCGCGGCGGGAGCGCGTGGAGGAGCAGCGATTTGCGCCCGCTTGGCAATCCTTGTGCCGCTACCTGGAAGGCCCACCGCAACAAGCAGAGTGCGCCTCGCCGCACGCGCTCGACTTACCCGCGCTCCACGCGTGGACGCAAACAGACACCCCTGCGCCACCCCGGCTCATCGTCGCGTGCGGCCGTCGCGTGATCGCACCTGTCCTGTGGCTCAAACGCGCCGCGCCCACCCGGCCCAAAGTCATCTACGTCCAAGACCCGCGCACGCTCTGCGCTCAGTTCGACCTCATCGTCGCCCCCGCCCACGACCCGATCCGCGGCGCGAACGTCGTCCCCACCCCCTTTGCGCTACACCGCATCACCCCGGAACGGCTCGCACACGCTGCGGCCATTTGGCAACCGAAATGGGCGCCCTACCCCAAACCGTGGTGGGGGCTGGTCGTCGGTGGCCCCAGCCGCTCGGTGCAATGGGACGAAACGCTGGCGCGAACAGCGATTCGAGCCTGGCTGGAACAGGCACGAGCAGCAGGCGCCACGCTCTTTGCCACCACCGCCCGGCGCACCCCGGCTGCTACCCGAGCGTGGCTCACCCAGACCCTCGCCGAACTCTGCCCGAAAAGCCCGCCCCCTTTTACCGGCGAAGGGGAAAACCCCTACCTCGCAATCCTCGCGCTCACCACCCAACGCGCGATCACCAGTGATTCGGTCTCGATGCTCTCCGAAACCCTTGCCGCGCCCGGCACCAGCGTGCGGCTCGAAGTCGGCACCTACCGTCCGCGCCTGCAACGCTTTCACCGCGTTTGGATGGGAGAAAGTCCCAGCTATAATTAGCGCGTGCTAACTGGAAACGCCTCTGTACCCAAAAACCAGTAAGCGAGGTTTAATGGCCAGAAATCACCGCTCCAGTTTCGAAGATTTCATTGACCTGGTCTCCCGGCTTCCTTGGTGGGCCGGGGTCCTTATCGCTTTCATCAGCTACCTGGTTCTGCATTACGTTGCACAACTACCGCCTGCCACCGCATCCACCCTGGAAGGAGCAGCGCACATAGCATGGCGTCAGTTTCTCATCGCTTTTGCCAACATTTTTCAATACCTGATTCCCATTGCCGCGCTGTTTGGATCTGCTCTTTCCGCTTATTACCGGTACAAGGCAAAAAATTTACATCAACAGCTGGCGAAATCCCCTTCCCGTAATACATTGAACCAAATGAACTGGCGGGAATTCGAACTGCTGGCTGGAGAGGCATTTCGCCAAATGGGGTATCAAGTCAATTTGCGAGGCGGCGACAATCCAGATGGCGGTATCGATCTCGTGCTTTATCGCGAAGGCAAGAAGTACCTTGTTCAATGCAAACATTGGAAAACCCAAAGGGTCGGAGTCAAGCCCCTGCGCGAGTTTTTTGGCGTGATGGCAGCAGAAGGTGCTGACGGGGGGTTTTTTGTTGCATCGGGGCATTTTACCGAGGAAGCCAAACGCTTTGCGAAGAAAACCGCTATCGAACTCGTCGATACCGAGCAGCTGCTTTCCCTAGTGAAGCACACTCCTCCCACGAATCGAATTGACAACGACCACCTTACGCACACAGAAGCAGTTCCCTCTTGTCCAATCTGTCAGGAACCAATGGTCTTGCGCACTGCCAGCCGTGGAAAGCAAGCGGGCAAACAGTTTTGGGGCTGTTCACGGTTTCCCCATTGTCGGGGAACAAGGCCACTCACGGAACATTCTACTGCATGATCACACAGCGTTCCCACACCTAGTAATCACCCAGCCCTTCTGCTACTGCACAAAAACCGCCATCGACTCCACATGCCCCGTGTGCGGGAACATGTTCGCAATCCCCGCTGCCACAAGACGATAGCCTTTTTCGTGCACCAAGATCGCCGTGTCGCGCGCCAACGTCCCCGGATGGCAGGAGACATAGACGATGCGGGTGGGCGCCACCTCAGGGGTGATCGCCTTCACCAACGCCGCCGCGCCATCGCGTGGTGGATCGAGCAGCCATTTATCGAAGCGACCGAACCCCGCGAGCGCCGCTTCGGTCATCTCGAAGAGGTTCGCACTATAAAATGCCGTATTGCCGCCCAACCCATGCGCGTCCGCTAGCGCCGCAGCGCGTTGCGTCATCGTTTCGGAACCTTCCACCCCGACCACGGTCGCGCCCGAACGCGCGATCGGCAGCGTGAAATTGCCCAAACCGCTGAACCAATCGGCCACGCGCTCTCCAGCCTGCGGCGCCAACCACTGCACAGCCCGCCGTACCAACGCCCGGTTGATCTGCGGATTCACCTGGGTGAAGTCACTCGGCAAAAAGGTCAGCGTGACGTCGAATTCCGGGTGGCGATATGCCAACGTCCGGTCATCCGCGGCGGTGAGCGGCGCCATCGTCTGCGGCCCACCCGGTTGCACCCAGACCGCCACCTCATGGGTGCGGCCAAACGCGGCCAACATCGCTTCATCTTGCGCCGTCAAGGGCACCAGATGGCGAAAGACCAGTACGATCGTCCCATCGTCGCCTGCTGCGAACTCGATCTGCGGAATCCGATCAGGACACGACAACCCACCGATCAACCGCCGCAGCTCGGGCAACAGCACCGAGACGCGTTGCGGCAACACGTGGCAGGAGCGCATATCGGCGATATGACTCGAATTCCGTTCACGGAAACCGACAAGCACCCCCCCCTTCTTCGGCACCAGTCGTGCCCCGATGCGCGCCCGATGGCGATACCCCCAGTACGGCCCGTAAAGCGGCGGCAACACCTGCGCTGGCCGCACCCGCGCAATATGCCAAAGCGTGTCTTCCAGCACCCGCTGTTTCGCAGCCACCTGCGCGGAGGCATCGAAATGCTGCATCGCGCACCCGCCACACACCCCGAAATGGGGGCAGCGCGGCGTCACCCGCCAACACGAAGCCCGCTCCACCGCAACCAATTCGCCTTGCGCGTAACTGGCCCGTTCACGGGTACGGACGAAACGCACCACCTCCCCGGGCAACGCCCCGCTGATGAAAACCGCCTTGCCATCGACGTGCGCGACCCCCCGCCCCTCGAGGTCAAGCGACGCCACCGCCGCGCGCTCGACCGGCGCGGTCGCAGACGAACGCGCTTTACCCATCAACGCAGCTCTTCGTAGAGCATTTCCAAGATCTGCTTCGCGGTGGCGTCGTTCACCGCATTGCCTGACTCGTCGAGCACCACCACGCGGCTCTGCTCGCCCGCGCCCACTACGCGCACCCGGTATTCGCTGTTGAGTTTCGGCCTCTTGTCGTCACGCCAAAACGCCAGCCGCGACCAGAAGCTCTTGCGCTCCTCCTCGGCCACCACCGCCGGATCGTCGTAGCGCACAAGGTAGGTACCCGCGCGGCGATCGCGCTCCAGCACCGAAAAGCCCAGCCGGTCGAGCGCCAACCCCACGCGCCGCCACGCCCGGTCGAAGCCATCACGCAGCTCGAGTTCCGCCCGCTGACCATCGAGATGGAGCAGCGCGCGCTCTTGCGAAACCGCACCAGCTACCATCCGTTTCGCCGCCTCTTCCTGCGCCCCAAGGAAAACCATCAATCGACGCAACATCTCCGCCTCGAGCTCCGGATCCGCCGGACGCGGCTGCCACACCGTGTGATCCTTCTGCGCCGAATCGTAGACCTCGACCATCCCGCGGTGCGAGATATAGACCTCGACCTCGCCCGGATTTTTCCCCGGCTCGATCCGGGTACGGAATTTGTCCCGCTCACCGGTGGAATAGAGCGAATCGAACACCTTGCCAAGGGTGCGGCGGATGATGTCGTCTTGAATCTTCGCCCGATTCTCGGCCCAATCGGTCTCGATCACCCCCAAATCGGGGCGTTCCACCGCCAACGTGAACCCAAGCTGCTGCCAAAAGTCCTTCAATTTCAGCCACAACTGATCGGGTGCAGCCTGCACCACCAACCAGCGGGTATCGCCAGCCCGCTCGATGCGCATCCCCGGCTGCTCCGGCAACACCCCAGATGCCGCCGCTGCCGCCGCGCTCCCTGGCTGCACCCGCTCGCTCTGATACGCCAAGAGCGACGTCGCACCACGCCGCGTCGGCAACTGGAAGCGCTCCCCTTGCGCCGGATTGATCAGATCGGGCGGCACCTCGAGCGGCCGCTCCAAGCGCTTTTCGCTCTTGTAGTCGATCTCGCTCTTTTTCTCCAGCCACTCGTTCGGCGAAAACGACGAACAGCCGCTCACCGCAGCGCCCAACAGCCCCGCAAGGAGCCCCACTCCCCAGCGCTGCACGGTACCGCGCCCCTGACCGGACCGCGCCGCAGTTGTCGCCACACCGGCACCACGCTGCGCTACCGTTTTCGCCGCGCTCACGCCGCACGTCCCACTCGCCACCACCTGTTGCGCCATTTGCGCTTCCTTTCCAACCAAACTCACGCGCCTACCGCGATACCCGCACGCGCCAACGCCGCGCGCACCCGCTCCTGATTGCTGCTGCTCAAAGGCGTCAAAGGCAGCCGAATCCCGTCGGCGATTCGCCCCATCTGCGCCAACGCCCACTTCACCGGAATCGGGTTCGCCTCACAGAAAAGCGCCCGATGCAGCCCCAAGAGCTTCTGGTTGATCGCCACCGCCTCGGCCACGTTGCCGCTCATTGCCGCCACGCACATCTCGTGCATCGCGCGCGGCGCCACGTTCGCCGTGACCGAAATCACCCCTTTGCCGCCCAAAAGCAGGAACGGCAACGCAGTCAGGTCATCGCCGGTGTAACAGAGGAACCCGTCCGGCACCCGCTCGAAGAGATCGTACGCGCGGTCGATACTCCCCGTCGCATCCTTGATCCCGACGATATTGGGAATCTCGGCCAGACGCACCACGGTGTCGTTGCTGAGATCCGCCACCGTCCGCCCCGGCACGTTGTAGAGAATGAGCGGCAGATCCACCGCTTCGGCAATCGCGCGAAAATGGCGGTATAGCCCCTCTTGGGTCGGCTTGTTGTAATAAGGCACCACCGAAAGGTGGGCATCCGCCCCGGCACGTTTCGCCGCACGCGCCAGAAAGATCGCCTCCTCGGTGCTGTTCGCGCCCGTGCCCGCGATGATCGGAATCCGGCCTGCCGCATGCTTCACCGCCCGTTCGATCAACTGCACGTGCTCATCGAACGACACGGTGGGCGACTCCCCAGTCGTCCCCACCACCACGATCCCATCGGTCCCTTCCGCGATGTGCCAATCGATCAGCGCATCGAAGCGGGTCCAATCGATCGCCCCATCAGGCAACATCGGCGTGACGATTGCCACGATCGAACCAGTGAGCGAAAACATAACCCTTCCCTTCTGCGACGAGACGCAACGATTGTAACCCAATCACCCCTCCATCTCGCGACGAATGCCCGCCCAGCCGATCGCCAGCCGCACCCCCCAGAGCACCACCCAGCTCGCCATCCGCTGATACCACGGCAGCCGCCGCACCCGCTCCAGCGTCAGCGCCTCGGCCCCTTCCGCCACCGCCTGCGTGATGCGCTGCCGCAGCTCCTCAGCCAACGCCGGATCGTCCACCCACGCGTTCGCCTCGCGCGCCAGAAACAGGCTGAACGGATCGATATTGCTCGACCCCACCGTCGCGTACCGGTCATCGACCACCGCCACCTTCGCGTGCATCATCGCGCGGGTGTATTCGTAAAGCGCGATCCCATTTTCCAGCAACCACGGATAGAGCGACCGGGTGGCGTAGTGCAGGATGGGATGATCCGAAAGACCTTGCAACACCAAACGCACCCGCACCCCCCGTTGCGCGCACGCCTCCAGCGCACGGCGAAAGCGCCGCCCTGGGAAAAAGTAGGCACAGACGATCCACACCTCCTGCTGCGCGGTCGCCAACGCGTTGAGATAGCTCTGCTCGATCGCATGCCGGTGGCGAAACGAATCGCGCAACACCAACGCCGCGCGATGCGGCCCCGCTTGAGCTAACGCAAACGGCGGATGGCGCGGCACCACCACCCGCCCCCGCCGCGACGCCCACGCCACCAGCCGCCACAACCGCGCCATCGCAGCGCGCACCTCCGCAGCCACTGGCCCTTCCAACCGCACGGCGAAATCCCAACGCGGATAGCGGGGGTTTGGCTCAGGTTGCCGTCGAAAATCTGAAACGATATTGATCCCGCCAACGAACGCCTCCACCCCGTCGCGACACGCCAATTTGCGGTGCAAACGCCGCATCCGGTTCGGACGCCACCACCGCCCGCCAGACGCCAGTGGCCGATAGACCTGCACCGCCACGCCCGCAGCACGCAAGCGCTCGGCATGGTCACGAACGAATTCGAGACTGCCAAAACCGTCGACCAGAAGGCGCACCATCACCCCGCGCTGCGCCGCGCGCACCAGCGCCGCGATCACTGCGGAACCGACCTCGTCGACCTCGAAAATATAGGTTTCCAGCCAGAACTCGACCTGTGCGCGGTCGATCGCCGCGATGAGCGCCGGGAAGAACGCCGCCCCATTTTCCAGCAGCGTTACCTGGTGCCCGGAACGAAACGGCGCAATCGTCACAACCAACCGCCTACGCCACCCACGCCAGCCGCGCCAACAGCGGCAGATGGTCGGAGAGCCGCGACCACGGCGCGCGTCGCAACACCTGCGCATCGAGTACGGCGAACCCACGCACATAAAGCCGGTCGAGGCGGCCAAACCGCCACCCACGCGCCGGATAGGTGCGTAACGGCCGCTTCAACCCCGCATCCACCCGCTGCAACCCCAACGGCGCCGCGAAACGCAAGCACGCGGCACGCTCCCAATCGTTGAAATCGCCACCGACGATCACCGGCCGCCCCTCCGGCACAGCGGCCACCAGCTCGCGCAGCCGCGCCAACTGCCATTGGCGCCAACGGTGTCGCAACCCCAAGTGAAGGGAAAAGAGATGCACGCGCTGCGCGCCCATTGCCACCACCACTTCGAGCGCCCCACGCGACTCCCACCGCGGCGCAGCCGAGAGATCGTGGTTACGCTGCGCCACGATCGGAAAACGCGAAAGCACCGCATTGCCATGGTGCCCCGCCACGGTGAAGCGGTTTGCCCCGTACGCCACATACGGCCACGCCCCTTCCGCCAAATAGCGGTGTTGCGGCACGTGCTCGCGCGCAGCCCGCTCGGGATCGAAGAGCGCCCCGCGCACCTCCTGCAACAACACGAAGTCGGGTGCCACGGCGCGCAACGCCTCGCGCATCGCCGCAATCGTCACCCGCGTGCGCCACGGCGCCCACCCCTTGTGGATGTTGTAGGTCAGAACCGAAACGGTTGGTGGCGTCACCGCGTTCGGCAACCTCAACCGACCGCCAGCATCCGATCCAGCGCCACCCGTGCCCAGTGCGCCACGGACTCCGGTACCTGGATGCGGTTCACCACGACCCCGTTGGCCAGATTCGCCAACGTCCACGCCAGATGCTGCGGGTCGATACGCTGCATCGTCGAACACATGCACACCACCCCGCCCATGAAATGGACCACCTTCTCTTCAGCCGCCATCTCCTCGGCCAGGCGGCTCACCAGGTTGAGCTCGGTCCCCACCAGCCACTTCGTGCCCCGCGGTGCTTCGCGGATCGTCTTCTGAATGAATTCGGTGCTCCCGACATAGTCGGACTTCAAGCAGACCTCGAGCGAACACTCCGGGTGCGCAATCACGAAGCCATCGGGGTACTTCGCTTTCCAGCGGTCGATCTGCTGCGGCGTAAACATCTGATGCACCGAACAGTGTCCTTTCCACAGCAGAATCTCGGCATCGCGAATCGCCTCTGGGGTCAGCCCCCCATAGGGCAGATCGGGATCCCACACCTTCATCTTCTCGAGCGCAATCCCGCGCTTATAACCCGTCCATCGCCCCAGATGCTGATCCGGGAAGAAGAGGAGCTTCGGCCGCTCCTTGAGCGCCCAATCGACGATCTGCGGCGCGTTGGTCGAGGTGCACACGATCCCGCCATGTTGCCCACAAAACGCCTTCAGGTCGGCCGCGGAATTGATATAGGTCACCGGCGTGTAGGTCTGCTCCGGGTCGTCGCCCAACACCTCGCCCAATTCGCGCCACGCGCGGGTCACCTTGGGCAGGTCGGCCATATCGGCCATCGAGCAACCGGCAGAAAGGTCGGGCAGAATCGCCACCTGCTGGGGCTTACTCAAAATATCGGCCACTTCGGCCATGAAATGGACGCCACAAAAGACGATATACCGCGCATCGGTCTGCGCTGCCAGACGCGCCAATTTCAACGAATCGCCGGTGAGGTCGGCGTGCCGATAAACATCGGCCCGCTGGTAGTGGTGACAAAGGATCACCGCCTCACTTCCCAGCTTCGTGCGGGCCGCGACGATCCGCTCCTGACACGCCTCGTCGCTCAATCCGGCGAATTCCGCAAACGGAATCGCTTCACCCGCGCTCTTTTGCGGCTCAGCAACCTCGGCCAGCGCCTGATCGAATGCACTCATCGCAAAATCCTCACTGCTTACGGCGAAAGCCAGGGCAGCCCGTGGAATTTCCACCCACCCACGGTGCCGCGGTGGCCTTCGGCATCTTTGTCGCCTTCGAAACCTTCCAAAATATTATAAGCGCTTGCATACCCGGCCGCCGCCGCAGCGCTCGCCGCATGGTGCGACCGCGCCCCAGAGCGGCACAAAAAGAGCACCACCGCCTCCGGGTCGACCTGTCGGCGCAATTGGGTCAAAAAATGGGGGTTCAGCGTCATCTCCGGGTAGGTCACCCACTCGATCTCCACTGCGCCGGGCACGCGTCCCACCCAATCCCATTCGGCGCGCGTCCGGCAATCGACGAGTACCGCGCCGGGAATCCCACGCCAAACGGCGTACGCCTCGGGCGGCGTCAATGCCCCGGCGTAGGGCAACCCCAATTCCGTACGCCGCCGCCCCGCCGCTGCTAAAATGTCATGCAGTTCGCTCATCGATGCCTCCAGACGTGCCGCACCCGATCATACCCCCGAATCCTGCTCCCGAAAAAGAGACCGCGCCAAGGGAAAAACGTTCGCCCCCAGAAAAGCGTACGACACCCTCCGCCACCCAGACGCACCTTCGCAACCAGCAGGTCGCGCGCGCCAGCATCACCGCGATGGCGACGAACGCCGCGCTGGCACTCATACAGATCGTCGTCGGGCTTCTGGCCAACGCCTTCAGCTTGGTTGCCGACGCGTTCCATACCCTCGCCGACCTCACCACCGACGCGCTGATCGCCTGGGCAAGTCGCCGCGCGGGCGCACCGCCCGACGCCGATCACCCTTACGGTCACGGCCGGCTGGAGACGCTCGCCAGCCTCTCGCTGGGCATCGTTCTCGTCGCTGTCGGCGGCGGTTTCGTCTGGGCCGCTGCCAACCGCCTGCAAGCCACCGAACCGCTCCCACCCGTCACCTACCCCGCGCTCGTCGTCGCGTTGCTTGTCCTTGCCAGCAAAGAGGGACTCTACCATTGGCTCAAACACCGCGGCCAAAAACTCAACGCACCCGTGCTCGTCGCGGCCGCATGGCACGCCCGCTCGGACGCCGCGTCGTCGTTCGTCGTCGCCGTCGGCATCGGCGCGAGCCTGCTCGGCGCCCCGGCGCTCGAACCGATCGCCGCCGCGATCGTCGGTTTCCTCATCGCGTCGATGGGCGTGCGTTTCGCCTATCGTGCGCTCGCCGAACTGGTCGACACCGCGCTCGAACCCGAGCAGGTCTCCGCGATTGCCGAAACGATTCGCGCCACGCCGGGCGTCGTCGACGTCCACGAACTGCGCACCCGGCGGATGGGGCACCAGGCGCTCGTCGACGCGCACATCCAAGTCGCGCCGCGCCTCACCGTCTCCGAAGGACACCGCGTTGCCGAAAAGGTCATCTCGCGCCTCAAAACCCGTTTCCACGAAGAACACGAGCTCACGGTCGGCGACGTCACAATCCACATCGACCACGAACCGGACCAAGCCCCGGACGCCCCAGCGCACGCACCTGTGCCCGAACGCGCCGAACTTCTCGCCGCGGTGCGCCACGCGCTGGGCTTTCCCGCGTTCGCCAGCGAATGGCTGCAAATCCACTACCTCGGCGGGCGGTGCGAACTCGATCTCCTCCTTCCCGCACCCGTACCCCAAGCCCTTCGCCCATTCGTCGACCACCCGGAACGGCGCGCCGAAGCCACGGCTATCCTGCGTCAGCAAATGCCATGCATCAAATCGGTGCATTGGTACCTTGCCCTTGAACCATAATCGTGCAACAATGCACCGAAATGTGCATTACCGCATCGTTTGAGTGCACAACCGCCGTGATTCGACCGTTTCCTAAAATGGCACGCAGTTTGCTGATAAGATCGCTACTCGCTTTTTCACCACTCAGGAGCATTCCCGATGAACACCGAAGACGTGATGCGCCTCGTATCGGAAAACGACGTTCAATTCGTCGACCTTCGTTTCACCGACATTCGCGGCAAAGAACAACACACCACGCTCCCCATTTCAGCATTCGAAGAAGAGATCTTCGAGCGCGGCCAACCGTTCGACGGCTCGTCGATCGCCGGTTGGAAAGGGATCCAAGCCTCCGACATGCTCCTCTTGCCGGATCCCTCCACGGCCTACATCGACCCGTTCTATGAAGAGACCACGCTGGTCCTCACCTGCGACGTGATCGAACCCGCCGACGGCAAAGGATACGACCGCGACCCGCGCTCGATCGCGAAACGCGCCGAAGCCTACCTCAAATCGACCGGTCTCGGGGACACCGCCTACTTCGGCCCCGAACCCGAGTTCTTCATCTTCGACTCGGTCGAATGGTCCGTAGACATGTCCGGCAGCTACGTCAAAATCTTCTCCGAAGAGGCGGCGTGGGCAACCGCGGAAAAATTCGAAGGCGGCAACAAAGGACACCGCCCGCGCGTCAAAGGTGGCTACTTCCCGGTCCCGCCAGTCGACAGCCTCCACGACCTGCGCGCTGCGATGGTGCTCACCCTCGAAGCGATCGGCATTCCGGTCGAAGTCTTCCACCACGAAGTGGCCACCGCGGGGCAGTGCGAAATCGGCACCAAGTTCAACACCCTCACCCGCCGTGCCGACTGGACGCAAACCCTCAAATACGTCGTCCACAACACCGCACACCAATACGGCAAAACCGCCACCTTCATGCCCAAACCGATCGTCGGCGACAACGGCAGCGGCATGCACGTCCACCAGTCGGTCTGGAAAGACGGGCAGAACCTCTTCGCCGGCAACGGCTACGCCGGGCTTTCCGAATTCGCCCTCTACTACATCGGCGGCATCATCAAGCACGCCCGGGCGCTGAACGCGATCACCAACCCCGCCACCAACTCCTACAAGCGGTTGGTGCCCCACTTCGAAGCGCCGGTCAAACTCGCCTACTCGGCGCGCAACCGCTCGGCGTCGATCCGCATCCCCTACGTCGCCAACCCGAAAGCGCGTCGTATTGAAACCCGCTTCCCCGACCCGGCGGCGAACCCCTACCTGGCGTTCGCGGCGCTCCTGATGGCCGGGCTCGACGGCGTGCAGAACAAGATCCACCCGGGCGACCCGGCGGACAAGAACCTCTACGACCTGCCGCCGGAAGAAGACGCGAAGATCCCCACCGTCTGCCACAGCCTCGACCAGGCGCTCGAAGCGCTCGACGCAGACCGTGAATTCCTCACCCGCGGTGGCGTCTTCTCCAACGACTTCATCGACGCCTACATCGACCTCAAGATGGAAGAGGTGCAGCGGCTGCGCATGACCACCCATCCGGTCGAATTCGAGCTCTACTACAGCGTGTGATCGCACCCCGACACACTCTGAGCACCTCGTCACTACTTTGGGGATGCGCCGCGCTCGCCGCGGCGCTCCTCGCGCCGCAGCCTGCATGGGCGCGGCTCTGGAAATGCGACGCCGGCCATGGCGAAGTCCTCTACACCAACGACATGCGCGTCACACGCGGTAAACGGTGCGAACTCCTTACCCTCCCCGAGGCCCAACCGGGACCCTCGCGTCGCGCCGGAAACACCACGCCAACGACATCCCGCCCCGTCGGCGAACCCGCGCAACTCGTCCCCCGTGACGACCTGCGCCGCCGCATCCTCCGCACCGAACTCGAAAACGAACAGAAACAGATCGCAACCCTCGAAACCGAACTCGCCACCGCCCCCGCCGACGCGCAGGCCACCCTGCGGCAACGCCTCGAACGCCACCGCCGCAACCTCGAAGCGATCACCCGTGAACTCGACCGCCTCCGCTGACCGGATGCTCCCCACCCTGGACGAACTGGCCACTGCGGTGCTCGTTCTCGACGCGCACGCCCGCATCACCTTCGTCAACGCCGCCGCCGAACACCTCCTCAACCGCAGCCGCAACCAACTCGCCGGCCAACCCGTCACCGCGATGCTGGGCACCGCACCCGGACTCACCCAAGCGCTCGACGCCGCGGCTCGCTCGGGCTGGTTCTACACCACCACCGACACCCTCCTCTCCCATCCCGACGGCGACCCCTGGCACGCCGACCTCACCGTCTGCCCCCGCCCCAACCCACCGGGCGGTTTCCTCGTCGAACTCAAAGCCGTCGACCGCCAACGCCTCACCACCGAAGCCGAACAACGGCAACGGCTGCAACACGCCGTGCAAGAGATGGCGCGCGCGATCGCGCACGAAATCAAAAACCCCCTGGGCGGCATCAAAGGAGCCGCGCAGCTCCTTGCCCTGGAGCTCGCCAACACCCCCCACGCCGAATACGCCGAAGTGATCGTTCGCGAAGCCGACCGGCTCCACACCCTGCTCACGCGCCTCACCACCACCCACCAGCACCCCCACCTCCACCCGACCGACCTCCACCAGCCCCTCGAACAGGCCCGTCGGCTCATCGCCGCCGAATACCCCGAACTTACGATCACCCGCGACTACGACGTCAGCATCCCACCGCCACTCCTCGACAGCGAACGGTTCGTCCAACTCTTCCTCAATCTTCTCAAAAACGCCGCGCAAGCCACCGACGGCCGCGGCACGATCACCCTCAAAACCCGCGTCGCCCGCCAAGTCACCCTGGGCAAAAAACGGTGGCGGCTCGCTGCCCGCATCGACATCGCCGACAACGGCCCCGGCATCCCCGAAACGCTGCGCGACCACCTCTTCTACCCCCTCGTGAGCAACCGTCCTGGCGGCAGCGGCCTTGGACTTGCGATCGCCCACGAAATCGCCACCGAACACGGCGGCGCGATCCATTTCACCAGCAACGCGCGCGGCACCACCTTCACCGTCCTCCTCCCCATTCCCGACCCCCAATGGGAGCGTGACCGATGACCACCCCGGAAATCTGGATCGTCGACGACGACGACGCCATCCGCTGGGTGCTCGGCAAAGCGCTCGAACGGGCCCACCTCCCGCACCGCCTCTTCGCCGACCCACAAACCGCGCTCGCCGCTGCGAAAACCCACCCCCCCGCGGTCCTCGTCACCGACGTGCGCATGCCCGGCATCGACGGCTTCTCCCTCGTCGCCGCGCTCAAAGAGCAGCACTCCAACCTCACCGCGATCCTCATGACCGCCTACTCCGACCTCGACGCCGCCGTCCAAGCGTTCCAGGTCGGCGCGTTCGAATACCTCCCCAAACCCTTCGACGTCAATGACGCCGTCGCCCTGATCACCCGAGCCTGGCAAACCGCGCAACGGCCCATGGACAGACAACCCGCGGAAGCGGCAACAGCGCCACCCCCGCATGCCCCTGAACTGATCGGCGCATCCCCAGCCATGCAAGCCGTCTACCGCGCCATCGGCCGCCTCTCCACCTCGCACGCCACTGTTCTCATCATCGGCGAAACCGGCACCGGCAAAGAACTGGTCGCGCGAGCGCTGCACCGCCACAGCCCCCGCGCGCCAGGCCCTTTCGTCGCGATCAACACCGCTGCGATCCCGCGCGACCTCCTCGAAGCCGAACTCTTCGGCGTCGAAAAAGGGGCCTACACCGGCGCCACCACCGCCCGCCCCGGCCGCTTCGAAGAGGCCCACCGCGGCACCCTCTTCCTCGACGAAATCGGCGACATGCCGCTCGAACTCCAAACCCGGCTGCTGCGCGTCCTGGCGCTTGGCGAATTCCACCGCCTGGGCGGACGCGAACTCAAACGGGTCGACGTGCGCATCATCGCCGC
>Ga0116142_10004085_pt1 | contig 14157 bp, 4 predicted proteins | sample AD_UKC033_MetaG_FD_89785 | JGI IMG/M metagenome (GOLD analysis project Ga0116142, IMG submission 89785) | Active sludge microbial communities of municipal wastewater-treating anaerobic digesters from USA - AD_UKC033_MetaG | ecosystem: Engineered > Bioreactor > Anaerobic > Digestate | place: USA... | reverse complement strand
GGCGGAATCAGGCAGCTCTTGCGGCTTCAGCCTTTAGAATTGCGGATGGTGACGATCAGGGTCAGGTCGTCCTGTGCTTCGCCGCTGCCAATATGTTTGAGGTAGGCTTCGTAGATGTTCTGGTAGAAAATCTGCGGGTCAGTGTCGTAGCTGGCCTGCAGTATCGTTTTGAAGCTGTCGTAACCGACTTCGATTCCGGCCGGCGAACGCGCTTCGACGATTCCGTCAGTATAAAAGACGATTGCATCGCCTTCAGCGAAGTCAACTGCACACTCATGGAATTTTGCTCTGCTGAATCCCCCAAGTGCCGGGCCTGCCAGCGTGAGTTCACTTGCCGAGCGGTCAATCGCCCTGATCAGGATCGGCGAACAGCCGCCGGCATTCGAATAGCGTCCTTCACCGCTTTGTGAGTCGAGATAAAGGTATTGAAAGGTCATTACTTTTTTCTGCTGACTGCCCTTTGATGCCATGATCATGCGGTGTAACGCCACCATCAAATCTGCCGGTGCGTTTAGAAGATGAGGTGAACTTAGAATGCCAGCTTTGGCCATTGCCATGATCAGAGCCGCGCCAACGCCGTGTCCGGCAACGTCACCAGCCAATACCGCGAAATGTCGCTCGTCGATTGCGAAAAAGTCGAAGTAATCACCGCCCAGTTCGCTCATGCTGATACTTTTGCCGAAGGTGGCAAAGCTGCCATGCGTAAAGCCGGGTGGCGGGAACAGGCTGTCCTGAACGATTCTGGCAACTTCAAGTTCACTGAATCCGACCATGATTTCGTTGAATATGGCGGCGACTTCGCCGAATTCATCTTTGCCGGCGCCGCTGATACGATGACCGAATTCACGGTTTTCGATGGCGAGTGCTCCGTCACGCAGCGCCTGCAGCGGTTCGATGAAGCTTTTGGCGAGCATCTGCGCCAGGCTGGCTGCCAGGATGATGCTGAAAAGAACGAAAAGCAGCAGTTGGGTTTTCTGCTGGCTGATGATCAGGTCGATATTGCGCAACGGATACAGCGCGATGATCTGGAAGAGATTAACATTGCTGCCATTGAAGCCGACGGCGATGTAATCTTCGCCATCCAGGCTGATCAGTTCAATTTCTTCGGTCGGCCGGGTACCGAGACGGCTGGCGAACTTGTGCAAATCTGCAGCCTGGCTGCCGATTTCCGGCAGATAATTGTCGTTGAAACGATTGCGGGCGATAAGTTTGTAGCCATGCGGGTTACGGTTGGTGAGTGGCACGGCTTTTTTAATGAAGCGTGTCTGCGATAATATCGGCCGCCAGAAAACCATGACGGCGTAATCGACAATTCCCGGTTTAAAGACAGAAACCAGCTTCATGAACGACAGGTCGTTGATGCGGCCAAACCCCCAGTGGTTGATCGAACCGAGGTTGCCAATGACCGAGTTGGTCATTTCCAGCATGGTCTGCTGTAACAGAGACTCTGCGACTATTTCGAGTTTGCTGAGAATCGGGCCGGAAATTTCGACACGGTTGAGATCGCTCATTACTTTTTTACCGACCAGATTGGCGGTTATGATATCGCTCTCGACAATTGTCGTGATTTCACGTTTGACCTTGCTCTTTTCGCGATCGATGCTGGCTGAATCGAGGCTGCCCTTGAGCACGAAAACCTCACCTTTGTCGATTACCTTCTTGCTGTCGCTGGCTACTACATAGTAATTGCCTACGGTAAAGGGCGCGAGCAGCTTATCGACCTGCTTCGCAGTTTCGTCGGTAACTTCACTGCTGCTCTTGAGCTTGTCGGTCCACTGATCGAGAAGACGGTCGAGGGTTACCGCGTCGTTGTCGAGAAAAGAGAGAAAGCGTCGGTCGAAAGTGAGAACCATGTCGGTCGAGCTTTGATGTGCTTCTGCGATCAGGGTGCGGCGCATCTGCAGATTATGTTCGTGAGAGACCACAATCATTGCCAGCAATGGTATGCCGCAGGCAAAGAAAAACAGAAAAGCCAGCCGGGTTTTGATTTTTGCGCGGCCCGGCCGGCCGGCGACCATGGTGTTCCAGGTGTAGACGAGGAATGGCAGCATCAGTGCAATGTAAAGCGCGGCCGCCAGCAGTGATCGCCATAAAATTGCGAAACTGCCGTATTTTTTTTCGGTCAGAGCGAAAATTCGCTGTCCTGGTGCCAGAAACAAATAACCGAGATAATGCTGCGGCAGTTCGAGGAAACTGCGCGACCCGCTTTCGCATTGCGCAAAAGTCTGTGCATTCAATTCGCCGGTTTCGATTTCGCCACTCTTCCAGAGAATTTGCGGCAGGCCTTTTTCCACACTGACGATGCCGAGAAGCAGGCGACTGCTGTCGGCAAATTTCTGCAATGTGTAATGCAGGCCGTTCATCTGCCTGAGTTTTTCTTGATTGTGGCGAATGACCACGGCAATGGTCGAAATAAAATACCTGGTGATCGGCGGTCGCTTGAACGAGCTGTCGAGCCATGCCAGAGAATAACGCTCCGGGTCGTTCTGGCCGCTCATCATCGTCTGAATCAGCTGTGGGCCGAGAATCTCGCGAATTTTGACAATGTCGTGCTCATGGCGGTCATAATGTACCTGAAAACCCGGAAGAGCGCTGAAATACCAGAAAACCTGCCGCCAGTCATCGTTGCTGTATTCATCCTGAAAGGTTTTTGCCAGTTCTCTGCCATCACGCGACCAGGCGATGAATTCAAATGCTCCGGGAAAATTTTTCTGCATCTGGCGAAGCCAGGCCAGTATCTGGTCAGAGTCGGTTTTTTCGCGTTCAAAAGTGCTGAATTGTTCAAAGAAAAGGCGGCTCCAGAATACTTCCTGATCGAAGGCGCCGGCGGCTTCACTGGCTGCTCGCTGCAGTTGAGCTTTTACGTCGAGTTTCAGATCATCTTCACTGACCGTGTAGAATCGGTAAACCGCAAAAAAGACCAGGGCCGCCGGCACACCGGTCAGACAGATAACGGCGAGCAGCCAGCGCAAAAGCTGGCCTGAACGTGAAGAAAAGCTCGCGTTTTCAGTTTTCTTTTTCATGTTTACGGTTGATGATGATCAGAGTGAGGTCGTCGTCTGCGGAAGCTGCCCATTGGTCGTATGCATCGTAAATATGGCGATAGTAGATCTCAGGCTCAGTGTCATAAGCTGAAATCAGCAGTTCGCGCAGTCGGTCATAGCCAAACCCCTCGCCTGCGGCGTTGTTTGCTTCGGCGATACCATCAGTGTAGAGCACCAGTGATTCGCCTTCGCTGATTACAAACTCGTGATTGAGATATTTCGGTCTTCGTCCGATTCCCAGCGGGGTAGCAACGTGCTCTATGTATTCAGCCCCCGACTGCTTCGGTTTGACGATGACAGGAAAGCAGTGTCCGGCATTGGCGAAGCTGAAAACACCAGTCTTCAGATTGAAGACAAAATATTGCAGCGTCATCATTCTTTTGAGTTTTTCGTTTTTGATCGCAAAAAAAATCTGATGCAGACGCATTACCAGTGCAGATGGATCGCGCTTTTCCCGGTCGGAGGCCATCAATACCCCGGCTTTTGCCATTGCCATCATCAGCCCGGCAGAGACTCCATGACCGGCTACGTCACCGATGACGACACCCCAGTTGTCGTCGTCAATTGCGAAACAGTCGTAATAGTCACCGCCCAGTGTCGTCATGACCAGGCTCTTGCCATAGATGGCAAAAGGTCCGGCGCGAAAATGATTGCCGGGAAGAAGATTCTCCTGGACGATGCGTGCCACTTCGAGTTCGCCGAGGCCTTCGATGACACGATTAAAAACAGTGCCGAGGTGTCCGAACTCATCTTCATCGCCGGGCGGAATCCGGTGTCTGAATCTACGGGCACCGATGGCCATGGTACCTTCGCCGAGCTGGTGAATCGGTTTAAGAAATTGCGAAGACAAAGCGTGACCGATGATTATTGTCAGAAGAAGACTGACCAGTGCGCCGATTACCATGCCGAGTCTGATGCGGTCTATGCGGGTTTCAATCGTAGATTCGGGGCAGACGAAGGCAAACATCATGTGGTCAAGATTTCGCCCGCGCGCGCAGGCAAAAATGTTGCTCTGTCCGTTTTGCAGAAAGCTGCCCGAATGGCTGTCGCGAAATCCTGATGCACGGCTGAATTCCTGTTGAATAGCCGGTGGAATATCGGCCTGCTCAGGCCAGCTTCTTGCCGCATCGGTTCTTTGTACGATGAAACGGGCCTGCAACGGATTGTTGCGGGCGCTGGCGACATACTGCTCGATATATTGCTCCTGAAAGCGGTCGTTGTCCCAGATGACCATGAGGATGTGGGTGTTACGGTAATTTGTCCGATCGCCAAAGATATACCAGTAAGCGATCTTGATGATGTTACCCAGGTTGACAGATGTTATTCTGCCTGCCAGTCTGTATGAATCTCTTATGAACTCTGCGTTATCAGGCGACAGCAGCGCGCTGAAAATGTCGGTTTTGCTGCGGCTGATCAGAATGCCGTTGTTGAATTTAAGGATTGCATCACCCAGTTGTGCGATAAAGCCGGTATTCTGGCGGGTATCGTGCAGGCTTGCCCGATGTTTGAGAATCATATCGCCACCGTCGGTGATGAGGTAAGCTTCTGCTGCTCTGAAAGGCTGAATGAACGCAGTGATTTCTTCAATTCTTCCGTGCGAAAATCTTTCTTCTTCGGGCAGCTGATTGATCTTCGCGCAAAAATCGTTGAGTTTTCCGGAAATGTCCTTTTTGATTTGTGAATAACGCATGTCGAAATCGCGTATCTGTCGCAGCAGATCAGCCTGAACTTCGTTGCGCAGCGATACTCTCATGTTGTTGAGGTAATCATGCGCGATGAAGGCCAGAATCGTCAGTGGTGCCAGATTTGCCAGTAAAAACAGTCCGGTAAGCTTCCATCTGATCGAAATGAACGAAACGCGGTAATTGAGGTGAAAATAGAGTAACGCGTGAAAAATCATGAGCAGGGCAGCGATTATGGTAAAACGCTGTTGCACGAGAATCGTTCGCGACCAGGCCGCAGGCTGTTTTTCGAACATCGAGAAACTTCTGACGCCGGGCTGGGCGACATCTATCATTATCAGCAGCCGGTCGTTTTCGAACACCGGTTCTGATAGATTTTCGAATTCTGCCAGTGCGCGCGTCAGGTCTGGCAGAAACTGTCCCGGGACCTGCGTGACCGGACTGGCAATCTCGGGGCTGAGAGTGTAACCGTTGATCAGATCAGGGTTCTGGCGGTTCAATACGTCTACGATTCTGGTCAGTCCCTGGTGTTTCTTCAACAATCTGTCGCTGATGAAGCATAAAAAGCTGATCTTTTTGCCGATCTGAAACCAGATTGAATTGAAGTCACTGCCGAAATCGGTCAGAAGCGGGCCGGCCTGCTGCCCGTCAAGATAGGGGCGGTTGAGGTGTTCGGGCAGAAATATCTTGCCAAGATATTTTCTGATCAGATTGAGGTTGGTTCTGTTTTTGATCAGTGGCAGCTCCTTGATATTGGTCTGCCGGTTAAGAAGCAGGCTGTCGGCCACCTCTTCCAGGGTTGTGTAAAGTTTCTTCTGGATGTAGCTCAAATTTTTCTGATCGGTCAGTTTTTGAATGACCTGACCTTCTGCGTCCCAGACGATGAATTCAAAATCATCAGGATAGCGGTTCTTGAGATTCCCGATATTGCGTTGCAGGTGCTCAACCGGATCAGCGGCGGCCTGGACGTCATCGAAGATTCTTTTGAGAAGCAGGTGCAGGTAGCGCGACCGGCTGCTGTAGCGCTCGATCTGTTCGAGGTTCTTGCGCATGGCGTCAAGGCAGTTATGCCGGCTGGCTGAGGTTTTGATGCGGTAGAGATGGTCGAGCCCGGAATGGATTATATAGAGCGGAAAGATGACGAAGCAGAAGACATGTATAAACAGTGCAAAATAATCACTCGTGCGGGAAGTTCTGATTTTGCCGGCCGATTCAGACGGTTTCATGTGCTGACGCAGCTTTCTCACCTTGCCGGCCGGTAAAAACCAGAATTACCATGGTAAGGTCGTCCTGTGCTCCTTCGCCGCCGAGGTGATCCATGTAGCCCTGATAGATATTGTTGTAGAAGGTTTCTGCGTCTTCATGCCAGCATTTTGCCAGAAGTTTTTTGAGATTGTCATAGCCCATCTCTTCGCCACTGCCGTTGCGGGCTTCGACAATGCCATCGGTGTAAAATACAATCGCATCGCCAGGTTCGAAGACGATTTCGACTTCTGAATAATTCGCTTTCTTAAAAGCGCCGAGTGCGGCGCCGGCAAGTGTGAGCTCTTCGACTTCATTGCGTTGGCGGCGAATGATCATCGGCGAACAGGCGCCGGCGTTCGCATATGTGCCGCGGCCTGTCTGCGAGTTTACGCAGAGATATTGAAAGGTCATGACCTTTTTCTGCTTTTTGGTTTTTGAAGCGTAAATCAGGCCATGCAGGCGATTTATCAGCGCCAGCGGCTGGTCGAGCAACTCATCTGACTGAATGATCCCGGCTTTGGCCATGGCCATGATCAGAGCAGCGCCGACCCCATGCCCGGCAACATCGCCAAGCAGCACGCTGAAGCGGTCATCGGCCACCTGAATATGGTCGAAATAATCACCGCCAAGCTCGCCCATCGCGATGCTGCGACCATAAAGACTGAAACAGCCGGTTTCGATCTGCTGTTGCGGCAGCAGCTGCTCCTGAATAGCGCCGGCAACCGAGAGTTCTTCGAGGTCAATCATGACATGATTGAATATTTCGCCCATCGAGCCAAACTCGTCGCGGCCGAGATCGGGCAGACGATGCTTGAAATGCTTGTTTTCGATTGCCTGTGCCCCGGTTGTCAACAGCTGCAGAGGCACAAGAAAGCTCTGGCTCAGTACCTGCGACAGAATCAGCGTCATCAGCAGGCTGAGAATGGCAAAAATGATCAGCTGTCTTTTCTGATGGTTAATTATCTTATCGATGTTTTCGAGCGGGTAAAGGCCAATAAGCTTGTATTCTCTGATGTATTTGCCTTCAAAACCCATGGCCAGATAATCTTTGCCGGTCTTTTTGATTCTTCTCAGCTCTTCGAGCTTTTTCTGTTCTTCTGCATCCAGCACGGAATCAGGTTCTGATCTGCCAGATTCTGTGGCTTTCTCTTCGACTTCTTCTTCAGGGTCTTTATAGTTCACGATCGTGATTTCTTCGCCTGGATAAGTCGTCAGAGTGTTGGCAAATTTTCTTATGTTATCGTCATTGTATGCTTCTTCCGGCACAGAAAAACGGTTGCCGTGGATGGCGATGACTTTCAGTCCAAGTTTGTTGCGATTGGCCTGGGGTATATAACTGGTCAGAAAATCGAATTGAAACTGCAATCGGCGAATGGTTGCGATAAAGAAGTAATCGGCTGATTTCGAGCCCTCCAGGCTGAAAGTATCGAGTATGGACGGGTGTATGTTGCGGCCGAATCCCCATTCGATAAAATTGCCGCGGTTGCGCAGCATATCGAAAATGAAGTTGACCATGGGCTTCTGAGTTACCGATTCAATTAGCATTTCGATTTCGGTTGCGGCCTTGTCAGAAATTTTGGCGCCATTGATCTTATCAAGAAAAAACTGGCCGACTTTGCTGGTATATTCCCTCTGCTTAAGGCCCTGGTCATTCTTGTTGTCGTAATTCGCCGGGTATATCTTTCTTTTGTCGTCGATAATACCGTCTTCGGTACCGATGACATGGCTGCGGCTCGCGATCAGCACAATTTTCCAGTCGGCATTTTTTGACAGGCTCCGGGCAAAATCCATGACGATGCCATCGCTCATGGGCTTTTCAGAAAGCTTTCTGATCAGCTCCTTTTCGGCAGTTTTCTTAGATGCCAGAGCCTTGGCATATTCAATCTCGATCTTCTCGTCGAAATCCTGAATGAACTGGATGCCCTTGCCGTGCATTTCACGCAGCAGATTGTCGCGCTTTTGATCGAGGTAGTCGGTCCCGATGAAAAATAGAACGATCAGAGGCAGACCGTTGGCGAAGAAAAACAGAAATCGAAGTTTCCAGCGCAGAGAGAGGTCATCTGACCTGTCGCCGACAATCAGGCCAAATGAATATCTGCCGATGGAAACGGCGGATATGAGAAACAGCATGATTGCAAAGACTATTGGCACTGAATTGCGCCCGCTTTCCAGACTGTCTTTATTTATGTAACCAAGCAGCGTCGTCTTTGGGTTGATGAACTTCGGAAACACGATCAGATCATCTGTTTCGATCAGTGAGATTTTTTCGCTCTCATGCTTTTTAAACGACTGCTCGATCTGTTCGCGCACTTTATTGGTGAGTTCGGGATGTCGGAATCCGGCTTTTTCGGCGACCGAAAAACGATAGAGCGATTCTGAATCACGACTGAATTCTTCGGCCTGGCTCCAGAGACCATCGCTTGAATCGAGACTTTCCGGGCTGATCAGGATCAGAATCTGAAATTCAGATATCGCTCCGGTCCAGAACATTGGTTTTTTAAAGCTGCTGTCCGGGTAGACAAGATACGGTTCGTCAGGGGCTTTGCTGCGGTCGAGGTGTGACAGGTTCAACTGCGGGCCCAGAGTTCTTCCGCTTGCCAGAAAATTTGCTTCGCTGATCGGCAGATTGATATTGGTATAAAATCTGCACAGTAGAATCATTGTTAACTCCCAGTCTTGGGGGTTTTCCATGGTGAACGAACAGCTCGCGATGCCGCGGGTGCGATCGAACAGCAGATAGTCGAAGCCAAACTTTTCCTTGACCTGCGCCAGCTTGTTCTCGAGTTCCTCTTTAAGAGTGGCGCCCTCCTTCTGTTCGAGCGCTTTACGGCGTTCTTTCTTCGAAACATGTTCGTATGGTGTGAAGATGAGGTTGAGATGACTGCAGAAATAGGCTTCAGCATTGGAGAACTGCTGCAGGCTCTGGTAAAACCTTCTCAGCTTTTCACCATGCTTCTGCAGCTGATTCTGCCGGTTCTTCGACCCGGCATAGACAAAGCCGAAGGTGATGAGAAGTCCGGGCAGACCGACGAAACAAAGCATGAACAGCAGCCAGTAGAATATTTTTTTGTAGATCGGCTTTCCGTTCATGCATTTTTCTCCGGGGCGGAAAACTTGATCAGAACCAGAGTGATGTCGTCGTCGGCTTCGGGCGACCAGTCGAGATAGGCAGCAAAGATGCGTTGGTAATAGGTTTCCAGATCGCTGCTGTATGAGTTTTTAAGAATGGCATTGAAGCGCTCGAATCCCATTTCGTTACCTTGCCGGTTATGCGCTTCGATAATGCCGTCTGTGTAAAGAAGCACGATGTCGCCGTCGGCAAGCTTGCCTGCGACGTTTTCATATCTGGCTCTCTTTGATACTCCCAGCGGCGAACCAATCGCCTCCAGCATGGTGACCTGCTGCCCGCGATTGCTGATGACCGCCGGAAAACAGTGACCGGCATTCGAAAAAAGATAATCACCGCTCAATGAATCGATGCAGAAATACTGACAGGTCATCATGCGCCGGATTTTGCTGCTTTTTATGCGGAAGATGACCTTGTGCAATGCTGCCAGAAGCTGGGCTGGCTGCGTTTTTGCGTCGCCGCTGATCAGAACCGAGGCTTTGGCCATTGCCATCAGCAGCGCTGCCGGCACACCATGACCGGCGACATCGCCCATCAGAACTCCCGCTTTGCGATTGTCGACCGCAAAAAAGTCGTAATAGTCACCACCGAGCCGGCTCATGGTAACGCTGCGGCCATAAACTTCGAGGTGGTTGAGTCTGAGATCTTCGATTGGAAAAAGATTTTCCTGTACTACTTTGGCTACTTCCAGGTCTTCGAGACTTTCGATTGCACGGTTAAAAACCGATCCGAGATGGCCGAATTCATCCTGTGACGCTATCGCCAGGCGGTAGCGGAAATCCTGGCGACCAATCGCCTGTACGCCTTCTTCCAGCTGTTTGACTGGCTGCATGAATTGAGCTGAGAGAACCCTGCCAATTCCGAGAGTGAGTAACAGGCTGAGAAGGCCGAAGACGACCAGTCTTGTTCGTAGCGAATCTATCTGTTTATTTATCGCGGTCAGGGGAAAAAGCCCGACAATGGCGATTTTGTTGAGCTGTCTGCCGATTGTCGCAAAAGCTGCGTAATCAGTGCCGGCCAGCTGAAGATAATCGCTTCTTACCATCTGCAGGCCGAACGCCTGGCGAAAGAGATTGAAAACCTCGCGGTCTGGATATTGGTTTTCAGGGTAGGTTACGCCGTTGTTCTCGACAATCGCGAAACATTTGATATTACCGGAGTTGCTGTTGAGATCGGCTATTCTCCTTTTAAGATAAGCCTCCTGTAGAACTGAGTGCATCCAGGAGACGACCAGCACGTTCGAAAACTTTCTCTGGTCAGCGTTACCCAGGATATTCCAGTAATACTGCCTGGCTTCGGCGCCCATCTGTTCGGGGTTGATCCGGCGAATCCGGCGCAGAAACTGGTGAAAAACTATCTTTTTGGTGCCAAGAAAGTCAGCAGCAGAGTCGCGTCGTGACAGCTGCACATCACGAAACATTTCGAGCGGTGTGTATGAATTGATATTTATGTATTCGAGCAGGTTCCGGCCCATGTTGGTGAAAAACGTGCCAGAGCGGTTGCCTCCGGCATAACCTGATTGAAATCGACCATTCTGATCGATGAGCACGAAGTCATAAGGATTCGTTCCGTTGATCCAGCTCACCAGCTCTGAATGATCGGCAAGCTTTACCGTCTCTCCGCTGCTCTGTTGATTGATTTCGTCGACAGCGCGGTTGATGTGTTCCATATATTCGGCTTTGATGAGTTCGTAGCGCGAATCGAAATCTCTGATCAGAGAAGCGGTCTGTTCGTGGGCCTGGTCGATCAGCAGCCGGCGGGTCTGCTGTAGGTATTCGTAACCGAGAAACCCCAGTATCATCAAAGGCAGGCCGTTGGCATAAATGAACAGTATGGCCAGTTTGTGTCTGATCGAAATGAGCCCGCTTCTTTTGAAAAACTGGTATAACGCTGTGCCAATAAGAAGCAGCAGAAATGCCGCGCCTGCCATTATCTGACGCCTGGCCGCCGCCGGGTCGATCATTCTGCCTTTCTTTTCGACCAGACTGAAGCCCATGATCGACTGCGTTACCATGCGCGCCAGAATCAGGTAGTTTTCGGTTTCGAGGCGAGGTTCAGCAAAATGTTGAAACTTCTTGAGTTCGACGAGAACTTCTTCAGAATTGCTCAGCTCGCTGCCGGTGAACATGACGTTGGCACTGGTCAGTTCGATGATGCCGATTCTGAAACTGTTGTCTGATTCTTTGTTGATACCGGCTATCAGCTTTTCCAGATACTCTGTCGATTCGATCGTCTCATGACTTATCTGCGCAAACAGACCGATATTTTTGCCGATCTGAAACCAGAAGTTGGAGCGGTCATGGTCTGACGACGCAATTACACATTCTCCCAGACTGGCGCGCAACATCGGCAGATTCATGAACTCTGGCACCAGAAAAGCGCCAAGGTAGCTTCTCAACAGATTGAATTTTCTGCTTTCCTGAATAACTGGCAGTAATTCGGGGGTTCCCGGGTAATTTGTTCTGCTGTCTTCAGTTATTCCTTTAAACGCTTCGTATAGTGATTTGATGATATAGCGCAAGCTTTTTTCGTCAGACAGCTCATCAATGATTTCGCCCCTGTTGTTCCAGACGATGAATCTGAAATCGCCGGGGTTACGCCCTTTGAGGTTCGCCAGAGCTCGCTGCAGGTAACCTGTCGGGTTGCTTTGCGCTTCGGCAATATCGAAAACCTTTTTCAGAAGAGCGTGATGGTAGTGTCGGCTGTTGCGGTATTGCAGCAGCTTTTCGAGATTCTGTTCGAGAGTGCGGTAGAGTTCCTGTTTCTGCAGGTTCTGGCGGGTTTCCAGCAGGCTCTCAAGGCCGACGTCAAGCAGAAAGAGCGGAAAAAACACGAAACATAAAATGACGCCACTCCAGAAGGCAATTGGCCATCTGTGCTGCAGCGGCAGTCGTATTTCCGAACTCATCAATCGATACCGGTCATATCAAGCCGGGTTCCTGTCGCAAGAATAGAATCTGCCTAAGGATACCGCAAAGTGCTGATTTTGGCAAAATCAGCGTCAATTGAACACGACAATAATGAGAGTGGTGTCGTCCTGCAGTTCCTGATTACCGGTATTCAGACGATGTGCCGCCATCAGACGCTCGAAAAATACTTCGGGGTCAGGGTCGAAGTTGTCTGCCGCCATTTTTTTGAAATTTTTGAGGCCGATCATCTGCCCGTGCGTGTCAAGGGCTTTGATCAGGCCATCTGTGTAGAGAAGCAGTGTTTCGCCGCTGTTGAATGAGATATTGCTGCTGGTAAACTGGGGTTTCTTGAGAGCCCCAAGACGTGGCCCCGGCAGTGATATTTCGCTGACAGCTTTCTGGTCATGGCTGATCAACAGTGGCGGCCAGCTGCCTGCGTTGCTGTAGACCGCCTGCCGTGAAGTTGCGTCGATGTTGAAGAACTGGAACGACATGGTTTTAAGCTGATGCTGACCGGTGGCGGCTATCAGCTGGTGCATGCGCGCCAGCAGCTCGGCCGGAGCATTGTGCAGATTTTCGAGCTTCATGATCGCTGCTTTGGCCATCGCCATGATCAGAGCGGCTCCGGCGCCATGGCCGCTGACGTCGCCGGTGAGAAGGCAGAGATGGTTGTCGGCACTGATGAAGCAATCGTAGTAATCGCCACCGAGATCGCCGCGCGAAAAACTTCGTGCGTAAATGCGGCAGCCTTCGGGCTCGGGCAGTTTGCCCGGCAACAGGTGTTCCTGAACTGCTCCGGCAACCTTGAGCTCTTCCAGATCAATCATGGTTGTATTGAAAACTCGCGCCATTTCGCCAAACTCATCGCGGCCCAGCCCGGGCAGGCGTTTGTCGAAATTTCGCTGCTGAATCGCTTCGGCCCCTTCCGAGAGAATCTTGAGCGGATAGAGAAAACTGTATGACAGCAGCTGCCCGAGAAGCATCGCGAGGATAAGCGACATGAAGCCGAAACTGATCAGCCGCTTCTTTTCGTGGTAGATTTTGTCTTTTATCAGCTGCGCCGGATAGAGGCCGAACAGGTTGAAATATCCAAGATATTTGCCGCGAAAGCCCATGACCAGATAGTTCTGGTGGTTGATGGTGATGAACTGGCGCGGCGGCACCGGTCTGTGTGTGAATTTTCTGGCGTAGTCGCGCAAAGTCGTATTGCCGAAGAACTCTGCCGGAAAGGCGAGCGAAGAAAACTCGTTGATCATGCCAAGCTGCAGATGATCTATATTACGGCTGGCATTGAGGAACTGTCGACGGGCATAACTGAGCTCGAGAACATCAGCGTTCCATGTCGCCATCAGCAGAAAGTCATACTTTCTGCCGGTAAACAGCGAAATCAGCTCGACCAGCGCGCGACTGCGACTGGTCCCGAGTCCCATCATGGTGATCTGGCCGTTTGCCTGAAGAAATTCATTCTGCACTTCCAGCAGCGACTTCTGCATTATCGATTCGGCTATCATTTCGATTTCGGTCGCGGTTCTGGCATCGATCTGGTCGCCGTTGAGAGTCGAAAGAATAAAGCGTAACAACGCGGTAAAGGCATCGGCTTCTTCATCTTTCTTCTTTCTTGTGCGTTCGCTGATTCGCTCGCTGGTAATATCGATACGTTTATTATTGATGTAAGCGGCGGTTATCGTGCCGGTGAATCTGGTCTCACTGGCCACCATGAACAATCTCAGATCGTGGCGATCTTCAAGATCAGCCGCTGCGTTGTCAGCGAAGATCTTATAGGGTGCAACCGTCACCGCCTTCTTTCTGTATGCCTCTTTCAAGTTTTCGAGAGCGTGGCTGATCTGAAAGATCTGGCGGGCTTCTTCTGATTTGAAGCGTTCGTCAAAGTTCTTCAGAAATTTTGTGCCTTGCGCATGAATTTCGTCGAACATTGCATACTGCTTCTGGGCAAGGTAATCGTATCCTACGAAAAACAGCATTGAAAGAGGCAGACCGCTTGAATATGCAAACAGCAGCAACAGCTTGCGCGATATCGAAAACCGCATGGCACCGCCATTGCCGGCATTTTTCCAGCTCAGTCGGAGATACGGCAGGAGCAGAAGTGCAATCAGAATGGTAAAGGGAACTGTGCTGTGACTGGCAGCCAG
>Ga0116142_10004081_pt1 | contig 14163 bp, 10 predicted proteins | sample AD_UKC033_MetaG_FD_89785 | JGI IMG/M metagenome (GOLD analysis project Ga0116142, IMG submission 89785) | Active sludge microbial communities of municipal wastewater-treating anaerobic digesters from USA - AD_UKC033_MetaG | ecosystem: Engineered > Bioreactor > Anaerobic > Digestate | place: USA... | reverse complement strand
CTGCAGTACTTATCTGCCATTGGTATGTACCTGTAGCTGTTACAGTAAATGATGCATTAGCACCGGCACATACGGTAGCATTTGCAGGCTGGCCAGTAATTGTTGGACCGCTACCAGGATTAATAGTAAATACTATATCTCTAGTAACAGTAGGTCCTGCTACACCAATACCTGTTACAGTAACAGTATAATTACCCGGCGATAATGCCGCCATACCCGTTAATGATACAGTAGTTGATGGTGACCCTGTTGTCAAAGTTGAATTACTAAATGAAACTGTTGGTCCAGCAGGAACTACTACACCTGAAAGATTTATATCCCCTGTAAATGTACCTACGTAAGTAGCTGTCAGATTACCTGAAGTCATTACGTTTGGAGCAGGACAAGTAGCCGTTACCGGAACAGGGCTATTAAATATAAAGCCATTTAATGGTGCTGCTACAGTAATGCTTGCATTATTAATGTCAAAGAAAATATTACCAATAGCTTCCACCTTTATTCTTCCTGTTGTAGTTAAACCAACAGGGATAGTAATATCTTCTGTGCCATCATTGGGTGTACTTGCAGCTAAAACGGTTGGGAATGTAACGCCACCGTCTGTTGAGAAAGATATCTTAACATTAGTACAGTTGATGGGGGCACCAGTAGTACCGTTTACAGACCATGTAACCGTTTGAGTAGAACCACCTGGATAGCTTACAGCCGTATTCTGAGAAGTAATCAGGAATGGACCTGTCGCTGCATTTACTGTAACAGTCATATCAGTAAATGCTGTCTGTCCAACTGCAGTTCCATTATAAGGCCTGTTGTCCCTAACAGTAAGTCTGAAATTTAGTGTCCGCCCTACATTACTCAACGCCTCTGTATTTGCGATCGCATCACCACCAGGCAAAGGGCCTGTAAGATTAGCACCTGTAAGGATTGTTGACAACCTTGGCATCAATCTCGTAGGAGATGTTGTAGCAGGCCATGTCAGCCAGTTGGGGCCTGTAGGTTTATTCTCACGGGCCACACTATTATTTCCAGTCTGCCCTGCACCATCATCATTCTGCTCCCAGCAATAAGTCAGTACATCACCTGGATCAGCATCTGTTGCAGAGCCAGTTAATGCAAAAGGAGTTGAAATTGGAATAGTATAGCTAGAAACAGGGGCTACAACAGGGGTAGCATTTATACCCGTAAGTGGTGTAGTTATAGGACAGGTTTTAGTTGCCAGGTTAACTTGTATCTGCTGGATGGAAGCTTCATGGAAGATATCGATGGAATGAGGAGCAACATCCTGGCCGGTAATACCGGCATAGCCCATGATGGTGATCCCAGAGCCAACCTCCTTATTTACTCCAGTTCCTTCATTTGACATCGAGAAAGTGTGGTTTGCTCCGAGCTGGTGACCCACCTCATGCGCAACATAGTCAATATCAAAATTGTCTCCTTGTGGAATACCATCAGCAGGTGATGTGATACCGCGGCCTTTGGTAGACCCGGTACCTGAGGCAACTCCATCAACGCAAACACAACCTATGCAGCCAGCATTTCCACCTCCTCCAGAGGCTCCAAACATATGGCCAATATCATAAGCAGCATTGTTGGCCGTTATTGGTGTTCCTGGTCCGGTTAGCGATGTATTCAGGGCTATTTGTAATTGAGTATTCCAGCTTCCCAATGTTGTATATGGATCGGTAGCAGGATCGTAATAGATTACATTGACTGTTTCAGGTACCAGATTCAGGTGCAGTGCCAAATCTTTCTCATAGCAACCATTGGTACGGGTAAGTGTAGCATTGAAAGCTGCTAAAACCAGTGCCACCTGCGCCGAACTGGTAGCACCAAACCAGTTAGAGTATTCACCATTACAGGATTGTGCCAGTCGCATTGTTTTTAATTGCCCGGCATCACTTTCAATAAGGTTTACTCTTGCATTCAAATCAGCAGCCAATTGCTGATCAGAAGTAGAGCATAACCATGGCGCCCCCCCTTTCTTACGCTGAGATTTGAAAACTGCATAAATAGTGTGATCCTGAGAATAAGGCTCAATGTATTCGTTAGGGCCGTTAGCTCTGAAAACCATCGTCTGAATACCTTGAGGCGAAATGCTCAGCTTCAATGTTGCTGAGATATCTGTAATTCCTCTTCCCGAAAAAGCTCTGATCTGAGGAAACTGGGCCTGTAAAGCCGGTTCAAAGTTTGAGGCTTCGTAAACTTCAAACTGCTCAAGACTACCATCAGCATTCGGGAGCGAAATAACTGTTGAACGCCTTGCCTGGTTGTCTGTGATAGTAAATAATTCCTGCCTTAAAGGCTCAATGTTCAATTGAAACAAATTGAACACCTTGGGGAAAGATTGTCTTGCAACAGCCTTATCAGTGATGATCCCACTGTTATCGGTTCGTGATGACCAATAATTTTGTTGGCCAAAAACAGCCGAATAAAATAACCCCGTAAATAACAAGAGTGTAAATTTTCTCATAAAGAAGTTTTAGATAAATAAGGTTTTGAAAGCAATTGCGCTTTCAAATTATGGTAGCCATCAGACTGTTAAAATTAGGGATTTTTCAAATTCGCCAAAAAGCAAATTGTATTAATTCTGGCGCTGATTCCAGCCAGGATATTAGGTGAGAATTGGGTATTCTGGCATAAAAAAGCCCCTGTAATTATACAGGGGCCTGAATTTGTATGTTCTTTTCTTCCGTGCCTATTAATAACCCATACCACCCATATCAGGGGCGCCATGGCTATGAGGCTCTTCTTTCTTTGGTTTGTCAGCCACCACACATTCTGTAGTAAGCAGCATACCGGCAATAGAAGCAGCATTCTCTAATGCTACCCGGCTTACTTTAGTAGGGTCTATAACACCGGCTTTGAACAGGTTTTCATATTCTTCTGTTCTTGCATTAAAACCATAATCGCCTTTGCCTTCCTTGATCTTCTGCACCACGATTGAACCATCGATACCGGCATTAGCAGTCAGGATGCGAACAGGCTCTTCCAGTGCACGACGAACGATCGCCATGCCGGTTTGCTCATCGGCTATCTGGCCACGAACTTTTGCCTCTAGGCTCTCAATAGCACGGATATATGCTACCCCACCACCAGGAACGATACCTTCTTCTACTGCAGCTCTTGTAGCATGCAATGCATCGTCTACACGGTCTTTCTTTTCCTTCATTTCCATTTCAGTGGCTGCACCCACATAAAGAACTGCTACTCCACCCGCCAATTTGGCAAGGCGTTCCTGCATCTTTTCTTTATCGTAGTCAGAGGTTGTATTTTCCAATTGTGCTTTGATCTGGTTTACCCGGGCAACGATCTCAGCTTTTTTACCTTTACCACCAACAACTGTTGTATTGTCTTTATCGATTGTTACAGAAGCAGCCTGACCTAATGAAGCCAGATCAGCACCTTCCAGTTTGTGTCCCAACTCTTCGCTGATAACAATACCACCGGTAAGGATAGCAATATCTGTCAGCATTTCTTTTCTTCTGTCGCCAAAGCCCGGAGCTTTAACGGCCGCAACCTTAATTGTACCACGGAGTTTATTCACTACCAGTGTAGCCAGTGCTTCTCCCTCCAGGTCTTCCGCAATGATCAATAAAGGACGACCGCTTTGAGCTACTTTCTCAAGTATATGCAGGATATCCTTCATACTGCTGATCTTCTTATCATAGATCAGGATATAAGGATTTTGCAATTCAGCTTCCATTTTTTCGCTGTTAGTAACGAAATAAGGAGAAATATAACCACGGTCAAATTGCATACCTTCCACTACATCTACAGTTGTGTCGGTACCCTTTGCTTCCTCAACAGTAATAACACCTTCTTTACCCACTTTGGCGAAAGCCTCAGCGATCAACTTACCGATAGTTTCATCATTGTTTGCAGAAATAGTAGCCACCTGCTGAATTTTTTTGCTGTCACTACCTACTGTCTGACTTTGTCCCTTCAGGCTTTCCACCACCAGGCTTACTGCTTTGTCGATACCTCTTTTCAGGTCCATCGGGTTTGCACCGGCTGCCACCATTTTCAATCCTTCGCTGATGATTGACTGTGCTAATACGGTAGCAGTAGTAGTACCATCACCGGCCAGGTCAGCTGTTTTAGAAGCTACTTCTTTTACCATTTGTGCACCCATGTTCTCAATAGGATCTTCCAGTTCAATTTCTTTGGCCACTGTTACACCATCCTTTGTAACGGCAGGTGCGCCGAATTTTTTCTCGATCACTACATTCCGGCCTTTCGGACCTAATGTTACTTTCACAGCGTTTGCTAATGTATCAACGCCTTTCTTCATTTTATTTCTTGCTTCAATGTCGAAGAAGATTTGCTTTGCCATAAATATTCAATTTGATAATTAGGAAATTTGATAATTCGACAATAACTGGTTTTAATTGGCACATTGTCACATTGCCAAATTGGTTAATTAAACTATCGCCAGGATATCTGATTCTCTCATGATGAGGAAATCTTCACCGTCTATCTGGATCTCTGTACCGGCATATTTGCCATAAAGAACCGTGTCTCCGGTTTTAACTGTAACCGGCTCATCTTTTTTGCCGGGTCCGGCAGCGATAACGGTACCACGTTGTGGTTTTTCTTTAGCTGTATCGGGGATAATAATACCACCTGCAGTTTTTTCTTCTGCTGCGGCAGCTTTCACAATTACCCTGTCATGAAGTGGGGTAACACTGACTTTCTTAGCCATAATTGTATTGATTTTGTGTTTTTTGATTGGATGGACACCCTGTTTGTTCAGGGGCAGCGAAGGTACAGGAAATACTATGCCGGGGCTTTACAAACGGAAAAATTTTCAGGTATTGTCAGGTTAATACAGCTTTTGGCCAGAAACACAGAAATTTTTACTGCCGCAAGTGACAAATTTTCACTTTTATAAAATTTACCTCAAACTGATGGCAAGCCTATAAGCTCAATCGCTGTCCCTGCTTCCTGCACAAATGTTTTGCCCTTATATGTGCCTTTTAAAAGCAACTTATCGTTTTTGCCTGCAGGCTTTAGTGGTTCTGCCAGCCCGGCGTCAATGGGTTCCAGGTATAATTGCCATAAAACCGACCCTTTTGTTGGATTGATGATTATTTTTTGATTACCTAACCGGGATATTCCTGCTTCTACAGGCAACTGTTCAATCAGATTTGCCCGGATTAAAAAAACCTTGAATCCTTTGTATGCCGTATCCCAAACTATATGCCGGCTGGTAGTCTCTGCATAAATAGTTACGATCGTATCCCGCCTGACCAAAGATGGAAAAACTGGAATATTACCCGGCAATCTCTCTGTATAAAATGTATGTACTTTTTTTACCAGTTGCCCTGATTGGGCACAAGAAAACAAATTACAGGAGCTAAAAATAATACAGGAGAATATGAACATCCTTAAACACGAACTAAGACAGGCAGTTTTCATTTTAAAGATTTTAAAAAAGCCTGCCCTTATTCAGGCAGGCTTTTTTGTAGCCATGTACTGGTTATTGAATACTGACCCTTAAACTTTCTGTTCTATTGCCAGCAGTAACCCTTAAAACATAAATACCCCCGGCGATCTGGTAACTATTCAATGGTAATACAACATAGCCTTCAATCCGGCCCGGCTCCCATCGTTTTACCAATTGCCCTGAACTGCTTATTAATTGTACAGATACATTTTGCCGCTCCTGGTTATTAATAATGAATGAAATCGTTTCTCTTACCGGGTTCTGAACCAGCTCAACAAATTTTTCCGGCCGGTTATTATTGATCCTGATAATAGCGCTGTACTTAGAACGGCCATCCTGATCCACCATTTTAAGCCTGTAGAAATTTACCGTCTTCGCTAGTACTGGATCTGTAAAGGAATAATTCTGTATTTGTGCCGGATTTTGTATAGCATTAACCGTTCCTGCAACACTGAACTGAGACCCGTCATAACTTCGCTGTATCTCAAAATTGCTCAGGTTGTATTGATTAGTGGTCTGCCACTGCAATTCACTATGATATTGTGTATTTAAAGAACCGCTGAAAGAAAGAAGATCAACAGGCAGTGTTACTAAATTATCCACCAGGAAAAACTTAGAAAACCCAGTAAATGATGCGGTGAATACATAATCGCTGCCATTATAAGCCGCAAAGCTTGTTGTCACAATAGTAGTATTCCCGGAATTGGCTGCAGCCATTGTTGCAGCAGTTGTTTTCGCAATTCGCAGGTTTGCCGGTGCTTTACCTCCTAATTCTGCAGCAGTAAAATACAGCCCGATCGTATAAGTGGAGCCGGCATTGGTAGTAGGCGTTACTTCGATTACTTTTTGTGAACGTTCCCCGCCTAAAAATGATTGCCAGGTATCTCCTGCTTCATACAAATTGGAGCTGACACAACCCAGGCTACCAGATGCACCGGTAACGCTGTTAATAAGCCGGCCAGCCGCAGAAGAATAAAAATAATAAGTACCATTATTGCCTAAGTGCTCTGTAACATTATTATTTAATACAGTTTCCACGGTTGTCGTTGTCGGTGCAACATCGTTGTCTCCAATATAAAAAGTATAACTGGTGCTGCTTGGTGCAGCCACAGCATCTGTTCCACCTCCGATAGAATAATTAAAGGTGAAAAAATCCGGAGTGGTTCCTTCAACCTGAGCATCATTGTATACCCTGATAGTGATTGTTTGCTGCGCCGCAGACCCATTAGGGAAAGTGATTATGTTAGAAGGAGCAGCAAAATTTCCGTTTGTTGTAAAATCATAATCTATGCCTTGTGTGGCGGTTGCTCCACCGGCTATACTTAATGTTACGGCTGCAGCACCGGTCGGTGCTTTATCTATGTGCATATTCAGCGTATAATCTGTATAATTTCTGCAACCTGTTGTAGCTCCTGTAGCTTCTGTTTTTACACTACTATATGCATATGAAGAAGCAAACCGCACATATGGAAGTGATGGAGTTATAGTTGATGTCCATAAACCCCTTCCGTGGGTAGCAGCCAGAAAAGTATTGTCATTAAAGCGATACTGCAACATGTCTGTTCGTACTGCCGGCAAACTTGAATTTTGAACCCAAACGGTAGAACCCCCATTGATAAGGCTTGTTTCATATATCCCCATATCGGTAGCAAGAATTGCCTGTGTGTTATCATCAGGATAAAACATTGCCCACCTTACAGGAATATCCGGAAGTCCTGTACCAGTAATATTTGTCCATCCTGCAGCTCCTCCGCCAACTGTACTTACCCATACATGAGTAGCACCATAATTAGAAAATGTGGCAAGTAAATTATTCTCCGTGGTTCCTTGAGCTATACAACTAACAGTTGAAGCACTCATCCCCGTTCCGGTTATATCCAAAGCAACAGGAGATCCTGATTCAGCATTACTCACCCTTACAATTTTACCGTTTGTAGTTCCAAAAAACACACGGTTGGGTGTATATTTTGACACTGAAGTATGAGACACAGTACCACCTGCAAAAGCTCCTACCAGTACTGATGTACCGGATGAACCTGTAGTAGGGTCATTCCAGCGTAAATACCGCCCGGCAGACCATGCTCCATATAACCGGTTATTAACATCATCATAATCAGTGGGACTAATGAACAGGCCGGAATTACCAAAATTAATATTTGACCAGGTAGCTCCGCCATTTGTACTTCTCCGAAAATTGCTATACACATATGAACCAAACTGGAATTGTGGCTCATCTTCATCTATATGGACAAAAGCACCATCGCCGCCTGTTACTTCCACACTACTTGTGATACCCGGTCCATTCAACTGGTGAACACCATTATCTTGTGTTCCTCCTAAAAAATAATTCGTTGAGGTGGGGTGAATAGCGCAGGCATAAAACTGTTTTAACCGGAGCCCCACATTCCTGTCAGCAAAAGTGGCACCGTCATCACCCGAATAGAATATACCCCCGTCTCCTCCATCCAGAACCTGGTTGTTATTCCAGACAATAATATGATGATCGGCATGAATATAATTACTTGAACCAGGCACACCAGTAACCCAAACAGAATTTAATGACCAGGTAGCACCACCATCGGTTGATCTGTAACTATTAAGCCCCCCTACCATGACATTATCCGGATTCGAAGGATCTACCCCAATCGCAAGATTATACCAGGCCTGACCACTACTAACCGGTGCGGAACCACCCGTGGTAGGCGTTGTTGTAGTTACCGCCCAGTTGTCTCCCCCATCAGTTGATTTCCATACCTGGTTTGTCTGGTAAGAAGAATTTGCCGGCAAAGCATATAAAGTATTTCCGGCAGTCGCAATATCAACGTTGTAAGCAGTAGAGGTAAATGAAACAGTAGGTGAAGTCCAGGTTCCTGCCGCAACAGTGGAAGGTATATCTGTAAACCGGTAACCCGATGGATTTCCATCAAAATAACCGCCTGCATATCCACATACAATATGCAGACGACCGGTACTGCTCATTTCCATTTCAGTCACAGCCCTGTTCAATCCCGTCGGTGTAATATTTGTCCATGTAGTACCGCCATCTGTTGATCGTTGAATCCCCGTAAGGTTAGGTCCCATGGTTGACACATAAATAATATTTGCATCAGTGGGATCACATACCACATTTGAAACATTCCAGAAATTTACAGTGGAAGGCAATAAATTCCATGTAACACCATTATCGGTGCTTTTCCAGACACCTCCACCCTGTACTGCATCTGCATTTACAGATTTTTCACCTGTACCAAAATACATTATATTATTATTGGCAGGGCTTTGACAAATGGAAGCAACTGCAAGATTTCCTAAGAAATCATTTACTAATGTCCAGGAAGGTGATGCCACTGTTATATCAGTTGTTTTCCAGAGTCCCCCTGCTACACCACCCACCCAAACTGTACTATTATCGCCGTCAGAAAGATCAACCCATATTGTTCTCATCCGGCCACTTGTGACGCTTGACCCAAGTCTGCCATTTCCATTGCTTGGTCCTACCGCATCTGAACTGGAACCTCTCTCTGCCCATGTTAAAGCATTTATCCGTTGTACATATGAGCCGTTGCTCCGGGCAGCCTTTAATTCCTCCATGGCATTTATCAGGCGGGTTTTAGGAACATATCCCAGTGCGATATCTTTTGTCCGTTCAAACTCCATTTTTTGGGCTTCCAGAATACCATCCTGTTTTGCAGCAGCAAAGTGAGTACTGTTTTTTGCATTTCTTTCAGCGCCTATTCTTTGCTTGTCATGCGATGGATTAATATTTGTGCAGGAAAAGGACAATGTTGTCACCAGAACAACAAAAAATAAGGTTTTATTCATAGCTGAGGTTTTTGATTTGCCTAATGTACTAAAAAACCCTTACGCAAAATCCGGTGGTGATAAATTGTCCTTATACTTATCTGGCTAAACCTGAGACGTCAATTATTTTATTCGGCATTAAGATATTATTATACTTATTTACTTTGCCACAGGTATAATCGCATAAAACCAAATTCGCCTATCTTCGCACCTCAAATAGTTCTTCCTCATGATCAGCAGACGAAATATCCGGGTAAAAGTGATGCAGACATTGTATACTCTTTCCGCATCAGAAGGTGAAGTGAAACCCGGTGAGCCAAAAAAATTACTGCAACAACATTTTGACCAAACCCGTTCCCTGCTGGTGTATCTTACCTGGTTTCTTACAGAAATAACAAGGTACGCTGAAAAGGATGCTCACAAAAAAGCATCAAAACACCTGCCTACTGCTGAGGATCTGAATGTAAATACCAAATTAGCCGGCAATGAAGTGATATGGAAAATGCTGGAAGACGATGCATTGAAAGAACAGTTTATCAAAGAAAAACCTGAACTCATCGCTGATAAAGAGCTTATAAGAAAGATATACTATACCCTGACCGATACTCCCGAGTACAAAACATACATAGGTACTGCATCAAGAGAAAAACCCGATGAGAAAAAAATCATTGAGTTTATTCTCAATGACCTGCTGCTTGCGAATGAAGTCTTCGTTTCACATATTGAAGAAAATTTTTCAAACTGGGATGATGACGGAGAAATGGTGGTGCAATTGCTTACCGGTTATATACAAAAACCAGGCAGTATCAATTTTAAACAAATGATGAGTTCTGATAAGGAACAATTTGCCTATAGTCTTTTGCAGACTGTAATGGAAAAAAGTGAACACCTGCAGGCATTGATCATCCCCAAACTAAAAAACTGGGATCCGGAACGGATTGCCCAACTGGATATGATCATGATGAAAATGGGGGTGGCAGAATTCCTCTTCTTTGAAACGATCCCCCCTAAAGTGACTATCAACGAATATATAGATCTGGCCAAGGATTACAGCACCCAGCAAAGCGGTCAGTTCGTGAATGGAATATTGGATAATATCCACAAAGAACTTGTCCAGCAGGGGAAAATGCAGAAAGTTGAATATAAAAAGCCATAGGCTGCCAGCTCAGTGCTTTTTTCTACATTTGCAATCCATTAATTTATCTGGACCTAAAAAAATAGTGTTTTATGAAACAATTATTATTTGTACTGGTAGCGGCTCTCAGCATTGCTGCATGTAAAAATATTGACGAAAAGAATACTCCGGTTGTGACAATGACCAAAGAGGAAATGGAAAAGGCGAAAACTGATACTGCTAATTTTACCAGTATTCAATGGCTTGATTCGATGACCCTGAACATGGGTAAACTGGCAAAAGATAAAGAGATTGAAATAACCTGGCGGTTCAAAAACACAGGCAACAAAAACCTTATCATAGAAAGCGCTTCTGCTTCCTGCGGTTGCACGGTGCCAGAAGTACCTAAAGAACCATTTGCACCGGGACAGGAAGGTGTTATTAAAGCGAAATTCAATGGCAGCGGAAATGGAACTATAACTAAACAGGTACATGTAGTGGCCAATACTTCCCCTGCCAAAGACCATACACTTACATTCACAGGAGAAATAACAGAAAAAAAATAAAAAAACAGCATGTATACAATTTATCTATTACAAGAAACAGCAAAGTCGCCGGGATTTGGCGGATTCCAGTTCATTTTTCTAGGGTTAATGATCCTGGTATTTTGGCTATTCTTCATCCGTCCGCAGGCAAAAAGAGCTAAGAACCAAAAAGTATTTATCGAAAACCTCGGTAAAGGAGACAAAATAGTTACAATAGCGGGCATCCATGGTGTCATCAACAAAGTAAATGATGATGGAACCCTGAATATCGAAATAAGTCCCGGCAGTTATATTAAAATAGAAAAATCAGCGATCAGTATGGATTGGACATCGGCATTAAATAAACAGGCTGTTGCAGACAAAAAATAACTGTTGATTTAAATCATTGTAAGGAAAGCGGCTGAATAATGCAGCCGCTTCTTTATTTTAGTACTATAAATTTTACCCGGTAAATCAGGATAGCAATGATTCGTATTGGTCTTACAGGAGGTATTGGGAGCGGAAAATCCACTGTTGCAAAAATTTTTGAGACATTAGGCATACCCGTTTACTATGCCGATGATGCAGCAAGGAAACTGATGAATACCAATGATGAATTAAAGCTGGCTATTCTTGAGCATTTTGGTGAGGACAGTTACAAAGACGGGCTGCTTGACAGAAAATATATTGCATCTATTGTCTTCAATGACAAAGAAAAACTTGATTTACTAAACTCTTTTATTCATCCTGCTACCATAAAAGATGCGGAAGAGTGGATGCTGCGGCAAAAGACCCCTTATGCCATCAAAGAAGCAGCTTTACTTTTTGAAAGCGGTGCATCTGAAAATCTTGATTACATCATAGGAGTATATGCCCCGCAACATCTCCGTGTACAGCGGGTCATGAAAAGGGATAAACTCCCTGTTGAAGAGATCATGAAACGCATCAGCCGGCAAATTGATGAAGAAATGAAAATGAAGCTCTGCGATTTTGTTATTACAAATAATGAGCAGGAATTATTGACACCACAGGTAATAAAGCTTCATGAAAAATTCATTGCACAAAATACCTGACTTGGTTCGGTTTTTCTAAAATTTGTATCTTAGAATATCCAAATAAACCTTACGATGAAAAAATCTCTTACAGCAATCGCTGTCATTATTTTTATTTCAACAACTGCTTTTCCCCAAAAACCGGTACAGCCGAAAGCTAAGCTTACAGAATATTCGATAGTAAAAGATACTACCGGTACAGAGTTTCCCTATGCTATCTGGAATAAATTATTATATACAGGCCGATACAGTATAAAACCAGAGAGTCCCCAAAACGAAAACTCTCATTTTATCATTACACGTCTTTCAGATGAAGAGTTTGAAAAAAGGATGACATCCCTGCCCAAACCAAAAGAAAGCAAATACTTTACAACAGGAAGTGATTTTTCCCATTTTAAAGCAAAAGATCTGAACGGAAATAAAATAAATACAAAAGACCTGGCCGGCAAAACAATCGTTTTAAATTTCTGGTTTATCAATTGCCCACCCTGTCAGATGGAAATGCCTGACCTGCATAAGTTGACTGAAACATTTAAAGAAGATACTTCGATTGTGTTCCTTGCTGTCGCCCTCGATCAAAAAGATGAATTGAAAGAATTCTTAAAAACTCATCCGTTTGGTTACAAAATTATTGATGATGGCCGCTACATATCTAACCAATACCGGCTAAATTCTTACCCAACCAATGTGGTGATCTCCCCCGAAGGAAAAGTATATTTTCACAGCACAGGACTTAGTACCAATACAGTTTACTGGCTCAAGAAATCAATTGAAGAACTAAAACAAACAATGAATAAGAATTTGCAGACAGGAACAAATTAACCTGTCATTTTAGTTTAGCCAGTGCTGCTTTGATCCTCCTCCACCCTTCTTCGATCTTTTCCATACTATTGGCAAAAGAAAAACGGACACATTTCGGTTCTCCGAATGCATCACCCATTACAGATGATACGTGGGCTGTATTGAGCAGGTACATCGAAAAATCGGCAGCATTTGTAATAATGGTTTCCCCGTCAGATTTACCATAGTAAGAACTCACATCCGGGAAAATATAGAAAGCTCCCTCCGGCTCAGGGCAGGTTATCCCTGGAATTTCTTTCACTATCTCCAACACTTTTTTCCTTCTTCTTGCAAATTCCTCAACCATCTCCATTGATGGACGCAAATCAGTGGTAAGCGCCACAACTGCTGCTTTTTGTGTAATTGAATTTGTACCGCTGGTGAATTGTCCCTGCACTTTTTCACATGCTTTGGCGATATCTGTATTCGCAGCAATATAACCTAAACGCCAGCCCGTCATAGCAAACCCTTTACTGAGTCCGTTAATGATTACAACCCTTTCTTTCACTTCCTCAAACTGAGCAATGCTTTCATGCCGGCCGGCAGGCCTGCCTGTAAAATTGATGTATTCGTAAATTTCATCAGAAAGGATCACAATATCCGGGTGTTTCCTGAAAACTTCCACCAAAGAAGCTAATTCCTCTTTACTATAGACAGCGCCGCTTGGATTGCAAGGTGATGAAAACAAAAACACTTTTGACCTGGGTGTAATGGCAGCTTCCAGTTGTGCTGCATTTATTTTAAAACCCTGTTGAGGGGTGCTTTTTATTTCAACCACTTTTCCCCGGGCAATTTTTACCAATTCACTATAAGTAACCCAATACGGAGTGGGAATGATCACTTCATCACCTTCATCAACCAATGCAAGTATAGCATTAGCCAGGCTTTGCTTAGCTCCGGTAGATACTACAATATTCTCGGGCTTATAGTCAAGGTTGTTATCCCTTTTAAGTTTTGAACATACGGCTTCTCTTAAATCCAGGAACCCCGGAACAGGAGTATAATGACTCCAGTTATCATGAATAGCTTTGACAGCAGCTTCTTTAATGTGTTCGGGTGTATCAAAGTCGGGTTCGCCAAGACTAAGGTCTATCACATCAATTCCCTTCGCCCTGAGTTCACGGCCAAGCTTAGCCATCTTTAATGTTTCTGGCTCATTAAAGCGTTGCAAAAAAGAAGATAACTGCATGGAAATAATACTAATTTATAAATTAACAATGATGGCAGGCTGACGTTATATCAGAGGCGTGAAGATATGCAAATTGAAAATAACCCGTCAATGACTGTAATCAAAAATAAAGGAAGATAGTACGGGTTGATATTTCCTAACTCTTGTTCGTTCATATTCATAAATCACACGACCAAGATTCTTCATAAAAGGAAGCCCGG
>Ga0116142_10004080_pt1 | contig 14170 bp, 7 predicted proteins | sample AD_UKC033_MetaG_FD_89785 | JGI IMG/M metagenome (GOLD analysis project Ga0116142, IMG submission 89785) | Active sludge microbial communities of municipal wastewater-treating anaerobic digesters from USA - AD_UKC033_MetaG | ecosystem: Engineered > Bioreactor > Anaerobic > Digestate | place: USA... | reverse complement strand
GTAAATCTCCAACGGTAATCGACTCATCAGCTAATCTTGCTGATACCGCCAAACGTATTGCATTCGGAAAGTTTCTAAACGCAGGCCAGGCTTGTGTTGCTCCCGATTATGTATTGATTGATAAAACCGTTGAGGTTGAGTTTATTGATTTACTCAAACAGGCCATTCATAAACTCTATGGAGATATTACCCTACAAACACCCCACTATGGGCGCATCGTAAATACAAAGAATTTTAATCGCATCGATGCGTTGGTACACGATGCCATTCAGCGGGGTGCTAAAGTAGAAATGAATGGCGCCTCCGATGTTGCCTCCAGATTTTTTCATCCCGTCATCCTCAGCCAGGTATCAACCGAAGCTAAAATTATGGAAGAAGAAATTTTTGGCCCGGTTCTGCCAATCCTTTCTTACAAAAGCGAAGATGAAATTCTTCCCATTATACTTGCCCGGCCCAAACCGCTTGGATTTTACATTTTTAGTAACCGTGGTGAATTTCAGAAAAAATTAATCGAGGCCGTTTCGGCTGGTGCTGTTTGCCTGAATGATTGCGTGCTGCAGTTTTCGCACCCGAACCTACCATTTGGCGGCATTAACAGCAGTGGTTTTGGCAAATCGCACGGGCGTTATGGTTTTCTGGCATTCAGCAACGAAAAACCCGTGCTAAAACAGAAGCGCGGCATAACCATGAGTTCCTTCTTATATCCACCGTTTACCGACCGCGTAAAACGCACGATTGACCTGATGTTGCGCTGGTTGTAGAATTTATTTGCAAGCGGTAACGTTTATACTGTAAGAAGTCTATTTAAGCACAGTTTTGTTGGCTTGCGTTTGCTAATTTTGTGTGCATTTACTTCCACTAATATGAAAATCGTTAAGAAACTTCTGATTGGCCTGGCTGTTGTTTTTGTGCTATTGATTGCCGCAGCTTTTATCGTTCCCGTTGTTTTTAAAGACGATATCAAAGCGGCTATCGATAAGGAAATAGAAAAAAATATTAATGCCGATGTGGTTTTTGATGTGAACAACTTCAGCCTTTCCTTATTCAGAAATTTTCCCAACATCACAGCCGAAGTAAAAGAATTGGGTGTGTTCAATCGTGCTCCGTTCGAAGGCGTTCCGCTTTTTGTGGTGGACAGGATTGATGTGGAAGTAAACCTGAAAGATGTGTTGTTTGGCGATCAGTTACGGCTAAAAGGAATTACGCTGGTGGGCCCGCAAATTACTATTAAAGTTTTGGCCGATGGCCGGGCTAATTATGATATAACCTATCCTTCAACCGACACTACAACGGTTGCTGAAGAAGAACCCGGTTCATTTTCTTTTGCAATTGATCACTGGGAGATTATCGATGGCGAATTGATTTACGATGATGCCTCCATTCCCTTTTATACAGCTATTGCAGGGTTAAACCATTCGGGTAATGGAAACTTTAATGAAAAGGAGTTTGACTTAAAAACCCGCACAGCCGCTGACTCCCTTACGGTACGTTTCGATGGTGTGGAATACATTACCAATAAACGCGCAAACATTGATGCCATAATTGGCATAAGCGAAGAATACACTCGCTACACATTTAAGGATAACGTAACACGGTTAAATGATTTTGCCCTAAGTGCCGAAGGCTGGTTTAAAATGAATGAAGACAATTACGGCATGGATATTTCTTTTACCAGTCCTGAGAATACATTTAAAAGTCTCCTCTCCCTTGTGCCCGGCATTTATACACAAGACTTTGGCAAAATTGAAACCCGGGGCGATCTTTCCTTTTCAGGGTTTGTAAAAGGAACTTTTAGCGATACACAAATGCCAGCTTTTAATCTCAACTTAAAAGTTGCCGATGCCATGTTCAAATATCCCGATCTGCCAACTGCCATTTCCAACATCAGCATGGACTTACTGGTGGACAATAAAACCGGTGTAATTGAAAACACCCAGGTGGATCTGAAAAAAATGCACCTCGATTTTGGTACTAACCCTGTAGATGCGCGCCTGCTGATTCAAAACCTGAAGGATTATTCCATGGATGGACAAATGAAAGCTTCCCTTAACCTGGCCGAGCTCGGCAAAATGTTTCCGATGGAGGGGTTGAATATGGCCGGATTATTTACGGTTGATGCTTCTGCAAAAGGTGTGTACGATAGCCTGAAAAAAATCATTCCCACTATCAATGCATCCATGGCTTTGAAAGATGGATACGTAAAATCCTCGGAGTTTCCGTTACCTCTTGAGAATTTGAAATTCGTTTCTACAATTAAAAATTCATCGGGCAAAATGGCCGAAACATTTATTACTGTAAATGATTTTGCCATGATGATGGATGGCGAAACCTTTGGGGGAAACATGACACTTCAAAACCTGGACGATTACACCTGGGACCTGGATGCCAAAGGTGGCGTTGACTTAGAAAAAATTACCAAAATATTTCCACTGGAAGGCATGGCATTAGCCGGTAAAGTTAAAGCCGACATTAAAACAAAAGGTAAATACTCTGACGTGGAGGCCAGCCGGTACGATAAGCTTCCCACCAGTGGCAATGCATCGCTTAAAGACTTTAAGTTTACGATGAGCGATCTGCCCTATGCCGTTACTATTGCACAGGCTGAAGCAGTGTTTGATCCAAAGAAAATAGAACTAAAAAATACGTCAGGCACCATTGGTAAAAGTGATTTTGCGGTAAGCGGGGCCATCAACAATTACATCGGTTATGTGTTTGGCAATGAAACCATAAAAGGAAATGTAAATTTCAACTCCACATTGCTGGATTTGAACGAGTTTATGACCGAAACAGAAACCGAAGAAGCAAGTGGTGATAGTTCCGCTCTGGGTGTTATTCCTGTTCCGCAAAACATAGATTTTATTTTACACTCCAACATCAAAACAGTAAAGATGATGGACTTTGTAATTAGCAATGCATTGGGCGACATTATTGTAAAAGACGGGGTGGCAAATCTGAATGGGGTTACGTTTAATTTGTTGGGAGGCGCCTTTACCGTTGCCGGCACCTATAACACAAAAGACATAAACCATCCACTTTATGATTTCGGTTTGAAGATCGATAACATGAGTATGCAGCAAGCCGCCAATTCATTTTCGATTGTTAAGACCTATGCCCCCATAGCCGGGCTTGTAAACGGAAACTTTGGTACCGACTTTAAAATAAGTGGCGAACTTGGCCAGGACATGATGCCTAAAATGAACACCGTAAACGGCAGCGGATTAATTAATATCGCTCAAGCCGCTCTTACGCAATCCAAACTTGTTTCCGGAATTACTTCCCTCACCAAGCTTGACGATGCCAATGAAGTTACTTTAAAAGATGTACTAATGTCTGCCACGATAAAAGACGGCCAGTTGAATGTAAAGCCATTTAACGTAAAGTTTGGAAATTATGTAACCACCGTTACAGGTAGCACTGGTCTAGATGGAACAATTAATTACGGATTAAAAATGAATGTGCCCGCTGGTAAATTGGGGTCGCAATTTCAGGGCTTGGTTAATCAATACACCGGCAGCAACAATTCAACATCTGAAATTCCGCTTAACATTGGGCTGGGGGGATCGTTTACCGATCCGAAAGTAACGCTGTTAGCACAGGAACAGAAAGAACAAGTAAAAGAAGCTGTTACAACCGCGGTACAGGAAAAAAGCAAACAAGCTGTGCAGGATTTATTGGCGGGAGAAAAACCAAAAGATGCCTTAAACAATTTATTGAATCCTAAAAAAGATACCACCACTAAAGCCACTGCTGATTCAACCAAAACCAATCTTAAGCAAGACGCCCAAAAAGCATTGGAGAACAAACTTCAGAATTTGTTAAAGAAGAAGAAGAATTGAAGCAATCTTTTAGCTGCCAATTGTACATAATAAGCCGATTGGGGATTTTAACCCGGATCATTCGTTTCACATCTTTAAACTATATCGCCCACAAGGCGATGTTAAAGATGATTTTCTGCTCAAAATTTTGGAGTGCCATCTACTTCTGTAAAATCACCGCGTAAGCTGCGGTAACGTTTACGCGCTTCTGCCGCAAACACACTGCCTGGAAATTTGTTCAGAAACTCCCGATAGATCTCCATAGCCTTATCCGTGTTTTTCAGGTAACGTTCCTGCAGTTCGCCTTGCAGAAAGAATGCATCATCGGCCAGAATATCATCGCCAAATTCGGTTAGAATTTTTTCCAACAACTGGTTGGCAAGTTCAAACTCGCCACGTTTCATGCGCAGGTTGGCCTCCAACCAATACACATCATCTTTTATACCCAGCCGATCGGTACTCACAAGTTCGTCCACCCAAACAGAATCCATGCCCGCTATTTCATCAAACATATTTTTGCCCGCATTCTGCTTGTTTTTTTCAAGCTCCATCTTTAATTCCTCAAGCTGTTGCTGAGTAAGTTGTTTCTCGGGCGACCACAAGTTTTTTCGAATAGCCTCTTCCCGGCTCATCTTCACTTTACGGGTTACCGTAAAATTCTGCAGCCGCTCCAGGGCCTGGTTGTTTTTGTTTTGTGCCATTAACAACTCGATTGAAGCAAATTCCTTTAAAGCTGAACCTTCCGGGTCAAAGACTGTGTTCTCTTTGATGCGCATGCTCAAGTCAATGGCATCGTTAGCTATTTCGCGCGAGGTTGCCTGCTTTAAAATATCCAGGTGTTCCTGCGCCAATAAAAACTCGCCTTTAAAATACGAAAGCTTGGCATTGCGTAATTTGGCTTCGTAAGCCACAGGTGTTTCGCGTTGCGACTTCTCTACCTGAGAGTAAAGTAAGGTCGCTTCCCAGGGCTCTTCTTTCAACAAATAAATATCGCCTAACTCAATCTTTGCTTTTGCCTTCAGGTTGGGCGAAACCCGCGCATTGGCAATCAACGTGTTTAAACTCGTTACGGCCGAGTCTTTTTGATCCAGGTAATAGGCATAAAGCAACGCCTGACTAAGGTGTGCTTCGTATGAATTAGGGTGATCGGGATAGCTGGAGCGAAACTTCTGGTATTGAGAAATTAGGTAATTGACTGAGTCGCGGTTTACCGGGTACGTTTTCTTAACCTTTGCTTCATGTGCCTGTATCTGGCCCAGGCGGGCAGGCAATTCACTTGGGGTTCCGGCATATTCTTTTATAACAAATGCGTATGCTTTGTCGGCATTATCGAAGTCGCTGTTATTAAGAGCTATTTGTGCTATCTCTAATGTTTTGGATTGTTCTTTTTTGAATCGCCTATCATAAGCGCGCGCCTGGATAAATGCTCCGTAAAAATTTTTTTGCTGCAGGTTTACCCAAATCAAGAGGTCGGCAAAAACTTCCGAGTTTTGGTTTTGCTGAACTTTCTCATAGAGCAATCTTTCTAGTGCTTCCAGTTCCTCCGGCTTTGAAAGCAAAATCTGCATTAAGTTTTTTACATAATTTATATTGGCCGGGGTTTGCGTCACGTAGTTGAGATATTCCTGCACCATCTCATCTCGTTTACCGGAAATCCGGTACAGGTTAGCCAACTCAAGCGTATAAAGATTATTGCCCGCAGCTTGTCTTGCCTGTTGCAAGGCCAAAATTGAATATTCAACGTGATTACGTGCTGCCAGGTAGTCTGCAACAGACTTAAGTTTATACGCATCGTCTCCCTGCGCTTTAATGAGCATGCGAAAGTATTTATCTGCTTTGCCAATATCGCCCGAACGGGTGTATAAAATTCCAAGATCCAATCGGTAGGTAAGCCGGCCATCGCGTTTAATAATTTTTTCAACATATTCTTCAGCCTGCGAAAAGCGACCCGCATCAAGCAACAGATTGAAATAATTATTGTGAATAAGTGCAACGTTTTCATTTTTCTTTGCCAGTTGTTCATACAACGTAATTGCCTTTTCTTTTTCGCCTTTTAAAATATATTCGTTTGCAATTTGTATCTCTTGCATGTCCTGACCAAAACCTGGAGCATAAAGTAATACACATAATACAAAGGCCTGTATTAGTATTATATAATATTTAAAATTTAAATAATAAGTATTAGGCCTGTGCATATGTTAATAACCTCTTTTGCTTTAACGGTAGTGTACAGCTTGTGGATGTTTTTTCAGATAAAAGTTGATTTTGAATATCATTTTACAAGATAATCTATATTTATTAACAAAAAGTTGATGTGTGGATTGATTTTTTCCTTAAATCAACAAGCGGTTGATAAGCTATGTACACGAGTGGATAATAACATTTTGTACCAGAGAATGAGGGATAATGAAGGGTGGCGGGGATAAGCGTATCACTTATCCACAGTATTAACAACTTATTCAGAATTTTATCAGCAAGGGCCCATATTCCCAATTTGCCCGTATGGGAAATTTGTATCGTCCTTCTTCTGATTTGTAATAAAAGACAGGCTCTGGTTCGGTACGCGTTAAGTAGTTGCCAGGGTCCCATCTACCGTTTCCGTTTCTGTCTATAATATACCTGAGTTTGTACTCCTGGGGCTTAACAAATTTGAAGGTGAATTCTTTGGTGTTTTTTTTCTCTGCAAAAACTTTATCGTCCGCTGTAACAAGTTGTACTATGAAGGTAGGCTCGCTGGTTTCTAGCTTATATGACACCATGCCGGTTTCATCTTCTTTTAAAAACTTTATTTCTTTGGTAAGCCTTTTGGATGAATCCTGCGCAATTGAAATAAATGCCGATTTTCCGATAATAAGTTTTAGCGGATATTTCGATTGAGTCGGTGTAGAAATAGTATCGATAGGGATTTCTTGTGTTCGAATAGATAGCGTATGTCTTATTGTATCGAAGGTAAGGTTCTTTAAAGGAACTGTTTTATACGATGCCGAATCGAGTTGTAAATAGATACTGTCGGGCAAAATTGATTTAATGGGTTTGTTATAGGTTAGGATATAGGTGTAGGTGCGTTTGGCATTATCATAGTTTTGGGATACGTCTTTTAGTGTAAAGGATTCTTCAGCTATTTTGGTGGTACTTCGTTTCACAAAAATGGTCGAGTCTGTTCGCTGGCCTAAACTATCAATGGCGATCAGTTGCGATTTGATCGAATCTGTATCTGATAAACTATGGTAGTAGATTACTTCATTACTGTTGTCACCAAACGAATAGAGAACGGGCTTTTCTGTAGATACCCAAAGTGAGTCAACGGCTTTGTTATATCGTACCCGTGTAGTTTTTTCAGTATGCCTGATAGATGTTAGTTGGATGGGGCGCGCATCAAGTGAAATAAGGCTTACTAAGGTGGTGTCTATGTTCTCGGTTAGCATGAGAGGCGAAGCGAGAAACCCAAAGCGCTCGGTTTTGCTATCTACTTTCAGATTTTTGTTTTTATCATCAAATGCGTAGAGGTAGTAAGTTCCTGGTTTAAGATTTTGAATAGAAAATTTACCTTCCTTGTTGCATTTCGTAAAATAGGTTGGAGTATGTATAAAAATGTTGAAGGTGTCACTTTGATAAAGGGCTACCGTAATTTTGTCTGGAGCTTTTTCAGAAAACGTTTCTTTAACCGCACCCGCGATGATCAGTGAATCGATAATAGGCCCGGTACTGAATGCTAAACGAAGATTCTCGGCTGGATTGCCTTCGTTTAGATCCTGAACGCCTTCACGAAAATTTATACTGTATGTTGTGTTTGGTTCCCAGGCGTTTTGCGGGTCAATCACAAGTTTATTTTTCTTTGCTGTAAATTTGGTGTCTTTACCGGGTGAGGGTGTTATTAAAATTTCTTCTTTAGGATCTTTTAGTTTAATCAGTTCATTAAAGGTTAATTCCAGGGAGTTCCCTTTAAAATTCTTTTGATTTGATACGGGGTTGGATGCAATAAGAGTTGGCGGTGCTTCGTCTTTGGGCCCTCCGGTGGGCGAGGTTACTGTTGCACAGGCAGATAACACCAATAATATCGGGATGAGTTTTTTCACAGATGTTTCGCAATGTAAATCAAGCTTGAATATTCTCCTGTTTTAGAAGCAGCCCGATTTGATTTCCAGGCTTGAACAAGCGCATTTGTGTAGCGGGTAATCGATCCGATCTTCTGATCTTTATGTTGTTCACTCAGGAGCGAGACATAATATGCATCGAGTTTCATGGGAACAATCTTAACAATTTTAAGGCCTGAATTCTGTAAGACCCGGGTCATGGTTTGTTGATCAAAATGCCAAAGATGCCGCGGCACGTCATAAGCCGCCCAGTATTTTTGATAGTGGCGCGCATCGGCACTTTTGTAGTTCGGTACAGCAATAAAAATGGTGCCAGAGGCATGCAAGCGTTTTTTAATCTCGGTTAGTGTTGCGGTAAGCATGTGTACGTGTTCCAGTACATGCCACATCGTAATAGTTGAAAATATCTGATTGGTTTCTTTAAGATGCCCAACAACAGGAATTCCGGTATCAACTAATTTATTTCTAACCGCTGTAGAGGGCTCAACACCAATCGCGTTCCAGCCTTTGTTCCTCATGTGGATTAAAAAGTTTCCGGTACCACACCCAAAATCAAGAATACTTTTCTCTTGCGCATAATGATTGACGAGTTGTGCTTTCCAACGGAGTGTAAAATTTCGGGCAATGCGGTATAGCCGATCGCTCAATCTACCCGACCCTCCGGTGTGCGAAATGTACTCTTCAGATTTGTAAAATGCGTGGATAGTATCAGAGGTTGGCCGGGGGTTGGTAAAAGCAAATGAACACTGGCCACAGGTAACGATATTAAATTCCGTCTTGCTAACAGTATAATCTTTAACTTTTAAAAATGGTGTAAAGGAGTTACCAGAGCAGATAGGGCAAACCGACAATGTTTCGTGTGTCATTTACTTGCCAAGATACACGGTTAAGATGGAAACATCGGCTGGTGAAACACCACTTATGCGCGACATCTGTCCGATGGTTTCCGGACGAATGCGTTTTAGTTTTTCCCTCGCTTCTGACGATAGTGCTTTAACTCGGTCGTAGTCAAAGTCAGGAAGGATCTTATAGTTCTCCAGGCTTTCTATTTTTTCGGCCAACTTTTTTTCCCGCTCTATATACGATTCGTATTTCAGATTGATTTCCACTTGTTGCTGCACTTCTTCACTAAATTGATCCAGTGTTTTTTTTATGCGGCTGTCCAGTTTACTTAGCTCCGTCATCCCTACTTGCGGCCTCCGAAGAAGAGATACAACCGATACTTTTTCTGTAATGGGCGAGGTGCCAATTTGTTCCAACTCACGATTAACAATTCCTGGCTCGGCTCTCATTTCTTCCAGTTCTTTGGTGAGTCGTTGCATGTCATTTTTCTTTGACAGTACTTTTTCAAACCGACTTTCGTCAGCAAGTCCAAGTTTATAACCAAGCTCTGTTAGTCTAAGGTCTGCATTATCCTGCCGAAGTAAAATTCGGTACTCTGCGCGGGAGGTAAACATGCGGTAGGGTTCTTGTGTTCCTTTATTCACAAGGTCGTCTATCAATACGCCAATGTAGGCCTCCGATCGTTTTAGTATAAAAGGCGCGCGGTTATGCACTTTATTGTGCGCGTTTATTCCGGCAATTAGTCCCTGGCAAGCCGCTTCTTCATAGCCGGTGGTACCATTAATTTGACCAGCAAAGTACAGATTATCAACGAGTTGTGTCTCCAAAGTGGTTCTTAATTGGGTAGGCGGAAAGAAGTCATACTCAATTGCATAGCCCGGTCTGAACATTTTGGCGTTTTCAAAGCCCGGAATCATGCGCAGGGCTTTATACTGAATATCTTCCGGTAGCGATGTAGAAAACCCATTCACATAGATTTCCACTGTATTCCAGCCTTCGGGCTCAACAAAGATTTGATGGCGTTCGCGTTCGGCAAACCGGTTAATTTTGTCCTCGATAGACGGGCAATACCTTGGCCCCAGCCCTTTGATACGCCCCTGAAACATAGGCGACCGATCAAAACCTTGTTGTAGTTGTTTGTGTACATTTTCGTTGGTATAGGTAATCCAACAGCTCAATTGTTTGTCGGGAGTTTTTGTGTTGGTATATGAAAATCTTCCTGGCCTTAAATCCCCAGGTTGTTCTTCCATTAACGCATAGTTTAAACTTCGCCCGTCTAGTCTTGGTGGTGTGCCCGTCTTCATTCGGCCGGACTCAAATCCGATCTGAACTAATTGCTCAGTTATTCCTGTGGCAGCACGTTCTGCAGCCCGCCCGCCACCAAAGTTCTTTTCGCCTATGTGAATTTTTCCATTCAGGAATGTTCCATTGGTAAGCACTACCGATTTACCCAAAATCTCAAGTCCGAGCGATGTTTTAACCCCCACTACCCGATTTCCCTTCAATACCAGGCCGGCCACCATTTCCTGCCAAAAGTCTATGTTGCGGGTTTGTTCCAGGGCTAAGCGCCAATATTCTGAAAAAAGCATGCGGTCATTTTGTGTTCTTGGGCTCCACATGGCCGGGCCTTTTGATAGATTCAGCATTCTGAACTGAACCATCGACTTATCGGATATTATACCAGAATAACCACCAAGGGCATCGATTTCGCGCACAATTTGCCCCTTGGCAACACCTCCCATCGCAGGGTTGCAAGACATCTGCGCTATGGTGTTCATGTTCATGGTTACCAGGAGAACACGCGAGCCCATGTTTGCAGCGGCCGCAGCCGCTTCACACCCGGCATGGCCGGCCCCAACCACTATTACATCGTATTCTGGAAACATCCTTCAATCTTGTGTTCCACGTGAAACAGTATCTGAACCTCCTACCTAGGGGTTCCACGTGAAACGTTTATTTCCGCAAAGATAGGCAAGCTTCCTCTGTTTTGCGCATCAGGGCTTTTTCAGCAGGTTTCTTGTCTTTAAAGCCAATCAAATGCAGTACCCCGTGGATAATCACCCTATGTAACTCCTGATCGGTAGTTGCCCGGAATTTTAAAGCGTTTTCAGCCACACGATCAATACTAATATAAATCTCGGCTTCTATAGGTTTTCCGGGCTCAGAAAGCCTGAAGGTTATAATGTCGGTTAGGGTATTGTGCTTAAGAAACTCTTGATTGATAGAAAGCAGATAAGCGTCAGAGCAGAAGATGTAGTTCAGTTCTGAAAAAGTTGGCTTGTATTTGCCAATTACAGTCTTAATCCAGCTGGTTGTCTTTTTTTTGTTGAAGCGAGGGAGGCGAACGTCTGCAGCGTGATAAGAGATCTGCATCAGTTAATGTAGAAACTTAATTCAACTACTTTTCCCTGATTGGAGAAGTCAACCTCATCAGCCAGGTGTTTCATGAGAAAAATACCTCTGCCACCCGGCTTCTCCAGATTTTCGGGTGAAGTTGGGTCTGGAAGATTGTGGTAATCAAAGCCAGCCCCTTCGTCTTCCACCCGAAACTTAATCCGGCCTTCTTCCAGGATTAATGCCAGCAGTACATTTTTACCGGAATCGCTGCGGTTTCCATGCTTAATCGCATTGTTTACGGCCTCGGTTACTGCAATCATTATGTTTCCGTAGATGTCATCATTAAGCTGGAACTTTTCCTTAGCATTATCAATGAAGCTTTCGATCATCCTGATATTTTCAGAAAGCGATGGAATTTCAATACGGATGTTCTTCATGCCAGCCAACTCAGTCTTGTGTTTTAATGCGTTTAAAATACTCCCCCACCTCCTGCTTATAGTATGGGTATAACTTTGGAGGCACGGTTTTCAGCAATTCTACTTCTTTTTCCTTTAATTTTAAATATTCGTCAAAAACACGAGGAATTTGATTGTTGTAGTCCTTTGCTGTTTCTCCTTTGCGTTCATCATCCAGATCTTGCTCGCGCATCGACTTCTCAGACTCCAGCAACCTGCTTAGTATCTCCTTCTGGCGTTGAATGGTTTGTTCTGTTATCTGCTTATTAACCAAATCCATTTCTGTTTGTTCCATTTTCATAGGAATATCTTCACCTAAGCTTTTGCCCCCCTGTTGTTTCAATTTCTCCTGCATTTCTTGCAACGCCCTGCGAATACGCTCTTGTTCAGCGGCCATACGCGCAAACTCTTCTGAAAGTTCGCGCCCTTGTTTACCACCACCATTTTTTAATTCTTGCATTTGCTGGTTTAGCATTTCCTGCATCTTACCGAGTGAGTTTGGTTGGCCCGACTTCTTCTTTCCTTTGCCCGGCATGGCATTTGCCATCATGTTCATCATCATTTCGAAATGATCGTTGAGCATAAGCGCCAGGTTATTAATACTCGTCATCGATAATTGCATTTCGGTGCTGGCATTACCCTTCCTTCTTTCCTTTAAGTTACCAACCGCTTTCTCGATATGATCATTCAATTCACCAATCTCTTTGGTTACCACCGATCCCATAAATGCATCTTTCTTGGAAAGCTCTAACAGGCTGTCTTCCAGAACTTTAGCATCATCCTTTAACTTTAATTGATTTTGAGAAATGGTAACATACCGCGGGTCGGTTTGTTGAATGGGGCCAAACTCTTTTATCAGGCCCTCCTGGTCATATGATAGTTTGATAAGCCCGTGAATAATTTGCCGTAAGCTCTCTAAGTTTTGCTGATCCATCTCCATCTGCATGGCGCTTTGCATGCCCTCCAGTTTTTTAGCCATTTGTTGCATCTTGGAAATAGCCTGCTTTTGTTGTTGCCCGGACTTTTTGTTCTCGCCCTTTTCTAGCGCTTGCTCACTCTCCTCTTGCGATTTACTGATCTCTTGCTGACTCTCTGCATCTGAACTTTCTTCTTTATTTAACTCCTGGCCCAACTCGTCCAGCTCCTTGAGTTGCTCTTCAAGCTTATCAAATTTTTCCTTTAAGTTTCTTTGTTCTTCTGCCAGTTCATGCTGCGCCTGGTTACCGTCTTCCTTGTTTTTCTTTCCATCCTGGTTTTCGGTTTTTTCAAGGAGTTGTTCTTGTTTTTCTGTTTGATTCTTAAGTTCCTGAACAGCCTGATCCAGTTTGAAATCGTATTGAAGTTCTTTGAACAATGAGAGCGTTCGCTCCAATTCTTTTTCCAGATTTATCTCTTTACGATCCAACTTGTCCAGCATTTTCTGAACCTGGTTTATATCGGTATTTTCCTGTAGCAGTTTTTGAAGTTCCTCAAACAATTTTTTTGTTTCCTCATCCAGCAGTTCATCCATTAACTTTTGAATTTGCTCAGACTTTTCGCGAATGCGTTGGTTCTCTTCTGTAAAGGCGTCTTTCTTTTGTTCAAGCAATTGATTTTCTTTTTGAAGATTTTGGATAGCCTCATCCAGTTTTGTTTTCTGATTCAGCAAATCTTCCAGCATTTTTTTATCCTGCCAATCGAGCGATTGTTTGCCCCGAAGTCTTTCCTGTGCGTGGTCTATAGATTTCTGTAATTCGCGCGCACGCTGAATACCCTCATCTATTTTTCGCTCTGCAGATTTTTGGTTTTGCACAATCTCTGCTTTCAAATCTTCTTCACCGGGTAATGTAAAAGTATAATCAGCACTTCTTACAGACTTACGTCCATTAACACCATCATTATCCCAAACCTGTAAGTAGTAAAGAAGTTTATCACCTGGTTTGAGACGAAGGGAATCAATAGCCCATTGAAAGAAAAAGTTTTGTTGTTTATTGCTGGGCGCAATGGGAATAATCCGCTTTTGCTGTGGTGTTTCTTTGCCTTCGGTAATAACAGAATAATTTAATTGAAGCTTGCTCAATCCGTAATCATCGGTTATAGAGCCTCCCATTAAAATGTTTTTATAAAGAACAGAGTCCTGCAGAATTTCAACTGCAATTTGCGGATACTGATCCTTTATAACATCTACGCGGTATGCAAGCTGGTCTTTGTTCTTGCTCTTTTCATTCTCCAATACAATCCAGTAATCTTCCGGATTTTGGAAGGACCGACTGAATGTAAACAGGTTATTATCAACAAGTTGCATGTTATTGGGGCTGTTCTCCGCAAAGAAGAGAGAGGCTCTTTGGGCAAAAGCGGTAGAAATGGACCATGTAACTTTTGTTCCTTCTGGTACCTGTAGGTTTCCGGCATTGTTTAGCTGCTGCGATTTTAAGCCAAGGTATGCGGGGTAATCCAGTACAACATTCAACGCATTAATCTCGGGCCGGTTAATAATAGAAAGGGTATAACCAGGAGAAAAAAAGCCGGATGCTTCAAGCACAAAATCTACAGGCTGCTGAATGTTTTCAAATGTATATTGAAACTCACCTGAGTTTACGACTTGCATTTTCCAGCGCAGGTCTCCGGCCACCATATACACGGCTTT
>Ga0116142_10004077_pt1 | contig 14178 bp, 10 predicted proteins | sample AD_UKC033_MetaG_FD_89785 | JGI IMG/M metagenome (GOLD analysis project Ga0116142, IMG submission 89785) | Active sludge microbial communities of municipal wastewater-treating anaerobic digesters from USA - AD_UKC033_MetaG | ecosystem: Engineered > Bioreactor > Anaerobic > Digestate | place: USA... | reverse complement strand
TAAGTCCAATTCTGATCATATAGCCTGTTGTCGTTTAAAGTTCGGCAAAGTTGCCGTTTAAAATATTGCCAGACAAACTGATTTAAATCAGGGCAGGTGGCATAATAAATGTTGTAACTTCAAAATTCTTTTACAAAATATTTTATACTAAGGGTTACAACCCGGCGTTTTGCGTTTACATACTAAAAAGTGATTCATGAAGATCACCAAAACCATAGTTTTTGCTCTTTTACTGCTCACAACAGTAGTATCCTGGCTATCCTGCAATAAATCGGATGCTACGAATGATCCAGCAGGACCTTATACGCTTAGTTATGGCGATTCAATTCTTTACCTCCGTCCTTCAGCAGGAGATTATATCGTTAACCCGGTTTCCACCCGCCCGGGTACTTATTCCGGTTTCCCGGATGGAATAGAAATCGATGATAATACAGGTGCAATCAATATTTCTAAAAGCGAAACTGGTCTTCGTTACCGGATCACACACACTGCCCCGGATGGAACCGTGACCGAAACCAAAGTAGTATTATCCGGCATCACTTTTAAAGATCATTTTTATTTCCTTTCCAATAATGATTCTATTGCCTTACCCATTTACAATGCTGACGAAAACCGTGTGCTTCCCCTGAATGGCTCTTTATTTGACGAAGGGAACCTGGCTAATAGCGGTGGTTGTTCTGTGAAAACTGATAATGGAAAAATTAATCTTAGGGAAACTATCCGCAACGGAGTATTTGGTTTTCCTCCCAGGAATGATGCGCAGGAAACTTTTGAGATAAAATACCGGATCAATGATGCCAGTGGCAAATCAGAGAATAAGCTTAAAGTACTGCTGTATTGGTATAATACAATCAACGATGTGCCTCAATATGTGTGGGATATCCTGAATGAACGTACGCAACAGGGAGTTTTCCTCAGAAACGGGATGGTGAATACCTCTTCCCCGATGGAACGCCTGGATAAGGCCGCCAAACCAAGACCTCCCTGTGTTGTAATTGTTGATCATTAATGCCGGCTGAGCATTAAATTTGATAAGCTTTGAACGCTTATCATGCAACGTATTACCACAATTCTGTTTTCTTTTTTCCTGCTTGTATTTTGTTTTTCGCAAAAACAACAGCGTCAACCTGCCGCCTATTTACCTGCTTACCTGGCTGCAGACAAACTATATACAGAAGCAGAGCGATTAGCTCTCAGCGAAAACTATAATGAAGAAAAGGAAAGTAAATTAAATCAACGGTCACTGCAGTTATTTCTTCAGTCACTTCCTGCTATTACAGAAAATGTCCATGATTCCCTGGCTTTCTTCTGTCATTTCAAAATTGCCCGCCTGTTCCATTACTTTGATAGTCTTACACAAGCCAAAGAACATTACCACCAGGCTATTTCTTTAAAAAAGAAATTACCCGATCTTGCCGATTCTTTTCTTTTCAAACCGATATTATTTACCGGAATTATTCACTACAGCTTAAACGAATTTGATTCTGCCTTTCATTTTTATAAGAAAGCAGAACTGGTGAGTGACCAGTACAATCAACCACTTGCAGAACAAGAACGGCTTTATAACAGGCTTGGCACCATGCACTACGAAACCGGTGATTTCAGGCAAGCCATTAATTACTTTGAAAAAGCACTTACACTGCTCCGGGTTAATGACCCTTTTTTTAAAGAGTTCTCTGTTAACTATAAAAACAACATTGCCTCTACCCTGCTGAAACTGGAAAAATTTGAAGAAGCAAGATCTATTTACCAGCAATTGCTGCCATTGGGCATGTACGAGAATGAGATAAAACAAAATCTTGGAAGCATCAGCCTTGGCCTGGGAAAACCAGACGAAGCAATCAAATGGTTCAAACAAGTTCAGTATAATAACAGCGCTGTTGTTTTACTATTCAATAAAACAGGGAGAGCATTTTTTGAAGCCGGGAAAACAGATTCCGCCAACCGCTATTTACAGTTAGCACTCGCAGAAAACAGTAAATGGAATCAAAACAATAAAAATATCCCTCACGGCCTGACACTCTTTTACCTGGCAGAAAAAGCAGTGGCTGAAAATAAATTTGATGAAGCCCTTTCTTACTACCAGCAATCCATCATACAGTTTCACAGAGGATTCAATGAAACTGACATAACCAAAAACCCTGATAAATTCAGTGGCATTTTTTCTTACGTTAATCTTTTTAATGCATTGACGGGTAAAGCAGATGCATTCGAGAAAAAATACCGGCAGAAAAAAGAGATCACTCTGCTTGAATCATCACTCCATGCTTATCACTCCGCATTCAAACTGGCCAGTTATGTAGAAAGAACATATGATTCTGATGAGGCCCGCCTGTTCCTCGGTAAGATAAAACACAGCATTCACAGCAAACCAATTGATATAAGCCTTTTATTGTATGATCATACCCAACAAACAAATTTCCTGGAAGATGCTTATTATTTTGATCAGCTCAACAAAGCTTCGATCCTTTCATTAAATGTGCAGGAAAATGAATTGAGAGGAAAGGTAGTCAACGGAAATCCATTACTTCGTCAGGAGGAAGTACTGAAAAAAACAATCACCCGCCTTTCAATAAAAGCTGGCCAATTGAGAGACAGTCTTGCATTGCAAAATATAGCTGGCCTGATCAGGGATAATGAAATTGAATTGGGCAAGCTGCAGGAAAAAATAATTGCGGATCCCGGGTGGAAACAAAAAGAAGCAATAGATCATATACCTACTGTAAAGGAAGTACAACGATCGCTGGATAATAACACAGCACTGCTGTCCTTTCATTTATCCGACAAAGAATTACTTACGTTGCTTATTACCAGTAAGCGGTTTGAATACTACAAAACAGCCATCAATAATACTTTTTTTACTAACCTGGAAGAATTTAAGACATCATTGCACAATGTTTCACCCGATCAGCGCTATAATGGAACATCTCTTGCTACTGAGCTTTTTCATACGATCATATCGCCGGTTTATAAAGTAATAAAACAGAGTACAAGGCTGATAATTATTCCGGATGACGAACTGAATTACCTTCCCTTTGAAGCGTTACAGGATGAAAACAAAAAATACCTGCTGGAGAAATTTGCGGTACAGTACCAATTTTCCACTGCCCTGCTGGGAAAAAATATACGAACAACCGGGCTATCAAACTCCCTGGCTTTTGCCCCATTCGCTTCGGGGGAACAGAGGGATTCTTCTGGTTTAATTTTTAGCAACCTGCCTGCTTCAAAAGAAGAAGTAAGTGAATTACAAGGAAGAATTTTCCTGGACACCAGTGCCACTAAAAACAATTTTCTGCAACTATCCAATAAACATGATATTATTCACCTGGCCACCCATGCCAGTGCTAATAATGATACTCCTTCTCATTCATATGTGGCTTTTTACCCGGGTACGTCTGATTATAAATTATATGCAAGGGAAATATCCGATCTCAAACTTGACTCGGTTCAACTGATAATTTTAAGTGCCTGTGAAACAGGGAGCGGGCAACTGGTAAAAGGGGAAGGATTAATGAGTCTCTCCCGGGCTTTTGCTTATGCAGGTTGCCCCAATATTATTACTTCCCTCTGGAAAGCTGAAGACAAAACCACTTCTTTTATCACGCAGCGTCTTCATTATTATCTCGGGAAAAAATATAGTAAAGACAAGGCTTTGCAACTTGCAAAACTGGACCTGTTGCGAAGTGATGAGATCGAGCCACGCCTAAAAACCCCTGATTACTGGGCACACCTGTTATTTATTGGCAATTATGAAGAAGACCGGGGTTCATCCAACTGGTGGTTTATTGCCATTGCCATAATTGTTGGGGCTGTTATCTATAAGTTGATCAAAAGAAAGGCCTGACATTTTTCGTCAGGCCCTGGTTCTTCATGGCAAGCAAATATGCTATTGATGCAGCAATATTGCTGGCAGGTGAGTATCCTCCCTGTTCCTAACAATCACATTGTTAATAGTAGTGTCGTTATACCCATTCTGCCCATCAATGATCAGTTTATAAGTTCCTGCTGTTAACCCTACAATCTTAAACTCACCATCATCATCATCAGGAATAGCTGTGGCTGTATCTGACCCAATCACTGCTTTCACTATTGGATCAGCTGCCAGGGGCAATACTTTACCTTCAATCTCCCCCGAATGGCTCCGGGTAAATATTTTGATATGAGATTTCAGGCGATAGCCATTATTATTACCTGAACCGCTGTTATCAACCTGGATGGAATTTCCGGCATCAAAATCAATCCAGAAGAGCACCTGGCCTGATGTGGTGATTTCAAAATTACTGGCATCGAGATTAGCGATTACTTCCCTATCCTCGTCTTTTATCCGCAAAGGGAATACCTGCCCGTTTTTCATTACACTGTTTTGAGTACCAAGGATGAGTTTGACCTTCTTTACCCTCGCATTAGGCAAAGTACCGATAGCAAATAAGGTATCGAGGCCATTCCGGAACCGAAGGATATTGTAAACACCGGGATTAATATTCAGGTTCACCCATCCGCTGTTTGGTAATGTGTCATCTTCCAGCTTCACTTCCAATCCCTGCAGGTCAACAAATACACTATCGAAAACGGGTGTCTGATGATCTGTAAGATAAATTGTAACGCCATGCGGTTTATTAACATCAGAAGTATTACCAGAAATATCTTTTTGACAGGAATAAAAAATAACTGACACAGATATGACAGCCACCATTGCAAACCGGATAATGTTTTTCATACGAATTGTTTTTCTTTTTTAATTTAGTTTTCACTTATTTGTGTAGTCAAGCAGAATAATTGTAACCACTATAAACAAAAAACCTCTCCCGGAAACGGAAGAGGCCACCATTAACCACTCAATGACGTTACCGCCATGTAAGCATCTTTACCTGTCGCAATAGTTTTACTGATACCTTTTCATGATAAACATGCTCTTTATCATCTTTTATTTTATTTATCAGAGAAAGCGCCTTGTCATATTCTTTATTACGGATATAACTGAGAGACAAATAATATTCCGCTTCGTCATTTAATATCTTTTCAGTAGTGTTTTTGTTAGCATCAAGCACTTCGTTAAAGCATTTGATTGCTTTACCATTATCGTTAAGCTCCAATGCAGCCACTCCGCACAAAAATTCTCCTTTAGGGGTATGATCCTCGTCAGCATCATGTATACGAACCACTTCTTTGTAATTGCCTGCCCGGTAAGCTTTTTCAGAGGCTGTTTCACCCACACCTCCATCACGGGTAGTACTCAGTTCAAATCTTTTATAATTAGCACTATATACTTTATCTGAAGACAGTGTAAAAAAAGTATATGCAAAAAATAAACCGGCCACCAGAAGAATAGCTGCCGCAACTGATGCCACATAACGAAGCATCCTCCTGGCTGGTTTTAGTTTTACAACAGGAGTGGCCAGTTCCTTCATCATCTGTGAATGTAAGCCAGCGACCTTTTCTTTCAGCCCGAAATAATGAACCGATTCCCGGGTAAGTAAAAGACTTTCATACTGCTGCTTTAAAAATGCATCAACAGCCAGTTGCTGCTCCATTTTTTCTTTATCACTCCCCTGCAATTCTCCGTCAAGGTATTGAACCAGTCGTTCAGGCCCATTATGTGTAGAATTATCCATGCAACAAGTTTTTCAGGGTTTCTTTTAAAAATGGTTTTTCCATGATCATTTGTTCCAGTTGCTTCAGGCATTTATACTTTTTATTTCTTACTACCTGTTCCGTTTCATAATCTGTTACATCCAGTATCTCCTTCATCGACATATTCTCGTAATAAAAGAGTAGTAATATTTTTCTGCATGTCTCACCTAACTCTCCTACTATTCTCAGTACTTCAGACCTACCTTCCCTGTCGTCTATGAAATGACTGGTGTCCATTTCCACTCTTTCCTGCCCTCTTTCATATTTTTCCTCCCTTACCATAGCCCGGCCTCTTCTCTTTAGTTCATTCAGCCAGGTATACCGGTTCAGGGAAAAAAGAAATGTTTTTATGGTGGATTCTCCCCTGAACTTATCCTTCTGCACCATATCAATAAAGTTCACCACCACTTCCTGGAAAATATCTTCTGCATCCTGCCGGCTGCCGCTATTATTCATCACATACCAGCACAGGCTCTCAAAATGAGAACGGTAGATAGCCTTAATGGATTCATCCATCCTTTGCCCCGACTTCAGATTTTCCACCAGTTCCGAATCCGGGAAGTTCCTGATTACCTCCATGCTTTATACGTAGATTTGTAAGTTTAAAACCTTGTTTTGTAACCTAAACTAAGGATATTTTTTAAAGAAACAGGACCGAAAACACATAAACGGCAATGACCTATTTTGAACTATTTGAAATACCCGTACAACTGAAGGTAAACACCTCTGTTTTGGCCCAACGATTCTTTGCCCTCAGCAGAAAATACCACCCTGATTACTTTGCTACCGAAGACCTGGCAGCACAAGCTGAAGCACTCGAAAAATCAGCCTTGCTCAATAAAGCCTGGAAGACCTTTCAAAACCCTGATGAAACCATCAACTATGTTCTCCGGTTGAAAGGCCTGTTGCAGGAAGAAGAAAAATATGAACTGCCTCCTGGTTTCCTTATGGAAGTGCTGGACATAAATGAATCGTTAATGGATGTTGATGAAACAACTATTCCCCAACTGGAATCCCGTATCAGTGAATTACAAACTGAAATTTATGAACCAGTAAAAAAATATATTGAAGACTACCAGGATGACAGGGTTACCGAAAAAGAACTGTTGCAGGTAAAAGAGTATTATTACAAGAAAAAATATTTAGACCGCATCCGTCGTCAATTAGCTGGAATGGCTTAATATTGCAGCCCAATTCAATGCCCGGGTGGCGGAATTGGTAGACGCAGCAGACTCAAAATCTGCCGTTCGCAAGAATGTGCTGGTTCGATTCCAGTCCCGGGCACTAACCTCATCAAATATTGATGAGGTTTTTATTTTATCAACGCATCAAATAATATTTCTACCGGGTGCAAGGCTATTTTACCCGTTCCATCCTTTACCTGGTGCCGGCAGGAAGTACCTGAGGCAGCAATGATATCATTTTCTGCAGCGGCCTTTACGGCTGGATAAAGTACTAATTCACCTACCTGTTGTGAAATTGCATAATGCTCTTTTTCATACCCAAATCCTCCTGCCATACCACAGCATCCAGATGGTATTACACTCGTTTTATAATTAACGGGTATTTCAAGACAGTTGCTTATATACTGTTGTGAGGATAAAGCTTTTTGGTAACAATGTCCATGTATCAAGATATTCTTACTCTCCGTTGTAAACAAATTCCTGTCGATCAACCCGGCCTTAAACTGCTGCGCTAAAAATTCCTCGATAGTGAAAGCAGCTTTTGCCAGTTCAATTGCCTTGGACCGGTTGGTCTCCATAGCAAGTTCAGGATATTCATCCCTGAATGTAAGGATAGCGGATGGCTCAATCCCTATCAGTGGCGCTTGTAATGTAACAAAGGGTGACAACCGTTCGATATTCTGGTTAGCAATTTCAGCAGCTCTTTTTACCAGACCTTTTGACAAATAAGTTCTTCCGCTCTCCAAATGATCAGGAATAATCACCTGGTATCCCAGTGCTTCTAATAAAAGAATGGCCTTTTTCCCTATTCCTACATCATTATAATTAGTAAACTCATCGCAAAAAAAGAAAATGGTATCCCTTTTCTTTAAAGAGAGATTTGAATTTTCTTTATTCTCAATTTCTCTACGGTATTTATGCTTCCGATACCAGGAAACCAATGTCTGGTTTGCCAGTTTTGGCATCGTTCTGTCAGGATGAAAGCCCGTTAACCTGTTAGCTGTTCTCCTGAATACAGGAACTCCATAAAACCAGTTAAACAACCCTGGAAATTTTGATACCAGTTTCATTTGTTTACTAAACCCTGCAATCAGCCTTGCCCGGAACGGAACACCATTCCTGTCATAATACTGCTGTAAAAATTCTGCTTTCATTTTCGCTATATCTACAGAAGAAGGGCATTCTGTTTTACAACCTTTACAACTGAGGCAGAGATCCATTATCTCTTTAATTTCCCGATGATTGAACGGCTGCTCATCGGTTTCATTACTTAAAAACTGGCGAAGCAGGTTGGCCCTTGCCCTTGTAGTGTCTTTCTCCATTCTTGTGGCCATATAACTCGGACACATTGTGCCGCCGGAGATAGGCATTTTCCGGCAATCCCCGGAACCGGAGCATTTTTCCGCCAATCTTAAAATACCGCCGGAGGATGAAAAATCAAATGTTGTGTTGATGATTCTCGTTATTGGTCTTTGCTCCACCCGCAGGTGCGTATCCATGGCCGGAGTATCCGTAATCTTCCCGGCATTGAAAATATTATGTGGATCAAATATGTTCTTAATTTTTTTAAACAGCCGGTATGTTTCTTCTCCCACAATAGCCGGAATATATTCTCCCCTTAATCTGCCATCTCCATGCTCACCCGAAAGAGACCCATTATACTTTTTGACCAATGCCACTGTATCAGCCAGTATATTTCGAAAGGTTTTTAATCCTTCTGCTGATTTCAAATTGATGATCGGCTCTACATGCAACTCTCCGGCTCCGGCATGAGCATAATAAGAGGCCTGTACTTTATGCCTGGCTAATATTTCCTGTAAGCCGGATATGTAATCCGGCAGATCATCCGTGCTGACAGCACAGTCTTCAATCAAATTAACTGGTTGTGCATCTCCTTTCAGATTACGCAGTAAACCCAATCCTGCTTTGCGAATATCCCATGCAGATTTGGTTTGCTCATTATACAGAACCGGGTAAGCAAACCCAAGTTGCTCTTCCTTTAGTGAATTTATTAACTGCTGCGTTTTTTTAAATGTCTCTTCTTTATCATTATCCATGAACTCCACCATGAGGATAGCAGCCGGATCTCCCTCAATAAAAAAACGGTTTTTTCCATATTCAGGGTGCCCGATAGTAAAATCCATGATAAACTTATCCACCAGTTCTGAAGCCATAGGTTTATGCTTCAACACAACGATATTAGCTTTCATTGCTTCAATGATTGAATGGCAATGAATACAAACAACGGCTGTCTCCTTTGGCGGCAGATCAATCAGGTTTAGCTTCGCTTCTGTAACAAATGCCAATGTTCCTTCGGAGCCTGCCAGCAGTTTACACAGGTTAAACATTTCACCGTTGTCTGTATATGGACGCATGGCCAATAAACTATCAAGAGCATAACCGGTGTTCCGCCGATGAATTTTTGAAGCAGGAAAATTGTTCCGGATGAGTTCCTGGTTATGTTTTTCTGACAACAGTACATCAAGTGCTGAATATATCTTTCCTTTAAATGATATGCCCTCTTTATTGTTACGTATATCTTCTTTACAGAAAACTGCCTCTGAGCCATCGCTTAGTAAGGCTTTTACTTCCAGTACATGATCTCTTGCTGACCCCCACACAATACTATGTAGCCCGCAGGAGTTGTTCCCTAACATCCCTCCAATCATGGCCCTGTTTGCAGTGGATGTCTCAGGACCAAACATTAACCCATAAGATTTTAAATAATGATTCAGGTCGTCCCTGATCACTCCGGGCTGTACCCTCACCCATTTTTCTTCTTTATTCACTTCCAGTACCCGGGTAAAGTATTTCGATATATCAACCACCACGCCATTTCCTACCACTTGCCCGGCCAGGGATGTTCCGGCGGCCCTTGGAATAAGTGTGGTTTTATTTTGTGTGGCAAATTGTATCAGTTTTATTATATCAGAAGTATTGGCTGGTATTGCTACAGCCAGTGGCTTTTCCTGGTAAACAGATGCATCGGTGGAATAAGCCATCAACTGTGCCTGGTGTATAGGTGTATCATCAAAAAAAAGCAATCCCTCAAAAGATTTATCCAACTGAGCTAGTTGTTCCTGCATATACCTCATCATTAATGGCTGACCAAATTTAGCTGCTTTCTATATGAATACCGATAAATGAATACGAATAAAAAAGACCGGTTTAGTGACCGGTCTTTTTTTCTCAGCTCATTGCCTTCTTTTGCTTTCTTAAATTCTTTTTGAAGAGCCGGAAAGCATCATCATTAAAATAGTCCTGAACTTTTAATATAGCCTGTTTCCTTGTCAGCTTATCTGTTGTTTCAATACTTACCACTTTTGCTTTTATGTCATGTTCTTTTTCGATCGCATTGTTCAGGCTTTCCTTGGCCATTCCCGGGCCGAAGAGATACAAAAAATCATCGTCATGAATCAGGCCGATAATTTGTTTAAAGAATTTGTCCCGCTGGTTTTTCTGGCGGTGTTGTTTTTTCTCCTGGTCATCCAGGTATGATTGACCAAATCTTGCAGAGACCTTTCCTTCCCCTGCATACCTTATCCTGGATTCCACACCCGATTTCAATCTTTCCACCACTGGCTCAGCATCTCCCGTAATATGAATTATAAATGCATTTTCCTGATCAAGCCAGACCCCGGCTTTTTTTTCAGGCGGCTTAATTTTTTTCATTGTATACAATTTAAAGGTTATGACTACTTATTTACCAAATGTCCATCTATTGACTGCCATATAAAAAGAACTACCCTCAGTAACCAGGATGATGTTACTCATCCCAATCACCTACTTCAATAGCCTGTATACATCCTTATAATAAATAACTTTCCCTTTGGCATCGGTCATCACTGGCATATACACCACAAAAACAGGAACAGGTGCAGACAGCGGTTTATAAATTGGTCTTTGTTCTCTAAAACAAGATTGCAAGAATGCAGTGTCAAGCTTATTTGAAAGTACCCGGTTACCCAGGTCAATAGGTTCTTCCAGCCGGATGCATCCATGACTAAAATAACGGGAAGCTGATAAAAAGGCAGTCTTATTATTCGTATCATGCAGGTATACGCCATAGGGAGTATTAATATTAAACTTAATTACCCCGAGAGCATTATCACAACCGGTGGATTGCCTGATCGTATAGGGGAAATATCCGGTATGAAACGATGACCAGTTCAACGTATGATGATCAATCACTTTTCCTGAACCATCAATCACCTGCATATTTTTAGCGTCGAGCCAGGAGGGATTTTTCCTGATAACCGGCAGGTACTCATTAAAAGTGATGCTGCGTGGTACATACCAATAAGGGTACAGGATCACCTGGTCACACCAGGCAGCAAACCTGGGGGTTGGAGTAGATGATTTACCAAGCACAGTTTTCATATTTAATACCAAACTGTCCTTTTCAAAATAATGCAACCGGGCTGCCGGCAGATTAACAACTATCATCTTATCGAAACTAAAATGGTGCATCCAGCGGTAATAATTCATAGACAACAATACAGCAGCAGCCGAATCATTCCTGTTCTTCTCCTTCTGTCTTTTTAGTTCCTTTTTCATCGCCCTGTAATTGATGTCATCTGGCTCAAGCCGGCTGGCAGTAGTTCTCAATTGGTCAGCGGACCGTATATAGAACAGACATTTAAGCAGGTATTCATCGTCGCTTTCCGCATATTTAGCTGATACCTGGTCAAAACCAATCCAGGGTTTCATTTTATATCCCTGGTAAATATCTTTGAAGACAGCAATCGCAGCATCCGTATACATTCGCTCCGTAGCTAGCATAATCAGGCTATCAGAGAACAGTCCTTTGCTGTTTGCTTTTATCTCACTCATATGATAGGCCCTTTCAATGAGCCCGAAATAAAAAGATGTGTCAATCAGCGCTGATAATTCCTCCCGCAGGCTAATAGCTTCGGCATCTGCCGTAAACCATAAAAACTTACCATCATTCATTTCGTAAAACCTATTGACCAGTAAAGGATGAAACAAACCCTCCTCATTTTCAGGTATCACAGTAAAAGATGAATTGATCTTTTTCGGCCTGTTGTCAAACGCTGTTACAATACTTATCAGGAACAGGAAAAGGGCGGATAATAAAAAATTTCTCATTACCTCAAATTTGAGCAAATACGGGGTAAAATCAAATGAAACCAGTCAACCGGGAACATGATACATATCAACGGATGAAGCCAGGGAGCTCTTCAAAATACTTTGATTGTTCCTTATCAAAAAGGTGATCTTTTACCCCAAATACAAAAGACTTAAACGCAGTAAATATTTCCCGGTTAAAATTCAACAATGTTGTTATTTCTGTTTCTCCCAGTTGCCCGGCTGTATTTTCCTTATACAACTGGGTAAGTGTCTCTGTATAGCTGCTGGTTACAGAGTGGTATATGGATGTAAGTTCCTCAAAATGCAAATCGGGTTTAGCTATCGTCAAATGATACACTTTCTCGCAAAATTCACCAATGGCTTTACGGGTCTGGTGATAAAAATTATATTTTACATCATTAGATGAATTCTTAAGCTGTTCCATATCCGGTATAGCATCCTTTATACTTTTAGCTGCATACATAGTATTGCGAACAGATGATATCAACCGGTCAAGTTTTTCCATTTCCTCCTTATCTGATATATTCTTTTGAAGTTGTATAAAGAAACTATGTATTTCCCCGTGCAAAAATTTAATATACTCATATTTTTCCTGCGCACTCATCCCCGGAAAATCTTTATGCATTTTCAGATCTTTCCAATGTTTATTATCAAGGCTAAAGCATCTCAGTGTAAAATCGAGTACAACATATAAAAAATGACGGTTCTCATTTTCCACAGCCACCAGGGCTGCCGCAGGAACTTGTGAAGTAACCTTATGAATGAACATCGTTTCATCCTCTCCTGTTTTGAACCTGCTTTCCAGGAAACGGCCGAAAATACCCAGGAAGGGGTAGAAAAGAATAATTCCCGCAATATTAACCAGGCTTTGAAAAAAAACCAGGGCAATCAGTTTGTCTTTTATGCCGATCACATCAGTAACCAGCCTGCTTAAAGGGAAAAGAAATACCAATACCAATGAGACAGTAATGGTATTAAAAAGAAAATTTCCTAATGCCACCCGCCGTTTGGCTGCAGCCCCGTTTATACTGGCCACAAACAACTTGATAGTAGTTCCCACTTCGGAACCAAGAACAATGGCGATCGCATCATTAAATGTAACTGCACCCGCATACAATGCACTTAGTGTTATAGCCATAGTGGCAGAACTACTCTGGATCAGTGAAGTAATAATAAAACCAATCAATAAAAAGATGATCAGCGGGGCATCTGCATACTGCACCAGTTCAATATGCTTCACCAGGCCTTCGATACCTGCTTTCATATAACCCAACCCAACAAATAAAAAACTAAAGCCAAGTAAGAAACGACTCCAGTTATACCATTTACCCGGCCTGTTGAATATGGCAAAACCCAAACCAGCTATACCCGCCAATGGCAAAGCAAGATTCTCAATATTAACGTTGAACCCAACTGTTGCCACTATCCAGCCTGTAATCGTAGTTCCCAGGTTGGCACCCATGATCACGGCCAGGGCATTTTTCATAGTGATAATACCGGCTCCTACAAATGCAAGGACCATCAGGCTAACTACAGAACTGCTTTGTAAGATACCTGTTACTAACGCCCCGCCGCCAATGGCTTTCAATTTATTTGATGTCTGTCTTTTTAAAAATAATTTGAAAGGCCTGCCTGCTAATTGCTGTAAAGACTCTTCAACAAACCTGACCCCCAACAGGAAGATGGCAACTCCGGCCAATATTCTCCATATATCAAAAGAATTGTTCAATTGAGGTAAGTTAACCACTCTAATATATTGCTTTAATTGAGATGCGTCAAACGGGCTGTTGATTAAGCTCATAGCCGTAATTTAGAGATACCAATAGATTTGATTTTTATACCGTCAATGAGCCGTTTAAAAAAATTGATACGACAGGGTTATTCCAACCGTAACCGGGTAAAACTGGTGAAAGGGGGGAGAGAATTCTTTTTGCTCCTTCAACAAATGATCGATAAAGCTGCCCACTCTATTCACCTCCAATACTACATCTTTCTTGATGATGAGACCGGTAAAACAATCATTGAGGCATTAAAAAAAGCTGCGGCCCGTGGAGTAGCAGTTCATCTTCACCTGGATGGGTATGCATCCCAGGGCTTACACCAAAAAACTGTCCAGGAGATGCGGGAACATGGAATTTCTGTTAAATGGTTTGAACCACTCTTTAAAAGCAGGCATTTCTACTTTGGCCGAAGGCTGCATCACAAAGTGGTGGTAGTAGATGGAGTGTCTTCGCTGATTGGAGGTATAAAT
>Ga0116142_10004076_pt1 | contig 14179 bp, 12 predicted proteins | sample AD_UKC033_MetaG_FD_89785 | JGI IMG/M metagenome (GOLD analysis project Ga0116142, IMG submission 89785) | Active sludge microbial communities of municipal wastewater-treating anaerobic digesters from USA - AD_UKC033_MetaG | ecosystem: Engineered > Bioreactor > Anaerobic > Digestate | place: USA... | reverse complement strand
GGTCGTCGCCACCGTCAGCTGCTGCTCCCCGCCCGGCGTCACGGTGCCGTAGTAACGGCGGCCGTCCACTACCTCGAACTGCAGGCTCTGATTGCTGACGAGCGACACGACGTCTTCCCAGTCGATCTGCACCGTTCCCATCGAGTCCGTGCTGTACCTGAGCGTGCCGAAATCCAGAGACTTCACTTCGCCCGTGATGGCGTCGCCGTTGACCAGGACCACGACGTCGGTCTTGGCCGCGCTCGCCTCCGCTCCGGCCAGCAACCCGACGAGCGCCAGGCAGCCCACGAAAGTGGACGCCGCGCGCGACCCAGTCCGGTCCTTCATGACTGTGCACCCCGTCTGCCGTGCGACTGCCGTCAATCTTCAAGATTATCAGTTCAGCTGCTCCAGTGAAGTCCGCGGACCGGACAAGCGTCCGGCGCGCTTCCTGTGGGTTCCAAGGTGGCGTACCATCGCCAACAGAAGGAGTCCGCAAGGGATGCTTGACTCAAACAAAGAACAATAAGGAAGGGGTCTCCGGGATTCCGGGGGTCATCAGGAGGAAAGGCCATGGATGTTCGCATGCGCGCACGACTCGCAGCGTTGACACTGGCTTTGCTTGCGACAGCGGTGACGCCCAACGCGTGCGCAGAGGACTGGTCGTGGGCGGTCGAACCTTATGTCTGGGCAGCGAGTATCAAGGCGGACGTTCGCACCGAGTCGCCGTTGATTGAAGGTTCCTCCGAATTGTCCTTCAAGGACATACTGGACAAGCTCGACGGCTCCGTGCAGCTGCATGTGGAAGGACATGCTGGCAGCCATGGGTTGTTCATGGATTTCACCTATATCGGCATATCGGAAGACAGGCGCGGGACATTTGCCGACACCGACACGGAACTCGAAAACATACTGATCGAGGCCGCATGGATTTGGAAATTGGGCGGTCAACCGGATTCCGGGCCGGAATTGTTTCTTGGTGCCCGGTATATCGATGCTGATCTCAAGGTCGATATTGTCCCGCTGAATCCCGTGTTCGAAGAGCGTGTCCTGCGCTCCGGGGAAAGCTATCTCGATGCGATGGTCGGTGGTCGGTACACGTGGAAACTTTCCGAGAAATGGTACGTGACCGCACGTGGCGATGCTTCGTTCGGCGATACGGAAGGCTCGTGGAATGCCAGCGTGATGGCGCAGTACCGCACTGCCAAAGGGGCGTGGCTATTCGGCTACCGGCACCTGGCGATGGAGATCGAGGCTGCCGGCGCAACCACCGAGATCACCATGACCGGGCCATCCTTCGGATATGCATTTCTATTTTGAGAACTCGATGCAAATCACCAACTACGTAGTGTCCATGTCTGCTGTGCGACAGCATGGATTCCGGGTGTGGCAAACGACGACAGATTGAAGAAGGCAACAAGGATTGGAGCCATGAACAAAGCTCGATGTGCAGATGGAAGATGGACAGCTGTCGGTTCCCTGCGGGCGGGAGCGCTGGCAGCATGGCTGCTGCTTTCGGTCCTTCTAATTGCTTCGTGCGGGAAAGGCCCGGTTGCGGACACTGCGGGCAGCGCAGATGCCGAGAGCACGGCAAGTGCAGACGAAGAGGCTCGCGGCATCTTCAAGGAAGCGTACATCTACGGCTTCCCGATGGTCGACAGCTACCGGATCCAGTATTCCTATTTTGTCGACCAGACCAATCCGGAGTTCAAGGGCGGGTGGAACGAGGTGCACAGCGTGGCACGCGTATTCACCCCCCAGGACAAGGCGATCCAGACCCCGAACTCGGATACGCCCTACAGTTTTCTCGGCGCAGATCTTCGCGCCGAGCCGCTGGTGGTCAGCGTGCCGGCGATCCGGGACCGCTACTACTCGCTGCAGTTCATCGACATGTACACCCACAACTTCGCATACGTGGGCAGTCGTGCGACCGGCAGCGATGCCGGCAGCTACCTGCTGGCCGGCCCCAGGTGGCAGGGCGAATTGCCGAAAGGGATAAAGTCGGTGATCCGCTCGGAAACGGACCTGGCTTTCGTCCTGTACCGCACCCAGCTGTTCGGTGACGACGACCTGGAGGCAGTCAGGGAGATCCAGGCCCAATACAGGGTCCAGCCACTGTCGCAGTTCACCGGCACCGCGCCGCCACCGCCGCCGCCACCGGTGGAGTTCATCAAGCCGTTGTCGGCCGAGGCGCAGAAGACCTCGCCGGAGTTCTTCGGCATCCTCGACTTCCTGTTCCAGTTCGCTCCGACCCATCCCAGCGAAACGGCATTGATGCAGCGGTTCGCCAAGGCCGGCCTTGGTGCGGACGGGCCGTTCGACGTCGCCGCGCTGTCGCCTGCGCAGCGCCGGGCCGCGGAAGCGGGCATGGCCGATGCCTGGACGACCTTTGCGCAGTACAAGGCCGAGATGATCGACACCGGCAGGAAGAGCAGCGCCGACGGATTCGGGACGCGCGAATTCCTCGGCAACGACTACATGATGCGCATGGCGTCGGCGGTGCTCGGCATCTATGGCAACTCCAAGGACGAGGCGAACTATCCGGCGTACTTCACCGATTCCGAAGGTAAGCCGCTGGACGGCGCATCCAATCGCTACACGGTGCGCTTCGAGCCCGGCAAGCTGCCGCCGGTCAACTCGTTCTGGTCACTGACCATGTACGAGTTGCCGTCCAGCCTGCTGACCGCGAACCCGATCAACCGCTACCTGATCAACTCGCCGATGGAGCCAGGCCTCGTCCGCGATACGGATGGCGGCATCACCCTGTACATCCAGCACGAATCGCCCGGCAGCGACAGGGAAGCCAACTGGCTGCCAGCACCCAAGGGGCCGTTCTTCATGGTCATGCGCGAATACTGGCCCAAGCCCGAAGCCCTGGATGGCACCTGGAAGACGCCGCCCGCAGTCCGCGCGACGCAGTGACGCAGCCGGCCCTTCCCTGCCTTCCAACTCGTGAATTCCAATTGAGGTTGCACCATGAGCAAGAGCACCCGGATCATCCGCCATAGCCTTTCCACCGCGCTGATCGTGGCGCTCGCCGGCTGCGGCGGCGCCGATCGCGCCGAACCGGCCGCCGCCACCGCCGCACCCGAAACGACGCCCTCGGTCGTTCCCGACCTGACCAGCCCGGATCGGTGGATCAAGACCGCCGACGGCAAGATCCTCGTCACCCCGGACAACTTCATCCGCGCAGAATCCGACGTCTACATGGCCGGACAGTTCAACGACGGCGCCTTCGGCCAGTTCAAACATACCCGTACCCCCGCCCCGGTCGACACGCAGCTGATCGTGCGGCTCAACCGCGACACGATCTATTCATCCGGCCTGTTCGACTTCGATGCCGGTCCGGTCACCGTCACCCTGCCCGACCCGGGCGAGCGGTTCCTGTCTGCCCTGGTCATCAACGAGGATCACTACAACCCACAGGTTTTCTACGGCGCCGGCACCCATACGCTCACCAGGGAGAGCGTGGGCACCCGTTATGCGATGGTGGCCGTGCGCATCCTGGCCGATCCAAACGACCCGGAGGACATGAAGCAGGCGAATGCACTGCAGGATGCCATCACGGTGAGCCAGCCCGGAGGCCCGGGCAGCTTCGAGATTCCCCAGTGGGATCCGGTCAGCCAGAAGAAGGTTCGCGAGGCGCTGATCGCCTTGTCCGATACCATTCCGGATCTGCGCCACGCCGCCGGCCCGAACAAGGAAGCCGTCGATCCGGTCAGGCGCATTGCCGCGGCGGCGTCGGGCTGGGGCCTGAATCCTGACAAGGACGCCATCTACCTGAACGTGTTCCCGGAGAAGAACGACGGCAAGACCCCATACCGGCTCACGGTCAATCAGGTCCCGGTGGATGGGTTCTGGTCGGTGACCACGTACAACGCCGACGGCTTTTTCGAGCCCAACGACCTGGACGCCTACTCGATCAACAGCGTCACCGGCAGGAAGGGCGAGGATGGATCGATCACCATCCAGTTCGGCGACTGCACGAAGGAAACGCCGAACTGCCTGCCGGTCACGCAAGGATGGAATTACATGGTGCGACTGTATCGTCCGCACCAAGAAATTCTGGACGGCAAGTGGTCGTTCCCCGTCGCAGAGCCGATCAGGTAGCCGCTATCGACGTGGAGGACTTACGAGAGACGCGGACCCGCGTCGGCAAAGTCGGCGAAGGAAGAAGGATTAGCACATGATCCTGCCTAACCCTTTGACAAGGTGGCGCGCCCGGAGGGAGAAACTTCGAACTCCGTTCTGGACACGCTAGCCGCCTGGAATACCTACCTTGAACAGCACGCCCCCACGTATCGGGAGCGGGCTGCATGTCGAGCCTAGGAGGCAATCTCCCGCCATATCAAGATCGTACCACCCGGACGCCCGAGGATGCCCCGGCTCCGTTCTCCCTGCGCCTGACATTCGAGGAACGGGCGTCTCTGGAGCAGGCTGCCGGGGATATGCCGCTCGGGGCCTATATCCGCTCCCAGGTCTTCAAGGACGGCAAGAGTCGGAAGCGGCGGCGCTACAAGCGTCCGGTCAAGGATCACCAGGCACTCGGACAGCTCCTTGGAGCGCTCGGCGAGGCACGGCTGGCGAACAACCTCAACCAGCTCGCCAAGGCCGTCCATACCGGCTCTCTGCCGGTTACGCCGGAAACCGAAAAAGCGCTCCGGGACGCCTGCGCCGAAATCCACCAGCTGCGAAGCCTCCTGATGCGGGCGCTCGGCTTCTCGCCGAAGGGCGGGCGCGCATGATTCTCAAGGGCAGCCAGCGCGCTGGCGGGCGGCAATTGGCGGCGCACCTACTCAATGAGAAGGACAACGAGCATGTCCGCGTCCACGAGCTGCGGGGATTCATGGCGGACGATCTTCACGGCGCTCTGGCCGAAGCCTATGCAGCCAGTAAGGGCACCCGCGCCAAGCAGTTCCTTTTCTCGCTGAGTCTCAACCCGCCGCCGAAAGAGCGAGTTCCCACGGAAGTCTTCGTCGAGGCCATCGACCGCGTTGAGCAGCGCCTCGGTCTTGTCGGACAGCCGCGCATCATCGCCTTTCATGAAAAAGACGGACGGCGGCACGCGCACGCCGTCTGGTCGCGGATCGACACGCAGAGTATGCGGGCCGTCAATCTCTCCCACTACAAGCTGAAGCTCCGGGACATCGCGCGGGAGCTTTACCTGGAGCATGGTTGGCAAATGCCGCGCGGCTTCGTGAACTCGAAGGAGCGCGACCCGTTGAATTGCACGCTCCAGCAATGGCAGCAAGTGCAACGTGCGGGGCAGGACCGCATAGCGATCCAGCAAATGTTCCGCGAGTGCTGGGCGATTTCGGATAGCGGCAAGGCGTTTGCGCAAGCGCTCAAAGCCCGAGGCTACACGCTCGCGCGCGGCGACCGCCGCGGCCACGTCGCTGTGGATTACCGCGGCGAGGTCTACGCCATCGCCAAATATGCAGGCATCCCCACCAAGCAGGTTCGTGACCGTCTCGGCGATCCGGCGCGGCTTCCCTCCGTCGAGGAGGCTTCGCGCGAAGTCGCATCCCGCATGTCCGCGATGCTCAAAGCCCATATCGAGCAAGCCGATAAAGCCAATCGCCTGCGCTCCGCGGCAACCAGATTCCAATACACCCAAGTCATCCAGCGCCAGCGCGATGAGCGTTCGCAGCTTCAGCAATCGCAGGAGCTGCGCTGGAACGCCGAGAACGCTGCTCGCGCCGCGCGGCTCTCGAAGGGGTTTCGCGGCATATGGGATCGCCTCACAGGAAAGCACGGCGAAATGAAGCGCCACAACGAGCGTGAGGCGCTGCTCGCGCTACAGCGCGACCGCAAGGAAATGGACGCGCTGATCTTCCGTCATATCGAGGAGCGGGAGCGCCTACAACAGCGCGTACGCGACGAGAGGAAGACCGCGGCCTTGGACGTGCAGCGCCTTCACCGCGAGATAGCGACAGTCATGGAGCGCGGTTCCGGCAAGCCGCCGAATGTGCGCGAGCACTTCCGAGCTGCCACCGATCAACGACCGGATTTCCGCGCCACACGTGACCGCTCACGAGACCGCGACTTCGAGCCCGAGCTCTAGGCAGAGCTATTCCCCCCGAGATCGCACGAACAAGAGCAAATTGAACTTCCCTCGCCTCGATTTGTAAGGCGAACCAGACTGTTGGAAGCCCTGTTCGACGAGGCGAGGATGAACTTTCGTGTTCTCCTCGCGAGTGGTCGCGAAAACGCCTTCGCTTCCGGCAAGGGCTAGCGTCCGCTCTATCAGCATCCGCCCAAAACCTTTCTTGCGCCGATCCTCTTCCACGTAGAGATAGCCAAACTCCAGCGGGTAGTCTGCGCGGCTCAGGCCGCTTTTTGATTTCTCGAACACGCCTTCCCAATAGCTTTTTCGAGGAACTTTTAGCGCGGCAACACCCGCCAAGCCCATTTCATCCTCTATCCAAAGGACGAAACGAGCCCGGTCAAATCCACTCTCCAAGTCGTTCTGATCGACTTCGTTACTCTTCCCAGCGCTGACGTCCCGGGAAGTGGTGTAAGAGCGAAGTTGATGGCCACCCTGGGCTCGGCTGCGAGGGCGTAGCCCGAGCAGTCGAGCCCGGCGCGATCGGTGGCCATCGTGGGTCTTGGTAATGTTGGGGTTACGACGCCTTCAACTTTTCCGGAGAACACCACGATGACCACCTGTTCCACTATCGCATTGGCCGAGCTTGCCGAGAAGGGCCCGGACGCCGAGCTGCTGCGCGAGATGATCCAGTACGTCGCCCAACGCATGATGGAGATGGATGCGGAGGGGCGCTGCGCCGCTGGCTACAACGAGCGCAGCCCCGATCGGGCCAACAGCCGCAACGGCTATCGGGAGCGGCTGTGGCAGACGCGCGCCGGCTCGATCGAGCTGAAGATCCCGAAGCTGCGCAAGGGCAGCTACTTCCCCGGGTTCCTCGAACCGCGCCGCACGGGCGAGAAGGCCCTCGCCGCCGTCATCCAGGAAGCCTACGTCCAGGGCGTCTCGACCCGCTCGGTGGACGAGTTGGTCAAGGCCATGGGCATGAGCGGGATCTCCAAGAGCCAGGTCTCGCGCCTGTGCGGGGAGATCGACGAGCGCGTGCACGCGTTCCTGAACCGCCCGCTCGAAGGAGACTGGCCGTACCTGTGGATCGATGCCACCTACGTGAAGGTGCGCGAGGCCGGGCGGATCGTCTCGGTCGCCGTGATAATCGCCGTGGCCGTGAACGCCGACGGGGTGCGCGAGGTACTGGGCATGGCGGTGGGCCCCTCGGAGGCCGAGCCGTTCTGGACGAGCTTCCTGCGCTCGCTGACCCGTCGAGGGCTGCGGGGCGTGAAGCTGGTGATCTCCGATGCCCACGAAGGGCTCAAGGCCGCAGCTGCCAAGGTCCTCAAGTCCACCTGGCAGCGCTGCCGTGTGCACTTTCTGCGCAACGCCCTGGCGCACGCCGGCAAGGGGCAGCGACAGATGGTACTGGCGATGATCAACACCGCCTTTGCCCAGGACACCCAGGAGGCGGCTATCGCCCAGTGGCGGGTGGTCGCCGATCAGCTACGCGCCAAGTTCCCCAGGCTCGCTGCGCTGATGGATGGGGCCGAATCCGACGTGCTTGCGTTCATGGGCTTCCCCAAGGCACATCGCACGCAGATCCACAGCACAAATCCGCTCGAGAGGGTCAACGCCGACATCAAGCGACGAACCGATGTCGTGGGCATCTTCCCCAACGAGGCGGCCATCGTGCGGCTGGTCGGCGCTCTATTGCTCGAGCAGAACGATGAGTGGCAACTGCAGCGTCGCTACATGCAGCTTGAAGGCCTGCAGACCCTCAGCGAAAATCAATCCGCTCGGTTGTCCGCCGTGGTCAACTGAGCACGAGCCCAACACAGCCAAGACCCATAACTCTTACACCACGGCGCGGGACACGATTCCCAGCGAGCGTGATAAATGCTGCCCGCTCTTGCTCAGAGCACTCCTTGGGGTCCTTGATAATCGTTTCTTGTCGCATTGTGCCTGCTCGCTGCGCTCGGACGCGTCTCACGTACATAACAGAAACGTGCTGAACGTTTCATCCCTTTTTCTCCTTCATCGTCATTCGACCCTGACAACCATCAGGGCCTTTCCTCTGTGACCATCTGTGTGCGGAGCCAGAAAGGCTCCGATGGTCGGGGCCTCCGAACTCAAGGAGGAAACGATGAAACTTCTCACCCGTTTCGAACTGGCTTCCAAGCGCACAAGCGAGCTGCACGCCCTGCACCGCGAAGCGCTGAAGGCTTTCAACGCCGCCGCGCGCGGCACGCAAGAGCGTCGAGATGCGCTTGCGACAATCGCCAATCTAGAAACCGAGATTGCCTCGCGGCCATCGCGTAGCCCGCAATGACCAGGAGGCGCAACTCGTGCATGCAAGCCCCAACAGGCGAAGTCGCGTACTCGTCAGGATAGCAATGAAGGCTCCGACGTACCGGCCACTGGCATGCTAATAGCCCATGCAAAAGGCTGGGGCTTACCCTGCTCGTACTGATAGACCGCGACCAAAGGAAGATTCCTCTTGTCGTAAAGCGTTCCGAAGCGAAGAGTGAGGCTGCTAGGAGCCGCCAAGAACAAGTGGATTCGCTTTACCCCTCTTGCCTGAAGCTTCAGACAGGTGTCGAGAAACTGGCGCCCGAGGGCTATCTGCTTCTCCGACGAAAGATGGCTCGACGTGCTTGCGCCGTCCAACAGCAAGTGCACCACTGCACAGCCTGGTAACTTCGCTCTCGCGTTCGCGAGATCGACTTGATAGGAGGCAGAAACTGCAAGGATGACCTCATCTGCCTGGGCAGGCAAAGCATCAAGCCCATCGATCACGAACCGCTTCAAGTCGTCTGGCTCACCCAGACGATGCCATTTCCTCGCATGCCGATCCCAATCCATAAAGGTGATTGGAGTTTCATCATCTAGTACGACTCCCACCAGGAACGTCAAAGGGACCGGAGCGAGGCCACCGACGACATACGAGAAGTCGCGCCGGTCAATTCCCCTTTCGCGCAACTCTAAATCCGAGCGAAGCGATGATATTCGCTTCAAGGCTGCGCCAGGATCAACAATTACCCCATCCTGAATGCGCTGGCGCATATCGAGAAGGATCGGCTCTCGTCTTCCCGGAAGCGAGGCCGGGACATCGTCCGTCAGAGGCGGCCCATCCCAGTCGCGCAGGCCGCGCAGCTCGATTACAAAGACGCGCTTTCGCCCCTCAATGCGCGCTTCACCTATCACAAGGAAGAGGCCAACTAGAATCAGGACAACGGCGAGGGCTATCAATCCGTAAGAGAGAAGCGGACTAATACCACCATCAGCCCAGCCAATAGTGAAAGACCCGCTGCCGGTCGGAATGGTCAGCGATAGGTTCATGCCGGCGATGAGCACCACGAGAAGGGCGGAACCGGCTCGCATTACCAAGAGGCCCCGCGACTTCCGCCGGAAGACCCACTCGATCAATGCAGATAGCAGGTTGTCAAAGTGCGCGCTTAGATTCATGCCCCCTCAATTCACAAATGCTGAGATCAACGCCTTGCGGCGACAATCCTTTCTGAAAAAGCAGCGCGGAGCATTCGAAGCGCCAGAAACGCGCACGCTTAACGATCATCAAGATAGCGAAGTGAATGCCACGTTCGCCCTCGACGAGTTCCTGCATCGAGGCGATGTCTTGATGGCTCGGAACGACCGGATAACTAGGATGTGAGTGCCACTCTCCAAGATAGTTGAAGCGCGTGTAATCACTTCCAGTTCGATCAAAGAACGCTGAAAGAGCTAAACGATGGTGTTCGGGAGAGCGCACGAAATGCGCCGCCGAACCGGTGGTCTCATCAACGGAGAAATCAACCACTCTGAAGTGGCCTTCACTGATTTGCTCGGCCATCAGCACACCGCCGATCTCACGCTTTCCTGCGCGTTTGAGGAGTGGCTTTATCCGATCAACTTCACTCGTTGGAAAATCAACCCGCACGTTTCTCCCCTGCATCGGGGAAGAACTCCTCGATCAGCTCCTTTACTTTTGCATCCTTGTTTTCTTCGGCAGGCGCACCCCATGAACCTTCGAGCACTAGCTCGATTGGCCATACCTCAAAAGGCTGTGAGAAAATCCATTTTTTAGAGAACCCTATCGCATACGCAGCCTGTGGAAATTGTGCAGAGCTCGGGTCTAGTAGCGCATCCGTCGCATAGCGAACCATATGCATGGCCACCAAGCCCACCTCAGCGTCAGTGGCCACTATCGCCCGAATTCCGTCGTTCGCGGTGTAGGTTCTGGTTTCTTCGCTCGAAACCCAAGGAATCCCTTTTTGTTGGAACCAGCCGTCTATTTGCCTTCTCGCCGCTTGCGGCGGAGGTTCAATATCCGGCCGCACTCTAGCGACGAGTCCGCCCAGTCCGCCTTCGTAAACTCGGCCCCATACGAGCGGCTTTTTATATGCTTGTGCAACGGCGGCACACGTTATGAACGCGTTGATGTCAGCCGTGGCATCCACAATGAGATCGCAGTTCGAGAGCTTAAGTGCGGTGGCCGCTGACCAAGCGCCGCTCTCCTGCCTGCCCAACAGAATCTCCGAGATGTCTACGGCAGCTCTTGGATTGAGCTCAAGGATTCTGCGTTCAACAGCCTTAGTCTTGTTAACACCACTTGCGCGCAAGTCCAGTTCGTTTCGAATGACGTTCCCTGGCAAGAACACGTCTGAATCCACCAAGACAAATTTGCCGACCCCAGATCGAGCGAGGGTCCCGGCGATTTTCGAACCGACTGACCCGCACCCTACGATGCCGACGCATTTTCCCTGCAGCGCTACATATTCATCCGGAAGGCGAGTTTCGTCGCTCGGCACTTCAATCGTGGGGTACTCGAGTAACGCATCGTTGGATGAGAGTAGTTCGAACAACGTGACGTGGTCGCCGCTTGCGAACACCATTGTTAGGCTTTCGCCGACGTGGGTGAGCTTCCATTCGTCTAGCTTCTCGCCGAGCAGTGCCTGGACACCTTCCTTCGACTCAAAGTTTTGCGGTACGGGCCGTCGGAACACAAACCCCTGACGCGTGGCGTTTCCAAAACTCGTAGCGGGTTCGGCTTTCCAGAGAACCGATTCATCCTCCCCAATCTGGGTCACCTCTGTCACCCATGTTTTCGCGAAATAGCGCTCCGATGTCTTAATCGGTATCTGTGAGCCTTCTGGCAATCCCAGCAGCGAACTCTTGCAGTCTGGTGACAACAGAAATCGCACCGTACGGGCACGGACCTCCTGGCCCACAGTGAGGTCGTGTGCGCTCTCCACCTCCTCATCTTCGTCCTCGTTGGACAGAAGGCGATACGCGCTTTCGATCAGCATGCTACCCGTGATATCTGGACGCCAATTGTCAGCGCGCCATTCAAGGCATAGCTCACCTTTCGCTCCGTATTGGTGAGACGAAAGCCTTTCTTTACTCTTAGCAACAACGCGCGCAGGAAAATCTGGAAACAAGTCCGGATAGATCAAGGTAAGGGGAATCCGGCGCGCAGCAACTTCAATCTCGAAATCGAGCGCCAAGTTTGGGAAGTCACTCGGGTCCCACTTCAATATTTTGAGCCACGAGACGCGTTCCGCCAGCGAGGCAATATCGGCTTTTTCGGCCAGCGCACGACCTGGTTGATTAACCCACCAGATCACGCAAAGCCTTTCGGCTGGGTCGGCACACGCGGCTCGTTCGGAAACGCGACGCCCACTGGAGCGACGGAGGCCACCTTCGCCAATCCGCCTCCCGGAGCATTCGCTCGTTTGATGATGCGGTCGGTAACCTGACGCCCCATAGAAGAGGCTGCGCTTTCAGCGATCTTCGTTACACCTGCCATTTGACCGACTTGACCAAAGTCCTTGCGAGCTTGCTGCAGCCATTCGAAGAATGCGTTTGCGCGTTGCGGATATTCCGCCCACTTGTCGGCGAAATTTTCCAACGGGTCGGTCGGGTTCGGAATTACGTATCTACCGTTCACGTAGTGAACGTGTTGATGCATGTTCGAAAGAATGCCAAGCAGCGCTCCGCCGATACTCTGCTCACCGCTATACGAATGGGCGGCTAATGTCGTCAGGATGACAGAGATCGGGCGGTCTTCCAGTCGTCCGATGAAACGAGAGTCTCTGTGACGCTTCAAAATTATGATCGCAGCCTGTAGTGGCGTTCTTACTCGATAGATCGGGATTTCCTCGACCGAAGCGCCAATCGACTCCGCCAGCATTTTGCGGCGGCTTTCAAATGCGCTTCCCATTCGCAATTTGAACCATTCCGAGAAGCCCTTTGGATTTGATCGCGGCCAATCCGCCGTCAGCATGGCGTAGTCCGCTCTTTCATTGTCGGTTATGCCAACCGCCGTGTTAGCCCATGTCGCCTTCTGGCCAGCACGCTCGATAAGCAAGCGAGCGCGGGCAGCGTTTGGCAGTGACGGAACAATGTCCATGTGGAATTGAGCACCGTCGGCGTAGTCGAGAATCCAGCATCGACGACCTTCCCGAACCGGGTTCGTCATTTTCTTGGCCGCATGGTAGGACCGTACTTCGACCTCCAAGAGCTCCTTTAATCTCTTTTGCGTTAGCTGCGATGGCGCGAGCAATTGAAACTCGCACATCGAATCGACATCGTAATCTTCCTTTTCCGACAGAGGACGGATGGCCGTCCCCAGACGGAACGAGCCTTGGACGTAGATTTGAGGATCGTATTTTCGGATTGTCGACGCCTCTCGGTGCAGCCACCGTCCGAAAGAGTCGTAGCTGTCCTGGGCCTGCGCGTATCGCGCATCACTAATGGCAAGCTCTTCTGCGAGAGCTTCGAGATAGCGTTCTGCGTCCTGCGTTAACATACTTGCCCCTACCCAACAGTACTGTTGTCAGTGATATTTCACGATTTGTTCCAGATTCCTAGCTCCAGGTCAACACTGAACAGCATTAGGTAAATCTGAAACGCGTGCGGTTTCGGCAAACGCAGGTGCGTCAAGACATACTCACGAAGGCACCGCTAACTGCCTGCTGCCAAACGTGCGCATAGACGTTCGCTGCAATCAACCTCTTATCGTCATCGGTATAGGGCGGTGTCGGGAGGCTTGTGTATACGTGATCGAGGATCAGTGTTTCCACATCGCCCTTTGTCTGCTCTTTCTCCCAGAACCGATCCAACTCGGCGAGCCGCGTCTTGACCGCCGCGAGCAACTCCCGGCTGGCCTTCTTAACGCGCTCACGCGCAGTCTTATCAATGCTCCCCTTCTTCTCTTGCAGCAGCACATCGAAAAGCGCGAGCTCCTCTTCGCCGAGTCCCTCGCGCGTCGCGCGTTCCTGCTCTTCGTCCAGACTGGCCACAAGGTCCTGAAGCCTGCGGAAAGTCTCCTCGATGGTGGCGCGATCCTTTTCCAGGTTGTAGGCGGCGACGATTTCCTCGTACTTAAGCTGGTAGTCCATGCGCGTCGGATTTCGCGCAAGCATCTCGGCAAGCTTCTGCTCAAGAACTAGCCGGATGTCCTCAATGACCGTTGCCTTGCGCCGAACCTTCTTCGCAAACTCCTCTCGCAGTTTGTCGAGGTCTACTGTGCTGAGATCGAAGGTCAGCCCCTCCGCCTGGTCGTCGCCAGGAGCTTGCGTGCGGATGGCCTCGTTGACGATACGGTGAAGCTCCTTCAGGAGGTCCGTCACGTCCGCCGTATCGCGGCGCTCAGTCAGCTTCTTGTAGATCGCCTCGATGTTGTCGTGGCGTTCGGCATACTGATAAGCGGTCGGCTCTGTTACTAGGGCTCGGAATCGCACGAAGACCTGCCGCGCCAGAATCTCGAACCGCCGCTTCGCGTCGTCGCTCGTGTAGACCGCCTCGACAGCGTCCTTCAATCCCTTGATCCGCGCGAAGCCTGATGAGCCGATGAGGGTGGCAGCGTCGAAGTCGAGCGACGCGAGATGCGCCTCTGTCGCGTTGATCGCCTCGATGAGGGCCTGAACGCGCTCCTCGATAGGCGTGATCGGCGGATCGCCGCCGGGACCTTCGCCAGATGCATACTGCGCGAGCGCGGCGCGCAGGCTCGCCAGCATTCCGTTGTAATCAACGATCAGGCCGAAGTCCTTGCCGGGGTAGACGCGGTTGGCGCGCGCAATCGCCTGCATGAGCGTGTGCGCCTTCATCGGCTTGTCGATATAGAGGGTCGAGAGGCACTCCACGTCGAACCCCGTCAGCCACATG
>Ga0116142_10004066_pt1 | contig 14206 bp, 6 predicted proteins | sample AD_UKC033_MetaG_FD_89785 | JGI IMG/M metagenome (GOLD analysis project Ga0116142, IMG submission 89785) | Active sludge microbial communities of municipal wastewater-treating anaerobic digesters from USA - AD_UKC033_MetaG | ecosystem: Engineered > Bioreactor > Anaerobic > Digestate | place: USA... | reverse complement strand
GAGGCCAGCGTGGCCGGCGACTTGCCTGGCTCACCCGCAATCAAAGATTATCACGGCTTCTGGGTTACACCGGGCCTGATTGATGTCCATCTTCACGGGGCAAGAGGCAAAGAAGCCATGGATGGCGAGGTGGAAAGCATTAGAGAGATGGCCAGGCATCAGGCCTCCTGCGGCGTCACCGGTTTTTTCCCAACCACCTTAACGGCCAGCCAGGAAGCTCTTCTCCGGGCGATCGAAGCGGTGCGAAGAGCCAGCAAAGAGAGTCTGCCTTCAGAAGTTCTTGGTGTTCATCTTGAAGGTCCCTATATCAGCCAGAAAAGGAAAGGAGCGCAGGATCCTAAATATGTGAGAGAAATTAATCAAAAAGAGCTGCAGGACTTGAAATCGGTTCTCGGAGATTTAAAGACCCTGGTTACTCTGGCTCCTGAAGTGGGTCAAAATTTAACTTACATACCCGAGCTGGTCAAGTCAGGCTGGACAGTTTCAGTTGGCCACAGTGATGCTACCTATGATGAAGCTTGTAAAGCCTTTTCGGCTGGAGCCAACCATGCCACCCATCTTTTTAATGCCTGGCGCGAGTTTCATCATCGCGAACCAGGAGGAATAGGAGCTGCGCTGGATGAAGATCAGGTTTTTGTGGAGTTAATTGCTGACGGAATCCATATTCATCCTTCTTTTATCAGGCTGGCTATTTTCCGCAAAGGTGTGGATCGGGTTTGTCTGATCACTGACTCTCTCAAAGAAGTGGGCCTGCCTGATGGTACTTACACCTGGGGCGAGCTTCAGGTAGTTCTCAAGGGCCGGGAAATAAGACTCAAGGATAGCGGTGTCCTGGCTGGCTCGGTACTTCATCTTAATCATGGCGTGCGTAATGTTCTTAGCTGGACAGGGCTATCTGTGCCAGAAGTGGTCAGAATGGCAACTTTGACTCCAGCCAAAAGTGTCGGGCTGGAAGCGAGTGTGGGAAGTCTCGAGCCGGGGAAAAAGGCTAATGTGGCTATTTTTGATAGAAACTTCGAGACGGTGGCGACTTTTGTCCGGGGAGAAAAAGTTTATTCAGGAGAAGGTGACCGTCGCTAAAGGCTCAACTATCATGGACTTTAAAAGACAAGTGAGGGGGTAAGTAATGAGGAAAAAAATAAAAAGGAAAGCTGGTTTCATCCGTCTCAGCGGGCTTATATTTATATTGCTCATCAGCTTGACTCAGTTGAATGCTAGTGGGTTGGTGAAGTCAAGAGCCATTCAGTCTAAAACCACAGGTGAAAAGCCCTGGTCTGGCTTTAAATTTCAGCCTGCTGGTCCCAACCTGGCGGGCTTTCCCGCCTGTTCTTTTACCCGACCTTTTGGTTTTAAAATGAAATCTTTTGGCCGTACTGCAGCTGCTGGTAACATTGATAATGATCCGGAAGGCAGTGCCTGTCCGGTGGGCGGTCTGGGCGCACCCGGCTTTGAGTGGACGATGAGCGGTAATTTCCGTTACTGGTTTTTAAAGTCGGGCTGGTATGTTGACGATAATCTGCCGGCTGATGCTTTTCATGTTTATTTTAAAAGAGGAAGGCAGAAGATTGTCCGAACGATAGCCACTGACCGGCCGGCATCTGCCCTGCAAAGCTGGCCATACCTTGAGTCATCCAACCAGGCAGAATATTATGCCCTTTATCCGCGGAGCGGTGTTTCTCTGGAAAAAATGAAGGGCTGGCCGGTCAAATTGGCGGTGGTGCAATTTTCGCCGGTTATTCCACATAACTATAAAGAGACAAGCTACCCGGTAGCTATCTACAAATGGTTAGCCAGGAATACCACCTCGGAATCGGTTGAAGTCTCCATCATGCTGACCTGGGAAAACATGGTCGGCTGGGACACTCACTGGCCCGGGGGAACGGCGCCAGTGACTCAGTTTGTCTGGGATAAGAAGAGCCACGGCAACTACAGTGAATTTGTGGCTGACGGCCAGAGGAAAGGCTTAATTTTTAGAGGCCGCGGGTTTGATGTCAGGCGGGATTCAGGACTGGTTGGAACTATGGCCATCGCTACTCTTCAAGTGCCGGGAAGCGAAGTGACCTATCTAACTGATTTTGATCCCACCGGAGATGGTCTGGAAGTCATAGAACCTTTTTCTTCGTCAGGAAAGCTACCTTCAAAAGAGGCAGGAAGTGATAAAACTGCAAGAGTAGCTTCAGCTCTCTGCCTCAGTTTTAAATTAAAACCTGGTCAACAGCTGGAAATTCCCTTTGTTATCAGCTGGGATTTTCCCTATTACGAATTTGAAAAGGGAGTAAAATACAGGAAGAAATATACAGAATATTTTGGGTCTGATGGACAGAGAGCCATGAATATTGCCTTTGAAGCCCTGGATAAATATCAGGAGTGGGAAAAGGCTATCGTCGGCTGGCAGAAGGAAATTGCCGATCGGAAAGACTGGCCTCTGTGGTTTAAGCAGCTTCTTTTTAACGAGCTTTATGTTTTAAGCGAAACCAGCTTGTGGGAAGCGACAACTGATTTGTTTACTTATCTCGAGAGTGCCGATTATTTAATGTATGGGACTTTTGATGTTGACTCCTATTGCTGGCAAATACTCGAGCTCTGGCCAGAGCTCGAGATGAAAAATATCGGCTTTTTCGCTCAGGCTTTAAACCAGTTTGACCCCGCCTATAAAATTTATCAATATAACGAGACTTATCCCAATGAGGTCCCGGCCAGCAAAAAAGGCTATTATTGGAATATAAACAAAGAGCGGGGCATGATTCCTCACGATCTGGGCTCCCCTCGAGTTCGACCCTGGGTGGTCCTCAATGCCTTTGACTGGCAGAATGGTAATGTCTGGAAAGATCTCAATCCTAAGTTCCCGCTGCGCGCTCTGCGTGACTATCTGGCTTTAGGCCGGCCGGATGTTGATTTTCTGTCAGAATTGATGTTGGCTTCAGTCCTGACGCTGGATACTCTGGAGAAAAAATTTGGTGACCCGGCGTCTCATCTTCCACAAAACGAAGGTATTCCTGATCAAACCTATGATACCTGGCGAATGAAAGGCACCAGCGCCTATGTTGGTCTCCTCTGGTTGAGTTCTCTTCAGGCGACAAACAAAATGGGTGAGCTGCTATTGGCCAGCGGTGTCGAAGAGATAGGGCACCAAAAAATTAAAGATATCAAAAAAAGGTATACAGAATGGATTGAAACAGGCCGGAAAGGCCTGGCTGATCTCTGGGATTCCGAGCGTCATTATTTTCATATTGACGCGGAGACTGATGACATTATGACTGACCAGCTTTTTGGCCTGTGGTATGGGGCGATGATTGGCCTTGATCAACCTGAGCCTTTATTCCCGGCTGAACAGGTCAGGACTGCTCTCCAGACAATCTTCAAAAATAATGTCCTTGGTTATGGTGATGGATTGATGGGGGCGGTTAACGGGCGCCGCTCCGATGGCAGCCAGCTTTTGAGTCAGCAGGGCGATGAGGTCTGGGTGGGAACAGCTTATGCTTTTGCCAGCAATTGCTTCCTCCACGGTCTGGAGAAAGAAGGCTGGCAGACCATCTACGGGCTTTATCGCGTAGTCTGGAGCCCGGAGGGACAGGGCTATTTTTTCAAAACGCCTGAGGCTTATCTCCATCCGGATGAAAAGCTCTGGAATGATCCCTCTAAAAACTATGGTGAGAACCTTTTCCGGGCGATGAAATATATGAGACCGGGGGCAGTCTGGGCAGTTTACCGGGCACTACTTAATTCAGAATCAAGATAAGATTAGCTAAAAGGAGGCAAGAAGATAAGATTGATAAAAGGAGAGGAATGAAAAATATTAACTGGTTAAGAAGAACTGTTCTCATATTCTATAATTTAGCGGATAGTTGATGGAGATTGGTAGATGAGCCGGAAAAACGAAGATAGAAGTCGAGCCAGAGCACCATCCGAGAAAGCCCCTTCCAGGGGGGCAAAAAGGCTTGCTTTCCTGTTGCTGATTATTGCTCTGCTGGTGGTCGGCGTCTTCTTATATCAACATGTTTTTTGTCCCGCATCCCCCCTTCAGGAGTTCTGGAAAAAGGCAGGAGTTGACCAACCCAACGTTCTGCTGGTGACCATGGATACAACTCGGGCCGATCATTTGCCTCTTTATGGATATTCTGCTGTGGAAACCCCGAATCTCAACGAGCTTGGCTCGAAAGGGGTGGTCTTTGAGCAATGTGCTACCACTTCTCCTCTGACTCTGCCGGCTCACTGTTCGATTCTGACCGGTTTTTATCCTCCTTACCATGGCGTTCGGGTTAATGGCAATAATGCTTTAAGAGATGACCTGACCACTCTCGCAGAAGTTTTTTCCTCTGCCGGTTACGGGACTGCCGCCTTTATTGGCGCTTTTGTTCTTGACGGCCGCTGGGGACTCAAACAGGGCTTTAATTATTATGATGACCAGTTTGACTTAAAAAAATACAAACAGCTTGACCTTGGCCTGGTTCAAAGGCCAGGTGACGAAGTAGTTGACTCGGCTCTGGCCTGGCTCGAAAAGAATCAGGAGCAGCCTTTTTTTGCCTGGGTTCATCTTTATGATCCACATCTCCCTTATCAGCCGCCAGAACCCTATTTGTCCAGGTACAATTATTCCCCACCGATCAGTCTTTATGATGGCGAAATCGCTTTCATGGATGAGCAGATTGGTCGGCTTTCTAAGTGGCTGAAAGCCAATGGACTCGGGGAGAAAACCATTATGGTCCTGGTCGGCGATCATGGCGAAGGTCTGGGCGAACATGGTGAGCTGGCTCACGGTTATTTTATTTATGATTATGCTGTCCATGTTCCGCTCATCATTTCGACTCCCGATAAAAGGTTTCAAGGTAAACGTGTCTCTCTCGAAGTTAGTACAGTTGATATCTTCCCAACGGTGGCGGAACTGGCCGGTTTGGAAGCCAGAACATCTCAGGGCCGTTCCCTGGTTCAGATGATGGCGGGCCGGAAAGAAAAAGAAATTCCAGCCTACTGCGAGTCAATGAGTCCCAGCTTACACTATGGCTGGAGTCCGCTGCTGGGCTTAAGAACCAGCCAGTTTAAGTTCATTGATGCCCCTCGACCGGAGCTTTACGATCTTAAAAATGATCCTGAGGAAAACACTGATGTTCAGAATAAATTTCCTCAAGTTGGACTCAATTATAAGAAAGACCTTGATTCTCTGTTGGAAAAGATCAGTCAAGGCGCGCCCGAGCCTCAAGCGGCTGACCTCGACGCTGAGACCGTCCAGCGGCTGGCGGCCCTGGGTTATATTGGGGCCTCGGTCAAGCTCAAAACCAGGCCAGCTAAAGAGCTGGCTGATCCCAAGGACAAGCTGGAAGTTTATGAATTAATTCAACAGTCTGGCGATTTGATCAATCAGGATAAATACCAGGAAGCTGCTGCCTATCTGGAAAGGGCTCTCAGCCTTGATCCGGCCATACCCCAGGCCAGGCTGCTGCTCTCTACCTGTTATGCTGAACTTGGCCGAAGAGATGAAGCCAAAAGGCTTCTCGACACTATCCTGAAAGAAGATCCAGATTCTATTCAAGCTCTGATTGGATTAGCCAATCTATTGCTGGAAGAAGGGCGGGACGAAGAGGTCATTTCTTTAAGCAAGAAAGCACTTTCAATTGATGACAGAAATACCCAGGCTTATACCCTGATCGGTGAAGTCTATCTGAGAAAAGAAGAGCCGGATAAAGCCTTACCCTATTTGGAAAAAGCTCTGGAGATTCAGCCCAAAATTACCAGAAATCAATTCAATTTAGCCTTATGTCTGGCCGGTCTCAAGCAGCATGATCGAGCTGAAAGCTTATTCAAAGAGGTTCTTAGCGACTACCCCCGCTTTCCGCTGGCCAATTATCATTTAGGCTTGCTCTATGAAGAACAAGGCAAACTGGCTGAGGCCCAACAGGCCTATGAAAAAGAAATAGAATACTATCCCCATCATTTCCGGGCGAGGTTTAACCTGGGCAAAATCCTGCTGGCCCGGGGAGATTTCACTGGCTATATGCAGCAAATGGAAAAAGTTATAGAGCTCGCTCCGGAGGAAGCCGAGGGTTATCTGTTTTATGCCAGGGGAAAACTTCTCCGTCAAGACAGTCCGGAGGATATCCTGAAACTCGTTAATACCGGTTTAAGTCTGGCTAAAACCTCTGAGCTAAAAGCCCTGGGCTATTATCTTCTGGCTGATGTTTATAACCGGCTCGGTCAGTCACAGAAAGTTGAGGAAGCGCTGGCCAGAGCCAATCAATATAACAATCAAACGGAGAATGAAAAAAATGAAGAAACCACTTAAGATTTTTCTGGTTCTCTTAATGTGTATTTTCAGTTTCGGTTTTCTTTTTGGGCAATATCGAGAATATCACCTCTTGGGTCTGGTCGTCGACTCTCAGCAGCAGCCACTGGCCGGGGTGGAGCTCTTCCTCCAGGATGTAAATACCAGCCGGAATTATCGGGTTAAGACCGATAAGAACGGAAAGTATGTTCTGTCAGGATTACCCCACGGAAGATACCGTGTGACTGTAAAAAAAGATGGATATGAAACCAGGACTTTTGACTGGGATTTCTCCGCTCCTCAGGAAAGAATGCAAAAGGTCGAAATGGAGACAATTGTTCTGGCCAGTGAGCAACAGGTCAAATTAGCCACTCGAGCTAAGGAAGCCCAGCAGGCAGTGAATGAATCCATGGAAAAGATAAAAAAAGGTGATCTGGAGGGTGCTCTGAAGATACTGAGCGAGCTGGCCAGGGATTATCCTGATGATTCTAATGTCCGCTATCTGCTCGGGCTAACCTATGGCCGTCTGCAGCGATATCAGGAAGCAGTGGCGGAATTGACCAGAGTGACTGAACTGGTGCCAGAATTTGCTCCTGCCTACCTTCAGCTTGGCTATTGCTATCAGAGCTTGAATGATCAGGACAAAGCTCTTGAGTATTATAAAAAAGCGGCAGAACTTGACCCCTCAAACCCGGCCAATCTCTACAATCTGGGTCTTATTCTTTTCGAGAAAAATCAAATAGACGAGGCTCAAGGTTATTTTGAACGAGCTCTGGCCATCAAAGCGGATGATGCCGATACCCTGGAAATGATCGGTCGATGTTATGTCAACAAAGGCGATTTGCCCCGGGCACTGGAGTTTCTGGAAAAAGCCCGTGGGCTTACCACCGATGAAGAAAAAATAAAGATCCTGGATAAATTCATTGCTACTCTGAAGGAGCAGATTAAAAAATAATCCGAGGAACTGATTTTGATCGAGCTAACTAAAAAATTTATTGCCGGGAAAAAGGGCTTGACATCAGATATATTCCGTAGCTAAAAGATAAGTTGGGAGAACATGTATAGAAGGAAGGAGGTGGGAATGCCAGTACGTAAAAAAAAGGGTCTTAGGGTATCTTCCTGCCTGTTGGTCAAAGCAGGAAGAGAGAGCAAGGTGAAGAACAGGAGGGAAAAATGAAAATCTTTAAATGGCGGAAAAGTATTTTCTGCCTGAGCCTGGTCATTATTTTGCTGGCTCCCTCATTAAGATCCCAGACAATCGAATACGGCAAGATTACCGGAACAGTAGTGGATGAAGAAGGAGCCCCGCTGCCGGGAGCGACCGTTGAAATTGCCAGTTCTGCTTTAATGGGTGGAAAGAGAGCTACCCAGACCTCAGCCCGCGGCACTTTTGTCTTTCTGAACTTACCACCTGGTAGATATACTATAACCGTTTCACTCCCCGGATTTAAGACTACCAGACAGGAAAATATAATTGTGACGGCCGGTTCTTCTCTGGTAGTGGACATCAAGATGGAAATCGGCAAGTTAGAAGAAACGGTAACGGTCACTGCCGCTGGGCCGGTGGTTGATGCCAAAACTTCAACTATTTCTACCAACCTGCAAAGTGAGCTGCTGGCTAAATTACCAACCAGCCGTGACGCTTTTTATGATCTGGCTCTAACCACGCCTGGTATGGTCGCTCAGGGTAAAGATGGTAGCTGGCTGCCCAGCCCCAATGCTTATGGTGGCACTTCTAATGAGAACGTATTTTTAATCAATGGCGTCAATACGACTAACCCCCGATCAGCCTCCTATGGTTCTCTGGTCAATGTTAACTACAATGCAGTGGAAGAAGTCAGGGTAATTGCTCTTGGTTCCAAGGCCGAATATGGCAGCTATTCAGGTGTGGCTATCGATGTCTTAACCAAATCAGGCAGCAACGATTTCCATGGTAATTTCAGTGTCTATGGTGTTCCCAAAGAATGGGTAGCTGATAATCAGCCCAAACCATCGACACCAGGAACAGCGGTGGAAATGGGTAATTTTGGGCCCTACGGCGAAAAATTTTACATTGGCCCCGGCGATGATATCCTGAATAAAACTACCAAAAATTATGAATTCAATCTAACGGCAGGCGGTCCAATCAAAAAAGACAAAGTCTGGTTCTATGGTGGGATCGATTATGTTCGCAGTAATTCGAAAACACCTTTCTGGCCAGTACCTAATAGATATTGGGGAAGGCTGGCTGATTTGAAATTAACGGCTGAACCGTGGACTAATCATCGTGCCTGGGTTGCTTACCATTACGAAAAAAATAAAGGTGATGGCTGGACCTGGAATCCTCACTGGGATCCGACCATGACCTATGGCCAGAATAGTGAAACCAACAGTATTTCTGCCCAATGGCAGTGGATGGCTTCAGGCAAAACGGTCTTCACTATTAAATGGCTGGGCTTCTGGAGAGATGATAAGCCGTTTATTCCTGATGATGCTCCTGACCATCCTGGCTATATTAACTGGTGGAAATGGGCCGCCTACGGAGTCAATGGAGCTATGCCTAATGTCGAAGCTCAAAAGTCGAGCCGTAATACATTACAGGCTGATGTTTCCTATTATGCTGAACATTTCCTGGGTGAGCATGATATAAAATTCGGCATCCAGTATACCAAGGGTCGGGGCAACTGGATGGGTGGCTATTTTCACAATTATGCCAACTTCGCTTATCCAGCTCCCTGGACACAGAACATCAACTATTTACGCGACTGGTATGGAGCAACTGGTCTTGTTTTCTACAACCGGCAAACCTGGCTGAATCCATTCCTTACCGTCAGAACAGCTGACCAGATTGGTGGCTTTTTTGATGACCAGTGGACACCTTTCAAAAGACTGACCATTAACCTTGGTCTCCGCTATGACCGAATGACCACCAAATATGGAAAGGGCAAGGTTTATGAATATGCTTCGACACCAGACGAGATAAACTCTCCGCCTCCAGTCATAAGGGAAAGAGAAGGAACTGGAAATATTTTTGATTTCAAAAACTTCTCGCCGCGGGTTGGCTTGACCTGGGCTATCACCGGCGACATGAAGACTATTTTCCGGGCCAGCTACGGCCGCTATTATCTGCCTTTGAGCGTTGAGTACCTGAGACGATTTGGTCCTGATATGCCCATGGCTGATATCAAGTATATCTTTTATACCATTCCCTTTGACCTCGTAGACCTGGATGGAGACAATCTCATTTCTTCAGCCGAGACGATTAATGCGGCCCGTCTCTTAGCTGACCCAACTTATATCACACCAGAGGCCAGGCCTGACTGGATGCAGGATACCACTCAGGATTATTCCTGGCAGTTAAAGGTCAAAGACGGGACCAAAGACCAGCATACTGATCAGATAACACTTAATCTGGAAAGAGAAATCGTCAAGGATTTGTCGTTTAGTACGACCTACATCTGGAAAAGAACCGCTAATATTTTTGTTAACTGGCCTTTAAACCGTCAGACTCAGGAACCGTTTGAATATGAAAGAAAAGAATATACGACACGCTACGGGCAGGTGGTTTCTCTGTACAGCATTAAAATGGAGGATTTCAATGAGGATGGTGTAATTAATGGCGGTGACATCGGCTGGATTGGTACCAATACCGATTATATGGTTCAGAATATGTCGGCTGTCGATGGCCAGAAGGCCAAGCGTTTATATCAGGGCTTACAGTTTATGCTGAATAAGCGTTACTCCAACCGCTGGCAATTAATGGCCTCAGCTGTTTTCTCCTGGTCAGATGGTTTCGCTATGAGACCTGTCCGGCAGGATTTTAATTTTGATGGACCAATGGTGATGGACACGACCTTTCTGGCCGGGCTTAACCAGACGATTAACAACATGGAAGGGCCACTGCCTCATACTCAAAAATTCGAGTTCAAGCTGTCGGGTTCATATCGGATTCCAGTGATTGAAACCGACCTCGGCTGGAGAATAAGGTATAACTCCGGCCGTCCGCTCTGGCCGCTGGAAACTTATCCGGTGGTGACTCAATGGGGTTATCCTCAGGGTCTGGTTGTCAATACCGGAGACAACTATATTGTATCTATTGATCCGAACGAGCCCTGGTAATTGCCTCATGAGATGGTAGTCGATTTGAGATTGGACAAGGCCTTCAGCCTGAGGAGAGCTGGTCAGATCAGATTGGCCGTGGATATTCTTAACCTGTTTAATGAACATGCGGTTACCAACGCTGGCTATGGTGGAGCTATTGAACCTGAAATCGGACGGGTTTCCGGTATAACTTACCCCTCACGCATGATTCGTCTGAGCTTTAGTTACGAATACTGAAGGCGATTCGAAGTTAGAGGTCGAAAAGGCGCCCGGGAGGCTCCCGGGCGCTTTTTTTTGCCTCAAGTCGGCAAAAGAGATATAATTTAAATTCAGGGAAGAAGAAAGAATCTAAAATGTTGAGGCCAACCTGACCAGAAGGACAAGACAGGTCAAGTATTAGCCAATGCCTGTTAAATTTAAATTGCTTAAAACTGCCAGATTTAATGTGCTGGTCTGCCTGGTCTTGGTTTTCTTTTCTGGTCTTTTTTTAATAGCTTCTGACGTTCCGGAAAGATATCGGAAGTGGCTGGAAGAGGAGGTGGTCTATCTTATTACTCCCAGAGAAAAGGAGGTTTTTTTACAGCTTCAAACTGACCGCGAACGAGAAATATTTATTGAAGCTTTCTGGAAGCAACGTGATCCCACTCCTGAGACGCCTCGCAATGAATTCAGAGAGGAACATTATCGGCGGCTGAATTATGCCAACCAATATCTTGGTCGGGGAACAGGCAAACCCGGCTGGCAAACTGACCAGGGCCGCATTTATATTATTCTCGGGCCGCCTAACAATATTGAAAAGTATGAGGATATTGATGGTGTCTATCCGACTCAGGTCTGGTTTTATTATGGTGACCCGCAGTTTAATTTACCGCCTGCTTTTAATATCATTTTTTTCAAAAAAGAAGGAACAGGTGAATATATTCTGTATTCGCCCTCTGATTACGGGCCACAGGCACTGGTCGCCGACTATATGTATAATGTTCGTGACGCCCGTGACGCCTATCAGAGACTCTATCAGCTGTCTCCTAATCTAGCCGAGCAATCATTAAGTTTAATTCCTTCGGAAAGAATGGCGCCTGGCATCATCAATCTGGCCTCCAATAAGTTACTGGCGACGGTTTTATCTTTGCCTCAAAGGAAAATTGAAGATACCTATGCTCAGGCCTGGTTTAAATTTAAAGATTCAATTGAAGTTGAGTACAGCACCAATTATCTTAAAGCTGATTTTGAGATCTGGGCCATAAAGGATGGCCAGGGCAATTTTCTGGTTAACTATTCGTTTGAGCCAGCTAAATTATCAGTCGAACCTGATGGTTCAAATTACCTGGTCAAATTCATCTTTAACGGTCGGGTCTCTGATAATCAGGGTAAAACAGTTTACCAGTTTGAAAAGACTCTGCCTCTGGCCATCAGCCGTGAAGAGCTGAGTGAAATCGGAAAAAGATCCATCTCCTTTCAGGATGTCTTCCCCATTATTCCAGGAGATTATAACTTTGATCTGCTGGTCAAAAACCCTCTGTCGAAGGAATTTTCCAGCTATTCGTGCCTGCTGAATCTCCCAGCCGAAAGTCAGAAACCAAAGCTGGGAAAAATTCTGCTGGCTTATGATCTTCAGCCGACCGGGGGCCAGGAGGGTGGGGTGGCTCCTTTTATGATTGAGTCAGCTCAGATCCTGGTTCAGTCCAGAAAGTCTTATGTCACGTCTGATAATCTTGTCTTTTGTTCCCAATTATCAGGACTTCCAGCTGACTTAAGAAATAAAGCCAGGCTCCGTTATGAGTTAAGGCAGGACAACAAGCTGGTTTTGAGCCGGGAAGAAAAGCTGGACAACCTGACCGGCGACAACCTCCTGACCGGGAAAATTCCTCTTAGTGGCTGCCGTCCGGGCTATTATACACTGGTGGTTGAGCTGGTGAATGATGGTCAGGTTTTAAGCTCGGCTCGAGCTGAGTTCGAGCTCGCCACCGGTTCGGGTCTGCCGCGGCCCATTCTGGTCTCTAAAGCCATGATCAAGCCTGAGGATGAGTTATTTCAAACTGGCCTGCAGCTTCTCAATACTAACCGGGTGGAGGAAGCCTGCCTCCGGCTCGCTCAGGCCTATGCAGTCCGACCTGAACTAAGTCAGGCTCTGGCTTATGGAGAGGCTCTATTCAGAAAAAACGATTGGCAGCGAGTTCTGGACGTCATCAAGCCCTTTGACCAGCCTGAGGCCCCAGCTGAGATTGTTTCTCTTCTCGGCCGTACGTATCAATCAATCAACCAGTTTGCTCAGGCTGCTGTTTATTATGAGCAATACCTTAGCCGCTTCGGCCTGAGTGTGGATATATTGAACTATCTGGGAACTTGCTATTACCAGCTGGGTGATAAAGCCAGGGCTCTGGGTATCTGGGAGAAATCTTTAACCATTGATGGCAGTCAAGATAGATTAAAAGAACTGGTCAAATCTCTTAAAAGTAATTAAAAGGTAAAGGTACAAAATAATCTTTCTATTTATACAGCTGGCGACTATTTATTGACATAGGCCTTGACATTCCAGCCTCTGATTCTTAAATCTACTTCATCACCTTCCAGATCGTCGAAATTAAAATAGCCTTTGATAGTTCTTTTGTCACCCGGCAGAAGAGAAAAATAGTTATCATCCAGAAACAAAGGAACTACTGTCTGTTCCCTCATTTTTTTAAGGACCTGAATTTCAAGGTTGAAAGCAATGTAAGGTGAATTGTTGGTCAGTTCAATGGTCAGATTTCTCTTCAGACCGCGGCCTTCAACTTTCCAGCGATAATTGATCTGAGCTTCAGGCAAAGAATTGAGGGCAGTCAGATCAGCGTATTTTTTGACTGGTGTGACATACCAGGTGGTCTGGTCAAAATCCAATTGGTCCGGTTGCCTGGTCAGGCAATAAAAATTTTCATCTTTTAGTTCGCCCTTTGGGCCGGATAACTTCAGATCCAGAAAATAAACATCGGGCAACTCTCCATGGTCAGGGAGTTTAACCAGGCTGAGCCAGCTATCAGGTGAAAGCTCAACTGGAAACTCAGCTCTATATTTTTCCCTCGACTCAGTATCCATCACCACGACAGTTGCTTTCAATTTTTCTGATTTTTGACCACCCAGATTGGAAGCAATTATTTCTCGGGTCTCATAATCATAAATCAGGTGCAGCGGCTGGCAGGCTTTCTTAGCTCCATAAAAAGCCCCGGTCGGCAGGAGATAATAGTCGAAAAGTTGCCACCAGAGTTTCGGCCAGGCTGAGTTAAACATCCAGTGAATCACTCCGGTAGCCCTCGGCCTTCTGGCTACGAAGGCTTCAAACATTGCCCTGACGCCTTCATAATTTAAAAGTTGAGCTTTTCTTTCGTACTCGGCCAGATTTTCAGGCCAGCCAAGTCTGTTCTTCATAGCTTGATGGTAACGTTCCAGATTATTAAACATTCCGCGGCAGCAGTGGTAGTACCAGACATCATCCGGTGGCCAGAGATGTTCTTCCGGAATCATTTTCCTCAGACTTTCGAGGACTGGAACCTGTGGTCCCGGGCCGGTTTCCGTGTTAAAGCCGAAAGCACCGCCATTCTTTTTGTCTTCATACCAGTAATTGGGCGGTACCCAATCATAAGGTCCATTCATCTTGACACCAGACGGGCCGGAAACAGGACTGACCTTGCTGCCGGTCGAATTGAGAAAGGGCCGATCTGGATCTATTTCCTTTAAGATGGCGTGATATTCCTTTTCCAGCTCCTGCTTAGGGACAAGATCACTGGCCAGAGCCCAGACAAAAATGCTGGGGTGATGACGAAGCCAGAGGACCTGATCCCGGAATGACCGGGAAATCAGCTGAATATCTTCTGGACTGATAATTCCTCCATAAACGGG
>Ga0116142_10004061_pt1 | contig 14215 bp, 14 predicted proteins | sample AD_UKC033_MetaG_FD_89785 | JGI IMG/M metagenome (GOLD analysis project Ga0116142, IMG submission 89785) | Active sludge microbial communities of municipal wastewater-treating anaerobic digesters from USA - AD_UKC033_MetaG | ecosystem: Engineered > Bioreactor > Anaerobic > Digestate | place: USA... | reverse complement strand
GTATAACAAAGAAAGCAGCAGGAAAACAGCCATGAATCTTTTTTTCATATGCCGGTCGTTTGACGTGTACGAATAGCTCTAAAAGCCCATTCGTTTCGGCACAGGGGAGGAGCGAAAGAGCTTTTATTATTTCACTGTAAGGTAAACCTGCAGACAGGCCAAATCCAATTAATTGCAGTGGTTTGTTACATGATTCTTATCATGCCTCCCTAAGAAGGAAAATAAATGGAGTGGCGGGCTTTCGTAAATAAGATTCTTCTTTCTTATTTTAGCTTTTAAACCTTCTTCGTTGAAAAACTTTATTCTCATCATCACACAGTGCATTGCAGTAACTCTTACAGCACAAACCACCGAAGCTTATTACGATTTTTTCTGGAAGCCTTGTGAGCCGGGGCTGGCCCGTTTTTATTCCACCGTACAAAAAACCGACAGTGGCTGGCTGCGTCATGATTATTTCATAACCAGTTCCACCCTGCAGATGCGGGCACTTTATGCCGACAAGGAATGTAAAATAAAAAATGGTGAAGCGGTTTATTTCCATGCTAACGGACAGCTGCAGGCCAGAGGAAGATTTGTCAACGACAAACGGGAAGGCATTTATACCCGCTATCATCCCAACGGTATGATGTCTGACTCCGGTTTTTATCAAAACGACAACTCCACCGGCATCCGCTATCGCTGGCACAGCAATGGTTATGTGGCCGATTCCATCACCCGGGTTAATGACAGTACTGAAGTGCAGGTAAGCTGGTTTGATGACGGTTCAATTAATGCTGCAGGTTACCTGCTGAATAATGAACTGAATGGCAAATGGAAATACTGGCACCGCAACGGTACTGCTGCCGGTGAAGAAGTGTATGATAAAAGAAAAGTTATTTCCAAAACTTACTATAACGAAGATGGCAGTGCCCAGCCCGATACTGCACTGGCCAACAGCGATGCCGTTTTTAAAAACGGCGGGCAACAGGGTTGGCGCCGCTACCTGGAAAAAAATGTACGCTGGCCGGAAAATTACCAGTTGGTCAATACCACACAGGTTACGGTAGGAGTATCGTTCAGCATTGATGAAAATGGTAAAGTGGGTGATGTGGAACTGTATGTACCTTTTCACCCGGTATTTGATAAAGCGGCTGAAGAAATAATACGTAAAAGCCCAGACTGGAAACCAGCTATGAGAAATAACCGCAAAACTAAAGCATGGTACCGTCAGCCGTTAACCTTTGTGAATGTGGAGTGAGGGTTTAACCTTTGATAAGATTGATGACAAGATTCACCATCAGTTCCTTGTCGTTGGGATCGCTTTGAGCCACCAGCAATGCAAGGGCCACCAGTGCATTGTCGTTAATTTTCAATTCACCTGATTTTTTAAAGCGGTGTTTATTCTTTTCCAAAAACCACACAAACATAAAAGCACCGATACGTTTGTTGCCATCGGTAAACGGATGGTTCTTGATAACAAAGTACAACAGGTGTGCGGCCTGCTCTTCAATGCTCTTATATAAATATTCTCCGCCGAAGGTTTGCACTACGGAATTAAGTATGCCCCCAAATGCCCCGTCTCTTTCATTGCCAAACAGGGCAGAAGCTTCTTTCTTTTTTACCAGTTGCTTCTTCAGTTCTGCAACAGCTTTCACCGCTTCATCGTACTCAATTTCATATGTAATCTTTTCATTCAGCCTGCCCGGCGCCAGTTCGTTACTGTCGAACCGGTTTAGCAGGATAAAGCTTTGGGTGTAGTTGGTAATAATTTCCAGCAAGCCTTTGGCTTCTGTGGCGGACAGTTCTTTGCCCTCGCCGGTAAGCTGAACCAGCCTGATAGCCTGCTCCAGGTCGGCTAACCGCTTTTCATTGATGGTATAACCTTTTACCAAATATTCTCTCAACCGCTGGGTAGCCCATTGGCGGAATTGGGTGCCCCTTTTGGAGTTAACCCGGTAGCCTACAGATATAATGGCATCCAGATTATAATGCAGTATGTCCCGGCGTACTGTTTTGTTTCCCTCCTTTTGAACTTGTGCAAATTTTGCACAAGTTTGTTTTTCGTCTAACTCCTTTGTCTTAAATATATTCCTGAGATGTTTAAGCACAGAAGTGCGGTCGGTAGAAAACAGTTCTGCCAACTGGTATTGGCTCAACCACACAGTATCCCCTTCAAACTTCACCTCTACCTGGGTTTGCTTGTCTTTGGTCTGGTATATTTCTATTTGGTTCATGATAGTGAACTAAAGTTAATAAACTAATCATGCTTTTTTTAATACACAGCCTGATAGAGTTTACAAAAGCTTGTTGAGGCAATAAAACGAACCGCTGGAGATATGGCAACAACGGCGCATGGCAGACGGATTGGGAGGGGAAGAAGTGAGCCTGTTGCATTACTACTATCATCGTCTGTTGCGTCGCACAGTTCGGGGTTCGGTTCGCTGCTGAGCTTAATTGTACTGATTGCTTTTCCATTTCGCAAACTCAGCTGGCAGTAATTCAACAATCTCATTTCCATTCATCGAGTTCAGATCATAAGTCATCTGATATTGTCTGATAATCCTCACCAGCCTTCTTGCAGAGCCAGCCCCTTTTCCTGCCGCACCTCTTTTCAAATTGCCGGATGACCCATCCCAATACATCAGATTAGCGGCATCAAGGATTCCTTTATTTAATGCTATTTCCTGATAAGCACCAAATTGTTCGGTAATCTCACCTCTTTTCTGAAATGTGCCGATGAGGAATATTTTAGAAGAGTCTCCAAGCTCAGAATAGAGCCTGCATGGATAAGCAAGCAAATGACGATAGTACTTTGTATAATTCTTCGGGTCTTTCAGAATATAAAAAGCCGATTCATTGATTTTTCTTTTCCCGTTACCATCAGGAGGACAGATATTATTAAAATATAAAGCAGAAAGCCACGACCATAGTCCTTTATCAAAATAAAGATGTTTGTTTGCTTTAAGATTCAACTGTGCAACCAGGTATGGAACTAATTCATTTTTATTTTTGAACTCAACTCTTTCAATATTTATTATTGGTTCACAGATTTCTGAATATTGTTCATCATACAAAAGTGTTTCGGGTATTTCTTTCATATTACCGCTTCTGATCTCAGTAATTACCCTTTCAAACTCGTTGAGTCCTTCTTCATTGAATATCCGTATAGAAACCTGATTGCTCATTGCCCTGTGAATTTTTCAAATAATTGCAATTTTTTACAATACTCGTTCACACAGTCATCTATCCATGCTTCCTGTTCGGGTGTTATTGTTCCGCTTTCAGTATCGGTATCCGGCAGGTTTTTAATACCCAGCACTGAATGAATAAATTTCAGCCAGTCACTGACCCAGGAATCATCTTCCACTTCAAAATCACCCTGCTCAATTAGTTTTATTAACACTCCCCGGAAGGCAGCCGGATAAACCAAACTGATAAAGTTTATATCATTCCTTGCCTTCTCGAAAATATCAGGAATCTTTTTATTGATTTCCAGCACAGGTCTTCCGTCATCACTTGAATCAAAACTTAGTTTCCAGAACTGGTTTTTTAAATCAGTGGGATTTACGGGCAGCAATGGTATTCTGTCATTCGGAACTCCATCCGTACTTACTGCTATACCTTTTGCTTTTCCAAGCAGGAGGCCAACCTTACCGGATTCATCCACCACAGCAATATCAAAGTAAGCCAGTTCGGTTTCGGGCAGCTCATTCAACCTTGTGTTTTCCGGTTCTTTAAAATGAGCAACTGTGCCGAAAGGGAACCGCTGATAAACACCTTTGTAATTTGCTTCGATGTAAATCTTCGCATCAGGTGAGAGGTCCAGACCTTCAAGGTTCACTTTTGCCCGGAAATATTTTCCTTCCCTGTCTTTGAACAATGAAATATCAACCCGGCTCCGGGGAATTTTCACTCTTCCTGTATAATTAAACCGGCGGATCATTTATTGCAGTTTTAAAAACAAATCTCTCCGTTCATCAAACCCGGTGAGCTTTATTTCAAAATGTGATTTGTCTTCTATATCAAATTCCAGTTCGTTCTTTTCTTTTTTTGTGAAATAAACCCCCGATGATTCAATCATTATCGGTGATTTGGCCACATCAAAGTCGAGTTCCTGATAACTTTTGATCGGATTGCCTCTCGGCACATCATATCCGAGTTTCAGTCTGATGGTTTCCGGAAATTCATCAGCTGCCGGATTCTTTACAATTTTCAGTCCTGATACTATCTTCTCAACAATAAAAAGCTTTTTCTTTCCTTTTAAGCCGGGGATATCCGGTTCATCAGAATCTTCTTCGCCTTTATCATCATGTCCTTCAAGGTCTTTTGGTTTTCTCTCTTCCGGTTTTTGCGTTTCAACCGGAATAGAAAAGAAGTCAATCAGGAGGTCTTTCTGAATTCCCTCTATCGGCCTTTGCAGCTGGTCATATATTTTCTTTAGTGTGGCTTTTACAAAAACAAGGGCTTCCTTTCCGTCTGCATACTTTCCTTTGAAGTTTCTTGAATCCGGCTGCCATTCAGTATGTGCAGGATTTTCAGAATCACCAAGCATTCTGGCCAGGTCTGTATCATGAATTATGACCACTCCACGAACCAGGCCTTTATCCAATGAAGTGATACCAGAGATGGTAATGCCATCTCTGACAAAAAGATTTTCCGGTTTGGTGAGTGAAGTATCCTTTTCAAGAAAAGCATTAAACCAACAGATTTTGGCGGTTCCGTTTACCGGATGATATTTCAATGGGACTTTGAAAGCCACCCGTTCACCTCTTTCAAACTTGTCCCGAAACAAACTCAATCCTTCCTCATCAGCGAACATGCTTTTGTTCCATCGGGGTTTTAGTTTCAGATCCAGCTCTTTCAGTTTGAAAAAGTCTTCCTCCTGTAACTGAAAAGTCCATCTTGCAAAATCGAAAAGCCGTACAAGACTTTCCCGGCTCCTGATCTTTTTATCGTCGCCGTTTGATAATAGCTGAAAATCTATTTTATCAATCGCATCCTGAATAGAATTTTTCTCCAGATGTATGAGGTTATCTTCTTCTATTATTTCCACCTCCAGCCTTCCTTCCAGTATGGGATAGAAGTATTGCTCGATAACCGAATAAGCCAGGTGGTTGATAGTGATCTCCTCTGAGCAAAACGGGATGACCAGTGAAAGGCCGGGCTGGTTATTTCTTTCAAGCCTGAAAAGTTTTTCAAACTTTGTCGTCTCACCTGCATCTTCAACCGGAACGGCAAAATAAGTCTGGTCCCTATAATTACCGAACATACCATAAGGCCGGTAACCGCAAATCTCTTTTTTATGATCTTCCCTGTTATGTATCCGTAATATACTTTGACCCATCAGCATTTTTCGCTGATCACTTTTTCTGACGGTAAGCCCCCAGAAAGTATTGATTCTGGATGAAGCAGGAAAAACCGTTTTTCCCAAGCCCCATCTTCCCAGCTTATCATCGGTTTTACCGGAACGGCCAACGTTTCTCCAGAAATAATAAAAGTTATGCGGCTGCTGGTCATTATTATTTTCTACATAAAATTCCTCCGGATTTCCTTCCAGTCCTTTGGTGTTAAAATCTTCAAAGGCCAGGAATTTCATAGGTGCTGTAAAATCCGGCAGCGACTGAAGCCCGGACGCCTTTGCTTTCAGATGAGGTTGTAATGTTTCCAGCAATGGCAAATAGTCCTGTGGTTTTAATGCATAGGCATCACCCGAAAGAAATATTCCCACTTTTACAGTTTCTGTTTGTTCACCTCTGTTTCTTTCATCCAGTGCATTCTGAATACCTTCCCGTACAACAGCCGTTGAAATATTATCTATATCCCTTGTGGTAAAAAATTCACCCTGGATCGGGTCCACATCCATATCATCACGGGAGTTAGGTTTGAAGCGCCATTCTATCATCGATATCTATTTAGTAGTATGGTATGCTAGAATTCTCGCAAAATCAAAATCTGGAGAACCTTGTCTTGAGTAATAAAAAGAAAACTTAGCAATTATATCTTTTACGAAAGAAGATGTAATTGTTGCTTCTTTTCTATAATTTACCAATTCTGTATACTTAATCGATGCGATTCGTTGAAAATTTATTAAACCGCCCTATATAATAGTTGTATCAGGTAAATAATAATATTGCGGACTACCATTATTTGTAATTAGCTTAAATATTGAGTCCCTTGCTTTTTCTACAGCCATAGCTTCATCATTGTTTGAAGGCTCCATTTTAGCTTTTTTAATCGATGTGCCTAGGGGAGTGTCTTCAAAACTCTGTATTTCTGCTATTACTACCTGAGTAGCCTTGGGTTTTTTCTGTTCACCATGTGGCGCTAAATCGCATGCCGGATTAAGAATAACATATCTTTTATGGTTATTATTATTCTCTATAATAATATCCCCAGTAAAAAAATAATCTTTTATGCTTGGGACAATATAATTTTCAATAGGGTAAACAATATCAAATTCACTTCCATCATCAGAAATTTCCAAATGTTCTTGTAAATGAGTTAGTGTATATCTAAGAAGTGGTTTTTCCGAGTCCTCTATCTGCAACCATTCACCTAATGTATTTGATATATTTTTCCAAAAAATTTCATCCAGCATTTTTTCGACTAGCCCTTTTCTTCCTAAAATCTTAGTAATCCCAGTCTGATAGATATTAATAAGGTACATAATAATCTGTCCATAATCAGCATCAGTCTTATTTATTACTTGTAGAAATAAAGATGTTTTGAAATCGCCATTAAAATCACCTGGTGTGTTTGTTAATACAATTATTGGGAATCGAAGTTTTTGATATATTTCGCCAATTAAATCATTACCCTCGCTAACACCCACAGCTTGGCCGGTAGCAAGTTTTAGGTCGATAAAAGCCCCATTGAGATCATCCTTCATTGTATTAATCGCATCCAATCCGGCTTGTTTATCGCTCCTAACAATTGGTTCAATCTCAAAATTTGGAGATATCTCCATATTTAATATATCAATAGAATCTAAATAAATTTCTTGATCCAATGGGTTGTCCTCAACAATTAATAGTTTTATTTTATCCGGCATTTCTATTTTTTTAACTCAATAGTAAAATATGCTCCAGCATCAGAGTGATGCGCCGTTATTGTTCCATTTAGTCTTTCAATTGCCTCGCCTGCGATAGGGAGTCCAAGGCCTGTTCCATCTAATTTTTTTGAAAATCCTGGTTCGAATATAACTCCAGATTCTATATTGAACTTTTCTATGCCTGGGCCACTATCTTTATAGTGAATAATTATTTCTTCATTGTCAACAACGTCAATTTTTATTTTTTTCTCTCCTGCATTTGTTTGGCTTAGCCAATAAATACTATTCTCAATTAAATTAGTTAAGGCAATAAGTAAATCTTCTTCCCATCCTTTTAATTTGATATCATCATTACATTCGACTTGATTCAAAATATTACCATCATTTAGCTTACCCTCAAAAATTCGTAATGCTTTTGTAATTGCCCCTTTAATATAAAACTCTTTTTTTTCACCTCTGTTTTGTTTCGCTAATGGATCTAATCTTCTAAAGAGATCTGCCAATATTTCGCTTTGTTGTTTAAAGTTTTCTAATCTACTTAAAATGTCATCATATAAATCATTATCCCATTTTCTTTCAGCTTTGTAATGAATTAACCATCTTGAAAGGTTTGGTGACTGTTGTTTAAAATAATGAACAGGTTTCCTGCCTTCATGCAGAAGAACAGTTACAATTTTTCCAAGAGTTGCCTGTCCCTGATAAATAGCTATGGTGTTTTGTATGTTTTCAAGAAATTTGGATTTCCTTTCTGCATCTTTATGTATAATTTTTGAAATCTCTTTAACGACACTTTCATCAATTTGTAAGTGGCTTAACTTTTTACTTACTTCATCTGTAAGAGTGCTGTAGTCAAATAAATTTTGAATTTCCTGACTAACATTTTTTGTCTGTCTTCCCTTTCCAGTTTTTTGCCGATAAGAAAATCTCCTTTCTTCAAGTTCCTTCAGCACGGATTTAAGGAGTCTGACAAGTCCAAAATAATATGCATTCTCTTTCAAACCATCCCGGGCACTTTTTTCTTCGAGATGTGATATTCTTTCAGGCTTTATGTTTACGAAACCAACAACCTGATTATTACTTACACGCAAAGAAAAATTCTGAATTCTATCTTTATCAAGATTTAACCAATCAATTCCACCATTACCATAAGGTCTTATTCTGAAACCTTCTCTATAAAGGTTTACTCCATACACTTCATCAAGCATTCTGCGGGCATCTCTCTTCCCAACAGCTAAATTAGAAATGGGATCAATTAATCCTTTATCAATTAAATTGCTTATTGCCTCCGGATCTCTATCAAAAACTCTTATATCAAATTCAATTGGCCCACAGTATTGCTCATTTCTGCTTACTTCAATCTTAATATTTATAACATCTGCTGGAAGGTTTGGCTCAGCATTATTTTCATACAATGCATTGACAATTCCTTCCTCGGTTATTACACCTGAAATTTTATAATCAAAAAGTTCAATGATTGGAAAGGCCTCTATTTCGAAAATATTATTATTGTATTCTTCAAACGGACAGTCAATAAAAGCCAAGTTGATTTGAAATTCATCTTGATTTACAAGTAAGGGAGACTTTAATTTTCTTAATTCATTTGTTAAACTGGCTAACTCTGATCTTCCCCATTGAGCCATTTTTTTACCTGAGGCAGTTATGTAGAGCTTAGTTCCGGATAAATTATTTGTACCCTCCTCTTTGGTTACTAAAATCTCTACGTCTTCTAAAAACTCTTTTGACTCGAAATGAGACCAATTGATTAGAACTTCAGTTTTTTCTCCCTTCAAATCAACGGTGCTTAATATTAAAGTTTCACCAAGAACAGCTGCAGCATATCTTCCTATTCCTTTTTTACCTTGGAAAAGACGCCCACCTGGACTCGAAACTCGATTAACTTTATCTTTAGTAGCTGGTACAAGCCATGCATTTAAAACTACTTCGTTTGACATTCCATGGCCGTCATCTTCTATTTCAATTTTTAAGACATCCTCATTATCAACCTTTGTGTATCTAAACACAATGTCGACTTTAGATGAATCGGCATCGTATGAATTCTTAACTAGTTCTACAATTGCAGCATATACGTCACCAATTAAGTCTTCCCCGATTGTTGAAATTAACCGAGCAGCAGGTCTTATTTTTGTTATTTGTGCCTCCATCTAAAAAAGTTTCTTTAAAAATTTTGCAATTTCAACAGCCATTAATGGTGGCACCGCATTTCCAATTTGTTTAAATGCTGCTGTTCTGTTTCTTCCTTCGTTCACTCCTTCAAAATAAAAATCATCCGGAAAAGATTGCAGACGGGCTGCTTCCCGTACAGTCAATGAACGGTTTTGTTTTATATCGGGATGTATATAATAGTGCCCGTCTTTGGCAATATGTGCCACTACTGTTTGTGAATAAGCAGCTTTTTCATTTACCACCTTAAAGCGGTCAAAGAAAGAGTGGCGGTTTTTATGTGTCATTAACCTTTGTGGAAGAGAAGTATAACTTAATCTTTCTCCCTGCAGCATTTGCTCCACGGCAATGCGGTATATCTCCTTATCCTGTTCTGTATGCGGCCTTGCTATATGCTGGGTGAGTATTTCCATCCCATTTCGTATGCCACTTTTGTCCAGGTACTCTGTTTTTGGTTTTCTGTATGTAAGGCTTTCGCCTTTATCAACTCCTTGCCCTGCATGTAACGGAGGAAGATCGCTCAGCAACTCTTTAACGATGTGTTTTGTGCTATTGCGTATTGCTTCCAGATCAGGCAGTATTATTTTTAATTCTTTCTGCCAGCCGATTATGATCACTCTCTTTCTATTTTGCAGTACACCAAAATTGTTGGCTTCAACGGTAAACAGTTTCATATGGTAGCCTTTCTTTTCAAAAAGCTTTTCCATATTCGTCAGATAAATACCTGAACCGGCAGATTTTAATCCCAGCACATTTTCAAAAACAAACAGTTTAGGATTATACTTCTCCAGGTATTTGGCATACTGCACATAGAGATAGTTTCTGTGGTCACCCTTCATACCATCTTTACGTCTTGCCCTTCCCACCAATGAATAAGCCTGGCAGGGCGGGCCACCAATAATTAAATCCACTTTCCGGTTGCCAAGCAATGACTCAATGGTTTTATGAATTTTGGGGTTATTGTCTGCTCCTATTGGCAGATTGATTACACTTTTCAGTATTTCTTCAGGGACTTTACTATACAGGTACTCCCTGTTTATTTCACCTTTCAGGTATTGCTTATAGATATCAAGCTTTCCATTTGCTTTAAGATAATGATATGCCGCCCTTGTTCTCAATGTATAACAGGCGGCTTCATCCATTTCCACATGTGCAATAAGTTCATATCCTGCCCGGATAAATCCTTCTGATAAACCTCCTGCACCGGCAAAGAGGTCGATAAAAGTCAACTTCTTTGTCATTACTTAAATTCTTTACTGTCGAAAAATTCTTTGGGTGTTGTTCCTAATGCGCTGATGATTTTATCAAGTGTAGAGAGAGAAATATTTTTTCTGCCGTTTTCAATGTGAGTGAGATAGGTTCTTTCCATCTCTGCCTCATATGAAAATTTCTGTTGTGATAAGTTTCTGGCTTTTCTTAGTTGGGTAATTCGCTGTCCAACTTTGGTTTTCAAATCCATAAACAATTGGGTAAGTAAGTTTGGGAAATACCGTGTACTTCAGGACACAAAATGCCCTAAGGCGAATTTATCTTTGTGTCCCAGAATATACGGCATACTATAGGACACATTGTTAATTGCGAGAACTCTGAATAGCAGAACAAGAATAACACTTAGTGCATAAAGTACATTTGCCTTTAAGTCACTATTAATAAGTGAGGAATAAAAGAAATCAGGAGAGTTTCTTCAGTAAGGAAGAAAGGGTTCTATCAAGCTTCGCAGGCCTAAGCTTGCATTCCCAGATGGTAATAATCTTCCAGCCTTCTTTCTTCAAAGCCTTTACGGCTTTAGCATCATTGGCTTTGTTGGTGTTTATTTTATCCAGCCACCATTGCGTTCTTGTTTTGGGAACTACAAAGTATTTGCAGTTTTTATGTCCGTGCCAGAAACAGCCGTGTATGAAAATGATGGTTTTATATTTCGGTAAAACAATATCCGGCTTACCCGGCAGTGTTTTTTTATGCAGAGAATAACGGAAGCTATTGGCATGTAAGAATTTCCGCACCAGAATTTCCGGTTTGGTATTGGTCGCTTTTATCTGCGACATGTTGTAGCTGCGGGTCTTTTTATCATGTACATCAGCCATTCGTTAAAGTTACTGCCCCACCCTCAATAGCATACTAACCATCGTCATTGTTTTCCGGTTCCCGGCAGCTTAACTTACTTCCAATAAATTTCGCTGTATGAAATACAAAGTGCACAAGCTGGAGGTAACCAAAAACGAAGCGCAGCAACAACTGGAGCAGTTCATCAACAGCCTGCGGGGCGAGGTGGTAAGTGTGGTGCCTTATGTGGCCCCGCTGTTCAGGCCCATGGGCGCCACTTCCAATGTTAAGTTTTTACTGGTGGTGGAAAAGCTGCCCGGCAGGTGACTCAATACTCCGCTTTAATATCATCCGGGTAAAATACATCAGCCTTCTCTTCCGTACCCTTGTAGCGGCTAAAAAGTGATAAGGTTGAACGCACCGCCGGCAGAAATACATTGTCAAATGAGCGGGGAAGAAGCTTCTTCTTTTCTTTTATTTGGCGTAGCTTTAAAAAGGTTTGCTGCCCGGTAATTCATTTGTATGCCTGCATACGCTATTGAAATTATCCTGAATCGCCAGCTGGCGGATTGTTTGTCCATGCCGGTTTTTATTACCGATACGGCCGGTAATCTTATATTTTATAATGAGCCTGCAGAAAAGGTCCTCGGCACCCGGTTTGAAGAAACCGGTGAAATGAAAGTGGAAACCTGGTCCACCATTTTCAAACAGCAGGATGATGAGGGCAATCTATTGCCGCCGGACAGCCTGCCGCTGGTAAGAACCATAAAGGACCAAACCCCTAACCACAAAACATTCTGGATAGTGAGCATGCTGGGCAAAACGGAAAAAATATCTGTAACGGCATATCCCATCATCGGCCGGGCGGGAAATTTCCTGGGCGCCGTTGCCATTTTCTGGCAGGTAAAAGATGCATCATGAAGGTTACACTGCGGGGTGTTCGTGGTTCCATACCCACTACCAGCCCCCATATGTCACATTATGGAGGTAATACTTCCTGCGCCATAGTAAGCGAAGAGGATCGTATACTGGTGATGGATGGCGGATCGGGTATGCAGCAGTTCAACCTGCCGGAGGGCACAGGTATGAACCGGGTGGATATATTATTAACGCACCTGCATCTTGATCATATCCAGGGTCTCGGTTTCTTCATTCCTTTTTTTAACCCGGAGAATGATATACATATCTGGGGACCGGCCAGTACCACTAACAGCCTGCATGCAAGGCTCAGCCGCTATCTTTCTCCGCCCCTGTTCCCGGTGCAGCTGCGGGAGCTGCCCTGCAAGCTTACCTTACATGAAATTGAAAACAGCTCCTTTGCAATCGGGCCCTTTACCATTGAATCACGGTTTGTGATCCACCCGGGGCCCACGGTGGGTTTTCGTGTAAGCAATGGCCGGTCTGTTTTTACCTATATCCCCGATCATGAACCGGCACTGGGTGCAAATGGTTTGCTTCCGGATACAAAATGGCTCTCCGGTTTTGACCTCGCCGTGAATGCCGACCTGCTGCTGCATGATGCACAATATTCCTATCAGCAATATCCATCCAAAAAAGGCTGGGGCCATAGCAGTATGGATGATGCAGCAAAGTTTGCTTCGCTGGCCGGTGTAAAGCATCTGCTGCTGGCACATCATGATCCCGCCCATACAGATGCACAGCTGGATGAGTTATTTGCCGACCTGAAAAAAAGAAAAAACTACTCCTTCAATTATGAACTGGCAGCGGAGGGCATGCAGATAAATCTGCCATAATTCTTTCAACCCGGGTCAGCCTATACACTGCGGATTATGGAGCAAAGAATAAAACAGGTCCACCGGATAAAACTTCGGAAATACATAAGGGATCAGTGAAAATCATTTTCGTCAGCGCTTGGTCCATAGCTTCCGGGAATCGGGATATTGAGCAACCGCAGGTACACTCCCAGTTGTGCCCGGTGGTGTATCTGCTGGCTGAGCGACATCCTCAATACATCGATCTTGGGATCGGTGAGGTACACCTGTTCACCATTGCGCAGTGTCCATGGTTTGCTGAGTACTTTTTCATTTTCCGGTACCAGCACAGCAAGTCCTTCACTGTATCTTTTGTCAAACAGGTCGAGCAACTCTTTGCTGTTGTTCACTGCAGGCTGCTCCGGGTAAGTGGCAAAGTCAAGTTCGTCGGTGGTGAGAGTCATGTGTATCCAGCCGGGCAGATCAGCCAGGTGAGTGGCAAGCTGGTTCATGGCCATGGATCTTTCATGGGGTGTATAGTTCCATTGCTCAGCGGGGATGCGTGCCAGCATCTTGCGGGTAGTGGCGCCTTCTTCAATGAATTGCTGCTTCAGGTAATCAATGATGCTCATAGTTGGTTGTTTTATTTGTTTACACAAAACAACAACCCCCCAGTGACAGCCCTATGTCAGCAGCCTTTGATTTTATTTTTCCTGTTACTCCACCGGTCAGTTATTTTTTAATTGCCGGGCTGTCTGTACGCCATTTATTCTTCTCTATATACTCATTCAGCTCCATGGTATCTTTATTCCCGGCAGAATCAGTGAGGATGATCAGGGAGTTCACTTCTTTGAACTGGCTTTCTTTGTTGATCATATTCAGTTCGTTTATGCCATGCAGTATGTGTACCACTTTTATGATCACAAACACCAGCCCGCCAATGGACAAGCCGGCCACCACGGCTCCGTTACCATAGCGGCGGCGGTATTTATTGGTCGGCTCTTCAGGCACCGGTTGCAGTTACTGGTTGGATAAACTGCTGAAACCCGTACTTAGCAGACTTGCTGTTGAAGGTATCAATGATCGCTTCTTCCAGGCTGATGTCAAGCTGTGATGCCAGCAGGTCAAGATAAATGGCGATGCCTCCTATTTCTTCTTTCAGCATTTCTTTGGTAATGTCTTTGGCAGTGTAACTGCTGCCGCCATCGAGGCCGCCTTTTTCTACCCGTTGCATTTTCTTGATCATGTT
>Ga0116142_10004057_pt1 | contig 14227 bp, 19 predicted proteins | sample AD_UKC033_MetaG_FD_89785 | JGI IMG/M metagenome (GOLD analysis project Ga0116142, IMG submission 89785) | Active sludge microbial communities of municipal wastewater-treating anaerobic digesters from USA - AD_UKC033_MetaG | ecosystem: Engineered > Bioreactor > Anaerobic > Digestate | place: USA... | reverse complement strand
TTGGCGATGCAATGACTAATCAAATACAATCAGGAGCTATGAAAATTTCAGATACATTGTTGGCAACTTCTAACAATATTAGAATTTTTTCAAGCACTGCTTCATCAGCTCTGGGACAGTTTGCGCAGGGATTCACTCAAGCATTGACGTCATGGGCGAAAGGTGAAAAATCTTTCAAGGCGGCAATGAGGGACATGGCAGCAACAGTGTTGACATCACTGGGAGAACAGGCGCTGGTGCAGGCAATCATGGAAACGGGATTGGGGATTGCGTCAATCGCAAGGTATGATTATGGAGCTGCTGCATTGCATTTTGCCGCTGCAGCAACTTTTGGAATAATATCGGGAATGACTTTGCCTGCGGGGATTGCGCTTAGTGCTAACAGTGCCAAGTCTACGCAGTCCACGACTACACAATCAAGAGAGCGCACAAGCTCGGTATCTCAAAGTTACGGCGGAACTACGCAATCAAATGGACAAACGGTTGTTGTTAATAATTATTGGAATGGAAATCCTCTGTTAACTCAGCGAGATATTGAAGAGACAATATATTCTGGCTGGAAGAAAGCGGCAATCAGGCATGCAACATAAGGAGAAAAATTATGGCAATCAATGAAGATATTTCAAAATGGTATTTCCAAAAATTTGAATTACCAATTGAAATCACTAGTGATAATAATGGGATAGAAATTGACAACGGCGGTGGTGGCATAGTACGCAGTATAACCGCTGGAATATATAAGAATTTATCTGCGATATTAACAGCTTTGACAACTTTGTGGACAGATGCTTCTATTACTTTTTCTCAAGATTCCACAACAAAATTGGTAACAATTACAAAACCATCTGGAACCATGAGTCTTGCGGAGGATGATGGGCTGCTGGATTTGTTGGGTTTTACCTCAGCGGCGTATTCGGGGGCTTTGACTTACACTGCAGAGAATCAGTCAAATTTGTTTTGGATTCCAGATATTCCACATTCTCCAGAAACAGGATTGATTACGGACAATCAACAGGGATTTATTCAGGTTTCTGATAGTGGAGATTTTGTATTGGAGTTGGGCAGCAATATTTCTGAAGAATTTGAGCTGTTATATTACGGATTGCCTGCTGACATCGAACAATGGTACAGCGACTTTAGATCGTTATATTCAAAAGGGATTTTGTATTATGAAACTCAAACGACTTTTGCGGGCGGAGCTGTAACACCTAGTTTTTGTGTTTTTAATGAAGCTACCATGAAAAAATATGAAAGAAAATATATAGATATAGCTCAATCCAAATATTATCAACTGAGAATTGGACTGATAAAAGTTAATGAAATAACTTATGATTATACATAGATAGTCCAGCCCCAGGCGGGAGTCCTGATTTGAGCCGTGGACTCCTCCAATTGGGGCGGGGGTCGGGGGGCAGAGCCCCCGTTACAAAATTGGTCGATAGACCAATCAGGAGATTGCCATGAAAAGACGTTTTTTTATGATAATTGGTGGCTGCGCAACTGGATTTACAAACGATAATTTTGTACCCGTTTTGAGCTGTGATCAAACAACATGGAAATCAGTGTTACGCTTGGAGATGAGCGGATTGAAACTGGTTGAAACAATTGATCCTTTTGACAATGAACCAACAATCAGCAATGTCAATATCGAAATGATAGATAAAGATCATTTTTTTAATGAAATTTTTACACAGAAGGATAATTTTTGCACGCTTTTGACTTCTCAAATTGATCGTGCAGATGGGGTTGGTAACACATTTACTGTTCAGGATGGCTCGACGTTGGCAAGTAGTGGTAATCTTTGGATTAATAATGAATGCATTGGTTATACGAGATCTGGAAACACGATCACAATCGTGAAAAGAGCAAAGTTTAACTCAATTAAGCAAACACATGAAACGACTGATGATTCTGGTAACTTGTCTTATATATACGATGTAATGCCTGAAATTATTGGTAGAATTATATATTTATACAAAAAAGAAGAAGATGGCACGGAAACGTTGATTTTCAAAGGAAAAATTGAGCCGACAATCAGTTGGAAATCAGGAGTAATAACGTTGTCAGTTTCTTCTTTTATTTCGATTTTGAAAAATGTTTCATTAATTCGCAAGCAAACGCAGTTGAATTTATCTCATTATTGTTTTATTCGACCGGAACAGGGGTATATTCAGTATCAAGTTACTGATTATTTTGAGGATGGAACAATTCGGCGTGGATGGGTTAAGATTGCAGGATTAAATTTTGAAAGTATCGATCAATTATTGTATTCGATGAGTGATGCTGAATATGTTGATGTGATTTCGGGATCTACTTTTTCTACGCCATTGAATTATGGATTTGAAGATGGCAAAGTAAAATTGATGCATCGTTTGCAATCTCATTGCGGGAACAAATGGACCAATGGTCGTTTTGATTTCAACGGTTCAGGATCTGAAGATATTTTAAAAATGTTAGGTTTTGAAGATAATTATGTTGAATTTACAAGGAATTCGGCGAGTGACACGGAATCAAATAAGGTTGTTGCAACTAATTCGCCTGCTGCTTGGGGAATTTCTTATTTTTCTTTTGGCAATTGGCTTGAAACGACAATAGATCCAGAAATTTATATTGCCGAAACGGTAGTTGCTGATAACACTTTGATTTTCGAATCTGACAATCAGTTTGAACAGGAAGGCAAGACTTTGATGGCATTAAATATTGAAAGTTTTACTTCAAATATTGCAACATTGTCAGTTGAATCAGTTGATGGAAATCATTGTTATTTCAGCGATAATAATGAATCATCGGTTTATTTAGGGAAGGTTGTCAAGGGTGATTTTTGGAATATTATTGATAATGTTGATAATTTAGGTGATTCTTTGCATCCCGAATTTTATACGGAAGCTGATTTTGATATTAATAGTTTTAAAAAATTGCCTGGAATGACGGTTTTTGCACCTGTTTGGTATTTGTATGGCAAGGTTAATTTGTTAGATATGATGAAAAATATCTGTAAATTATCAAATTTTGTATTAAAAATTAGTTCAGCAGGGCTTGTGGAGGTACAAAATATTAATAGTTATGCTTCAGATTCAATTGAATTTGAATTTGGGAATGATTTTCAAATTCAGCAGATTGCACCTTTGACTACGATTAAATTTGTAGATCAAAACGAGACATTAATTCATGAAGAACATTTGAGATCTAAAACGTTGAATTATCACACTTATCCCAAAGTTGATCAAATTAAATTGGTGGGATTGCATAATTATCGTTGGGGAAATATTCATGATTGGCTGACTACGAAAGCGATGTCGAGATTTTTGATTTTTGCTAGATCTCTTTTTCAGATATCTTTTTCGGTAGCAGAATCTTTGGTTTTGGGAAATACTTATTCGGTTAGCAATGAATTAATACCTTCATTTTTGAACAAAGTAATTATTACAAAAAAAACTTATGATATATCAAAGGGATATGAGTATGAGGGGATACTATTAGGGTGGGAACAGTCATATTACGCTCCATCTTGTTGGGTAACTTCTTATAATTCTGGAACATTAACAGGTACTTGCACTAGTATTAATAATTTTTCGGAATCAACAGATTTGTTCAATGATTTGACATATTTAGATCCTGATTTTTACGATGAAACCGAATTGGTCTGTATCGCTTATGATAGAACACATGTATATACTGTTCATGTTACAGCGATAGATTCTGCAACAAAAACAATAGTTTTTAAATCTGGGGATACTTTGCCAAGTGCACCTTTTATCGTTTCTTTTCCATTTTATGACAATATTATTGCTGAGATGGCGGTTTATGCTTGGATTTGTGATGAGGATGATCGAAAAATTAATGATGACGTTACCGGGAATTCGTGGTCTTGATTTTTTGGTTTTTTTTGATATAAAAAAACATAGGTGAAAAATAAAAATATTTTTAATTTTGCGGTGAAAAATATTGAAGAAGGATTACGAAAAAAACAAGAATATTATTTTTTCAAGCGTGAGAAGATAAGAGATGGAGTCAGCGTTAATTTTTCACAGCCTGTACAGGCCGTGGAAATGGTATAACAAAAAACAATGTCATAATATGTCCAATTTTGGCAGTTATTCACGTAACTATTTGATATTATATATTTTTTTTAAAATCAAAAATCGATTTTAAGCGTTTCAAAATTTGGTCAATAGGAAAGTACGTTTTGAAAAAACAAATCGATTTAAAGTGATTTTAGGAGGTCAAAATTTTTAACAATTTCAATTAATTATCAAAAATAGCTAGTTTTTGTGGTTTTGGGGTGCTAAAAAATAGTAAAATTGAGGATGTATAAAAATGAATCAAAAAATGAATCCTGAATTGTACGAACAGATCAAAAAAATGTATCAGTCGGATTGTTCGATGAGTGATATTGTGAGAAAAACCAGGCTGAGGAGAGAAACGATTCAGCGGGTAATCAAAAATGGATCTCCAAAATTGAATTTACCTCCAATTCAAAAAGAAATTGAAGAGCAATATTTAAGGCAATTAAACGAAACAAAACAAATAGATATAAATCGTAGGGTAGAATTACATGATCAAATTTCCAAGTATGCGAATGTATTATCAAAATTAATGATAAAAGATCTTGCTGAATATGTTGAAGTTTCAAAAAATGACAAAAAAAACAATAAGTTTGATCATAAATCGTTCTGGAAGTTGCAACATGTCAAAAGTGGAATAATAAAAAATTTAGCAGGGGCTATCAATTTGATGATCCCTCCACAATTTCATTTTTTAATGGCGGAACTGGAAAAAGTGTTGAGAGAAAATGAGGTTGATCAAAGCATAAGAGATCAGCTTTTTAAAGCTATTGAAAATTTTGGAGAAATCAACAAAAAATAAAAACACATTGACACGGTGATGCGTAGTGTGTATATTATAATATACCCAATTGGAGGAGTACCGGTGAGAATCTGGACTCCTCTTTTTTTTTGTTTCATTAAAAATTAATTCAAAATAAAATTAAAAAACAATCTTAAAAAAGTGATCATTTTTAAAAGTGTAAAACAAAAAGGTTTTTTTAAGATTGTGTTTGATTCTTGAAATATTCAGTTGTGAATCAAAAAAAAAAGAAATATGTATAACAAATAAAAACAAAAAAAGGAGAAAAATAATGAATAACTTAAGATTAAGTTGGTCGGGCTATAACAATTTTTTGTTTTGTCCACAGAGTTTTTTTATAAATTATTTAAATCGCATTGAAATTAAAGAGGAATTTAAATCTTCGGCGCTGCGAAATGGCACGGCATTTCATGAATTGGTTTTGCAGGGCAAAAGAGATCTTCTGGATAAGTTAGATCCAGAAGATATTTTAAAAATTGAAATTTTAGCTGAAAAAATTGGTGATTTTTTGGTTTTCAAAAATACGGAGCAACACTGGGAGAAAAAATTAAATCAATATGTGACGCTGTACGGAACAATTGATTGTTGGCTGGATGATGAAACTTTTGGAGATCTGAAATTAACCTCGAATCCTCAGCGATATTTGAACGAGTTTGGGGCAACGGGTCAATTGCAGGTATATTTCACATTGGTTCCTGATTCTGTGAAATATGCTTATTTTTTGCCAATTAGATTTCCAGAATCTTATGTGAAAAAAACAGAGGAATTAGGAGATTTTGAGGCGAGATTGAATCTGGATGTTGAGAAACGTATGAATTATTATTTCCCGTTATGGCGAAAAGATGATCGATCTCAGCAGATTTTCGGATATAAATATTACAGATCTGAATTTGAAAATCAGATGAAAATTATGAAAGAAAATATATTGCAGGTATGCAGAATGATTTGGTCCTGCCATGACAAAATGTTTTTCCCCCGAAATTATAAAAGTTGTTGGCAATGTTCTTATGAGGATATTTGCAGAATCAATGGGGAAAACACAAGGCTGGATGAGATCATTTATGATAACGAAAAATACATAAAAAAAGATGAGATCAAATATTAAAAAAACATTAAAAAGGAGGAACAACCTGGTTTTGATCCAAAAATAAAAGAGGAGGAAGAATGGGAGGAATAGCAAAACAATTAATTTGCATAGAAAAAGGACAGGTAATTGAAAAATTTGATACTTTTTTCACAGCAATGGTAGATAGCAAAAGTGGCAAAAAAATCATAAAACGAATTGATTTTGAAGAAGTATCAGATAAGTATTTGTCCCAAATAGCTGTTAATGCAAAATTTGAGATACATTATTTTCGAGAAATATATCAAAATGGGAAAAAATTGCGGTGTGTTGAAATTGTATTTGGCAAAAGTTCACGTTTTTTAGATATAAAAAAAATAAAAGGAGAATGAAAATGTTAGCATTGATTTATGGAGAATCAGGAGTTGGCAAGACGTACAGCACGTTATTAACCACTTCCAGATTGCCTGAAATCTTAAAAACCTCAGGCAAAAATGTTTATTTTCAAATTGAACCCAGGGACGTAAAAATCCAGGGGTTAAATTTAGATAATTTTACAATTGTTGAATCTTCAAACGAAGGTTCAATATACGAGACAGCTTTCAAGCAGTTAGAAGCTGGATTGTCAGAAGGAAAATTTGATGATCCCTCAACACGCCCTGCTAGTATTTTTATTGATAGCATGAGTTATCTTATGAATATTGCATTGCAAAATCAGATAGAAGATGAAACGTTTGAAGCTGGAACATTTAATTCAAAAAGAAAGTTTGTCAACCGAGTTAAGGTTGATCTGGGTGGGTATGGGGCAATCAGCACGTACATGAACAGATTCTGTAATTTGTTAGCTAAGATTTCAAGAAAAGGTGTTATTGTTATATGCTCAGCGTTGACAAAATTGGAAGAAAAGCGGACCAATAAGATTTATCCAAATTTTTCAGGTCAGAAATTTTCAGGAGATTTTCCAGGTTGGTTTGATCTCATTGGGTATGTATATAGGCAGAAAAAACAGGTAGTTGTTAGTTTCGAATCCGATGAAGACGATGCAATTAATGAGATGAAACAGCCATTTATTGCGAAAAACGTGGGCAATCTGGTCAAGGAAAATCCAATAGTTCTTGACTGGATTAAAATATTAAGTCTTGAGAATCATGAGAAAAAGACTGAAGAAAGAGAGGTGGAAAATGTAGAGAAAAAACAAAAAAGATAAATTGGAGTGTGAGTGCTAATGTTACAACGAACCTACAGTCTATCTTTTTTGTGATAGTGTTTAGATTTTGTATTGGCAGGGAATCAGATGGTTATACTACCCGCTGATTCCCTAAAACATTTATAAAAAATAAGGAGTTAAATTATGACATTGGTAACTAATAAATTTTCAGCTTATGGACGTCCCGCAGATGGCGTTTATAATTTTGCAATTGATGAGCTCAAAATTGAACTACAAAAAGACAAAACAGATCAATACAATGCGGTTTTCATTGGCAATCTTGATGATGAAGACAATTCGCCGTTTCGGATTTTTTGTGGATTGTCCAAAAAACAGGGTAAATTAACAGCAAGATTCATATTGTTTTGCAGTCATTTATCAGGTGAAATGGCGGCAAAATACAAAATTCAAGATCAAGACAAAAAGGACTGGGAGGCTGAGAAGTTTGATCATGATTCTAAGATGTGGGATGAAGCAATCAGCATGGTGGAACAGCGAGCTAAAAAAGGTGATCGATATACGGTCAGGATCGAGTTGAAAACAGAAGGAAAATTTCAAAATGTGATTGATATACAAAAAGCCTCAGCGGAACGAAAAGAAAAAACTACCGAAGCGGCACCGTTTTAATGAGATTTGAAAAACAAAAACTATGGGAAGAGTTAGATAAGGAATTTTATTCATTTTTTCAAGAGCATGTTTGGGTATTTGCGGATTTGTTTGTGATGAGATTTGAAAAACTTGCTTTTGATGTTTTCAAATTTGGAATATTCATGAAATACCAGGGATATGAGCCATCTGGTGATGTTTCGCTTGCTCAGTTTGTTGAAAAAAAATATGGAGTGAGAGCATGTGAAATTATACGAATTTTATTAAAAATTGAATAAGGAGTAAAATGTCAAAAATAATAGTAACAATCATACTTAAGGATGGAGAATGTGAAATCAAGGATAAACTTGAAATGTCAGAATGTCTCGAAGCAAAAGAGATGTTTGGGATATTGCTGAACAAAATGCTAAGAATGCAAGCAGAAGGTGATCGCAATCCGCATTCAAAACAATGTGAAATGGATTTTGACAAGTCACATGAACAAGCAGAATCAGTTGAATTGTCAGAAGCAGACCAGACAGAAATGACAAAACTAAAAGAAGATCCTGGTATTGTTTTGATAATTGCAAAAGGGATATTCGTTGAGACAATCAAAGCTAGAGATTGTTTCGTGCAATCGCTGAATGAGGAATTACGAGGCATGCAGGAGACAGTTGAACTGACATATGATATCGATGTTGAACGATATTTATATGATGAAAACTTCTTGAAAAGTGTTATTATAACAAGAAAAAGTGATGAAATACAAAAGCGATTGGATAGCTTATCTCTTGAACAGTTGAGAGCTCTCATAACTGACAATATTGAAGAAAAAATCACAGAAGATGTTCAGGTTGCAATTGATGATTTTGAACCCGAGAATCAGGAGATTAAGCCTGCAAAAAAGCGAAAAAAGAACAATTAACATATCAAAAAACAAGGGCAATCTAATCAAGCTAGATTGCCCTTGAAAAAGGAGAAAAATGAATATGAACAAATTCTACAAACTTCAACTGGATAAGTCAATGCGAATTGTAGTTGACACTCGAGAGCAGCTACCACTTTTTGAAAATTGGCATGGATTGAATATTGTAAAAAAGGGGCTAAAATTCGGTGATTATTCAGTTGAAGGATTTGAGAATCAGATTGCAGTTGAAAGAAAGACTCTTGTTGATTTTGTTAATTGTTGTGGAAAAGAACGCAGCAGATTTTTAAAAGAAATTCAGCGGTTTGAGGATGCTGGCTGTGAATTCAGAGCAATAGTAATCGAAGCTAATTTTAATGATATTTTATTCGGGCATTGGTTGTCTCAAATCAAGGTAGCATCAGTCATGTCAGTGATTAATCATCTGGAGATCGATTATAATTTTCATTTTTTTTATGATCATCAGCGAAAAAACATTGAATACTGGATTCTATCGAGATTCAGGAGATTCTACAATAACAAAAGGGGTATCAATGAATGGAAGCAGCAATAACAACAATGATAAAAATGGAAAAAACAGTAACATTACCGGGATCGTTATTTGGTCAAGAACTGAGATCGCAACAAATGGAAGCGATACAGCATGTAAGAGAATCAACGGCAAAATACATGTTTTTGAATGCCCCAACAGGTTGCGGCAAATCAATTATTGGTCTGCAATCTTTTGATGTACCAATTTATTATTTGTGTTCATCAAAACGCTTGCAGGAGCAGATTTTGAAGGATTTTTCAGAAGCTGTGACGCTAAAAGGGGCTGGGAATTATCAATGTAAGAAAGGATCAACATGTAATAATTGCTTCTACGTTGCGCATCGACAGCGCAGAAAATGTGTTGATTGCGAGTATTTGCAAGCGATTGCCCAAGCTCGCAGAACTAAGATTGCAGTGTTAAATTATCATGTGTTTATATACATGATGAATTTCACACATAACTTGAACGAGCGGTTGGTAATTGTTGATGAGGCTGATTCCCTGGAAAATATTCTGGTTGATTTTTTGTCATTTGACATCAAATATGATCAATTCATGAGATATAGATTGTCGCCTGTACAGCACGTAAGAAAGATTGATGAGTTTTGGGACTGGCAGGAAGAAGCTCTGGAGGTGTTTCAAAATCACTATGAAAAATCAGAAGATGCAAAAGAAATCGACATGTTGAAGGTGATAATCAAGAAACTACAGCGAATTAAGAAATATCAAGATTATGAATATTGGTTTTTTCGCAACGATGCAGAGCAGCAAAAGATGATGATCCGTCCAATGTGGTTGACGAAAGAATTGAGTCATGAAATTTTTTTTAAGTTTGGATCAAGATTCTTAATGATGTCAGGAACATTGTCCGCTGAGTCGATTATAACGCAACTGTTGGGGATTGATGAAAGTTATGATTATTTTGAAGTAAAATCAGATTTTCCAATTCAAAATCGTAAGGTACACGTGGTGGGGAATATTGATATGTCCTGGAAAAATAGGAGGGTCAATGAGGGAATTCTGCAACAGGAAGTTGAAGAGATTATTAACAAGAATCAAAACAGACGAGGTATGATTCTTGTGAGCAGCTATGACTTGCTGAATCAGATCAAGCAGTATTCGACGAGAATTACTGACAATTACGAGATATTCAAAATAGTTAGTGATTCTGTATTAATTTCAGCGGCGGACTGGCGGGGGTTAGATTTGAAGGATGATTTGTGTCGATTCATCATTATTGCAAAAATTCCTTATGCATCGCTTGGAGATTTTTTGATAAAATCAAAGGTGCGCAGTCGGGGTAGTTTCGGGCAAATGTGGTATATATCAGATGCAATCACAAAAATGGTACAGGGATATGGTCGAGGGTGCAGGCATCGTGATGACTATTGCGAGACATACATCATTGATTCAGCGATTAATGATGTGATCAGAAAACACAAAAAACTATGTCCGAGCTACTTTCTTGAGGCGTGTTATTTTTGAAAAAAGGTCAAAAAATGTCCGACAAAATAATATATAAAAAACAAGAGATTAAGTCAAAATGGCAACAAAAACGGAACATAAAAAAAGCAAGGATAAAAAAGACAATGTCAAGAAATTGTTCAGATAATTACCAAGAAACATGTAAACGGTCAAATTGTCATTTTGACAAAATGCAAAAAAAAGCGTTTTTTTTGACCAAGTTTGAAGGTTTGGTCGGAATACGAAAAAGCGCCAAAAATGGGTTAAAATAATGAAACTGTTAAATAATTTCAAATTGGCACGATTTTTATTTGTCGGACAAATCAAAAATGTCGGACAAAATGTCCGACGAAAATTTCAAAATAATATCAAATGGTTGCAAAAAAATGTCGGACACAAAAAAACTGTCGGACAAAATGTCCGACGAAAAAAAACTAATAATATTAAAGGTTTTTGACGGCGTGTCCGACAAAAGGGCGTAAACATGCACTTTCTCTATATATATAGTATAGTATAGTATAGTATAGTGTAGTATATATATAGATTAGATTAGATTGGAAGGAGAAAACAATGCTGGAACAAGAAAAAAGAAAAATAAGGATTGTGGCTTTTCGATGCGAAATGACAAATTACGAGAAGCTAAAAAAAACAGCAAAAAAACAAAAAATCGAAATCAGCGAGTTGATAAGAAAAATTCTCGCTGAGTATTTCGAGAAAAAATAAACAGTCCAGCCCCGGGGCGGGGGAGTCCTGATTTGAACCAGGTAACTCCTCCAATTGGGGCGGGGGGTTCGGGGGGCAGAGCCCCCCATTTAAAAAACTGGTCGATAGACCAATCAAAGGAGAAAAATGAAAGAAAGAAAAATAACAATACGTGTAGCAGGACAGGATTATGATGAACTCATGATGATCGCTTCAAAAAACAAAATTACGGTCAGTGGTTTCATCAGACAGATATTGTTGAACTTTTTGAAGAGATATCATCAGACGCATTTAAAGACCGATTCAAGCGTTTTATGGCAGTCATGTTCAACTGACCGCAAAAATGACAAAAGTGAAAATTAGAAGGGGTAGCGTTCGTTAAGGAGCAAAAAACGATGAGTTTAGTAACTCGCAAATTTAAAAATGCATTCATATCAGAAATGATGGATTCATCAGATCAGGATGAATTCAATAAACTGTTAATATCGTTTAAAAAATCAGATATGAACTCTCTTAAGGCAACTGATCGTCATGGTCATAAAGAATCAATATCATTCAATATTCCCACGTTTGTTTTTGCGATTATTCAAGAATTGAGAGATAAGGAGCAAGTTGACAATCAGCAGCAATTCTATAGAAAACTATTGATCAAAGGCATAGAAGCTGAAATCAAAGAGTTCAATGAAAAAAGTGATAAAGATAAAGTGTTGGAAAGTAAAAGAAAAATAATAAAATCATTGTTAAAAGAGGAGGAGTTTAAATCATTGATTTTGTGGATTGATGACAAGATTGAAAAAGCTGTAATTAATAATGATATTAACAGTCTGCATGAATGCTTAGAATTGATAAAAAATCAGCAAGAAATCAGCGAGAGAATCGAGTTGAAAAAAATGGCTGATAATTTGACTTTGATTCTTGAGAGAAAAGCTGTTGAGGAGGCTTTTGATTTCAATGTTGATTTTGAAAAAGAGGAATAAAAATGAAGATAAAAGTAAAACTTGAAAATCAACTATATATGCCCGAAAAAAAGCACATTGGAGATTCAGGATTCGATCTCAAGGCAGCAATCAGAGAATCACATGTAATTTTGAAACCTGGAAGTATTCTTCGAATTGATTCTGGGGTTGCAATTGAACTGCCTGATGGTTTCGAGGGTCAGGTCAGGGGTAGATCTAGTTTAAATCAAAAAGGTATTGTTGCATTATTAGGAACGATTGATTCAGGATATCGTGGCAAAATAGGCATTATCCTGATTAATCTTTCAAAAGAAGATTATATAATTAATCGTGGTGATCGAGTAGCGCAGCTTGTGATTGCGCCTATATATTCTCACAAGATCGATTTGCAATCAGTTGAATTATTGGATGATTCGAATCGGGGCAATCAGGGTTTTGGGAGTACCGGAAAATGATAGAATCAGCAAAGGAATACACAACAATAGCTTGTGATCCACCCTGGTTTGAACAAGGCGGTGGTAGTGCAGGAGCACAGAATCATTATCAGCTGATGAAAACTGATAAAATAATAGAATTATTGCAAAATCTATTTAAAAATCAGTTAAGAATCAGTGATAATGCTCATCTATATCTTTGGGTTACTGTTAATTTTTTGGAAGACGGATTGCGAGTTGCAAAATCTTTGGATTTTCGGTACATTAGACCGTTGATTTGGATCAAAGGAAAGCTGATTCAAACAGGAATTGGCAAAATATTAAGATTAGATCAGATGGGATTGGGGCAATATTTCAGGGGTTCAATGGAGATGTGTTTGTTTTGTGTTAAGGGAAAATTGCCAACTCAGACCAAGAATTGCCGAGATATCTTTTTTGAGCATCGACGTGAACACAGCAAGAAACCTGAGATTTTTTATGAGATTGTGCAACAGCAATCTCCGGGGAATTATATTGAAATTTTCAGCAGAACGAAAAGAAAAGGCTGGGATAACTGGGGTAATGAAGCTGATAATACACAAAAGGAGTTATTCACATGAAAGAAATTATATTTATATTGATATTTTATACGATGTTGCCGTCATGGCGAGAATCAACGGATAAGTTAAGATATGTTGAATATTTATCTGAAAAAATAGTGTTTTGGAGTAGGTATGCAGAACCAAGATTAGATCCGATTTTTGTTATGACGTTGATTCAGCTTGAATCAGGATATGACAGCGAAAAAATCAACAAAAATGGGAAGGCAACAGGGCTAATGCAGATAATGAGTAATGGCGTTGCGAATTTCGGATATAGTCAGCAGGAACTATTAAATATTGATAAGAATTTAATTGCTGGAATCAGCCATTTGCAGCAGGGAATCAAGCAGTGTGGCAATAATTATAAGCACTTATACGGCTGGTATCGCAGTAAGGGGAATTGCAAAAATTGGTCTCAAAGAGATCGTTATTTTTGGCAAACATATAAGAAAAACATTGAGTTATCTATAAAAACCAGGAGGTATTAAAATGGAAAAAATAGAGATAAACAAGATAGAATCAGAGGAGGTGTCAAGATGATAGAATTAGCAGATATAGAAGCAAAAAAACAAGAAAGAGTGTATTTCAGCTATCCTATCCAGGGCGGGGCTGAGTTTTGGTTTATTTTGAAAGAATTTTGGGATCAGGCGACAGAAGAAGAAAAAAAAGATCCGTTTTTCAGCATTAATAAAAGCAAACAATTCAGAGAAAAACTGAACAAAATCAGGTCTGAAAACAGAATCAATAATACAGTGTTGCTGGATATCGCAATGAAGAAATATCCTTATTATATTAATCCGATTAATTTTGATGCGGTTTTTTCGGGACAAGGCTGGGAAGCATATGATTATCTTAGTGTTGAAAAGTGGCTAATTATGAATAAAATTGATAGTTTAGTACTGATCGGGGAATG
>Ga0116142_10004048_pt1 | contig 14250 bp, 8 predicted proteins | sample AD_UKC033_MetaG_FD_89785 | JGI IMG/M metagenome (GOLD analysis project Ga0116142, IMG submission 89785) | Active sludge microbial communities of municipal wastewater-treating anaerobic digesters from USA - AD_UKC033_MetaG | ecosystem: Engineered > Bioreactor > Anaerobic > Digestate | place: USA... | reverse complement strand
CGTTACGTTCGGGTCCTTCTTGAAGCAGTAGCGGACGCCGTCGAAATGGAGGTACAGGCACTGTTCCTTGAGTTCCTTGAGGCAGGCCAGGGCCGTCGTGCTGTCCAGGTCCGGGCCGACGCACACCGACAGCAACTCCTGCTCGCTGATGCCGGGCGGCAACGACTGACCATCGCCTTCGCGCCTCAACCCCCCGAAGGAGTACATAAGGATGGCTGTGGCGAGCCGCGCCGCAGGACGCCGTGCCGCCTCCGCGGGATTCTCCTTGGCGCGCCGGTCGTCAATGCGCTTGGCGCGGGCGTTCGCGCCGACAAGATCGTGTTCGAGTACCGCCTGGAAATCCGACTGCTGGCCGACCTCTTTGAAGAAGGCCAGCCGGACCTCCGCGTCATGCATCGGCACGTCGCCCGGCCCCAACACAATCCGGCTTCTCGTTTCACGGTGGCAAGCCCGCAGGCAGGCCGCCAGGAATCGCAACGCCCCCCGCGTCCTCTGGAAGTCCGGGATGGCCGCCCAACGCTCACGCATCAGGTCTATCAAGGCTGGGTGGAACGGATATGCCGCGCGCACGCGGTCACGAAGCGCCAAGCCTTCCTCTTCGGCCTGCTTCGCCTCGGCGGCGCTCTGCGCGTATGCCTTGCGCATCTGCGTGAAGATGTCCTGATACGCCGTGGCCGCGGGCGAAGCATCCTCCGGCGCGGGCATCTTGGCCAACAGCCGCCGCTGGATGACGGACATTACCTCGTTGCCTTCGACCGGCTCCCGCCGCTGGTCCTTGCGCGCAGCCAGATGGTCCACCGTCTGCAAGAGGTTGACGTATTCCAACGACTCGCGCTTGCTCGACTGCAGCGTGAACACCAGCGCCGTCGTCTTCGTGTTGCTGACGGCCACCGTCAGCCGCTGGAGAAAGTTCAACGTCTCATCGCGCAGGGTTGTCTTCTCGACCTTTATGCCGCCCGCGCTGATCAGGTAATTCAAGACCTCATCCAACAGGATCAGGTTCGGGCCGGTCTCGAAAAGCCGCAGCAGTTCATCATTGCCGGGGGCCACGCGCGCTTGGTCCTGGTCCCGCAGCATGGCATATCCCTCCGGGCCGCCCAGGGACCATGCAATCCAGCCCCACAGCGTTCGGGCATGGTCGTTCGTTCCGGGCAACTTCTTGCCGTTCACGGCGTCGAAGAACTGGCCGTCGAAGACCGCCACGCGCCCGTCCGGGGGACGGGGAAGGTCTTTCCCCTCGGGTATTGCGTCAAGCGCCGGGCGGTGCCTGGCCGCATGGAGAAGCGCCGCCAAAGTGTGCGACTTGCCGCCGCCGAACGGCGTGATGAGTTTCAAGACGCGGCCTCCCGCGCCGCCGTCCAATCGCGACAAGACATCCTTGAGCAACGACTTCAAGCCGGTTGTCAGGTAGGACGCGCGGAAGAAGTGCTCCGGGTCGCGGTACACCACGGGCACATTCGGATTGCCGTCGGCCAATGGCCCAAGGTCCAGCGCAAAGACGTCCTCCGAGAAGTCGTCGGACAGCACATCCGCGTGCAGCGAAGCCACTTCAATCCAGGGTTTCAAGACCTGAGTGCTCATTTTCGCTCCTCTTCTTCAAAGTCCAGTAAGTCTTGGCCCGCACGGCGTGCCGCCCGTTGTGATGGTGCCAGATCAGCATCCTCGATTACGCTGCGCCAGTTGGCGGTTAGCTTGGCCAAGGCGGCGAGTTCCGCTGTAGGCGATACGTCGCCCAGTTCGCCGCCTTTGAGGGCTGGGCCGGCGAGGGCCTGCGCCACAAGACGCATTTGCTCGCGGTTCACGCGGGATTCTTTCAAGAACTCCGGCAGTTCGCGAGGCCGCTTCTCCATCAGCCACAACGTCCGGTGCAGCGCGTCCACCAACGGCGCAGGCGCGCCGTCATCATCGGGAAGTCCCAACTTCTCATCGTCACCCCGCTCGAGGAAATCCCGGAGTTTGTACTTCGCCTTGTTCTTCGCCACCAGCGCGCGCGCCCCCTGCGACAAAGAGTGCTGGCCGTCCAATTCCACATGGGTCCCGTTGGCAAACACAATGGCTTCGCCCGCGTCCAATTCCGCCCAGCGATACGTGTAGCGCCAGAGCAGGTAAAAGCGCGTCGCCGGGTCCACCCCCGCGAGACTGGTCTGTCGGTTGCCATTCCCACCAACTTCCTTCGACAAGCGGTCCAGGATGGTCTCCAACACCACCGTCTCCACTTCAGCCAGAAACCGCTCCGCAGGCACATCATCACCGTTCGCATATTCCACACGAGCATGCCGGGTGAACGCACACAAACCCGCGCCGACGCAGGAAATCACCAAGTCCGCGCCACCGATACCCATGTCCCAGAGCGTGGCAACGCGTTCTCGGACTATCTGTTCAAGCTCCGGCCGTACATCCGCATCATAGGAGCCATTGGACGCCGCGCCGCGCTTGCGGGCTACGAGGAAGATACTGGAGGCAAGAGCCGAGGAGTCCTGCGCGCGTAACCGGCCTGGTTTTTCAGTGTCAAGCGGCCACGCTTCGACTACAATGAATCCCGCAGTTCGCAATGCATCGACCAAGGTGGACCAGCCCAACGTGGTCTTATGCGCATAGACGACGACCAGTTCACCGTTGGATTTGAGTACCCGATGTGCCTCCTGGAAGGATTCTGCCATCATTCTTTCATAGGCTGCACGGGCCTTTTCCTTTGAGCCGCCGTAACGTGTCGGTTCAGCCACAGCTTCCGTCTTCTTTGGAGTACCAACACCCGCAAAGTGATCTGGATATAGGTGGCCGATGGTTCGTTTGAGCCACACGTAAAAGAAGTCCGAGATGTCGGCGTACGGTACATTGTCGTAATAGGGCGGGTCCGTAATCACAGCGTCGAGATGGTCTGCTGGCAATGACAGCGCCGTCGCTGAACCCCGCTGCACTCTTGCGGCCCGCTCAACTACTCCATCAGAAAAACCTGCGGGCAAATCCTCAACTCCTGAGATCCAGCTTGCGCCATCGGGGTTGAAGGGGTTGGTCTCAGCAAAATCCCAGACCATAGGCAAAGCATGACGTCCAAAGGTGTGGACCACACCACGACCGCCTGTGTAGTTAAAGATACATTGTGCAGAGTTGAAGTCGGCCAGGCGATCCAAGATGGCGGCCAGACAGGTCAACAAAGCGGACATAGCATGAGGGGAGCGCCGTTCTATCTCAACACCAGACCGACGAATGGCTGCCGCGAAACTGAGAAGACACAGCATCTGTCGTGAGGTATACAGGTCACCCCACGTCTCCAACCCGTATGGTCGTATCCTGAAACCAAGAGTACCCTGTTGCGGTAGAGGCTCATCGGGGGCGGTGATCCCCGAATCCCTGCAAAGCGTTTCTATCCGCTTCTTGAGCATGGCGTCACTTGGTGTCTGATTGGAATCCAGTGTATCTGCTGAAAGATAGACTTTTCCCTGATCACCCTGTCTCGTACATGCGATTGCCATTAGCTGCCGGTTCACACGCTTTGAGCAACCTTCATTCTTGATATGCTCATTGTCGGCGACCGCACCACAGAAAGGACAAGTAGCATTCCCCCCTTTCGAGAAGCCCTCCGGGTCGAAACCGAGGCCCTTCTCGGCCTTCGTCTCCACAATCTCGAACTGGACACGCTTGGTCTTCTTGTCCAATACCATTCGCATCGCGACATACCGTCCCGCCTTTTTGCACAACCACGTTTGTCGTACAAGAGGCACGATAGCGCCGCAACCGGGATTCTTGCATTTGACAGTACGCGTCCAGAGGTAGGCGACAGGGGTAAGATAACCACGGGGTGCCGTCAGCCGTCCTTGGGCATCCTTCGCGAATTCGAGAACAGCCTGAGGGTCAGCCCCGATCTCCTCGGGCGTGGCATCCGGATCGGGGATAGGCGGATACAAGCCGCCGATTTCGGCCCTGACCTTTTCGAGCACCCATTGGCCCCAATAACGAACTTCCTCTGCGAGGCCGCCCCAAGTGGTTTCCCCTTTGGCATTCTTGGGGCCGGTCATCCCGCACATATTGGGGTCAGGCTTGCCGTACTTCTGCGGGTAGACCAGCGTACACAACTCGATGATATGGGCAACCGGGTTCAAATCGTTGGCATACGCCTCGCAACCGAGCCGAAGTGCTTCAAGCGGGATAGCGCCGCCGCCTGCGAAAGGGTCAAGCACCCGTGGACGCGGCGCGCGCCCCGCTTCAATATCATCCAGTGTGACTTGAGTGTTCTTCCTTGGCCACTTGAACTCCTCGACCCAACCCGGCCATTGCCCGCTGGCGCGCGCCTCGGCCAGTTCCGCTGTCAGGCGGTCTGCATGCGCTTCCAGGATATGCCGCTGCGCCTCGGCGATAGCGCGTGGATCGCCAGGATACTTGCACAGCCGCTCGACGAACTTCGCTGCATTCGCCCGGCCAAGGCTCTGCTTCTTGTTGTCCGGCCCATTCTCGGGCACAAACTGCGACGCAGGCACCAGCGCCCCGTACACCGCCGCTCGGCACGCCACCAACGGCCGCCGCGCCCACCACAGATGCAACGTCGAGATATGCCCCTTCCGAACACTCTTCTCCCGCGACGCCTCCGCACTTATCGCCTCAATCGGCAGATAGTCTTCAATCAGGCGTTTGTCATTCATCTGAACTCAGTTTCCCACTACTTTGTCTGCGTATCGCTTCTGAACCTGCCTTACGAATTCAATCAAAATGGGCTTTGCCTCGGTTTGCGTCCGATCCAAGAGCCGGTCGAAGGTATTCATGCCCTTACGGACTCTATTGCCAACGGCATCATTCAACTTCTTGCGGCCTATCAGATCCAGGCCCGAGACCAGTATTTCCTTCGCCCCGTCAAGGTTTCCCCATAAAGGAACTAACAATTTCCCTGTCGCGTTCGCGACTTTTTGGGTCTTAGCCGCTTTCAGATTCCTTAGATACCGCGGCAATTCCAAATCCAACGCGGCCTGATATTCTGAATGCAGTGACTGCTCGAATTCGGCCAGTTCGGTCATCAGAAAGACGAGCCGTTCAGGATCTGAGAGAGCCAGGCCCTCTTTTGTCCTTACCTGAATCGCATTGTATTTCTCCACGAATCGGTCATCAACGGCAAGATGGTGGAGGTCAAGTATGTCATCTATGGATAAGGCATCCAGAAGATCCACAGGCACATGAGTATGGGTAATGGCTTTGACGAGGTCAACGAAGATCTTGAAAAAGACCTCAAGTTCAGACAGATGCGTCCGGCCTGTTGCCATGTCCGAAAAAGTAAAATCGATCAAGTTTTCCTGCGGAAGGACCCCTTCAGAACATACGGCTCTCGCACCGGAAAGATAGTAAAGAAAATCGGCATACTCCGATACTGCCTCCCAGAGGTTCTTATTGCCCGTATTCTTGGCTAACAGATAGACGTCTTGCCGGCTAAGGCGCGGCGAGTCGCTGATTCGGGAAATCAGGTCCAGCGGGACATCAACATTCGCCCGCCTGAGCCACGAATTGAACAGACTCCCCTTCTCCGTGAGGTCCGACAACAACCGCTTCTTGAACCATTCCGAAGTTTGGTCTACTTGCCAGCGTACCGACAGCGCCGTCTCCGAATCGAGCATCTGCGCCATTTCACGGCTTGTTGAACCGGAGTACTTCTCCGCTTCTTTCCCCTCGGCTACCTTCGCGTCCAAAAAGGACTCAAACCCGCTGAAGTCCGAGCGTAAAGCCGGGACGATAACCTTCTCGGAAAACAGCCTCGGATATGGCAAGAGGACTTCGTGAGCCAACTCGGATTCGAGCAAGTGAGACGCCGCGATAACCACATGCCCTTTCAGCAAAGCAAGCAGCTTCAACTTCCGTTCAACGTTGCGGCGAATCGCCTCAACGTCAGCGTCTGTCCAGGCGACTTGAGAGAATGTGACACGGTCGAACTCGGTAAAGTAGGCTCGGCTCGGCAGTATCGCTTCTGGCTTCACGGATTCCATCTGCGTTGCTCCGATCTCATGCACAAGCCGCCCATGTCCTGCGACGCCTCCGCGCTAATCGCCTCAATCGGCAGGCAGTTTTCAATGAGTCTGCGGTCGTCCACTTCAGCGTTCTCCACAAAGGGGCCTTTCAAGTTGACGCAGCCTGCTCTCAATCTGACACCGTCCAGTCTGCTGGAGGTTTGGTGTGTAATGAGCCGAGTAGTGGATCGCGCCTCGACAGTTCCTTGTCCACTCGGCGGCGCGGTCATGATTGAGCACACGCTCCTGCACGTTGTGTGATTCGCCTACGTCAAGGCAGGTCCATGTCTCCCCGCTCTTGCACCAGATCACATACACACCAGCCTTGGCCTCCAGTTGATTCGGTGAAGTGAAGGCGCCTTCAAACGTGTAACCATGTCTTTCAAAACTCATATGTGCTCTCCCGCTATCCTCTAGGGATTTTGACAGTATTCATTGTGCCCGAAACCAGAGCAAGGTCTTCTTGGGGCCATTCGTTGGCTTGACCACGCCGCTGCATATTGCGTAGAATACCACGCGAGATACAATATATTGGTGTATCGTGAAGAAAGGAGGTGATTGAGATGACGAAAGACGCTCCTGGAATGCGCGGAATCCGTAGTCGAAACGAAAGTGGTCCATTGCGCGCAAAACGCGGCGACACACACGTCGAGAACATAGAAAAGACGTATGATCGCGATTTTGGCGTTCGCGGCGACATGCGCCTGGACACACTGCTAAAGCAGACCGGCATGGCTTCCCTTAATGACCTCATCCAAAGCGACATCGGAAAGAAAGAGTAGCCACTTCTTACGGAAAGGTTCGCATTGCTCTGATTTCCGCCCCCGTCGAAATACCGGGATCTTGTGATGCCATAGCATCCTTCTCGGTACGGTTGGGGTGCGTGGTGGGGATCTGAGTGCGAATCCGCCCGGCCTAGGCTCTGGCGCTCATTTCTCGGCCCATTCTCCGGCGCAAACTGCGACGCAGGCACCAGCGCCCCGTACAGCGCCGCTCGGCACGCCACCAATGGCCGCCGCGCCCACCACAGATGCAGCGTCGAGATATGCCCCTTCCGGGCGCTCTTCTCCCACGATGCCACCGCGCTAATCGCCTCAATCGGCAGATAGTCTTCAATCAGGCGCTCATTAGTGTCGTTCATAGACTATTGACCTCTGTCATTATTGCCGCTGCTTCCGCCTGGCTCAGTCCAGACATGCGCGTTGCGCTGGGAACGCTCATCTCATTTAGGAACTGAGAGCGTGTCAAGCGGACAACAGTCTTCTGAGTCAGAGCCATCGCTTGTGCGCCCGAATAGCTGCTCGTATGGGATGCAATGCAACACGCCATTGCCCTAGTGACGGATACGTAGAAAAGACGGCGTTGTTCGATAAGCAGGCCGGTAGCTTGGAGCGCCCGGAAACTTGGCATTAGGCCTTGGTTTGCCCCCGGAATGAAGACGACCTTCCCACTTAGTCCTTTGGCGCCGTGCATTGTCAAGATTCTGATACGCTTCTGCACAAGCGCCTGGGTCTGGAGTTGAGTACTCCCTATCCGTTGATTGACAAGATCAAGGATGGCCTGTTGGTCCGACTCGCTGTCTGCCGCAAGGAATTGAAGCAGCTCTTCAAGCGTCATCGGAGCGGGAAGAGCCCCCAGAAGGGCGCTCCATATCGATATGCTATTTGCCGCGTTCTGACCTGATACGAACACCTGCGAAGAAAGAAGACTGCTAATATCATTGCCCCGTGCGGCCAACGTATCACTCTGGCTCCACGAGGTGATAGTTCGGACGATTGCCATTACGCGCCGAACCGCCGAGGGGCAACGCCCGCTGAGCCACGTTGGAGTGCTTGGAAGATAGAATAGCTGACGGAAGTTTTGGTTATTGGAAATGCAGGCATCCGCGACAGCTTTTGCTGTCGCGCTTCCAACGCCCGAAAGGACCTCGAGTAGGTCACGGTGTGCCGGATAGTCTTCTTCACCAGACGAGCAGTCCCTGACGATACGGAGCAGCGAATAGACGGCTCTGACAGCTTCATACTCGCTTGTAAGCGCCGCGCCACGAGGAGGTTCATAGGGGATACCGAGATTCCCCAGTTCTTGGGCGAGCATATCGAGTTGGACTCTGCGATTGGAGATCAGAATGAGTATTTCATCTTCTCGTCCTGCCATTCCGGCGTTGATCAACTCCTGACAGGATTGGGCAATCGCCCGCGCCTCTTCTTGAGCAGTTCTAAAGGACCACACTTGCATTCGGCCCTGAACCGGCGGCGTCGCGGTTCCATAAAGCGACACCAGATTCTTGGCGACACGGTTGAGATTGTAGGCAATCAACCGACTGGCAGGCCCAAGAACAGCCGGTGTGCAGCGGAAGCAATCCGTCAATACGTGCGTTGCTGAGGCCGGATAGGCGTTCCGGAACTGAACGATGCCATTAGGGTTTGCATGGCGAAATGAGTAGATACTCTGGTCGTCATCCCCGGCAACAAAAAGGACCGCATTGTTCGCTGAAAGCAAGCGCACGAACTCCTGATCACACGCATTTAGGTCTTGGAATTCGTCAACGATCAGATGGTCGATTTGCGGCAATTGGCTTGGCTGCAGCGCGCCTTGTTGAAGAGCATCCACACACTTGTAGATGACCTCGCCAGGCAGCACGCAACAATAAAGGTTGGTCCGTGCTGAATGAAATGCGTTAAATCCCCGGATCTCAGATGGAGAGATCTGCGCTTGATTCACGTATTGTGGATTAAGGGTTTGCCACTGTGCGTCGTGAGCGAGTCTGATTTCGGCAGCTCGTGATGGGGTACAACCGATGCTACTCGCAAATTCTCTGTCATAAACTCTGGTTTGTTCCCAATCATCCAACATGATTGGCGTACTCGGATATGAAGTAAGCAGACTGGCACGCCGCAAGATTCGAAGCGCGAGTGAATGCATCGTCGATACTCGCACTTGAGTCGCGGCATTTGCACAAGGTAGAGAGCTACAGAAGGCTCGGATGCGGCCACTCAGTTCGGCACACGTGGCTCGCGTGAATGAGATGACATAGACATTCCCCGCCGTCGCACCGTTGGAAAGAAGGTCGGCAACGCGCTTTTCTATCGTGTAGGATTTTCCGGTACCCGGACCAGCCACCAGTCGTATCTGTGGCGCAGCGTCTCTTGCTGCGGCCCACTGTCGCTGCTCAGCTTGTGCCTTTTGGATAGAAGTTATCGGCATCGTCTCACCCTTCCTGACCTCCACACATCGATATGGCCTCCGCCGGGATATCAAAGTACCTCGCCGCCACAACTTCCTTCTTGGCGTGGTCGAGGTGCTTGACCGGATTTTGAATGCGGACCGGTTCGGGGTCCGGGTTGTTCAGCGGGTCCCACACGACATAGAGCCAGTAGGAATCGCCGAGTTGAGCGGCCTTGTACCATTCGTTGGTGGTGAGGCGGATAGGCATGCCGCGTGTGCGTCCCTTGACCTCGATACGACGAAGGCCTATGACCGGATCGCGGTAACCAGTCTGCGGGTCTGCGGGACCGAGGCTGCGGATGTCGAAGCCGATCTTGAGATGGCCAACTCGTTCGCATTCCCAACCACGCGCCTGCTCGTGCGCGATGACGACTTCTTCCGCCGCCAGTTCAGAACGGCGGCGGATCTCGGGATCTACTTCGTCTATCATCAAATCGCACGCGTCCGCACCCGGCGGGAACACCAATGCGGTGGCGATGTGGCGCACGGGGCCGTGCCGGGCGAGATCGAGTCGTTGCAGCCCCTCCATGCGTTCCTTACGCGTGCGTTGCAGATCGGCGAGATCGTTCTCGGCTCGTTGACGAGCGATGGCGACCTCGGGCGACCCTGCCTCGCGAACGCGAAGGTTCATCACGCGGTCCTGCGCGGCGCGGACGCGGGCATCGAACGAGCGTTCGAGATAGTCGCGGCAAACTTGCACGAAATGTTGCCGTTCCACTTGGCACCGTGTCCGCACTTCCATCTGATAAGTGCTCTTGAGGAAGTCCGTCGCGGGGGTCGGGTCCAATGAATCGAGATCGGCGGGCGGATGAGGGTGTGCGGGCAGATCCAGCACGCTGTCGGCAGGTACGACACTGAACCGCTCGCCAGCGGGCAGTTGCGGGGTTTCCCGCACGGCAACGACTTCCGCGAACAGCGTGTCGGCCTCACCGGTGACTTTCTGGCCCTTGATGGATATCTCGAAAAAGTGAAGGCGGTAAGGCGTATCCGCGACGGGGTCCACGTACACGGCGACACCGCCGACAAGTCCAGCAAGCACCTCATTGAGCCGTTCATCAACGGAGGCGTAGAGAGGATGGCCGGGACCCAAGAGGACGGCGTCTATGTGCTGGTCGAGGTCCAGATGTTCCTTGTGGAAAGTGATCTTCCGGTAGACGGCTTCGGCTTTGCCGAGCCGACGCACGGCATTCAGGCGCTCGGAGCGGAGGTCGGCGAGGACGTGCTCGATGCGCCAAAGGCCGTCGGCGCGGGGTTCGGCCTTGAGGCCGATTTCCTTGGCCGCTTCGATGAAGTGCTTCTCGACGTACTTCGGCATCAGCCGCCGTTCCTCGGATTCCGCGTTCGTGCGCTGAAACGAGGAGAAGTCCACATTGGCGCGAGCCAAGGCGATACCGGTGGCGGTCTCGTATTCCTGCAGCCGGGCCGGGTCAATCCGTTCGATCTTGTCGAGGTACTCGTCCAGTCGGCGCGGGTCTTGGGCGACTTCGCGCAGCATTTCCGGCAGATTCACGTCGTTGAGCGACAGGACTTCGCCTATCACATCGAACACGCGGTCGGCCAGTGCCGCCCGCATCTGGTCCAACTTCAGCAACAGCCGCTGAAGGATGCGGCCTTCGATAATCGGTTGGCCCTCCTCGGAATCGCTGGCCACGAAGTTGAATGCATCCACCTCGCGCTCCTGCCCAATTCGATGGATGCGGCCCAGGCGCTGTTCGAGGCGCGTAGGATTCCACGGCAGGTCGTAGTTGATCATGAGGTGGCAGAACTGAAGGTTGATGCCTTCGCCCGCAGCTTCCGTGGCGACACAGATCTGACACGCCGTGCGGAATTGCTCCTGAGCGCGCTTGCGTTCATGCGGATTCATGCCGCCGTGGATGTTGCAGACTGAGTAACCCCAGCGCTTCAGGTGATCGGAGAGGTAGGTGAGCGTGTCGCGGTGCTCGGTGAAGATGAGCAACTTTCCGCGACCGTCGGACAACTCTTTGAACTCGGCCTTTTCCAAGCACTGCTTGAGCGCGGCGAGTTTCGAGTCACGGGCGGAATCGCGCACGCGCTTGGTTTGAGCATATAGCTCTTGGAGGGCCGCGATCTCGGCGCGCAACTGATCGAGTTCGACTGCGGCCGTCACCTCATCTACAAGCTGATCGCGCTCGTCGTCGTCGAGATCATCCTCGTCTTGCTCGGCATCGGCGATACGGCCCTGGATGTACGCGAAGCGCTTGGCCCGCTGGCTGGGCGACAGTTCCTCCAATTCTTTGAGAAGCGTCTGTTGGCGTTCCAAACGCCTGCGGATCGACTCGCAAATGGCATAGGTCGAACTGGCCAGACGTCGCTGCAACACGGTGCGCGCCAAAGCCACGCTTGCCTTCTTCCGTCCTGACGCTTGCGGCAGGAAGCGGTTGATGAAAGCGGTGACCTCTTTGTACAGATCGTATTCATCGTGGTTAAGGAGAAATGTCACCGTATGCGCGCGCCGGTCGGGAAACAGCCGCCGCCCGTTCACGTCTTTCAGGTCTTCCTTCAGGCGACGCAACGCCCACGGGCATTCGGGTCCCAGGCGAAGGATCTCACGACGGATTTCTCCGGCCCGGTTGGGCACGCGGTGCGGTTCGGGGAACAGGTCGGGATCAATGAGACGGACGAAATGGGCGAAGCGGTCGTCGTCACCGTGGTGCGGGGTAGCCGTCAACAGGAGCAAGTGATCGGCCTGCGCGGCCAAACGTTCCGCCAATTGATAGCGCTTTGTCTTCTCCGCCTCATCGCCGCGCGAGGAAGAGTGCTTGGTGTAGGCGCTGCACTTGTGAGCCTCGTCGATGACAACCATATCCCAGCGCTGTTGCCAGATTCGCTCGCGGACATCGTCCTGCTTGGCGTAGTCAAGCGAGGCTACGACCTGCGTTGATCGCTGCCACGGGTTGACCAGTTGCTGCTGGTCCACGGCAGCGAAGATCATGTCGAACGGCTCGCCAAACCATCGCAGCAATTCGTCCTGCCACTGGATTGTAAGCGGGGCCGGGCAGAGTATCAGGATGCGTTCGATGGCCTGGCGCAGCTTGAGCTCCTTGATTAGCAGTCCCGCCATGATGGTCTTGCCTGCACCGGGGTCATCGGCAAGAAGGAACCGAAGCCGGGGTTGCGGCAACATCTTGAGATAGACCGCTTCGATCTGGTGCGGCAAGGTGCGAATGCCCGATAGGCTGACGGCGAACTGACGGTCGTGGGCGTATGCGAGGCGGATACGGGCGGACTCAATCAGAAGGCGTGTCTTTTCGGGGTCATTCGTGGCGACTCTGGAAGCCCGTTCCTCTGACTGTCCGAAGAGAGCTTGCGCTTCCTGTTCCGATAGAATGGCCTCGTCAGGCGTGCCGTCCGACAAACGTACACGACACTCGTATCCCGAACCGAGAGACCGCACAGACTCCAGCACCACCGGCTCGGGAAAATGCCCCGGCAGGCTTATCCGTTGTCCGAGAGGAAATGCGGTCTCTGTGTTCATCGATGCCTTCCACGCGCAACCCTGGGCTTCTTCGTAGGTCCCGCACTCAGCCAGGCGTCAATCGCGTCCCTGTGAAAGCGCCATTGGCGCCCCGCCTTCTGGCCGGGGATCTTTCCGGACTGAACGAGCCTATAGACCGTGGACTTCGGCAACCTCAAGTACGCAACGACCTCATCAAGGGTCATGATTGTCTCTGGGCTTTCGTCCATCAAGCGTTCCCTCGTCTTCCCTTGGCCACGAGTCAAGTATTACGGCAAAGAGAATATCCGCGAGTTATGAGCAATGTCAATTGATTGCTACCAGCGGTTTCAGGAAAGGCGGCCCGCACTCCAGGAAGGGACGCGGAGCAGACGAAGCGGCATTTTGTCGAAGTCTTCCCCGCCAACATAGGCCCATGCTGCCGCAGGTGCGCCGTCCGAGAAGACTGGCACCAAGACTCGGTTGTAGAGGCTGGGACTACCGGGGCGGTATCCCTCCAACCGGTCCAGGCGCGGTTGGCGTTCCTCGGGGTCGTCGAAAGTCATGAGTTCCCCGCGAACAAGCCCCCAGCCGCGCCGTGTGCGGCCTTTGGCGCGCAGGTCGGGGTGTTGGGCCATTTCCGCATCGAATCGCGCCTGTACGGCCACGTCGGCGCACGGGTCGGCGGTCCCGTGGGCGAGGATGTCCGCCTCCGGCACATGAAGTACCGGCAGGCCGCAGTCCGTCTCGTAAAGCCGCCCGCGCACCACGGCCTCCTCGATGGACAGCGCGCCGGCGCAGAACCGCTCGTGGTTCCACATGCCGCGCTTCAGCGTGCCGTAGACAAAGACTCGCAGAAGGTCGTTTGTGTTCCGCTTGGTGCCGACTTGGCTTGTCATTGCTCTGTCTCCTGTGGTTTCCTCACCCTTGCCTGTGGCGTGAACGAGAAGTCTCCCGCGAACGGCGGGCACACGCCGGGCCGCTGGAACACGAGCAACGTCATAGGCGGGACGATCATCTCCATCCATCCCCGCTCGCCCGCGAGCGCTTCGTCCAGATAGCCTCCATCCGTGGCGTACAGGACGACCTGCCGCTGCGTGTGGCAGCGGAACTTCAGCGGCTTATCGCCTTTCAGGACGAGCACCGTGCCGGGCATTCGCCGAGAGGCGAACACCGCGGCCATCTGCCCGCGGCACAGTGCAAGACGCTGCCGCAGGTAGGACACGTCCAGCGCGCCGGAGCTCGTCGCGCCGTTGACGACGCGGCACAGGATTTCGGTGTCCACCTCGGCTTCCCGCCGGTAGCGCAGCCGCCGGAACAGATCGTCCGCATTCAGAATCGTTCCATTGTGCGTGCCGATGACGTCCCCGGCCAGAACGGGATGGTTGTTGGCGTTGTTCCGCTCGTCCCCGCATGTACGCCAGCGCGCATGCCCCATGAGGACGGTCACCCGATCATCCATCCCCGCGAGCAGCCGGGCGTATTCGGGCCGCTTCACGAACCGGGACGCCGGCATCGGCTGCTTGAACAGTCCGTACTCGCCGTCCGTATTCACCCATGCCGCGCCCGTGGCATGCGGCCCGCGCG
>Ga0116142_10004047_pt1 | contig 14253 bp, 11 predicted proteins | sample AD_UKC033_MetaG_FD_89785 | JGI IMG/M metagenome (GOLD analysis project Ga0116142, IMG submission 89785) | Active sludge microbial communities of municipal wastewater-treating anaerobic digesters from USA - AD_UKC033_MetaG | ecosystem: Engineered > Bioreactor > Anaerobic > Digestate | place: USA... | reverse complement strand
GCCAGGAGCATAGAGAATAAAAGCAGTAGATAGACCTGACCTAGCATTAGTGTGTTTGCTAATCCGACACCGGTGCATAATAGCAGAAGCAGGCTGCTATTTTTATCCAGCCCTGAGATGTTTTTAATGAGTCGAATAATTAAAAAGATCAAAGCAATATTTATCATAAGCCATATTCGCTTAGCTTGAAGTGGTTCAAAAATGGCTAAAGGTGTAAGTATAAAAGCTGTTGGAGGAGGAAACGGCGCGAACTTTCCTTTGACATCGATATTGTGAGATTTTATACTTTCCTGAAACCAGCTATTATCATATAGATTGACGGAATCTTTGTCTTCAAAGATTAATCGGCTGGATACATAATAGTTAGGAAAATCACTACGGATTTCAGTCCAACCGGGAACCACTCCAAAATAAAACTGAAAACAAGTGAATACCATTATCATTGCGATACACAGGCTTTGATAATGTGAAAAGAGTTGTTTAGCAAGCATCATTTCAACAAAGGAATGAATATTTACTAAATTTGCATGCGCTTAACGGTTCTACTGCACTTGCTAATACTGAAGATAATGGATCATGAAGGCAGATTTATGCTTTGAGAAATCTCAGTATTTCATAGAAATTTGTGGATTGTCCGGATTAATTCATAATGACCAATAAATCAATCTAAATAATATTTCCTGATATGAGTAAAGATCGTTTCCAATACCATGACTATTACCTTGCCGATGAACTTCTGACAGAGGAACATATTCTCATAAGAAACAGTGTTCGCGAATGGGTCAAGAAGGATGTGTCGCCGGTTGTTGAAGAGGCATGCCAGAAAGCTGAATTTCCAAAACAATGGGTAAAAGGACTTGCTGATATTGGAGCCTTTGGTCCGTACATACCCCAGGAGTATGGTGGTGGCGGACTGGATCAAATCGCCTATGGTTTGATCATGATGGAATTGGAAAGAGGCGATTCAGGACTGAGGTCCACTGCATCTGTACAGAGTTCACTGGTAATGTATCCAATATATACCTATGGAAGTGAAGAGCAAAGGAAGAAATACCTTCCTAAACTGGCAAGCGGAGAGTGGATGGGTTGCTTTGGTCTTACCGAGCCTGATCATGGATCAAACCCTTCAGGTATGTTGTCAAATATAAAGGATAAGGGAGATCATTATTTGCTCAATGGTTCCAAAATGTGGATCAGCAATGCACCCTTTGCACACGTTGCCGTAGTTTGGGCCAAAGATGAACAAGGAATCATTCGCGGGTTGATACTTGAACGCGGTATGGAAGGATTTACTACACCTGAAACTCATGGAAAATGGTCTCTCCGGGCAAGTGCCACCGGTGAACTTGTCTTTGATAATGTGAAGGTTCCTAAAGAGAATTTGTTACCTAATGTCAAAGGACTGAAGGGTCCTTTAGGTTGCCTTAATTCTGCTCGCTATGGAATCAGCTGGGGAGCTATTGGTGCAGCTCTTGACTGCTATGATTCTGCCCTTCGATACGCTAAAGAGCGTATTCAATTCGGCAAGCCTATTGCCGGATTTCAACTCACTCAGAAGAAATTGGCAGAAATGATCACCGAAATTACCAAGGCTCAGTTATTAACCTGGAGGCTTGGAGTGCTCAAGAATGAAAATAGAGCCACACCGGCTCAGATTTCTATGGCGAAGCGAAACAATGTTAATATGGCATTGCAAATTGCTAGAGAGGCTCGTCAGATTCATGGTGGTATGGGTATCACAGGTGAGTACCCTATCATGAGACATATGATGAATTTAGAATCTGTCATTACCTATGAAGGTACTCATGACATTCATCTGCTTATTACAGGAATGGACGTTACAGGGATTAATGCTTTTGAATAACATTACTACAGCTTTCCATTATGACCTTTGTTGATTCAATGACCTGAACGTGATTTGTATGCAAGGATCTTTGAGAAATTCTATTTAATGGAGTCTTTTGCATTGGATATGCTGATTTTTAAAGCTTATTATCCTATTTTTGCGCTATGCTGAAATAGGATCAGCTCATTTTTTATACCTTGCAACATATTTTCTAATATGGTAGACGTTGATATAAGAGAGAAGCGATGGGCATTGAAACCACGCGGTGATGAAAAAATAATCAGTGAACTCTCAGAGGCTCTTAATATAAGTACGACACTTTCGAGCCTGTTAGTGCAGAGAGGTGTATATACATTTGATGAAGCTAAGAAGTTTTTTCGTCCTTCAATCGATGACCTTCATGATCCATTTCTGATGAAGGATATGGATAAAGCCATCACCCGAATCGAAGAAGCCATAAAAAATGGAGAGAAAGTAATAATCTATGGCGACTATGATGTAGATGGAACAACGGCCGTAGCATTGGTATATTCATTCATCCATTCTATTTATGAAAATGTCGACTATTATCTCCCGGATCGTTACAAAGAAGGTTATGGAATTTCATTTCTGGGTATAGACCATGCCTATGAAAATGGAGTAACACTAATGATAGCTCTTGATTGTGGTATCAAGGCAAATGACAAGGTTGACTATGCAAAGTCTAAGGGTATTGATTTTATAATTTGTGATCATCACCGGCCGGGTGAATTGCTCCCTGATGCAGTTGCAGTTCTTGATCCTAAAAGAGAAGACGATAATTATCCTTTTGATGAATTGTCAGGTTGTGGCATAGGTTTTAAACTAGTGCAAGCTTATGCCCAAAAGCATAATATCCCATTCAGTGAACTGGAGAAGTACCTTGATCTCGTCGCAGTAAGTACAGCTGCCGATATCGTTCCTATTATTGATGAAAATAGAATTCTCGTTTATCATGGGTTGCGCTGGCTTAATTCAAATCCTCGTCCCGGTATTCAGGCGATCCTTAATATGGCCCCCTTGAAAAGGGACCTTACAGTAAATGACATCGTATTTATCATCGGCCCGAGAATCAATGCTGCAGGAAGAATTCAGGATGCAAGTCAAGCTGTCGATCTGTTGATTGCCGCGAATAGTAATGACGCCTTTTCTGAAGGTCAAATTATTGATGAAAAAAATACGGAACGACGGGCATTGGATTTGTCTATTACTGAACATGCTTTGCAGATTGTTCAGGAAGATCCTCGATTCAATCAAAGGAAATCTACTGTATTGTTTCATCCCGATTGGCATAAGGGTGTCATAGGAATTGTTGCTTCAAGATTAACTGAAAGATATTATCGCCCGACAATAATATTAACCGAATCCAATGGTGTGGCTACCGGTTCAGCACGCTCAGTAAAAGATTTTGATATTTATAATGCCATAGAATCCTGCAGCGATTTGCTCGAACAATTCGGTGGTCATATGTATGCTGCCGGTCTCACTTTAAAAATCGAGAACATCGAAAAATTTTCTCAGCGTTTTGAAGAAGTTGTTGCCGCTACCATCGATGAAAGATCTCTTGTTCAGGAAATTGAAATTGATTCCAATCTTAAACTTAATGAGATAACACCTTCCTTTTTTAAGGTACTCATGCAATTTGCGCCTTTTGGGCCGGGAAATATGAGCCCGGTATTCAGAACCGAAAATGTCAGAGATACCGGCCTCTCCAGAGTTGTTGGTAACAACCATTTAAAATTAAATCTGGCGGATGACCAGACTACCCGTTTCGGATTGGATGGTATTGCATTCCAAATGGGTCAATCTTACCCCTTTATTTCTCGCAGGATACCATTTGATGTATGTTATAATCTTGAAGAGAATTCCTACAACGGTAAAACGAACATTCAACTGAATGTCAAAGACATCCAAATGAAATAATGGATTCCATTATTACATTCTCCTTTCCCGGCTGAAGCTTAGCTAAAATTTGATCGTATCTTTTAAAAAATATTGCCTTTAAAGTAAGATCCGGTCTTTTCTCACAAAATCAATGACAAGGATCAATCTTATTCTTCATTTTTTCTATTGAAACCATGTAAAATAGAACTGGTAAGTGAAAGTATTAGACTGAAAGCAAGTGCGGTCCAGAAACCGGAGACAGAGAAACCATCAACTATTTTTGCACTTAATAAGATTAGTAAAGCGTTAATAACCAGCAAGAACAGTCCTAATGTCAGTACCGTAACCGGTATTGTCAGAATGATCAAGATAGGTTTTACTATTGCATTTAAAAAAGCCAGTACTATGGCCAGTATGATTGCAGTGAGTACACTATCAACATGCACACCCGGAAGCAACCAGGCCGTAATAAGTATAGCTAAAACTCCAACGATCAGGCGACTGAGCAATTCCATATAAAATTTTATTGAATTTAGTCTTGGTAAGAAAAAATAAAAGTACTTTTTTCTGATGTAAATGAGTAAAAAACTTGTTTAAATTTACCCCATTGTTTTAAATCTCAATTATGAACAACGATCTAGAAAACGGTAGAAAATTTTACGATGGAGTCATGGCTGGTTTTGACAAGGCAGCTGCCTTCACGGATTTTGAACCAGGGCTTTTAAATCAGATCAAGATTTGTAATAGTATTTACAAATTTTATTTTCCTATTGAAGTTGATGGTACACTTCAGGTTATAGAAGGAATACGTGTTCAACATAGCCACCACAAAACGCCGACAAAAGGTGGTATTCGTTACAGTGAGTTTGTAAATGAGGATGAGGTCAAAGCGCTTGCTACACTGATGACTTTTAAATGTGCAGTTGTTGATGTGCCTTTCGGTGGTGCCAAAGGTGGAATTAAGATCAGTCCACGTAAGTTTACAGATAAACAACTTGAACGTATCACTCGTCGATATACAACTGAACTAATTAAAAAGAGTATGATTGGTGCAGCTATAGATGTTCCCGCACCTGATTATGGGAGTGGATCCCGTGAGATGGCATGGATCGCTGACACCTATGCAACCTTTAAATATGATGACTTGAATGCATTAGGTTGTGTAACAGGTAAACCTCTTGGTCAGGGTGGTATACAAGGGCGAACTGAAGCAACAGGTCAAGGATTGTACTTCGGCTTACGTGAGGCGCTCAGCATTGAGGAGGATATGAAAAAGATCGGCCTTACCACCGGCATGAAAGATAAAAAGATCATCGTTCAGGGTCTGGGAAATGTTGGTTACTACTCCTCAAAGTTTTGTATGGAAGGTGGGGCTATTATTGTTGGAATCGCAGAACGCGAAGGTGGTATATATAGTTCTAAAGGCCTTGATATCGATTCTGTATTCAGACATCGCGAACAAACAGGCTCAATTCTTAATTATCCGGGAGCTACCAATGTTGTAAATTCTCTCGAGACTCTGGAGATGGAATGTGACATTATTATTCCTGCTGCTCTTGAAAATCAAATTACACAAGATAACGCCCCTCGTATCAAAGCAAAAATTATTGCCGAAGGTGCAAATGGACCTGTGACGCAAAATGGTGAAGCCATCCTGCTGGAAAAGGGTGTCATGATCATCCCGGATCTTTACCTCAATGCCGGTGGCGTAACTGTTTCATATTTTGAATGGCTGAAAAATCTGTCTCACGTACGTTTTGGCAGAATGGAAAAACGTTTCCATGAAATGGCCAGCACAGAATTGGTCACCGCGGTTGAAAGTGCAACCGGAAAACAACTGGATGCAATACACAGAAAGATTCTTGTTCACGGACCCGACGAAATCGACCTGGTGCGTTCCGGATTAGAGGAAACAATGTTGTTTGCATACAACGAAATTCGTGAGATAAAAATGAAGAATCCAAAAGTCGGTGATTTGAGAACTGCAGCTTTTGTTAGTGGTATCCGTAAATTGGGCGTGAGCTATCAGGCACTGGGAATCTTCCCTTAAGACGAGTATAATTTTAGCATAAAAAAACCGGCAAATTTTATTGCCGGTTTTTTTATTAATGTTTGTCTGGATCAAATGATGAGCAACGCATCTCCATAACTGTAAAAATGATATTTCTCTTTTACAGCTACCTTGTATGCATGCATGATATTTTCATAGCCTCCAAAAGCTGCAACCATCATCAGAAGTGTCGATTCGGGCATGTGAAAATTTGTGATCATGGCATTTGCTACACTGAAATCATATGGTGGAAAAATAAATTTGTTTGTCCAACCATCAAAAGGTTTCAATTCGCCCTGCGTTGAAACGGATGATTCTATTCCACGCATTACTGTAGTTCCAATTGCACAAATTCTTTTCTTATTAGCCTTGGCCTTATTCACAATATCACAGCATTCTTTGGTGATTATTACCTGCTCCGAATCCATCTTGTGTTTTGTAAGATCTTCAACTTCTACAGGACGAAAAGTACCTAAGCCTACATGCAAGGTTAGCTCAGCAAACCGAATTCCTTTCAATTCAAGACGCTTAACTAATGGTAAACTAAAGTGGAGACCGGCTGTTGGTGCTGCCACTGCACCTTCGTGTCGTGCAAATACTGTTTGATATCTTTCTACATCTTCCGGCTCAGCTTTACGCTTTATGTATTTTGGAAGTGGTGTATTTCCTAAAGCAGTAATAGTCTTTTTAAATTCTTCATAAGGTCCGTCAAATAAGAAACGAAGTGTCCGACCTCTTGAGGTGGTATTGTCAATCACCTCAGCTACTAAGAGATCATCTTCACCAAAATATAATTTGTTACCTATCCTGATCTTTCTTGCGGGATCTACAAGAACATCCCATAATCTGCTTTCTCTGTTAAGCTCTCGCAATAAAAAGACTTCTATTTTTGCTCCGGTCTTCTCTTTATTGCCATATAAACGCGCCGGGAAAACTCTGGTGTTATTTACAGCCATTACATCATCCTCATTGAAATAACTCAGGATGTCCTTGAAATGCTTATGCTCAATCTTTCCGGTTTTACGATCCATGACCATAAGACGAGCATCTTCACGATGCTTTGCAGGATGCGTAGCGATCAATGCTTCCGGAACACTTATTTTAAACTGTGATAATTTCATAATTTTTGGTGCTGGTTGATCCTTCAATAGAAATGAAGGGCGGCAAAGATAACATCATGCACCCCCCCTTGTAAAGTCTTTTTGAATATAAATTGTAAGAAAATGAAAGAAATTTTAATCTCTCTGTTTATCAGATAGTTGTGTGCAAAATTCTACCGGGTCTTTTGCCTCCGAAAGCAGATAGTTGCCGATTCTTGTTCTGCAAAGCGATGAGAGATAAGCTCCGGTGCCCAATTTTTCGCCGAAATCATGAGCTAATACCCTGATATAGCTTCCTTTACTACACACTACCCTAAAATGAAGCTCAGGAAGATCAATTTTCGTGATCTCGAAGGCTTTGATCTCAATTTCTTTAGAATTGATTATAGGTTTTTTGCCTTCTCTTGCCAGGCTATAAGCCCGACGGCCATCAACTTTCACCGCAGAAAATGCAGGTGGGGTCTGATTTTGCTTTCCAATAAAACTCTGAACAACTTGTTTTAACAGATCCGGATCTATGGTTTTGACTTTTTCCTGCTCGAACACCTCAGATTCCAGGTCATGGCTCGCTGTTCTGGCACCAAGAAAAAACGTTCCCTTATATTCCTTCTCAGCATCCTGAATTTCTTGGATCTTTTTAGTGTTAGCACCGGTACACACAATTAGCAAACCGGTAGCTAATGGATCTAAAGTTCCTGCGTGACCAACTTTTAATTTAATTCGAAGATTAGGATTTGTGGCTTTTCTTTTTAAAGATGCTATAATTGCACCTTTGACTTTAGCCACAACATCAAACGATGTCCATTTGTATGGTTTATTGAAAAGAAAAATATGTTGGGCAAAGTTCATTCTGTATTAAGTTGTTCCGCTCTCAGAACATTTGCAAATCAACACCCAGCAAATGCAGGATAATGATAAGGCTGCCAACCAGTATTCTGTAATAGCCAAACAATTTAAATCCGTGTTTAGTCAGGTATGTAATGAAACTTTTAATCGCTAGCATGGCAACAATGAATGCAACCACATTTCCAAAAATGAGTAACTGGATTTCTTGCTCCTGAAAGCCTGCTCCCTTGTGATAAAAGTCCCAAAGATCTTTTACTGTTGCTCCAAACATCGTTGGCACTGCAAGGAAAAAAGAAAATTCTGCGGCGGCTTTTTTATTCAGCCCTTGTGTCAATCCACCAATGATGGTAGCAGCCGAGCGTGAAACGCCCGGAACCATAGCTAAAACCTGAAATAATCCGATCCTGAATGCCTTTTTATCTGATCTCAATTCATCGCTACCTCTTTCTTCAGCATCAGCAAACCATTTATCGAGCATAAGGAAGATCACTCCTCCTACAAGTAATGCTATCGCTACTACGAATACATTTTCAAGTAACATGTCGATGTACTTTTTGAAGAGGAGGCCGAAAATTACAGCAGGAATGAATGCAATCAATAACTTCTTGTAAAAATCAATAGTCGCTGCAAGTTCTCCCTTCTTCGGGAGAAATTTTTTCCAGTACAAAACAATCACCGATAATATAGCCCCCAGTTGTATCGTAACAGTAAATGTTTTAGTAAAATCATCGGAAGCTATTCCCATTATGGAAGAACCTATGATCATGTGCCCGGTAGAAGATACAGGTAGAAATTCGGTAATACCTTCTATGATCCCCAACACAAGGGCTTGCCATGTTGTCATAATGAAAAATTGTTCTTGAAAGATAATTGTCAGAAAGAAATTCTAAATGAGAATGATTACTCCTTCGATTTCTTTAGAATTGCATACACTTCAATAACAAAACCGGATATAACAAGAATCGGAGCTAGTGTGATTCTTCTGAAACTAAAAATTGACGGATCCCAAACTTTTGGATCTTCAGAGCCTCCGCCTGCCATCAATGCAAAACCAACAAAAATCACCGCAATACCAATAAGCATGATGATGTAATTCTCTTTTCCAAAGGGAAAATCTTCAACTGATTTTATGTCTTTTTTTGCCATGATCGTGGAAATAGTGTATTAGATGCATTCTCGGCATCTCAATTTTATAAGTGCAAATATAGTTTTTTTGACAATTAATTATCCGAAAAAGGGATGCATTGACTTAAAAGAAATCAAGATTTAGGACGATTCCGGCCTAATAAAGCTCATCAGTCTTTAGCCTCAGGTATCTGTTCACTGCAAAGTAGGTGGAGATGAAGGACAATAAAAAACCTAAAACCAGGATCGATCCAATCAGAATGCCTAGCATACGCATGTCCGATAATTGTCCGAGTTCAGGAAAGTGAGTATGGATGAGGTATATAATGCCAATTAATAAAATGCTGGCTATGATTCCGGCAATTATGCCCTGACCGATGCCTTTTTTTAAAAAGGGCCATCGAATAAATGCTTTTGTAGCACCTACAAGCTGCATACTCTTTATAAGAAATCTCCGGCTATACATTGCAATTCTGATTGTATTATTGATCAAGGCCACTGCAATAAAAAATAAAAGACCACAAAATACTATGATCACCATGGCAATAGCGCGAAAATTATCATTCATCTTATCGACTTCTGTATGCTGGTAACTCACTTCACGAGCAAGATTGCTGCTTGAAAGTTCATGGTGTATTTTCTCCAGACTATCAGGATTAGAGTACTCTGCGTTTACACGAATATCGAGCGTTGCCGGTAGTGGGTTTGACTCAAGCATTCCAAGTGCATCTTCTCCAAGCTCTATGATCAGACTGTCTAAGGCCTGCTGCTTAGAAATATATACTACCGATTTTGTGTAAGGCTTATTTACGATCTCTTGGTGAAACTTTTTAATGTCAGAATTCGAAATTCCGTCATTCAGGAAAACATTCAACTCAACGTGTTCCTTTACATAGTCTGAAATCTTTTTTGCGTCCAGTATCAACAAACCTAATAGTCCCAACATCAGCAATACCAATGAAATACTTAGTATCGCACTGATGTATGATGAACGTAATCTCCTGTTGCTGTTTTTGGGTGCTTCTGTCTGCATAATTTCCGTTACGAAAGTAGAAAAAGAAAAATGGTCAGAGCTCCAATTTCACACTGTTTTGAGCTTTTTTTCTACATTCGCATGTTCAGAAGCTTCACAAATATTTTAAGAGTCTAAAAGACTGTTAATCGGCTTGTATGGCTTCATGATGGAATTCCTCAACTAATTTTATCTCACGGGCCTGCAGGTCATTATAACATGGAGTACAATTTCAGAGAAATAGAAAAAAAGTGGCAGAAACACTGGAAAGAGACAGAAACTTTCAAAACCGAAGAAGACTCTTCACGTCCGAAATACTATGTGCTCGATATGTTCCCATATCCCTCAGGTGCCGGTTTGCACGTTGGCCATCCTTTGGGTTATATAGCTTCAGATATCTATACGCGATACAAACGCTTGAAAGGATTTAATCTGTTGCATCCGATGGGTTATGATGCATTCGGACTTCCGGCAGAGCAGTATGCAATCCAAACAGGACAAGCACCTGCGATCACAACAGAACAGAATATCAAAAGGTATAGGGAGCAACTTGATAATATAGGTCTTTCATTCGACTGGAGTCGTGAAGTCAGAACTTCTGATCCTGCTTATTATAAATGGACTCAGTGGATTTTCCTCAAACTTTTTAATTGCTGGTACAACAATAGATCGAACAAAGCGGAGGATATAAATATACTCATCAGTGAATTTGAAAAAAGCGGAAACATAAATGTCAATGCATGCACCTCCCAGGAAACAATATTTACAGACGTTCAATGGCTTGGATTTTCTGAAAGGGAAAAATCGGACATTCTTTTGAACTACAGATTGGCATATATTTCCGAAGCTACTGTAAACTGGTGTCCGGCTCTCGGTACAGTACTTGCCAATGAAGAAGTAAAAGAAGGATTAAGTGAACGCGGTGGGCACCCTGTCGAACGGAAATTAATGAAACAATGGAGCCTTCGTATTACTGCTTATGCAGATCGTCTTCTTCAGGGTCTTGAAAATATTGACTGGACGGAATCAATCAAAGAACAACAGAGAAATTGGATTGGAAAAAGTGAGGGAGCTCAACTTGAATTCAAAGTGCAGAATTCTGAGTTGAAAATTGAAGTGTTCACCACAAGACCTGACACCATCTTTGGTGCAACATTCATGACACTAGCTCCCGAACATGAGTTAGTAGAAAAAATAACGAGCAATGAGCAAAAAAAATCTGTCTATGCTTATATCGACGAAGTAAAAAAGCGTTCTGAACGCGAACGGATGGCAGAAGTAAAACGAATTACAGGTGTATTCACCGGTGCATATGCCATTAATCCATTCACGGGAAATCCAATCCCGGTTTGGATAGGCGACTATGTACTTGCAGGTTATGGTACGGGTGCTGTCATGTCTGTCCCGGCTCATGATGAACGCGACCATGCTTTTGCAAAACATTTTTCATTGCCAATCGTCGAAGTGATAAAAGGTGCTGAAGAAATAGACATACAGGAAAAGTCCTTCGATGCAAAAGAGGGTACATGCATTAATTCCGATTTTCTGAACGGGTTAAATGTTAAGGATGCAATGCGAAGGATTATTGATGAAATCTCAAAGAGAGGTTTTGGTACCGGGAAAATCAATTTTCGATTGAGGGATGCAATCTTTGGAAGACAACGTTATTGGGGAGAACCCATTCCAATTTTTTATATGGATGGAATTCCTCAGGCATTGTCAGAGTCAGAATTACCTTTGATTTTACCTGAAGTGGATAAATACCTTCCTACTGAAGAAGGAGAACCTCCACTTGCACGAGCGAAAGACTGGAAATATAAGGGTATATACGAATATGAAACTACCACCATGCCCGGATGGGCAGGCTCCTCATGGTATTTTCTTCGCTACATGGATGCAGGAAATCCGGAGACATTTGCCTCTGAGAAAGCTCTCAAATATTGGGAACAGGTAGATCTTTACATTGGCGGAGCTGAACATGCTACAGGTCACTTACTATATGTTCGTTTTTGGACAAAGTTTTTATATGATCTGGACTTAATCCCACTTGATGAACCGGCAAAGAAACTCATCAACCAGGGAATGATTCAGGGCCGGTCGAATTTTGTTTATCGTATTAAAGATTCAAATAAATACGTTTCATATAATCTCAAAGATAAATATGATACTATAGCGCTTCATGTTGATGTAAATTTTGTAGAAAATGATATTATGGATATCGAAGCATTCAAGATCTGGAGATCTGATTATGCCGATGCAACTTTTATTCTTGAAGACAAAAACACTAAAATGGAATCTTCAAGTCCTGATGCAGTTTATGTTTGCGGTGCCGAGGTCGAGAAAATGTCGAAGTCAAAATGGAATGTTGTCAGCCCGGATGCAATGATCGAAAAGTACGGTGCAGATTGTCTGCGCTTGTATGAAATGTTCCTGGGACCACTTGAACTATCTAAACCATGGAACACTAATGGAATCAGCGGTACCTCAAACTTCATTCGTAAACTTTGGAGATTGTATCATGTATCTGAGAATAACTCAAAGGATCTTAGTTGGTGCGTAACGGATGAAGAACCATCAAAGGCGGAGTATAAAATTTTGCATAAAACAATACGTAAAATAATGGAGGATATTGAACGTTATTCGTTTAATACCTCCGTTAGTAATTTTATGATTTGCGTGAATGAATTAACAGATCTGAAATGTCATAAAAGAGCTATACTGGAACCATTGGCAATTCTGGTCTCTCCCTATGCACCTCACATTGCAGAAGAGCTTTGGGAAAAATTAGGAAACAAGAGAAGTATCAGTCATGCATCTTTTCCTGAATTCAAAGAAGAGTATCTTGTCGAAGAACAATTTGCATACCCTATTTCCATTAACGGAAAGACAAAGTTTAACCTCGAACTTTCTCTGGCATTGAATAAAGAGGAGATTGAAGCAGAGGTTTTAAGTGCTGATGAAGTAAAGAAACTTCTTGCAGGTAACTCACCTAAAAAGGTTGTAATTGTACCGGGTCGGATTGTAAATATTGTCCTGTAATATTCATTTGAGGAATAAGAATCAGAAAAATGCAGATTCTGTCTCAAATACTGTATAATTTATTGTCTTTGTAAACAGGTAATTAGTTTAAAATTTTTCATTCTGCTTGGTATAATTGTTTAAAATAGTCTAATTTGCCATCTGAAATCAACAATTACGAATCCCTGAAAATGAATCAGTTAAATCAACATATAGAAGCCCTTATCTTTTGTTCCGAACAAAGTATTTCAATCGACGAAATCGCCGGTTCTCTGAAAATATCTTTTGACTGGGACCTTGATGAGGAAACGATCCTTAAGTCGCTTGAAGAGATTAAATTAAAATACGCATCTGAAGACTATCCCTTTGGTTTGGAAGAAATATCAGAGGGTTATCAGTTTCTTTCCAAAAAAGAATACCATGCAACAATTTCTGCTTTGATCCAGCATAAGTCAAAGAAGAAACTTTCTGTTGCACAAATGGAGACTCTTTCGATCATTGCATACAAACAACCTATAACTAAAAGTGAAGTAGAACATATTCGTGGTGTCAACTGCGATTATGCGATTCATAAGTTACTCGAGAAAGAAATGGTAAGTATTTCCGGGAAGAGCGAAGGCCCGGGGCGACCTGTACTTTATTCTACGAGTAAAAACTTCATGGATTATTTTGGGATACAAAATCCGAAAGATCTTCCTCAATTGAAGGATCTTCATATGGAGCAAAATGAAATTGGTATCTCTTCTGAGTTTGGAAGTGAAGAAACATCTACACAAACTGAAGAGATACAAGCCGAAAATTCCGAACTTGAAAATCCTGTTCAATTGGTGGAGGACCCGGCATCAGAACTTTCCGAAAGTGAAAGCATCCTTGCTCAGTCAGATGAACGTGAAATACTTACAGCAGATACGGATCTAAATGTTCAAATGGAGTCATCAGATGATATGCATTCTGTGACAGAAGAAGAAGGAATCGTGTTGCCTGATCGTAAAGCAATTTTTATTGAGAGCCAGACTATCGTTTCTGACAACGAACTAGAAGAAGAGAGTTCTGATGATTTTACTGCTTCCGATGATTCGGAAATTGCTTGAGCATCAGCCTGACGAATTCTGATTAGTGTCCGGCTTTTTCAATATTTTTTCCAAAGTTTAGTTATTAAACTTCAAAAGCCGGCCTCTAAAGTGCTGACTGTTAACCTGCATTTAGGCCTTGCTGAAAATTGGAACAATCTTTGCAAACTTGTCGGTATGAAAGTTAAAATTCTCCTTTTTACACTTATTATTCTGTTTAGCTCCAGCCGGGTTGTAGCCGGACAAAAGACATTGCGTACGGTGAAGAATGAGGCATTTAACCG